>Ga0207650_10000110_pt1:0-107500 | contig 108519 bp, 95 predicted proteins | sample KBSS63metaG_FD_184325 | JGI IMG/M metagenome (GOLD analysis project Ga0207650, IMG submission 184325) | Switchgrass rhizosphere microbial communities from Kellogg Biological Station, Michigan, USA - KBS S6-3 metaG (SPAdes) (version 2) | ecosystem: Host-associated > Plants > Roots >...
GGCGGAGGTGGTGGCGGCGGCGGCGGAGGTGGTGGCGGCGGCGGTGGCGGCGGCGACACCGGAGGCGGTGGCGGCGGCGACACCGGAGGCGGAGGCGGTGGCGAAACCGGCGGCGGAGGCGGCGACACCGGCGGCGGAGGCGGCGACACCGGAGGCGGAGGCGGCGACACCGGCGGCGGCGGTGGCGACACTGGCGGAGGCGGCGAAGACGGAGGTTCCGTCAGCGACTGCTCCTCGCCGGGATAGGTCTCCTGAAACTCGGGAACCGAGAAAGCGAGCGCGGTCGGCGGCAGCAGGGGCGTCAGGCCAAGGCCCGGGCCGATGTCGCCCGGAGGCACCGCGAAGTCGCCGCCCGAGCTGCTGGGCATACCGGCTGCGGGCTCGATAAGTGCGGACTCGATGAGCGCGGCCACGGTGACCGGCGGCACAGCGACCTCGTCGATGACCAGGCGCGGCGTATGGTCCGCCCCGCCGACGATGACGAGCACCTCGCCGTTGGGCAGCAGGACCAGGACGTTGTGGCCCTGAACATCCAGCGTCTTGAGATCGGTTCCGGCCGGCAAGACGACGGTGCGGTCCACGCCGGGCGTGACCTCCACCACGTGGGCGCCACGGTCGATCGCCGCCAGCGCGAGATGTTCCGGGACATGGCGCGCGGCGCGGGCGCGCGCAGGCTTTGCTGCAGCCGCTCGGCTCGCGACGTTGGCGGCGTGATCCGTGGCCGACGCCGCGACTCCCGCGCCGTCGACCGCCAACTCGGCGCCTGCTTCCGGCCTGCCCTTCGCGCTGTCCATGACCAACAATCAGCCCTAACGAAATCTTACCGCTCACGGATAAGGCTTCACCCTGGGCGCGCCAAACCGTTGCGGACCATGGGCGCAGCAAGGGTCGTACCATCCGGAACGAACCCCAACATGTTGATGTTCACGACGCCACACTACCGGATTTAGCGAAAAGTCTCGCTTTGAAGCGCCCTGTCTGCGGCGAGCGCCGCATACTGGAGTATGCCTGCTCCGAGGCGGGAATCAGTAACCCTGCCGGGCGATTAACCTAAACAACTTTGGTGAACAACACAGTAACGTTGAGGACCGATAACCCTTAATACAAGCAATATTGAAGGGATGTTCCTGCACCTCAACTTAATTTCGCACACCCATTCTTGTATTCATGGAGACGTGCGCGAGAACATCTGCTCGGCGACGCCAGGCGGGACTGCATCGGCGCACAGCCGGCGCGGCCGCCCTCTGGCTCGCCACGCAGCTTGCGCTTGGCGGCTCCGCTCGAGCCGAGCCGCTCGACGCCAGCGCTGGAGCCGCTGCCGCCTATCTGCCGCTGGGAGCGTCGGCGAGCCTGGCGTTGCGGGCCGGCTCTGCGGGCTCCGCGCTCGACCAGGTGATGCGGGCTCAGGGCGACATCGCCGCCGCCGCAGCCCCCCTGCCCGTCCCCGCGGCGGCGCAGGTCGACCGGACGTCCGAGGCCTTCGGATCCGACCCCGACCTGTTCGGCTCGACCGCCATTCCGGTGGGCGGCGCGGCGCTGAGCTGGCGCTGGCGCGAGGCGGCCGACGCTCCACTGCCGCGATCCGCACGCTGGACTCGCGAGGTGCGCGCCATCGCCAAGCTGCCGTTGGCGGAGCGCGTGGAGCAGGCCAACGCCTGGGTGAACCACGCCCTTCAGTTCGCCAGCGACGCCCAGGTCTATGGCGAGGCCGACCACTGGGCGGGCGCGCGCGAAGCGCTTTCTCACGGGCGCGGCGATTGCGAAGACTTCGCGGTCACCAAGCTGCAACTCCTGCGCGCCGCAGGCCTGCCGGCAGATCATCTCTATCTGGTGGTGGTTCGCGATCTCGTCCGGCGCAGCGATCACGCGGTGCTGGCCGTGCGGCTCGGCGATCGTTTCGTAGTGCTCGACAACGGCGCCGACGCGGTGCTCGAAGCGGCCCAGGTGCGGGACTATCAGCCGGTGATCACCTTCAGCGCCTCGGGATCCTGGGTGCACGGCTTCCGCGATCCTGCCGCCATCCGGGTGGCGGTCGCGGACGGCGCGCCGCAGCCCGCTGCTGCGCCGGCGCCTTCAACAGGCATCGAGCGCTAGACCGCCGTCGTCTCAAGGAATCCCAGGAAGCTGCGGCTGGTCAGGTTGGCGCCATCGACGGGGACCAGCCGGACGCGACAGGGCGCACGGCGGGACTCGCTACGGAACACCGCCTGGCAGGTGATGAAGCGACGCGAAGGATCGTGCGCCAGTTCGGCGAAGGCGGACGGCGGGATCTCGACAGCCAGTTGAAGGGCGGCGGCGAGCGTATCGAGGGCCACGCCGCGTCCCGGCGACAGGGTCTGCAGATGCGCCAGCAGGCTCGCGTTGATCGACAGGAGCCGCGAGCGCCCGTCCACCGCGAAAGCCGGCGTCGGAACGGCGGCGACCAGGGCGTTGCAGTTCGGGCGCGCGAGGTTCGCCTCCGCGTCGCGCCAAATCTCCAGCAGGTCGCGCGCCAGGCTCGCCCGCAGCGCCGAGCTGTGGTTCAGGTCCGGCGTGCTCGCCTCCAGTCGGACTTCGACCTCGGCGGCGAGGCTGCGGCCGGCCCGCGCCGCGAAGGTGTCGAGCGCACTCCAGAACGCCGCCTCGAGGCGAAACGCCCGGCGATGTCCGCCGATGACCAGGACGCGGAACTGCGGATCGAACGGCGAGCCTTCCGCCTCGCTTTCCGGCGCGTCGGGCTTACGGGTGGCGCTCATCGTTCGCGCAGCGCCTCGCTGCGGGCCTTGATGACCGGCTTCAGCAGATAATCGAGCACGCTTTTGCGGCCGGTGACGATGTCGGCCGAGCACAGCATGCCCGGCGTGATCGGCAGCCGCCGCTGGCCGAGGTTCAGGTAGGACTTCGGCGTCTCGATGATGACGGTGAAATAGGCCTGCTTGGACTGCTCGTCGTAGATGCTGTCGGCTGAGACCTGCACCACCTTGCCTTCGAGCCCGCCGTAGACGGAGAAATCGTAGGCGCTCACCCGCACCAGCGCTGGCTGGCCCACGCGGATGAACGCGATGTCCTTGGGCTGGACGCGGGTCTCGATCAGCAGCTTCTCGTTGGTGGGCACCACCTCCATGAGCTTTTGGCCGGCGGAGACGAAGCCGCCCACGGTCGAGACCTGGACGTCGTTGACGATGCCGTCGACCGGCGAGCGGATCTCCGAGCGCTGCAGCTTGCCCGCAGCGCCGCGGCTCGACTGCTCGATCACCGACAGCTTGCCCTGCAGCTGGTTGCGCTCGTCCTGCGCTTCCTGGCGGAACTGGAAGTTGGCTTCGGCGAGCTGAGCCTGGGCTTCGCGTACGCTGGCGGCGCCGCGCGAGATCGCTTCCTGCGCCGCCGCCAGCCGCCCCTGCAGGTCGCTGACGTCGCGGCGGGCCTGCAACAACTCGGTCTGCGGCACGATGTTCTTGGCGGCGAGCGGCTCGATCATCGCCACCTGCTTCTGCGCCAGGCCCAGGCTGGTGCGCAGGCTGGCGGCCGTCGCCTGGGCTTCGGCCATATCGCGGCGCTTCTGATCGATCTGCGCATTGAGCGCCGAGTTCTTGCTCGAGAGCGCCTGGGCGCGGATCTGCTGCAGCCGCGCCTCGTTCTCGCAGGCGGCGGAGTCCTTCTGGGTCGCCGGATCGCAGGCGAACGCCGCGCCTTGCGCTTCCTGTTCCAGGCGCGAGGCGCGCGCGGTCAGGGACTCCTTCTCGGCCTCGAGCTGGCCGAGCTCCGAAGAGGATTCGGTGTCGTCGAGCCGCACAAGCAACTGGCCCTTGGCCACGCGCTGACCGGACTGCACCAGGATCGCGCGCACGGTGCTGGGCTCGGCGCTTTGCACCAGCTGCGCCTTGCTGGACGGCCTAACCTTGCCCTCGGCGCGAGCGACTTCGTCGACGCGGGCGAGCGCGCCCCAGGCGAGAAACAAAGCGAAGGCGGCTGCGACCAGGGTCACGACCAGCCGCGTGCCGGACAGCTCGTAGAGGAAGCTGCCACGCAGCTCGCGCATGGCGACGTTGCGGACCTTCGTCGTGAGGCGGGCGTCGGACTTCATGTCGACGGTCTTTCGCTGGCGGCGACGGCCTGAGCGTAGGCCGAGCCGACGTCGGGCACGCTGGGCGTCCAGCCCAGCGACGGGTCGATCCGGCCGGCGAGGTCGTTGGCGGCGCGCCGCTCCGGCGGTCCCGCGGCAGCCAGCGCCTGCGCGTCGAGGGTGGCGATGCGGAACTGGGGCTCAACAATCAACGGCTCGCGGCCCGCATAGCGGCCAACGAACGCCGCCCGCTCGCCGGTCGAACCGGTCCAGCGGTAGAAGATGTGCCCCCCGATCTGGGTGATCTTCGCCAGGCGCGGAGCCCAGTATGGCGCGACATAGTCGGCGTGATAGTGGGTCGCCCCACCGACAGATCCCTCGACTCGACCGGCGAGCGCCTGAGCGGCGACCTCACGCGACCGGCGCCAAGCCGCGGCCGCCGGCGCACGCGACATCGCGCCATCGCAGGTGAAGCTGAACTGACAGGTGGCGAGGTCGGCGCCCTGGAACACCACGCCGCAGACGGTCTTCGGGAAGGCCGGATGGCGCAAGCGGTTCAGCACCACCTGGGCGACCGCACGTTGGCCTAATGCCGACTCGAAGCCGGCCTCGTAATAGACCGCCTGGGTCAGGCACTCGAGCGCGCGCGTCCGATCCTCAGCCGTGGCGGCGGTCAGCATGAACGGGCGCGCCGGTTCCACGGGAAGCCTGGCGCGCGGCAGCTCGGCGTTGATCCGGCGGGCGAGTTCGGCGCTCGGCGGCTGTGCGCTGCCTGGCCGATCGAGCGGGCTCAAGCCTGCAGGCGTGAGCGCCTCGGCCGGCGCAGCGGCAAGCGTCATGGCGGGCGACGTGTGGGGCGTGTGCGCTCGTCTGGAGGGCTCGGGGACGGGCGCCGGGCGCGCGGTCACAACGAGGGCGGCCGCTGTAAGCAGCGCGCCACGCCGCAAGTTCCTTGCGCGACGAGACCCTTCGACCACCTTGCCCCCCGGGACGCCTGAACACGGCCCCGTCGTGTGCCGAAACGGCACGACCCCAACGGAGCTTTAACACACTCGTTCAAGCCAGAGGCCAGCTACCGGGGGTTGAAATAGGGACGGCGCGACGGAAGGGCGCACGCACCTCGCGCGGCGGCGCGCCCGATGCTGTAGCCTGCCCGCATGCCGAGTCTGACCGCCTTCGTCCTCGACGGTTTCAAGATCGATCTGCGGCCCGCGCCGCACGAGCGGGACTGGATGGACGCGACGCACCAGCGCTACGCCTATCGCTGCCTGCCGCTGAACATCGCCAATGCGCACGGGTGGGAGATTCTCTGCGCGGCCGACTTCGGGGCTGTGTGGGACGGCGGCTCGGGGCGCACCTCGGTCAAAATCCTGGAGGGCGGCGAGGCCGCCGGCGCGGTCAGCCACTTCGGCAGCGGCGTGATCACCTTCCACGTCCCTGCCCTGTTCCGAACCGACCCCGGCTACGACCTGTGGGTCGGAGGACCGGCGAACCGTCCGAAAGATGGGATCTATCCCCTGACCGGGGTCGTCGAGACCGACTGGGCTCCCTACACCTTCACCATGAACTGGATGATCACCCGGCCCAACGCGGAGATCCGCTTCACGGCGGGCGAGCCGATCTGCTCGCTATATCCGGTCCAGCGCGGCGCCTTGGAGGCCGTCACGCCGCAGCTTCGCAGCCTGTCCGAGGCGCCGGAGTTGGAAGCGGAATTTCAGCAGTGGTCGCGCGGCCGGGTCGAATTCAACCGCGACCTCGGCGCCAAGGGAAGCGAGGCGCAGCGCGAGCGCTGGCAGAAGCTCTACTTCCGCGGCGAACGCCCCGACGGCTCGTCAGGTGCGGATGACCACCGCAGCCGCCTGCGGCTCAAAGGCTTCTCCGATCCCGAGTAATCCTCGCCACTGGCCTTTCATCGATCGCCGTTATGCTCGACTTCACGATGATCGTCGGGTGCACAAGTGACCTGGCCTGAAGGCGTTCTGATCCGACATTGCGCGGGCCGGATTGCGCGGAAGGTTCCGCCATTCCTCCGCAGGAATTGGGGCGCGTCCGAATACTACACACAGGGGCAGGTCGACCGTGCGCTCCGCGGATGTCGTATTTCCCCGCGATATCGCTTCCTTGCGTACGCCGCTTTTCTTTGCTCGGACCAGTTCGCCCAGGCGCTCCCGAACGCGACTGGGCGTTCGCCTTCGCCCCGTTGTTGCCGCTGATTCTGTGGGGAAATCGGCGACCGGCCGCCTCGCACGTGGTGTTTGCTCTTCACCTCTATGCGTTTCTGCTGATCGTGTTCTGCGTCGATCTGTTGGTCGTCGCAGCCAGCCTTCAGCTCGGAGGCGCGGGCCTCGCCTCGCATCGCCTGGACGTGGTGCTGTATCTCAGCTCTCTCAGCCTTTGCGGCGTCTATCTGCACAGAGCGATCAGCGTGGTGTACGGCGCCCGCACGATATCCGGGATCATCCAGGCGATCACGCTGACGGCCGCCGTCGGCGCCATTGTCCTGGGCTATCGCTTCGCTGTGTTTCTAATCACCCTCTTCAGCGCCTGAGCGTTGACGATCGTGGACGCGCGGAGCGCCGGTTCGGCGTGGTCCGCGCGTCCATTATCGGATCAGAACGACTGGGTGAACTGCACCCCGAAGGTCCGGGGATCCCCGACGCTGGCGTTGGCGAAGCCAGTGCTGGCCGCCAGGTTGAGGCCAGAGGTGAAGTAGCGTTCGTCGGTCAGGTTCTTGGCCCACAGCGCAAGCTCGGTCTGGTCGCCGATCTTGGCCGCGACGCGGGCGTTGAGCAGGCCGTAGCCCTTCTGGATCAAGCCCGGCACCGGCAGCTCCTGGTCCCGCGGGAAGGAGAGCGAGGGCGCCAGGTTCATCTTGCTCTGATAGGTGTAGTCGACCTGGAAGCGGATCTCGCCGAAGTCGGTCGGCACGACGTAGGACGGCGACAGGCTGAAGGTCCACTTCGACACAGCCTTGAAGTCTGTGTCGCTGAGGTCCAGCGTGTTCGGCCCGGCCGGCCCGTCGGCGAAGAACTTGCCGTACTTGGGCGAGGTGTGGCCCAGGGTGGCGAAGATCTTCGCGTTCTTGAACGGGATCGCCGTCAGGTCCGCCTCGAAGCCGCGCAGCTTGGCCGAGGTGGCGTTCAAAGTGGCGACCACCGAGACCGTCGCGCCGGCGCTGTTCAGGAAGGTCTGAGCGATAGTCTGCTGGAAGTTCTTCACGTCGGTTTGGAAGGCCGAGACGTTCAGGCGCAGGCGCCTATCCAGCATGTCCGCCTTGAAGCCGATCTCGTAGTTGATCGCGGTCATCGGCAGATAGGTCTTGAACGGCACGCCGACGGTGCTGCGCTGGTTGATGCCGCCCGCCTGGAAGCCCTTGGCCGCCCGAGCGTAAACCATGGTGCCTTCCATCGGCGTGTAGTCGATGCCGGCGGTCCAGTCGGTGGAGTTATACTTCAGCGTCGAGTCGTTGACGCATTGGGCGTTGGGGAGCGGCACGGTGCAGGTGTTCACGCCGGTGGCCTGCGAGATGCTGCGCTGGGTGATCGAGACCTGCTTCTTCTCGTCGGTGTAGCGCAGACCGCCGGTGAGGTTGATCTCATCGGTGATCGCATAGGTCGCCTGGCCGAACACGCCGATCGAGCGGTTGTGGAGGTCGTTGTGCAGGAAATTGGAGTTGCTGCCGATAAGGCTGACCAGAGCGGTGTTGGTGCCGCGCTCTAGACCCTTGAACTTGTAGTAGTAGACGCCGGCCGTGTACTTCAGCTTGCTGTCGAAGCCCGTGCCGTTGAGCTGGCCTTCCTGAGTGAAGGTCTCGCCCTTCGGCTGGGCGCGCGAGAACAGCAGGATCGAGGGGGTGGCGTCATAGTCCTTCGGGCTGTTCTGGCTGAACTTCCGATAGGCGGTGATCGACTTGATCTGGATGTCGTCGGTGACCTGGTAGCTGATGTTGGCCGAGACGCCCTTGTCTTTATAAGTGCTGATGTCGCCCTGATTGTTGGCGCCGGCGAAGTCCCCGCTGTTGAAGGCGGACGTCGGCGGCGTTTGCGACCAGCAGCGGTTGTGCAGGTTCGGCGTCGCGCCGAAGCCGCAGTTGGCCAGGTTAGCCTGGATCGCCGCGAAGCCGTCCGGGGTCGCCGGATTGAGCCCGTAGAAGCGGCCCAGCGCGCTGGCGGCCAGGCCGCCTGGCCGCAGGTAGATCAACTGCATGATGTTGCCGTCGGTCTTGGCGTCGATGTAGTCGCCGGCCAACAGCACGTCGAGCTGGTCGTTGGGGACGATGCGGACCTGACCGCGGACATAGACCTGCTTGGTCTGGCCCAGGCGTCGGCCGTAAGTGGTCTCCTTGGCGAAGCCGTTGTTATCGCTGTAGCCGAGGTTGAGGCGGAGCGCCGCGAGATCCTTGGCCAGCGGCACGTTCAGCATGCCCTGGCCCTGGATCAGGCCGTGGTTGCCGGCCCCGACCAGCACGCGCCCCGAAAACTCATCGAGCACCGGGCGCTTCGAGTGGATCGACAGTGCGCCGGCCAGCGTGTTGCGGCCAAACAGCGTGCCCTGCGGCCCGCGCAGAACTTCGACGCGCTCCACGTCGGGGCCTAGGAAGCTCATCGAGCCCAGCGCACTCGATTGGTAGACGTCATCGATGTAGATGGCGGCCGGCTGGTCGTTGGTCAGCTCGACGCTGGTGCTGCGCAGGCCGCGGATGCCGATCGTCGTCGCCGACGTGCTCTGCGGCGTCGAGGCGAAGGTGACGTTCGGCGTCGCCGAGGCGAGGTCTGAGATCTGGCTGACGGACCGGTTCTGCAACTCAGCCGACGACACCGCCGAAATCGAGATCGGCACCGACTGGAGGCTTTCCTCCCGCTTCTGCGCGGTGACGACGATCTCTTCGAGACGCGCCCCCTCGGCGGCCGGCTGCGCCTGCGCCACCGCCGGCGCGGCCATCAGAGCCGCCATCGACGTCGCGGCGAAATAGAGTCCGAGCTTCTTGGATGTGTTTGACATGAGCCCCCCTAAATTAATGTCGGCGTTGTTTTTGCTGTTGAACTGGATGTTGGTCGAAGCGCTCAGGCTAAAGGAAACCCGCAGTCGCGTTCGCTGGTCATGAATAGAAGCGCGCGCCGTTTCGCGCCGCACTGCGATGCATTCGCAGACCGCACGGCGCGGCGCCCAGGCGGTTTGATGTATATGAATTGTAGATAGGGCCGCGCGATTTCGACCTAGCGGTCGAAACGCGGCATCCGACATTCCCTCCCTCTGCGCGCGCATTGCAAGCACGCTTTTATATTTCAGTATGTGACCAAAATTGCCGTTCTGGATAGTGACCAAATTTCAACGTCATCTTGAATCAATTTCATCCAGTTATGCGGCTATTGAATTCGAGGCGCGCCAAACGCAGCGCGTGCAAGAGGCGTCCAGGCGCGACGGTTGGAGGCCTGCGACTTGACGTTGCTTGCCGGCCTCAGACCTCCTGACAGGGAGCAGTTAAACGCACGCAGGCTTTGCGGAACACAGCACAGCCCCGCCCGTTCTCACCCCTCTGGAGGGGCGGCCGCGGTTGAGGTCGTCGAGTGCAAAGTCTGTTGAAGCGTTTGGGCGCCGTCGGCGCCGGTCTGTTGTTGCTCAATGAAATTCGCGGCCTGTTGATGGTCGGCGCCTTGCTTAACAGCTGGGCGCAGTCGGCTGACGCGCACCCGCATCTGGGCGCCGTCGCGCGGCTGATCGCCTGTGGCGGCGGCTTGGCGTGCTGAGAAACCAACTCGCGGAAATTTCTATGGTTAATAGTCCGTAAAAAATTTGGCACGCCGCGTGCAGACGCCTAGGCTCAGGCTTGGCCGCTGCGCCAAGCTGCGACCTTCAGAGGGTGGACACCGCATGTTGCTGGGTTCGAAGTTCAAGCTGCCGCTGCGCCGCCCCGCCGCTCCCAGCCTGCGTGGCCTCTCGATCGGCGCCTTGCGCGTCGCGCCTTGGGTGGTGTTCGGCCCGATCACCGGCGTCATGAGCGAAGCCGCGATCGCCGCCTACAAGAAGGGCCGCCCCGTGGTGGCCGGCCTCTACGTCGCGGCCAACGTCGGCATTCTGGTCAGCATGCCGATTCTGACCGCCCTGATCGCCACCCGCTCTTAAGTCGCAAAGCCGGAACCGGCGCAGGTCGGGCGAGGTTGCCGTCAGGTCGAGAGCGTCCGCCCTGGGCCAGCCGGCCCCGCCCTCTTTCAACCGCTTGGGAACATCTCGGAGGCCGCCACCAGGAGGCCTCATCATGCACTATCAGCGGCTCGCCGACGTCCGCACCCTCGCCGCCATTACGCAGGTCAGTCCCAGTTTGACGCGTCGGCAGCGCTTGAAGCGCTGGGCCGACGCGCTGGCGCGACAGGGCACGCGGTCGCTGGCGCCGTTGCGCTGGGTGGAATTCTACGCCGAGGCCGAACGCAAGACGCTGCGTCGTGACGGATCGCCCCTCGCGCTGGCCTATGCCGACCCTCTGTTGCGGGCGGCCGGGCTGCGCAGCGATACGTTGGGCGAGGCGCAATGCTTCTTCGAGCTCTCCGACGACGAGGCGCACCGCCTGCTCTGCGACTGCCACTACGCCGGGACCATGACCGGACGCAGCGTGGCGCGGCGGCTGCGGCCGCTCACCTGGCCAGGGATCCTGGGCGCCGCGGGACGCATGCTGCTCACCGCCGGCTGACGCGGCGGCCACGAAAGAAGCGGCCGGGCGTGCGCCCGACCGCTCGATTCGTCGTCCCTGAGAGGACTTAAGCCGAAGGATCAGCCGCCCTTGGCGGCGCTGGCGATCATCGATTCCAGCTCCGCCTTGGTGGCGTTGATCACCGCTGCGCCATTCTGCACGGCGAAGCTCTTGGAATCGACGGTGAAGCTCTTCGCGCCCATCTTGACGGTGGCGGTCTCGCCGCCGGCGCCGGGCTTCAGTTCGGCGATCTGGCCGATCACGGCGCCGGTGTTGTCCTTCACAGGTTGACCAACTGACAGGCTGGCGGCGGCGGGCGCGGTGGTGGAGGTGGCGGCCGCGGTGCCGGTGTCCGCAGGCGCAGAGGATTCGGCCGCCGCGCTCGACGGTGCGGAGGACGTCGAGGACGCGGCGGTCTGGGCCAGGGCAGGCAGAGCCACGGCCATGGCGGCGGCGGCGATCGTCGGGAGCAAGAGGTTACGCATCTGGGCTTCCTTTCCTAAGGCTGTCTCTGAGCGGGACAGAATGCCGGTCAATTGGGCGAGGGCTGGGCCGAACCTGGGCTTCGTGTGGGCCGAGCTTGACCACAGACGCCGGCGGCGGCACGCCGGTTGCGGTCGTCAAGAAAGCCCCATGCCCAGCTTCGTTCCCCCGCAGTTGACCGGCCTCTGGCGCCGGGAATCGATCACCGCGCCAGGCGTCCACGACGCCGAGACCCAGGTCGTCTGGCTGCAGACGCGCAGCTGGTACGTCGACCTGCGCGCGCCGGCAGACCGCCCCCTCGCCGCCGGCCGCGAGCGACTCGACGACTTCACCGACGGCGAATTGCTCACGCTCGCTCGCGTCGAGGGCTTCGCCGGCGAACTCATCGTCGCGGATGGGATCTGCGCCTGGCGCCGCGATCTCGACCACCAGCCGCCTGCGCCGACACCGGACGAAGGCCGCCTCAGCCTAGACGGCGAGATGATGATCGAGGACGGCGTTCACCTGCCCTACCGCGAGGTCTGGCGTCGCGACCTGGGTAGCCAAGCCCCGCTCCTGGCCTTCCGCCGCGAAGCGGACGACGGACGCGAGGGGCTGATGGTGATCGGCGGCGATCACCTCGTGGAGTTCGTCGCCCGTCCGGGACCGCCGCTCAGCGCCGATGCAAGCCTGGCCGAGTTGGTCGCATCCGAGGTCGCCGTCGGCCGGCGCGACGCCGCCATCACCCTGCTATCGACGCGCATCCGCTATGCCCGGCGCGAGGGCGGCGGCTGGATCGCGCGCCTGAGCTCGCTGCCTTGGCTGGAGGGCGCGCCGATGTGGGCGGCGGGCGCCGCACGGTTCGATCCCGCCTCCGGCGGGCTGGAGATCGCCGAAGCGGACGGCCCGTCCCGCTGGCGGCTGCTGGACGCGAGCCCTGACGCGCCGGGGGCGTCCAGCCTGTCTTAGAACCTCACCCGGCGATGCTCTGCCCGCCATCGACGACGACGGTCTGGCCGTTGACGTAGGCGCTTTCCGGCCCAGCCAGGAAGGCGATCACCGCGGCGACGTCTTCCGGCGAGCCGATGCGCTTCAACGGGTTGCGCTTTTCCGTGGCGGCGAGGCGTTCGGGATTTTCCAGCAGCACCTTGGCCATGTCGGTACGGATCAGGCCGGGGGCGACAGCGTTGGTGCGGATGTTGTGCCGTCCCCATTCGGTCGCCAGGCTGCGCACCAACTGTTCGCCGGCCGCCTTGCTGGCGTTGTAGACGGCGAAGCCAGAGCCGCCGAGCCGCCCGCCGATCGACGAGACGAGCACGATCGCGCCGCCGCCGCGGGCCTTCATCGAGGGGAACGCCGCCTGGGCCAGCGCCAGATTGCCCAGCACATTGCCCTCCACCGTCTTCACCGCCGCCGTCATCGGCGTGTCCCCGACCGGGCCGAAGTAGGGATTGAGCGCTGCGTTCAGGACTAGCACGTCGATCCCGCCACACCGTTCGATCGCTCCGGCGACGAGGGCGCCGCACTGCTCCGCCACGCTTATATTGCAGGCGATCGCCGTCGCCTGCCCGCCCGAGGCGCGGATCTCCTCGACGACCTTGTCGCAGGCTTCGAGCTTGCGGCTGGAGACGACGACGTGCGCGCCCTCTCGCGCCAGCATCAGCGCGGTGGCGCGGCCGATGCCTCGGCTTCCGCCCGTAACCAGCGCGACCCTGCCCTCGAACCTCGCCATCGATCCTCCTCGATCTCATTTCGGCGGGACCATTCATGCGCCGCGATCGGGCGAAAGGACATAGGCGCCTGCGGCCTGGAAAGCTGGCGTTAAGGCGAAGCGCTTCAGGTTAAGGCGTTCGGAGCGATTGGACGTCAGCAATGGTCGCGCAGCGCGATCGCGCCTCCCGCAGCCTCAAGGGACTGGAGCGCACCGGCTCGACGAGCAGGGTGCTGAACCTTGCCGCCATCGCGGCGCGGCAGACGGAGCGCGGCCTCGAACCGGCGGCGCCCTTCTTCGAGGCCGGCGTACTGGGCGGCGCCCTGGTGCTGAAGCATCGGTTGCGCGGCGACGAGGTCAGCGCCTTCAACCACCCGCGGTACACCGCCACCAAGCTGCTCATCCCCTTCGAGCGCACGGACCTGTCGCTGGGCGGCCGTTCGCTGTTCGTTGGCGAGCGCAACTGGACCCGTACGCTGGGATCGCTGCACGGCGCGGCGGCCGCACACCCGCACGACGTAGCGATCCTGGAAGCGCTCGACGAACTGCCCTCCCTCGACCCATTCCTTGTGCGCGAACAGATGAAGCGGCGGCACTTTGCGCTCGCCGCGACCTACTTCGCGCTCTCAGAAGGCGACCGCGAGCAGATGCACAGCTTCGTCCGCGGCGAACTGGAAGGCCTCGTGCGCCTGGCCTGCGGGGTCGAACGCGTCGGCCACGAGACGGAACGGCTCGTGCACGCCATTCTCTCAGGTGAAGAAGATACGCGGCTGGAGTCGCTGCGCGGCGCGCTGCACCTCGACGAAGTGGAGTACGGCGAGGGCCTCTTCTGCTGGCGCGGCCTGCTCTACTACAAATGGTCCCTGGGCCAGCTCACGCCCCTGCTCGCCGACATCAGCGGAGAGCTGGGGGCGGTTCGCCTGCGAGGCGCCCGTTCACAGGCTACGCTCGACCACGTCTACGCGCTGAAGAACCAGGTCGCCGGCGGCTTCGCGCGGCGCACCACGCAGGTTGCGATCGCGCTCGGCGAATACGAGACCGCCTTCGCTCTGCTGCGCGACCAGGTGGATCCTGCCGCCTTCTCCCGCTTCCTGATCGAGGCCCCCAGTTCATTCCGCTCGCTCGGCGAGGACGTCGGCGTCCTGTCGCACGCGGCCACCTACTGGCGCCTGCGCTTCCCGCGCGGCGAGCCGCTCCTGGCCCTCGCGGACGAGCTAATCGACATTCTCGAAGAATACGCTCTGGCGCTCGACTGATCGCGAACGCCCCTCGGTGTTCCAACCTTGTCACAAGGTGAACGAAGCTGTCGCGAAGCTGCTGAATAGCGGTGGTTATCTCTCGTCGTGGCCCGCCGAATCGGGCCGCGGGAGGTGCGTCATGGACGTGGACAGCGCGATGTGCCGTGAGCAGGCGGCCTATTGCACGCTGCTGCTCGGCAAGAAGCTGGAGCCGGCGCGGCGCGCACAGATCGAGCGCGAACGCGAGGACTGGCTGGTGCTTGCCCATCGCCAGGACACCTGGCGCACGGTTCTGGAGGAGAGCCGCTCGCTCGCCGGCTGAATCGCGACAGCCCCGACCCTCGTCTGGAGAGGACCGGGGCTCGCGAGCGTGATTTCGCCAAGGCAAGGCATTCCGCTCGCCTCACTTCGCGCCATCAACTTACAGGGCCATGATGCAGCCCCGCGCGTCCAACCGATCCGCCGAAGGACCGGTTCGAGCGGAGCTGAAAAAATCGCCGCGCCCCATGCGCCCAGCGCGACGCACGCCGCGTCATCGTGACGATTCCTTCACCACGATCCGTAGCAACCGCTTCACCCGCATCAGGCAAAACTCGTAGCTAATACTAAGTTAAAGGCGCGCGGCGATGACGATTCAACTAAAGATAGCTCCGTTCGTCCACGATACGCGAGCCAATGTGGCCATGGTGTTCGCTCTGGGCATGCCGATGTTCATCGGTGGCGCGGCGTTCATGGTGGAGACGAGCTACGATTACTGGCGACATACCCACCTTCAGTCGGTGGCCGACGCCGCCGCCTACGCTGGCGCGCTGGAAAACCGCACAGGCGCGTCCTACTCCACCATCAAGGACGCCGCGACCAAGACCGCCACGGACAATGGCTGGGTCGAGGACGGCAACACCATCACCGTGAACACCCCGCCCACGACCGGCGCCTACAAGACCGACCAGGCCGTCGAAGTGATCGTCACGGAAAAGGTGCCGCGCTTCTTCACCGCCATGTTCAACTCCTCGCCGGTGATCGCCAAGGGGCGCGCCGTCGCGCTCTACCAAGACAATTCCGACGCCTGCATTCTCGCGCTCAACAAGACCGCCGCGCGGGCTGTCTACATCTCTGGCGCCGGCACGGTGAAGCTCGACGGCTGCGACATCGCCTCGAACTCCAACGACAAGACGGAATCGATGTTCGTCTGGGGATCGTCGACCTTGTCAGCGGATTGCGTACGGGCGAGCGGCGGGATCGCCAACAAGAACAACATCACCGTGAAGGGCTGCTCAGCACCGATCAGCAACGCGCCGCGTTTGCCTGACCCCTTCAAAGCGCTCGAGCCCATGACGAAGGGCGTAACGCGGACCGCCACCACCAAGCCCAATCAATCGACGACGCTCGACAAGGGCTACTATCCGGCTGGCATGGACCTAAAGGGGACCGTGACGCTGAAGGCCGGCGAGTACTACCTGGGCGGCGACCTCAACATCGGCAGCAACGCCACCGTCACCGGGACTGGGGTCACGCTGTACATGGAAGATGGCGCGGCCGTGAAGATCAACGGCAGCTCCACCATCACCATGAGCGCGCCGACCTCGGGCGACTACCAGGGCATCCTGTTCTTCGGCGACCGCGACAGCACCGAGACGCAGACGTTCAACGGCAGCGCCAGCATGCACCTGACCGGCAACCTCTACTTCCCGAACCAGACGGTGACCTACAAGGGCAACTACGGCGGCAATGACGGCTGCACCTTCATCGTCGCCGACAAGGTGGAGATCAGCGGCAGCACCAACCTGGGCGTCGGCTGCCCCACCGACATGCCGCGCCCGAAGTCGTTCCAGGTCGTGAAGATCGTCGAATGATGCGCCAGCTTCTCCTGCGCTTCCGCGCCCACGACGGCGGCGGCCCGGCGATCGAGTTCGCGCTCGTCCTGCCGATCGTCATCACGATCATGGTGATGGGCATCGACGGCTGGCAGCGCCTGAGCGCCACGCAGAACATGGCTGCAGCGCTGCATGCCGGCGCGCGCTATTACCAGGAAGGCGGCGTCGAGGACGACAAGGCGATCGACGTCTCGCTGGCCTCCTGGGCGCAGGCGCCGGACGACGCCGAAATCACCATCACCCGCGACGGCAGCGGTTCGCAAACCAACATCACGCTCGAGGCTCAGTCGACCTTCACCGGCATCAAGGGCGCCGAGGTGCTGAAGGCGAAGGAGGTGGTTCGTGTCCAATAAGCCCCGCCGTCGCACCCTCGCCCATTTCGCGGCGAACGCCGATGGCCTGGCGGCGATCGAGACGGCCTTGATTGCGCCGATCCTGTTCCTGCTGCTGGTGGGCGTCATTCAGTTCGGTTGGGCGGTGCATTGCGCTGCGAGCGTGCGCTGGGCGCTGGACGCCAGCGGCCGCCAGCTCATGATCAATCCGTCACTGACTGCTGACGACCTGCACACCACCATGGTCGACAAGCTCAAAGGGCTCGCCGACGCGAAGGATCTGACCTTGACCATTACGCCCGACGAGACGGACGGAACTCTGGTCGTGGAGAGCACCTACAAGACAAGCTTCGTCATCCCGATCACGTCGAATGCGACGTGGACCTTCAAGAACCGCATCAGCGTACCCAATCTCGCTACCGAATCCTGAGCGCGCCGCGGCTCACACCCACTCGAATTGGGCGGCTTCCCGCGGCTTGGCCAGGTGCTCGCGCAGCACCGTCTGGTCGGCGTCCACCTCGCGCAGCGCCACCTCGTAGGACCACAGGTCGGCCAGGTGCTGCAGCACGCGCTCGGCGTCCCCGCGATCCAGCAAGGCGCCACCAACGACGTGATGGTGCACGATCAGGCGCCGGTCGCCGGCGAGGTCGACATCCACCACCTCGATGTTCGGCTCGCGCGCGCCGACGTCGTACTGCTTGGCGAGCTCACGCCGTATCCGCCGGTAGCCGCGCTCGTTGTGGATCGCCTCGACCTGGATCCCTTCCTTAAAGCCGGCATCGTCGTGCAGTTGGAACAGTCGCATCTCGCGGATCAGGCGGGGGCTGAGGAACTGGCCGATAAAGCTGTCGTCGCGGTAGTTGGCCCAGATGTCGCGCAGCACCGCCATAGGGTCGCCCGCGCCGGCGATCTTCGGGAACCACTCCCGGTCCTCGTCGTCCGGCTCGGTGACGATGCGCTCGATATCGCACATCATCGAGAAGCCAAGCGCATAAGGGTTGAAGCCGGAGAAGCGCTGATCGTCGAAGCTAGGCTGGGCCACCACGTTGGTGTGCGACTGCAGGAACTCCAGATAGTTGCCGTCTGAAATCTGCCCGCGCTCGTGCAGCCGCTTCATGACCTTGTAGTGGACGAAGGTGGCCGTGCCCTCGTTCATCACCTTGGTCTGGCCCTGCGGATAGAAGTACTGCGCCACCTGACGGACGATGCGCAGCACCTCGCGCTGCCAGGGCGTCAGCCGCGGCGCCGCCTTCTCCAGGAAGTAGAGGATGTTTTCCTGCGGCAGGCCGAGCAGCGCCCGACGGCGCTCGGTGAAGTCGGGGCTGGCCGCCTTGGCCGCCGTGGGCAAGGTCCGCCAGAGGTCGTTGAAGATCCGCTCCTGGTGCGCGCGCCGGCTCTTCTGCCGTTCCTCCTCGTGCCGCAGGTCGGGACCACGGGCGCCATGATATCGGTGCACCCCCTGCCCCATCAGCGCGTGCGCCGAATCCAGGATCCGCGCGACCTCCTCCTGGCCGTAGCGGTCCTCGCACTTGGCGATGTAGCGCTTGGCGAAGTCCAGGTAGTCCAGAATGGTGTCGGCCTTGGTCCAGGTCTGGAACAGATAGTTGTTCTTGAAGAAGTGGTTATGGCCGAAAGCTGCGTGCGCGATGACCAGCGTCTGCATCGTCGCCGAGTTGCCTTCCATCAGGTAGGACACGCACGGCGAGGAGTTGATGACGATCTCGTAGGCCAGGCCCGCCCAACCCTTGCGGTACATGGTCTCGTGGTAGGCGTAGTGCTTGCCGAAACTCCAGTGCTTGTAGAACAGCGGCATGCCCATGGAGGCGTAGGCGTCGAGCATCTGCTCGGCGGTGATCACCTCGATCTGGTTCGGGTAGACGTCGAGCCCGAGCTCATTGACCGCCACGTCCTCGCAGGCGTCGTAGATCCGCTGCAGGGTGGAGAAGTTCCAGTCGCCGCCCTCGCGGAACAGCAGCTTGTCTGAACTCATCGGGCCACCTGTTGGGCGTCGCGCTTGCGGAACAGCTCGCGGAACACCGGAAAGATCTCGTTGCGGTCCTCGACCCGGCGCATGGAGAGCGGTGCGCCCTCTTCCTGCAGCCGCTCGTAGAGCGTCCAGAGCGGCGATTCCGGCATCGACTGGCGCAGGTGCGACGTCGCGCCGACCTCTAGATAGGCGAAGTACTGGCAGACCGGCAGCACCGCCTCGGTCAGCAGCTGGGCGGTCACCTGGCCGTCGCCGTGGGCGTTGTCGCCGTCCGAGGCCTGGGCGGCGTAGATGTTCCAGTCGTTCGGCGAGTAGCGCTCGCCGACGATCCGGGCCATCGCCGCCAATGCGCTCGACACCAAAGTTCCGCCCGAAGCAGGGCTGCGGAAGAAAGTGTCCTCATCGACCTCCTCGGCCTTGTCGGTGTGGCGGATGAAGACCACGTCGACCTGTTTGTAGCGCCTCGTCAGGAAGACGTAGAGCAACAGGAAGAAGCGCTTCGCCAGGTCCTTCATGTGCTCGGTCATCGAGCCTGAGACGTCCATCAGGCAGAACATCACCGCCCGCGCCACCGGCCTAGGCTCCACCTCGAAGCGACGGTAGCGAACGTCGATCGGGTCGATGTAGGGGATGCGCCGCATCCGGGTCTTCGCCGCCTCGATTTCGGCGGTCAGCGTCTTGCGGCGGGCCTCGTCCTTGCACTCCGCAAGTTCCGCTTCCAGCGCGGCGAGGTTCGCCGAGGTCGGCCGTTTGAGCGCCGTGCGGCGGACCAGCGCCAGTTGCATGGTCCGGCCGATCGACATGCTGGTGGGCGACCCCGATGTTTGGTAGCCGGCGCGCCTTAGCCCCTCGCGCTCGACGCTGGCCATTCGCCGCTTGGCCATGTCCGGCAGCTCGAGGTCATCCAGGAACATCTCCAGGAATTCCTCGCGCGTCAGCATGAAGCGGAAGGCGTCCTCCCCGTCGCCCTCGCCAGCTCCGCCCCGGCCTCCGCCCCCGCCGGGCCTCGGCAGGACGTCGCCTTCGCTGAAGGTCTTGTTGCCGGGCAGGATGTGATCCTGCACGTCTCCCGGCACGGTGCGGAGCCTGGGTTCGCGCACGCCGTCGGAGGGGATCGACACCTCCCCTCCTTCGAGCGCCTTGCCCATGTCGCGGCCGCCGGAGGCGGTGCGCACGGCGTCCTGCACCTGGGCCTTGGCCCGCCGAAGGAAACGCTGGCGGTTCTCGAGGCTCTTGCTGTTCGGATTGAGCCTGCGGTCGACGATATGCATGTCTACTCCCGCCGCTTGATCACCCGGCCTGCTTCACCCGCATGTACCAGTCGACCAAGCGACGCACCTGACGCTCGGTGTAGCCGCGCGTCTTCATACGCTCGACGAACTCGGTGTGCTTTTTGTCGGACTCGCCGTCCTTCTTGGAGCCGAAGGATATGACCGGCAGCAGGTCTTCGACCTGGCTGAACATTCGCTTCTCGATCACCTCACGGATCTTCTCGTAGCTGGTCCAGGAGGGGTTGTGCCCCTCCAGCTTGGCCCGAGAGCGAAGCGCGAACTTGACGATCTCGTTGCGGAAATCCTTCGGGTTGGCGATGCCCGCCGGCTTCTCGATTTTCGAGAGCTCCTGGTTCAGCAGTTCGCGGTTCAGCAGTTGGCCGGTGTCCGGGTCCTTGAAGTCCTGGTCCTCGATCCAGGCGTCGGCGTAGTCGACGTAGCGATCGAACAGGTTCTGGCCGTAGTCGGAGTAGGATTCCAGATAGGCCTTCTGGATCTCGTGGCCGATGAACTCGGCATATCGCGAGGCGAGCTCGGCCTTGATGAACTCCAGGTAGCGCTTCTCGGTCTCCTCCTGCAGTTGCTCGCGCCGCACCGCCTGTTCCAGCACGTACATCAGGTGCACCGGGTCGGCCGCGATCTCGTTGGTGTCGTGGTTGAACGTGGACGCCAGCACCTTGAAGGCGAAGCGGGTGGAGACCCCGTCCATACCTTCGTCCACGCCGACGGCGTCGTGGTACTCCTGCACGCTGCGGGCGTTGGGGTCGGTGTCCTTGATGTTCTCGCCGTCGTAGACCCGAAGCTTGGCGTAGTAGCTGGAGTTCTCGTGCTTGCGCAGGCGCGTCAGCACCGAGAACCGCGCCATCATCTCCAGCGTCGCCGGCGCACAGGGCGCCTCGGCCAGTTCCGAGCTCTTGATCAGCTTCTCGTAGATCTTCTGCTCCTCGGCGACCCGCAGGCAGTAGGGCACCTTGATCACGCAGATCCGGTCGATGAAGGCTTCGTTGTTCTTGTTGCTGCGGAAGGTCTGCCACTCCGCCTCGTTGGAGTGGGCCAGCACGATGCCGGAATAGGGAATGGCGCCGATGTTCTCGGTGCCGATGTAGTTGCCCTCCTGCGTCGCGGTGAGCAACGGGTGCAGCATCTTGATCGGCGCCTTAAACATCTCGACGAACTCGAGAAGGCCCTGGTTGGCCCGGTTCAGGCCGCCCGAGTAGCTGTAGGCGTCGGGGTCGTTCTGCGAGAAGTACTCCAGCTTGCGGATGTCAACCTTGCCGACCAGCGAGGAGATGTCCTGATTGTTCTCGTCGCCGGGCTCGGTCTTGGCGATCGCCACCTGGCGCAGCCGCGAGGGCTGCATGCGCACGACGCTGAACTTGCTGATGTCGCCGTCGAATTCGTTCAGCCGCTTCAAGCACCACGGGCTCATGATTCCGGAGAGCCGCCGGCGGGGCACGCCGTACTGCTCTTCGAGGATCTGCCCGTGAATCTCCGGGTCGAACAGCGAGAGCGGGCTTTCGAAGACCGGGCTGATCTCGTCGCCGGCCTTGAGCACATAGATGGGGTTCACCTCCATCAGCGCCTTCAACCGCTCGGCCAGGGATGACTTGCCGCCGCCGACCGGCCCCAGCAAGTACAGGATCTGCTTGCGCTCCTCGAGCCCCTGCGCGGCATGACGGAAGAAGGACACGATCTGTTCGATCGTCTCCTCCATGCCGTAGAATCCGGCGAAGGCCGGATACAAACGGATGGTCCGATTCATAAAAATACGGCCAAGGCGCGGGTCCTTGGCCGTATCAACCATTTCCGGTTCTCCGATCGCCGCCAGCAGCCGCTCGGCGGCGTTGGCGTAGAGCAGCGGATCCTTCGCGCACTCGTCGAGATAGTCCTTGAGGGGCATCTCCGCGTTGCGCCTCGCTTCGAACGCACTCGCGATGGCGCTAAACAGGCTTTCCGACATGACTCAGGTCGTCCTCTACATGTCCAGGGACATGTTGATCCCTTCCCAGTCTGAACGCGCTGCGGCGAAAAGCAGCGAAGCAAAAAATCAACACCGCAGGACAAAAACCCGTAACCCGCGGTGGGGAAGGTTGCTCGATGTCCCAGATTTCATCAGACGGCCGGCGATCTCGCTGGCGAATGAAGTTTTGCTTGAAACTCTGCAGACGTTAGCACGAGTCGCGGCGTCACATTTCCGGCGCCGCTCTGACACGGCGCCCGCCGGGCGCGGGCGGTGTCCGACATGATCACCAGGGATTTACCAAACAGCCATTGACTCGCCTTCGGGAGAGCGATGCCGTGGGAGTCGGGAACGGGGAGGTGCGAGCATGCGCTACGAGCTTCTCTTCCTGGGCCGGGGCCGTCGGATCGCCGAGCGATTTCCGTTCGTCGCGCCTGACGACGCCGAGGCCCAGGGCGTTGCGGAAGACCTGAGCGAATCAGCGGAGCGCGAGCTCTGGTGCGGACAACGGATCGTGAAGCGCTGGCAGGCGTTGCAGCACGAACGCGCGACGGACACCGACTGACGTTGCGCGGGTGACAGGCGCAGGGCGCAGGCGTAGCAAGGCGTCCTCATGTCCTCCACCCACTCCACGGACGTCCCGGCCTCCCCCGCCCGACGCCGGCGTCCGCCGCTGATCCCGGTCCTGCGCATCGGGCTGCCGGCCTTGGCTGCGGCAGTGTTCCTGGCGGTGATCGTCAGCGCCATCAGCGGCATGTTCCGCGCCGCCGAGCGCCGCTCCGCCGCCACTCAGCCGATCGAGCTGGTCTCGCCGCGCATGATCGGCGAGGACAACAAGCAGCGCGCCTTCGTGCTGACCGCCCAGGCCGCCGAGCGCGAGGGCGAGACCGGCCGCATCCGGTTGATCAATCCGGTCCTGGTCCGCAGTCCCGGAGGCGCCGATGAAACCCGGGTCACGGCCAAGGGCGGGCTCTACGATCAGGCCGGCGGCAAGCTGGAGCTGAACGGCGACGTCAAGCTGTCGGGCCCAAGCGGAAACTTCGACACGCCGTCGGCCATCTATGACGCTAAGACCGGCGAGGTGCTGGGCCGCGGCGTGGAGGCGGCGAGCCGATCGGGCAAGATGAAGGCGGGCTCGTTCGCGGTGAAGGACAAGGGCGACTCGGTCGTCTACAAGGGCGGCGTCCACACCCGCATCAACCCGAAGAAATAAGTCCCGAGCCGCATGGACCTGCCTGAACGCGTGATCATCCTCAGCGCCGGCCAAGGGCGGCGGCTGGGCGCGCTGACCGAACGCCGGCCGAAGTGCCTGATCGAGTTTTCCGGCCGCACCATGCTGGGCTGGCAGTTGCACCACCTCGAGGCCGCCGGCGTGCGCGAAGCCGTGGTGGTCACCGGCTTCGGGGCCAACCTCGTCGACGCCGAGATCGCCCGCACGCCGCATGGCGCGATGAAGGTGCGCTGCCTGTTCAATCCCTTCTTCGAGCTGGCCGACAATCTCGCCTCCTGCTGGCTGGCGAGGCGTGAGTTCGACCGGCCCGTGCTGCTGCTGAACGGCGACACCCTTTTCGAAGCGGCGATCGCACAGAAGCTAATCGGCGCCCCCGACGCCGAGATCACGCTGGCGATCGACCGCAAGGGCGCCTACGACTCCGACGACATGAAGGTGCACACCGAGGGCGCTCGCCTGCTCGCTATCGGCAAGACCATCGACCACTACGACGCCGAGTCGATCGGCTTCCTGCGCTTCTCGAAGGCGGGCGCCGACCGCTTCTCGCACGCCATCGACGAGGCCATGCGCAGTCCCGAAGGCCTGCGCCGCTGGTACCTTAGCGTGATCAACCAGATCGCCCACACCACCGAGGCGGTGGCCGTGCAGTCGATCGAAGGCCTTGCGTGGGGCGAGACCGACTTCCCCGAGGACGTTCAGTCCAATATCGCGCTGACGGCGCGCTGGGCGAAGGCCTGACCCCCTTCCCCGCGTCACGCAGTCGGAAGCGAACGCACGAAATCCAGGTCCGCCGGCTTGTCGACGTCCACCGCGGCGAGGCCGAAGGGACTTTCCACGGCCGCGACCTGCGCCCCGCACAGTCGGCTCAGACGCTCCAGCGCTTCGGCCAGCGTCATCCGTCCGATCAGGTAGCGAACCAGCGCCAGCGGCCCGAGCCGTCGAATGATGCGCCAGGGGCGCTTGCGGTCGGCCTCGATGCTGCGCCAGAGCTGGATCGCGCCCAACGCACGGGCATTGCGCAGCAGGAAGAGGTTGCAGCCCGACCATTCGCCGTCGGCGAATTTCAGATAGGTGCGCCGTGAGCCAGGCGCCACCGCCTCCACAGCTGCGCGCCTGGCCAGCAGCACGCAGACGTCGGCGGTGGCCGACGCATCGTCGAGGAAGCGCTCGATCCAGGCCGGATGCAGCAGCGCATGGTCCGAAGTGGTGATGACGAGGGGCGTTCCCACCGCCTCGACCCCTTTGAGCGCGCTGAGGCTCGGCCCGGCTTCGGCTGGCAACACCTTGGCTTCAAGTCTCTCCGCGAGAGCCGCGACGTCGGGGTTGGAGCTGACCACCGTGATCCAGGCGACGCCCGCGCCGGCCAGCGCGCCGATCACCCGCTCCAGCATCGGCGCGCCGTCCAGTTCGATCAGCGCCTTATGCGAGACGCCGGCGTAGGCGGCGACGGGATCGACTTCGGGCCGCGCGCCGGCCAGCACCAGGGCCCGGTCGGGCCTCATGCCAGGCTCTTCTCGTAGATCCGGTAAGTCTTGTAGACCTCGCAGCCCGCCGCCTCACAGATGCCGCGCATCGGCGCGTTGTCGTCGAGGATCCAGGACATCTCGACATCGCGGTAGCCCAGTTTGACGGCTTCGCGGCGCACCGCGTCGATCATCAGGAACGGGAGCACCTGTCCGCGGCGGGTCCCGTGGAACTTGCGGCGCACGCCCATCAACGGGACGCGGCCGGTCTTCAGCCCCTGCACCTTCAGCCGCCACAAGAGCTTCGCCCAGCCGAACGGCAGCAAGCTGCCGCCCAGGTCGCGGATCGCCTCGTTGACGTTGGGCAGCATGGCGATGAAGCCGGCGAGTTCGCCGTCGATGTCGGCGTACCAGACGAGCCGCTTGTCGACGATCATCTTCAGCGACTTGGCCAGCTGAGCGGTCTCGGCCTCGGTGGTCGGCGTGAAGCCCCAGTTGCCCGACCAGGCGTCGTTGAGGATCTCCGTCAGCGAGGTCACCTCGGCGTCGAAACGCGCCATATCGAGCATTCGCAGCGTGACGCCGGCGGGCGGGCCGCGATCCACCATGCGCCGCACCAGCGGCGGCAGGTCGGCCGCCATCGAGGTCTTGTAGGCGTAGACGTCTTTGATCTTGCGGTAGCCCTGCGCCTCCACCTGTCCGCCCGCGTAGGCCGGATCGTGTCCCATCAGCAGCATCGGCGGGGTGTCGAAGCCGTCGACCAGCAGGCCCACCTCTTCGTTGATCGACAGGTTGAACGGCCCCTGCGCGCGGGCGCAGCCACGGGCCTTCAGCCAGGCCTCGGCCTCGGCGAACAGGGCGGCGAACACGGCGGGATCGTTCTCCGCCGAAATCATGCCGAAGTGCCCTGCCTTAGGCCCGCCGTCGGAAGGCGTCAGTTCATCGATCTGCGCACTGATCCGGCCGACGTCGCGGCCGTCGCGGGTCGCCAGCCAGAGCTGCACCTCGGCATGCTGGAAGAACGGGTTGGTCTTCGGCGTCAGCGCTTCCTTGCGCTCCATGTCCAGGGGCGCGATGAAGTTCCCATCGCCTGCATTGATCGCCTTGGGCAGGCGGACGAAGCGGTCGAGCTCGGCCGACGACGACGCGACCGGCGTCACCGAGATTCCTGACGTGCGGCCGTCCATCACCCCTCCAGTTGCAGAAGCGCGCGAGCGCCAAGCGCGGCGAAGATCGCCAGCGCCCCCCAAGCGCCGAGCGCGCTCGGGATCGCGCCGCCCTCCGCCATCGCCGAGAACACCCCGTCGACGACCATGAACAGCAGCCCCGCGCCCAGGCACAGGACCACGGTATTGGCGCCGCCGCTGCGGAAGTTCACCAGCAAGACCGGTCCGGCCAGCAGCAGCATCACCAGCCCGGACAGCGGCGCGGCCCAGCCGCGCTGCAAGGCGGTGCTGTAGTAGGAAGGCGCGCGGGTGGCGACGCCGCCGGCCAGCGCGCGGCGCGCAGACCCCGGGGCCAGCGAGGCGTCGCCGGCGAAGATGGCCCGGACGTCCTGGGGCTGCGGGCCTGGCCGCCAGAGGATCTGATTGGCCGCCCCTCGTTGAACGGACTGGGCGCCAAGCGTCTCGAAGCTGGCGGTCTGCAGCCGCCAGCCGTCCGCCTGATGCACCGCCTGGTCCGCCCGCAGCCGCTCGACGAGCCGGCCCTGGGCGTCACGCCGATAGATGCGGATTTGGGAGAGCACGCGACCAGACCGATCGGCCATACTCGCGGTGACGATATCGCTGCCGACGCGGAAACTGCGCACCTCGTTGGACTTCGGCGTGGCCTCGGCGGCGGGGGCGCTGCGGCTCCACCAGGCGTCGAGCGCCTGGTCCGCCCGCGGGGTTAGCCACTGGATGCTGGCGAAATGCAGCACCACCACGCTCAGCACCGCCGGCGCCATCGTGCCCAGCAGCTGATAGACCGAGACCCCGGTCGAGCGCAGCGCGGTGACCGCGTTTTCCCGTGCGAGTTGGGCGAAGGCGAAGAGGCAGCCGGCCAACACACTCAGCGGCGCCACCTGCTGGATCAGGGTCGGCAGCCGGAGCGTGGCGTAATAGACCACCCCGCCGACGCCGAGTCTGCGCTCCAGGATGTCGGTGGTCGCGTCGAGCAGATCGAGCACCTGCAGGATCGACACCAGCACGAACAGGGCGGCCAGCACCCGGAAGGTGACGATCCGCATCAGATGATTGCGCAGGATCACGTCGTCGCCTCCGCCGCCGTCCCACGGCGCAGCCGCAGCAGACTGCGGATGAAGTCGCCCACGCGTTCGGCGAACAGTCCGATGGGCGTCTCTCCCGGCCGCTTGCGGCTGGTGAAGAAGGTGCCGATGCAGAGGATGGCGAAGATCACGAACGGCAAGCCGACCGCCGTCGCCGGATTGGCGCGCCCGCTGCTGGCCAGGCTTTGCCCGAGCCCGATCATGTGCTGGAAGGCGAGCAGCAGCAGCGCCGCGATGATGATACCTGGCGCTCGCCCGCCGCGCTTGGCCGACAGGCCCAGCGGCAAGGCGAGCAGCGGCAGGAGCAGCAGGGCGAAGGAGCGCGCGAGCCGCGCGTAGAGCTCGCCCAGCAGCTCGCCGCGCGGGATCAGCGACGCCGGCTTGCCGGCCTGGGTCACCAGCTCGCCCAGCGTCAGCTCGCGCGCGTCGCTGCCACGGCCGCGCAGCAGTTTCTGCGCGCCCGAAACCGGCAGGTCGAGCGCGAACTGCGTGAAGCTGAGGACCCGCGCCGCGCCGCTGGCCGCGGTGCTGAACTGCTGCCCGTTCTGCAGCTCCAGGCGCACCTCCGCGCCGGTCGGATGCAGCGTCAGGCGCCCCATGCCCGCGGTGGTGATCTCCTCCCGACCGTCGGGAAGGATGCGGCGGATGAAGACCCGGTTCAGTTGCTCGCCGGTCGGGTCGACCCTGTCGGCGGTGATGGTGAGGTTCTTGTCCGGCGCGAAGAAGGTCTGCGCCTCGGCCGTCCCGCTCCAGCCCGCCGATTCCGCCGCGTGCATCACGGCGCGGTAAGCGTAGCGGCTATAGGGCTGCAGGAAGCCGAACAGCACCAGGCTGATGGCCATGAGCACGCCCGCCAACGCCATGTAGGGCGCCACGATCCGACTGAGCGAAACTCCGCTCGCCAGCAGAGCATCGATCTCCGAGCCCTCGTTCAGACGCGTGACGACGATGAACAGCGCGATGAAGAAGCCGGCCGGCAAGGTCAGGCCGAGGTAGTGGGGCACCAGGTTGGCGGCGAGCTGGACGACGAAGCCGAAGCGTCCGCTGCTCTCGGACAAGAGGTCGAGAAGCCTTAGGACGCGCTCCAGCAGCAGCGCCACGAGCGTCACACCGAGCGCGCCCGCGAGGGGCGCAAGCGTGATCCGCAATATGTACCGGTCGAGCGTCGACACCTGAACTTCCGAACTAGCCGGCGGGCCAGAGGGCCCGCAGGCGCGCGGAGAGCCTCTCGACGGCCTCGCCATCGAGATCCACCGCGGGCGACAGCTTCGGCTGGCCTGGCCACCCGTGGTCGGGAAAAGCCGCACCGTCGAAGCTGCGCTCCCCCTCGTAGCGCGGAAGCACATGAAAATGCACGTCGAGATCCACCATCATCAACATCAGGTAGTTGATCTTCGAGTAGCCGACGAACGCGCCGAGCGTCCGCTCGATGCCGCGGATCGCGACCTGCAGGTCGGCGAAGGCGGCCGGACTCAGCTCGGAAAAAGCCTGGGCCGGCTCCTTGCAGACCAGAACCATAGACCCCAATGTCGGTTGGCTGGGCCGTGCGAGCGCGAGCCAGCTCCCCGTCTCGGCGACCAGGCTGCGGGGATAACCGAATTTCTGGGCCGTGGGATTCGTCATCGAGGATGCTCGGCGGGCGAAGCGCCGCCCTCTGAGATTAGGAACTCGGTCCCGCTGATGAAAGCCAGTTTAAGCATTCTGCTGACGGCCGCCGCCGTGGCGGCCTCCCTCGCCGGCGCTGCGCCGGCCCAAGCCGAAGACGCCTGCGCCGGCGAACCGGGCGGCGGCGGCGTGAAGCTGAACGTCGACACCTCGGGCCTGCGCGACGCCGACGGCCTGGTGGCCGTCACCGTCTATCCGGACGATCCCGATCGCTTCCTGGCGCCGGGCGGCAAGCTGCTGCGCGTGCGCACCAAGGCGATCCGGCCCACCACCCGCGCCTGCTTCTGGCTGCCGCCGGGGCACTACGCCGTCGCCATCTATCACGACGAGAACGGCAACCGCTCGTTCGACCGCGATCCCATGGGCCGCCCGGCGGAAGGCTACGGATTCTCGAACGACGCGCCGGCCCGCATGGGGCTTCCCGAGTACGACGCCGTCCGGTTCCGGGTCAGCTCGAGCGGCTCGACGATCCGGATCAGGATGACCTACCTCAAGTGACCGGCGCGAGATTGTAGCGGCCAAGGCCGACCACCCTTCCCGCGGCGTCGAGACCGCGCGCCTCGACTGCGACCTGCCAGGCGCCCTGCACACGCTGGATCTCGAACGCGTGCCAACGGCCGGCCTGGCCGTGGTCGGCCGCGCCGGAGGCCGGCGGCACGCCCAGCACCGGGATCGGGCCGCGCGGCCCCGACGCCGCACCGGTCGCGGGTTCGTGGGCGTGCCCATGCAGAATCAGCTCCGCGCCCTCGGCCTCCAGAATCGACAGCAGCTCCGACGCGCGCCGCAGCGACTTGCGGGGCGACACCACGCCCGGCGTCGGCGGATGGTGGATCAGCACCACCCGGAAGCGCCCCTCCTCCCGCGTCCGCCGCAGCAGGGCCGGCAAGCGCTCCAGTTGCGCAGGATCGAGCACCCCCTCGGCGGAATGGAGTCCCGTCGGCGCAGCCGAGCAGAGGTTGATCAGCGCAGCAGGCCCGCGCCGCCGCAACATCGGAAAGCCGTCGGCGTCCGCGTCGCCCAGCCAGGGACGCCAAACGGCGAAGCGATCCGCGTCCGAACGCCCCACGAGCGCGTCGTGGTTGCCCGGACTCACCGTCACCTGGTCGGACGGCGCGAGCTCGCTCAGCCATCGCGCCGCGGCGGCGAACTCTTCGGGGGTGGAGAAGTTGGTCAGGTCTCCCGTGATGACCACATGGTCCGGGGTGTGCGCCTGCAGATCCGCGACAATGGCGTCCAGCGCCTCTTGCGAGTGCCTATTCCGCTTGCGCCGCCACGCGAAGCGGCTCAGCCACCGCTTGGGGTCCGCTCCCATCGAACGGCGCGCCGGCGGCGTTAGGTGCAGATCGGATATATGGGCGATACGAAACGCGGGCAATCGATTGCTCTCTGGCCATGAGCTCGGCGGGCTGGTTATCAACTCCCGCGCATTTGGATAAGGGGCGGCAGCAGTTGGATCGGGCGAACCGCGCGGAACGAGGCGTCAGCCTGGCGCACGGCGACGGGCGCATCTGGGGCATGACCGGAAGCGAACGCCTGGCGCGCACCTTCCATCGCGCCGGCCTCACCGGCGGCGTGGCGGGCGGCGCGGTGCTGGCGCGCGCCGACTGGGTCTACGACGAAGGCCTCATCAAGGCGCTGGCCGGCCGGCCCGGCGGCCTGCTGATCGGTCCGCAGGGACAGCCGCTGGCGGCCCATGTGGACTGCGCCGACGTCGCCAAGGTCGCCGCCGCGATCGAGGGGCACGGCGACCCGGCCGCACTGGACGGCCTGACCCGCCTCGATCCCTCCGGGCTCGCCTACAACGAGGCGCTGCGCAAACGCGAGTCGCCGGTGCTGGAGCCGCTCAGCCCCGAGCGCGTGCGCGCGGTCGAGGCGCGCCTGTTCAAAGGCTCCTACAAGGGTGTGACGGACATCGTCACTAAGCGGGTCTGGCCGGTCCCGGCGCGGATCGTCACCCGCTGGTGCGCGCTGGCCGGGATATCCCCCAACCAGGTCACCTTCGCCGGCTTCCTGCTGGTGATCGCCGCCTTCTGGCTGTTCTGGCAGGGCCAGTACGCCGCGGGCCTGGTCTGCGGCTGGATCATGACCTTCCTCGACACCGTCGACGGCAAGCTGGCGCGCGTAACCCTCACCTCGTCGAAGTGGGGCAACATCTTCGATCACGGAATCGACCTGATCCATCCGCCGTTCTGGTGGTGGGCCTGGTACGTCGGCGTCCAGAGCGGCCCGCACCCGCTCGCCAACGGCGATCTTATGTTGGGCGTGGTGTTGGTGGGCTATGTCGCCCAGCGGGTCGTCGAGGGGATCTTCATGCGCCGCTTCGGCATGCATGTGCATTCCTGGCGGCCGTTCGACAGCTGGTTCCGCGAGATCACGGCCCGGCGCAACCCGAACCTGATCCTGCTCACCGGCTGCGCGTTGCTCGGCCGGCCGGACGTCGGTTTCGCGGCCGTGGCCCTGTGGACCGCGCTCTCGTTCGTCGTGCACGTCGTGCAGCTCGCGCAGGCGTTCGCCATGCCCAGGGCGAACGTCGTCTCCTGGCTGTCGCGGTGACCCGGACGGGCGTCATCTACAATCCGCGGAGTCGCCGGAATCGCGCCGCCGCCGCGCCGGCGGTTGCGCCGGAGGGGCTTCTGGTGGAAGCGCCCGATAATCGCGAGGCGCTCGACGAGGCCTTGTCCCACTTCGCCCAAGCCGGCGTCGAACTGTTGGTGGTCGACGGCGGCGACGGCACGGTGCGCGAGGTGTTGACCCGCGCGCCGACCCATTTCTACGCCCGCCTGCCAACTCTGGCGGTGCTGCCGTCCGGCAAGACCAACGCGCTGGCGCTCGATCTCGGCGCGCCGCGCGATTGGACGCTGGAGAATGCGCTGAAGAGCGCCGCGGACGGTCATATCGTCGAGCGGCGTCCGCTGGAGGTGTTCCGCCCCGGCGCGACCCGGCCGTTGGTGCGCGGCTTCCTGCTGGGCGCCGGCGCCTTCGTGCGCGGAACGGACCTGGCGCAGCGGGCGCACAAGATGGGCGCGTTCGAGGGCCTGGCCGTGGGCCTGACGCTCGGCGCCGCTGGCATCCAGACGCTGTTCGGCGGCGCGCGCAGCGGCTGGCGCTCGGGCGAGCCGATGAGCCTGCGCTTCCCGGACGAGACGACGCTCGAAGGCGACATCTTCCTGCTGCTCGCCTCGAGCCTGCACCGCCTGCCGCTCGGCGTGCGGCCGTTCGGTAAGGCCATGGAAGGCGTACGGACGCTGGCCGTGGAAGCGCCCCCAAGGCGACTGGTCCGCGCCCTCGCCCCTATGCTCGCGGGCCGCGACCGACCGTGGCTGGTGGAGGCCGGCTATCACCGGCGCGCGGTCGAGGAACTGGCCGTGAAGCTGGAGACCAGCTTCGTGCTCGACGGCGAGACCTTCCCGGGCGGCGAGCTGACGATCCGCGCGGGCGAGCCGCTCGCATTCGTCAGGCCATGACCGGCGACCTGCAAGGCTTCGTCGCGCGCGAGCTGAGCGCCGCGCAGCCGCTGCCGATCCGTAGCTTCGCCGAGCGCCTCGCGCGGCAGGCCGGCGCCGAGGCCGTGCTGTTCTACGGCTCCGTGCTGCGCACGGGCGACCTGGAGGGCGTGCTCGACTTCTACCTCCTGACGCCTGGCTCGCCGGGCGCCGGCTGGGTCGCCCGGCGTCTCTGGCCGGAGGTCTCCTACCACGAGGCCGAGGTCGAGGGGCGCACCCTGCGGGCCAAGGTCGCCACCATGCCCACGGAGGTCTTCATCCGCGCTGCGGGAGGCGACTTTCTGGACACCACCATCTGGACCCGGTTCGTGCAGCCTGCGGCGCTGGTCTTCGTCAGCGGCGAGCAGGTGGCGCAGCGCGTGCGCGACGGGGTCTGCGCCGCGGCGAAGACCGCCGCACGTTACGCCGCCGCGCTCGGCCCCGCCCGAGGGCCGGCCGAAACCTTCTGGCTGACCCTGTTCCGCCACACCTACAAGGCCGAACTCCGCGTGGAGCGGCCGGGCCGCGAGCGCGAGATCATCGGATTCGATCCCGAGCGCTACGCGACGCTGCTGCCGTTGGCCTGGGCCGCGGCGGGCGTCGGCCACGACGCCGCCGAGGGCGGGCTGCGGCCTTGCCTCCCCGTCGCCGAGCGCGTCGGGCTGCGGCGCGCCTGGAGCCGCCGCGAAGCCGCCGGCAAGCCGCTGAATGCGCTCCGCCTGGTGAAGGCCGCGTCCACCTTCGAAGGTGCGGCGCGCTATGCGGCCTGGAAGATCGAGCGGCACAGCGGCGTCGTCGTACCGCTCTCGCCGCTCAAGGAGCGCTATCCGCTGTTGGCGGCGCCTAACGCGCTGTGGCGACTCTGGCGGGCCCGCCGAGGCGGGCCGCGCTGAAGCCGAGCGTCAGCCGCCTGACGAGACCCGCTGGCCCTTCTTGCTGGGCAGCACACCCATTTCGCGGCCGACCCAGGCGAACACCTCCAACACCTCGTCGATCTGCTTCGGCGTGTGCGCGGCGCTGATGCTGGTGCGCAGCAGTGGGCGATTGTCCGGCGTCGCCGGCGGCAAGGCGAGGTTCAGATAGACCCCGCCGGCCAGCAACGCGTTCCACATGCCGAGCGCCGCGGGCAGGTCGGGCATGACCACCGCGACGATCGGGCTCGCCTTCGGGCCGGTCGTGAAGCCCAGCGCATTGAGGCCCTGGAACAGCCGCTCGGCGTTGGCCTGCAGCTGCGGGCGCAGCGTGCGGTCGTTCTCCGCCAGTTCGAGCGCCTTCAAGGTGGACGCCACGACGGCCGGCGGCAGCGAGGCGGTGAACATGTACGGCCGGCTCACCACCCGCAGGATGTCGAAGCCGTCGGCGTCGGAGACGCAGAAGCCGCCGATGGCGCCCAGGCTCTTGGAGAAGGTGCCGACCACGAAGTCGACGTCGTCCTCCACGCCCTCGGCCTCGGCCAGGCCGCGGCCACGCTCGCCGAGCACGCCCATCGAATGGGCCTCGTCGACCAGCAGATAGGCGTCGGTCTGGCGCTTGACGTCGACGATCTCCTTCAGCGGGGCCGCGTCGCCCATCATCGAATAGATGCCTTCGACGACGATCAGCCGGTCGCCCGGCACACCTTCCAGTCGGCGCAGTCGCTTGTAGAGGTCTTCCGGGTCGTTGTGCCGGAAGCGGATGACTTCCGCATGGCCGAGCCTGGAGCCGTCATAGATGCTGGCGTGGCTGTCGGCGTCGAGGATCAGGTGATCGCCGCGGCCGACGAGGGCCGAGAGCACGCCGAGATTGGCCTGATAGCCGGTCGTGAAGACCATGGCGTGCTTGCGCCCGTAGAAGCGGGCCAGCGACTGCTCCATGGCCAAGTGGCCGCCGAAGCTGCCGTTGGCGATCCGCGAGCCTGTCGTGCCCGTTCCCCAGGCCCGCACCGCCTCGATGGAGGCCTCGACGCATTCCTCGTCGAAGGTCAGCCCGAGATAGTTGTTGGTGCCGAGCAAGATCACGCGCTTGCCGTTGAGCAGCGCCTCGGTGGGCGACAGCACGGCCTCGAAGCGCACGTTGAACGGATCGACGCCGTGCTCGCGAATGGACGAGTACGCGCGAATGTGTGTGAGATGTTTGTCGAGAAGTCCCAAGAGCTTCAGCCCTTCGTCCGCAGGTCGTCGATAAGGGCAGCCAGCTGGCCGACCGTCTGGACGTCCGCCATGCGGTCGAGCGGGATCGACAGGTCGAACCTGTCCTCCAGCTCCATGACAATGTTCATGAGCGCAAGCGAATCCACCGACAGATCGCGTGCGATGTCGGTTTCCGCGGTCACCACAACAGGCTTTCCGAGGACGCCCTCCGCCGCGCGTCCTATTTCGCGCACGGTCAGGTCCACGACGAGCTCAGCCATTTCACCCCCAAGCTAAGGCGTCCCGCACAGCTAATCATGCTTCGCACGGATTGCCATAGTTCTGTCTCGCATCCGCAAGAAAACATTCACGAACAAAGTTCGCCTGCTTCGCGCCACCAAGCAACGGTCCCGGCGAAGCCTTCCACCAAACCGAACTGAGCGGGCGGGGCCGCCAACCAGCGTTCTTCTGGTTTCAGGCCCCAATCCAAATGGCGCAACTCACGCGCCTTACCCGAAGTCAGTATGGGATTTCCACCCAGTATCCGCTGAATCGACCCAATCAGCCCTGCTAAGGTGAGGACTTGAGAGGGCAAGCGCACGACGGCGGGACGTGTTCCTACGGCCTGGGCTGCCGCCTGAACGATCTCTCGCCAGGTGTAACCTTCTGGACGCGCATCGGAAATCGCCACGATGTCCTGAGCGGGCGGCGAGTCGATCGCTGCGGCGATCTGGCGCGCCGCGTCGTCGACGTGGATCATGGCGATCCTGGCACGCGGATCGAACGCCGGTACGACAGGAAGCCGCAGCGCGGCCTCGAAGACGCCCAGCGTTTCGCGGTCACCCGGGCCATAGATCGCCGGCGGACGGACCACCGTGAGCCGCTCACCGAGCACCGAGGCGGCTGACGTCTCCCCGGTTCGCTTGCTCATTCCGTAGGCAGAAAGGTCGGGTTCACGGGCCGCCAGGCTCGACACCAGCACCATCCGCTCCACGCCGGCGCGTCGCGCGGCCTCGGCGGCGATTCGCGCGCCCTCGACATTGACGGCGGCGAAGTCCGAATCGTTCGGCGCCTTCACCAGACCGGCGATGTGGACGAACGCCTGCGCCCCGTCGCACAGCCGAGCGAGCGCCGCCGGGTCGGAAAGCCCGCCGATGACCACTTCAGGCTCGACGCCCGGGGAGGCTGAAAGGACAGGGTCGCGGCGCACCAGCGCGCGTACGCGCCAGCCTGCTTGGGAAAGGGCCGCGACGACCCGCCGGCCGAGGAAGCCGGTGGCGCCCGTGACCGCTGCGACGCGCACGGCGCCGTCAGCTTTCCACGAGGTCGAACGCTCCGCTTTCGTAAAGGGCGCGGGCCTTCGACCGGCTGAGCTTGCCGGAAGACGTCTGTGGCAGGGCGCGCGCGCCGACCAGCACCACGCGCGCATCCAGGCCGTGCCGGGCGCGCATCAGCGCGGCGACATCGTCGCAGATCCGTCGACGGGTTTCAGGATCGCCGCTACGGCATTGCACCAGCAGCACCACCGACTCCTCGTTATCGGCGTCGAGCGAGATGGCCGCCACGTCGCCGCTGCGCAGGCCTCCGACCCCCGACTCGGCGGTCCACTCCAGGTCCTGCGGCCAGACGTTGCGGCCGTTGAGGAGGATGAGATCCTTCGATCGCCCGGTCGGCGTGATCTCGCCGCCCGATAGGTAGCCGAGGTCGCCGGTGTCGAGCCAACCGTCGGGCGAGAGCACCGCGGCGGTCGCCTCCGGCTGGCGGAAATACTCGCGCATTAGGCTGGGGCCCCGCACGAAGATCCGCCCGACGCGGCGCTCCGGCAGAGGTTCACCCGCCTCGCCGCGCACCTGGATTTCGTGGCCCGGCAGGATCGGCCCGCAGCGCACGAAACTGCGCTTGCGCTCGGCGCCTTCGCCAGAGACGGCGACGGCGTCGCGCTCCATCCTATCGACGTCGACATCGTCGGTGCGAATCCCCTCGCCCAGCGGCGCCATCGTCAGGGCCAGCGTCGCCTCGGCCATCCCGTAGCTGGCGACGAAGGCGGTGCGGCGGAAGCCGGCTACGGCGAACTGGTCGGCGAAGGCCTCGAGCGGCTTGGGGCGCACCATGTCGCCACCGATGCCGGCGATGCGCCAGGTCGAAAGGTCGTAGTCGCCGGCAGCGTCCGCACGGCGCGCGCACAGGTCGTAACCGAAGCTCGGGCTGTAGCTGACGGTGCCGCCGTTGCGGCTGATCATGTCCAGCCACAGGAGCGGCCGGCGCACGAAGCCCGCAGTCGGCAGCAGATCGACGCTCATCTGGCAGGCCAGCGGGCTCAGCAGGAAGCCGATCAGCCCCATGTCGTGATAGAGCGGCAGCCAGGAGACCGCGCGGTCGGCCGCCGTCACCTTCAAGCCGTCGCGGGTGATCGCCAGCGCGTTGGCCATCAGCGCCGCATGGGTGACGACCACGCCGGCCGGCGCGCGCGTGCTGCCCGACGAGAACTGCAGATAGGAGGTGGCGTCCGGCGCAATCGTCGGCAGCGCGACACCCGCGCCGCTCGGCAGCTCGGCCGGCCGCAGGACGCGCGTCGTGCCGGCGATCTGCGCCGCCTCGGCGACCCAAGCGTCCCATTCGACCGGCGCGACGATGGCGGCGGCATCGGCCGCGGTCATCATCCGCGCGATCTGGGCGACGTAGGCGTCGCGGCCGCCCAACGGCGCGGGCAGCGGCATCGGCGCCGGGATCACGCCCGCATACTGGCAGCCGAAGAAGGCGCGCACGAATTCCGCCGTGGTGTCGGCGATCAGGGCGACGCGATCGCCGGGCTTCAATCCGGCCGCCAGCAGGCCGCGGGCGGTGTCCTGCGCCTGCTCGCGCAGCTCGCGATACGGCAGGGCTACGGTCAGCTTGCCGCGAAGGTCGTGGAAGTTCAGGCCGGTCTCGCCGGTCGCGGCGAAGTCGAGCGCCTCCACCAGGGTGGAGAAGTCGCCGCGGCGCTGGGCGCGACTCGGAGCTGTAGGCGTCGGATGCACGCGCCTCTTTTTCAGAGCAACCCCTGTATGATCAAGACGCTTTCTGCGCTTTGGACCGACCGCGTCGCCGCAGGAGCAGCACCAGCATGCCCACGGCCATGGCCGCTGTGGCCGCCACGAGGCCCGCGCCGACGCCTTGCAGGCCGAACGCATGGACCAGGAATGGCAGCGCCGCGATGAAGATCGCGGCCGCCGCGACACGTATGCGGACGATGTCGCCGGCATAGCCCAGCGAGATTGCCATCGGCTCGATCGGCAGGGCGACGAGGTTGATCACGGTGGCGGCCACCTGCCAGGTCATGATGCCGGCGGCGGCGGCGAAGCCCGTCCCCATGACGAGGCCAAGCAGCGGTGCGCCGCCGAAGGCCGAGATCGCCAGCAGCACGACGCCCACGCCCGTCGCCGCAAAGAAGATCCGCCGCGTCAGCCGCCACATGGTGCTCTCGCGATTGTCCACCTTCAGCCGGACCAGTTCCGGATAGAGGGCGGGCACCAGCAGCTTGACCGGCTTGGCGATGGCGTCGGCGACCTGCCGCCCGATCCGCCAGAGCGCGGCGTCGGACGGGCCCAGCAGCACGCCGACCACCACCGTGACCAGGTGGGTGAAGGCCGTCGACAGGCTGGCGTTGAAGTTGGTCGCCCAGGCGAAGCGCCAGACGCCCGGCGTCTCGATACGGATCGGCCCCAGCCACGTGAAGCCGTCAGTCAGCCCGTTTCTGCGCATCTCACGCCAGGCGGCGACGGCGAGCAGCACGAAGCCGGCGACCGTGCCCGCCGCCCACACCGCCAGGAAGAATCCCAGCTCGGCGTGCAACGCGTAGCCGACCGCGCAACCGGCGAGCCTCACGATCGAGATCGCCGCGGCCTGGGCCGCCAGGACATCGAACCGGTCGAGCAGCCGCAGCACGCCAAGCGGCGCCGCCGCCGAGATGACCAAGACCGAGAGCGCATAGGCGGCCGCCAGCGGCGCCTGAGCCTCTCCCCAGCCGAGGTAGCGGCCGAAGAAGAAGGCGCCGATCACGCCCGCCGCCACGCCCACCAGTCCGCTCAGCAGATCGAGCAGCAGGGTGAAGCGGATGACTCGCTGCAGCTCGCCCAGCCGCTTTTCCGCCAAGGGCGCGGCGCCGTACTGCAGCACGGTCTGCCAGGACTGGAACTTCACCAGGTCGCCGAGCAACTGGGCGAAGGCGTTAATCATCACCAGCACGCCCAGCCCCTTCACGCCAAGGGCGCGGGCGGCGATCGCGACATAGGCGATGCTGAGGATGGCGTTGACCGCGCGCCCGCCGACCAGCTTGCCGGCGTTGGCGAGGATGCGCCGGAAGATCGCGCCGGCGGTCGGCGGCGCGGGCGGAGCCTCGTCGACGGCGCTCACGCGCGCGCCTGGCGGCCAGCCCGGGTCGCGCCCGCGGCGCTGGCGATCAGGGCGCTCAGCGGCGCGAGCAGCCCCTTGCGCGCCGCGCGGTGATAGTCGGAATGCGCCGGCAACGCCGCGACCAGCCGGCGGTGGGCTTCGGCGAGGTTGTGGTAGGGCACGCCGGGCAGCAGGTGGTGCAGCGCATGGTAGCGCAGGCCGACCGGCGCCCAGAGCAACGGCAGCCAGCCCGGCGGCGGCACGTTGATGGAATCCAGGTACTGCTCGGCGAGGCTCATCGGCGCGCCGTCGCTGGTCCAGGCGTGCGCCACCAGCGTACGCAGCTGGTTGACCACCGCGACCGCGCTCATCACCAGGAAACCGGTCAGCACCGCGCGCGCCGCGAGCCCGCCGGAGCAGATCAGAGCCAGCAGCGCCCAGCTCCAAAGCCAGGCGCTGATCTCCTGCGCGCGCCAGGCCGGTCTGGCGGCCGCGGCCAGGTCCTTCCGCTGGAAGGCCGGATTGATGCTCATCGCCGAATAACGCCGCAGCACGGCCCCGCGCAGCGGGGAAATGGCGAGGGAAAGCGGCGCAAGCACCGCGAAGCGGACGAAGGCGCCGACCGGCGCCAACGCCGCGGCCGCCAGGAAGGCGATGATCAGCGCGGGCCGGCGGCGCGCCAGCGGCAGGTACTCCGGATCATCCGCCGTCCCGTAGATCTGCCGCAGGTGATGCAGGTTGTGCACCCCCTCGTAGAGCAGCGAAGGCGCCAGGAAGGGCACGCCGATCAGGGCGTTCCAGCCCAGCCGAAAACCCGGCGCGTCGCCCGGTCGCAGGTGGGTGAGCTCGTGGATGAAGCTGATTGCGCGATAAAGGGCGAGGCCGCAGGCCGCCGCACCGAACCAGGCTAGGCCGCCCGTAGCGAGGATCGCCGTGGCCAGCCCGCCGTAGAGCACCGTCGCGGTGGCCGCCAGATCGACCCAATAGATGCGCGCGTCAGGCCTAGCGAGGCCCGAAGCGATCCGCTGGGCTTCCGCCCCCAGTTCGAGCTGCCTGCCGGACTCGTCTCGCGCTTTCGCCGCCACTTGCTCCACCGACCCGCCTCCCGCCCGGTGGTTATCTAGTGCAGCGTGCGCATGGCGGAAAGCGCCAGGTCGCCGGAGCGGCGATCCGCCCTGGCGCCGTCGTCACTGCAACCGCGTTCCGTCCGCCGGAGCGTCCTCGATTTCGTACGCGCGATCGAGCCATTGCTCCGCAAGCTGAAAGAAAGAGTCACGCAGGGCCGGTTCTGTGCAGGTGTCGGCGATCTCCGTCGCCACTAGCGCGCGCAACACACACTCGCGCCGCGATTCCTCCCGTCGCCTCATCTCCGTCTCCCGTCGCCTCGATGACGCAACTGCAGATGACAGGCGGGGTTCCTCGGAAAATGAACGGATATTCATCGAGCGCCCCGTTACGGCGCGCACGCCGCGAACCGCAGCTCGACCACAATCTCCGCGAGAAACGCTCGACGTTTACGCGGTCTGCACAATTTTCGCTCACTTGGGCGGAACCAAGCTCAGCCTTGGACGGTTCGTGATGGTGCGGAGTCGAAGGCCGGAGAAGCCTTGGGGCCTCCGCTCGACCTGGGGGAAGACTTCGGAATGTCCGCGTTCCAATCCTATGCGGGAGCCTACGAATTCGACGGCGGCGACTTCGCGTGGCGCTGCTACGCGACGGCGCGGGTCTACGAAGTGCGGCGCAGCGAACACGCCCCCTTTCCCCACGCGCCTGTGGGCCGCAAATGGGTGCTGGCCGAGCGCCAGCACGGCGGGGCTGACGTGGCCTGTCTGGTCGATGAGGCGATCGGCGAATTCTCTCAGATCCTGATGCAGGTCGCCGCCATGCCGACGGCCCGCGCCAACGCAGAGCCCGCGCTGGCCACTGCCTAAGCCTGCGTCGTTTCGGCCCGCCAGACGCTCAAGGCGCCTTTCCCGACAAATGTAAGCTGGACGCCAGCCGTCCGCCCGGCTGATGTCTCCTGGCGGAGCGAGCGTCACCCGTTCGTCGCCGCCGCACCGCAAGTGAGATGTCCATGAGCTCCGTGTCGAACGCCGCCGTCGAAATCGCCCTGCCCGCCCAGGACGAAGAGGTGGCCGCCCTGCGCCGCGCCCTGGTCGGCAAGCTGGCCTATGCGGTGGGCAAGGATCCCATCGTCGCCAGCCGCCACGACTGGTTCATGGCCGCCGCGCTCACCGTTCGCGACCGCATCGTCGACTGCTGGTTCCCTTCGACCCGGGCGATCTACCGGGAGAAGCGCAAGCGGGTCTATTACCTCTCGCTCGAGTTCCTGATCGGCCGGCTGCTGAACGATAGCCTGCATGCGCTGGGCCTGCAGGAGCCGATGCGGCGGGCGCTGTCGGAGCTTGGCGTCGACCTCGACGGCCTGTTCGAACAGGAGCCGGATGCGGCGCTAGGCAACGGCGGCCTCGGCCGGCTGGCCGCCTGCTTCATGGAGAGCATGGCCAGCCTGGAGATCGCCGCCTACGGCTACGGCATCCGCTACGACCACGGCCTGTTCCGCCAGAAGATCAAGAACGGCTGGCAGTCGGAGGTTCCGGAGAACTGGCTGGCCTCGGGCAATCCCTGGGAGTTCGAACGCCCCGAGGTGGTCTATCAGATCGGCTTCGGCGGCTCGGTCGAAGGCGCCGAGAGCGCGACCGGCGAGCAGACCTACCGCTGGACGCCGGAGGAGACCGTCGAGGCCGTCGCCTATGACACCGCCATGGTCGGCTGGCGTGGGGCTCATGTGAACACGCTGCGGCTCTGGCGCGCCCGTGCGCCCGACCCGCTGCGTCTCGACGCCTTCAACCGCGGGGACCACGTCGGCGCGCTGGCCGCCCAGGCCCGCGCCGCGGCGATCTCGCAGGTGCTCTATCCCGCCGACGACAGCCCGGCCGGCGAGGAGCTTAGGCTGCGCCAGGAGTACTTCTTCTCCTCGGCGGCCCTGCAGGACATCCTCCACCGCCACATCCGCCAGCACGGCGACCTGAAGAACCTGCACGATCACGTCGCCATCCAGCTCAACGACACCCACCCGGCGATCGCCATCCCGGAGATGATGCGGCTGCTGGTCGACGTGCACGGCATGGCCTGGGCCGAGGCCTGGGAGATCACCGTCCAGACCTTTAGCTACACCAACCACACCCTGCTGCCCGAGGCGCTCGAGCATTGGGGCGTGCCGCTGATGGAGCGCATGCTGCCCAGGCACATGCAGATCATCTACCTGATCAATGCGCTGAACCTGGACGAGCTGAAAGCCAAGGGCCAGATCACCGACGAGGAGTTGGGCGTCGTTTCGCTGATCGACGAGTACGGCGGGCGCAAGGTGCGGATGGGCTGGTTGAGCTTCATCGGCTCGCACAAGATCAACGGCGTTTCGGCGCTGCACACCGACCTGATGCGCCAGACGGTGTTCTCGACCTTCAACCGCATCTACCCTGAGCGGATCGTCAACAAGACCAACGGCATCACCTTCCGCCGCTGGCTGATGTGCGCCAACCCCGGCCTCACCGACCTGCTGGTCGAGACGGTCGGCAAGCGGGTGCTGGACGATCCCGAGGCGCTCGGCGACTTCGCCAAGGTCGCCGACGACAGCTCGGTGCACGAGCGGCTGAAGGCGATCCGGCGCGAGCACAAGATCAAGCTCGCGCAGCTGATCCAGGGTCGGCTCGGCATCAAGGTCGACCCCGAGGCGATGTTCGACACCCAGATCAAGCGGGTGCACGAGTACAAGCGCCAGCTCTTGAACATCCTGGAAACCGTCGCGCTCTACGACGCCATGCGCGCGCAGCCGACGAAGAACTGGGCGCCCAGGGTGAAGATCTTCTCCGGCAAGGCGGCGGCGAGCTACCACAACGCCAAGCTGATCATAAAGCTGATCCACGACGTGGCTCACGTGGTGAACCACGACCCCACGCTGAAGGGCCGCCTGAAGGTCGTCTTCCTGCCGAACTACAACGTATCGCTGGCGGAGATGATCATCCCGGCCTCGGACCTCTCCGAGCAGATCTCGACGGCGGGCATGGAGGCGTCGGGCACCGGCAACATGAAGCTGGCGCTGAACGGGGCGCTGACCATCGGCACGCTCGACGGCGCAAACGTCGAGATCAAGGATCAGGTCGGCGACGACAACATCTTCATCTTCGGCCTCACCGCCGACCAGGTGGAGAAGCGCCGGGCGCAGGGCTTCGGCTCCGAAGCGATCATCGCGAACTCGCCGATGCTGCAGCAGGTTCTGGATCAGGTCGGCGATGGCGGTTTCTCGCCGGGCCAGAAGGATCTCTATTCGGGGCTGCTGAACGGACTGATGCTGCACGACCACTTCCTGGTGCTCGGCGACTTCGTCGACTACGCCAAGGCGCAGCGAGGCGTGGACGCTAAGTGGCGTGAGCCCGCCGCCTGGTGGCGGTCGTCGGTGATCAACACCGCGGGAATGGGCTACTTCTCCTCGGATCGCACCATCCGCGAGTACGCGCAGGACATCTGGAACGTTCCGGTGGAGGCGCATTGAGCGAGGAATCGGCGATCGGCTGGCGCCTCGGCGAAGCCGAGATCGAGGCGATCGTCGCCGCCCGCCATGGCGACCCGTTCGCCGTCCTGGGAGCGCATGTCACGTCGGCCGGCGTCGTGGTCCGCGCCTTCGTCCCGCATGCCGAGACGCTGGAGGCGCTGACGCCCGACGGCGCGCCACTGGGCCAACTGGAGCGCCGCCATCCGGCTGGATTCTTCGAGGGCCTGCTCAAGCGGCGCAAGCTTGCGCCCGCCTATCGGCTGCACGCCGCCAACGCCGGCGGGGACTGGACGCTCGACGATCCCTATCGATTCCCACCGGTGCTCGGCGAACTGGACGACCACCTGCTGGTGGAAGGCGCCCACCGGCGCCTCTGGGAGCGGCTGGGTGCGCACCCGATCGAGCACGACCGCGCGCAGGGCGTGCATTTCGCCGTCTGGGCGCCGAACGCCTCTCGCGTCTCTGTGGTCGGCGACTTCAACGCCTGGGACGGGCGCCGCGCGCAGATGCGCAAGCGGATCGACAGCGGCGTCTGGGAGATCTTCGTCCCCGGCGCCCACGAGGGCCAGCGCTACAAGTACGAGGTGATCGGACCCGGCGGCGAGTTGCAGCCGCTCAAGGCCGACCCCTTCGGCTTCGCCGGCGAGATGCGCCCCTCCACCGCCTCCGTCGTCTACCGCATCGACGGCTTCCGCTGGAGCGACCAGGCCTACATGGATGGGCGCGCCCAGCGCATGGCGCAGCGCGAACCGATCTCCACCTACGAGGTCCACCTCGGCTCCTGGCGACGCGGCCCACACGGCGAATTCCTCAGCTACGACGAGCTGGCGGACACGCTGATCCCCTACGCGACCGAGATGGGCTTCACCCATCTGGAGCTGCTGCCGGTTTCGGAGCATCCGCTGGACGCCTCCTGGGGCTACCAGCCGATCGGCCTCTTTGCGCCGACCAGCCGCTTCGGCGACCCCGCCGGCTTCGCTCGCTTCGTCGATCGTGCGCACGCCGCGGGCCTGGGCGTGATCCTGGACTGGCCGGCTGCCCACTTCCCCGTCGACGCCCACGGCCTTTATCGCTTCGACGGCACGGCGCTCTACGAACACGAGGACCCCAAGCGAGGCTTCCACCCCGACTGGAACACCGCGATCTTCGATTTTGGTCGGCGCGAGGTCACCAACATCCTGCTGACCAACGCGCTCTACTGGCTGGAGGTGTTCCACATCGACGGCCTGCGGGTCGATGCGGTCGCCTCGATGCTCTATCTCGACTACTCGCGGAAGGCGGGCGAGTGGATCCCCAACGTCCGCGGCGGACGCGAGAACCTCGAAGCTGAAGCCTTCCTGAAGGACCTCAACGTGCTGACGCACGCGAGCCATCCGGGGGTGTTGATGATCGCCGAGGAGTCCACCACCTGGCCCGGCGTTTCCCGCGCGGTCGACCAGGGCGGGCTGGGGTTCGGCTTCAAGTGGAACATGGGGTGGATGAACGACACCCTGGACTACATGGGCCGCGAGCCGGTGCATCGTAGCCATCACCACCGCGACCTGACCTTCGGCCTCATCTACGCGTTCACCGAGAACTTCGTACTGCCGCTGTCCCACGACGAAGTGGTGCACGGCAAAGGCTCGATCCTGTCGCGGATGCCCGGCGACGACTGGCGGAAGTTCGCCAACGCGCGCGCCTACTACGGCTTCATGTGGGGCTATCCCGGCAAGAAGCTACTGTTCATGGGCCAGGAGTTCGGCCAGCGCGCCGAGTGGGACTTCAACCGCGGCCTCGACTGGAACCTGCTGGATTATCCGCCGCACGCGGGCCTGAAGCGCGCCGTCGCCGACCTCAACCGGCTGTACCGCGGAATCCCTGCCCTGCACCGCAAGGACAGCGAGGCCGACGGCTTCCAGTGGCTGGTGGTGGACGATGCCGCGCAATCGGCGTTCGCCTGGCTGCGGCGCGGCGATCCGGGCGACGCGCCGGTCGCCGTCGTCTGTAACTTCACGCCCGTGCCGCGGCGCGGCTATCGTTTCGGCCTGCCGCATTCGGGGCGGTGGCGTGAGATCTTCAATTCGGACGCCGAGATCTACGGCGGATCGGGGTTCGGCAACCTCGGCGAGGTCTGGGCCGACGGTCATCCGTCGCATGACATGCCGGCGTCGGCGGAGATCACGCTTCCTCCACTTTCGGCGATCTATCTGAAGTACGACGGAACGGCTTAGACGTTATGCCCAAGTCAGGAGGAATTCCCCGATGAGCGTTGGGCCAGCGATCAACGCGCCCTTGTCGCGCCAGGCCATGGCCTACGTGCTGGCCGGCGGCCGCGGCAGTCGACTGATGGAGATGACCGACATCAGGGCCAAGCCTGCGGTCTATTTCGGCGGCAAGTTCCGCATCGTCGATTTCGCGCTGTCCAACGCGATCAATTCCGGCATCAAGCGGATCGCGGTCGCCACCCAGTACAAGGCCCACAGCCTGATCCGCCACATGCAGCGCGGCTGGAACTTCTTCCGGCCGGAGCGCAACGAGACCTTCGACATCCTGCCGGCCAGCCAGCGGGTGTCGGAAGAGCGCTGGTACCTCGGCACCGCCGACGCCGTGCATCAGAACCTCGACATCATCCTCGACTACGACACCCGCTTCACGATCATCCTGGCCGGCGACCACGTCTACAAGATGGACTACGAGGTGATGCTGCGGCAGCACGTCGAACAGGGCGCCGACGTCACCGTCGGATGCCTGGAAGTCCCGCGCATGGAAGCCACAGGTTTCGGCGTGATGGCGGTCGACAAGACCGACCGGATCATCGACTTCGTCGAGAAGCCCAAGAATCCGCCGGCGATGCCGGGACGCCCGGACCTGGCGCTGGCCAGCATGGGCATCTACGTCTTCAACACCGACTTCCTGGCCGAGGTGCTGCGCCAAGACGCCGCCGACCCCAACTCCAGCCACGACTTCGGCAAGGACATCATTCCGCGCCTGGTGAAAGAGGCGAAGGCGGTCGCCCACCCGTTCAGCCGCTCGGCGGTGCGCGCCACCCCGGGTGCGGCGCCCTACTGGCGCGATGTCGGCACCATCGACAGCTATTTCGCGGCCAACATCGATCTGACCGAGGTCGTGCCGGACCTCGACCTCTACGACCAGTCCTGGCCGATCTGGACCTACAGCGAGATGCTCGCGCCGGCGAAGTTTGTGCACGACTATCCGGGGCGCCGCGGCAGCGCGATCTCCTCGCTGATCGCCGGCGGCTGCGTGGTATCCGGCTCCAGCGTCTGGCGATCGCTGCTGTTCAGCCGCGTGCGCATCAATTCGTACGCCTCGGTGGAGCTGGGCGTCGTCCTGCCCGACGTCGAGATCGGCCGGAACGCGCGGCTGCGCAACGTCATCGTCGACCGCGGCGTGACCATCCCGGAGGGCCTCGTCGTCGGCGAGGACCCGCAGCTCGACGCCCAACGCTTCCGCCGCAGCGAGGCCGGCGTCTGCCTGATCACCAAGAAGATGATCGAAAAGCTGCAAGCTGGGGCCGCGTGAGCCCCCTACAGGTTCTCGCGGTCGCCTCCGAGGTCTATCCCCTCGTCAAGACGGGCGGGCTGGCGGACGTGACCGGCGCGCTGCCGAAGGCGCTCAACGCCCTCGGCGTGAAGGTGCGCACGCTGACGCCCGGTTATCCAGAAGCCCTGGCCAAGCTGGAGACCGCGCGAACCGTGCGCGTGCTGCCGGCTTTCTTCGGCGGCGACGCCAAGCTGATCGCCGGCACGGCCGGGGGCCTCGATCTTCTGGTGCTCGACGCGCCGCACCTCTACGGGCGCCCGGGCGGCCCCTACGCCGGTCCCGACGGAACGCCCTACGCCGACAACGCGCGTCGGTTCGCTGCGCTCGCCCGCGCCGGGGCCAGCGTCGCCCAGGGCCTGATCCCCCGCTACAGGCCGCAGATCGTTCACGTGCACGACTGGCAGGCCGGATTGACGCCGGCCTATCTGATCTATGACCGCGGCGCCCGGCCGGGCGTGGTTTGCACCATCCACAACCTGGCGTTCCAGGGGCAGTACGACCGGCGGCTGCTTGCGGAGCTCGGCCTGCCGGCTCGCGCCTTCACGCCCGACGGGGTCGAGTACTATGGCGACATCGGCTTCCTGAAGGCTGGCGTGCGGCTGGGCGACCGGATCACCACCGTCTCGCCGACCTACGCCGCCGAGATCTGCACGCCGGAGCGCGGCATGGGCATGGCTGGCCTGCTGCACGGCCGCGCCGACCGGCTGAGCGGCATCCTGAACGGGATCGACACCGAGGTCTGGAACCCCGCGACTGACCCGCTGATCGGCGCGCGATACGACGCGCGCCAGCCCGAGGCGCGCGCCGCCAACAAGGCGGCGCTGCAGGCGCGCTCCGGCCTCGCGCCGAATCCGGACGCGCCGCTTTTCGGCGTGGTCAGCCGGCTGAGCTGGCAGAAGGGCCTCGATCTGCTGCTGGGCGCCCTCCCCGTGCTGCTGCGCGAAGGCGCCCAGCTCGCGGTGCTCGGAACCGGCGAACCGGGCCTGGAGGCTGGCTTCCGCGCCGCGGCCGCCGCCCATCCCGGGCAGGTCGGCGCGCTGATCACCTACGACGAGCCGATCGCCCACCAGATCCAGGCCGGCACCGACGCGCTGATCGTGCCGTCTCGCTTCGAGCCCTGCGGCCTGACCCAGCTCTGCGCGCTGCGCTATGGGGCCGTGCCGGTCGTGGCGCGCGTCGGCGGCCTCGCTGACACGGTGATCGACGCGACCCCGATGAGCCTGGCCTCCGGCGCCGCGACCGGCGTGCAGTTTGCGCCGGTCGAGGTGCAGATGCTGGAGAACGCCATCCGCCGCACCCTCGACCTCTATCGCGCGCCACAGGCCTGGCGACGCCTGCAGGAGAACGGGATGCGCACCGACGTCTCCTGGGCGCGCTCGGCCGCACTCTACGCCGAACTCTACGCCGGCCTGATCGCTGAGCGGGCGAGGTAGGTATGGCTGAGCGCCGCATGGGTCCTCTCCCCCGAGCGCAGCGAGAGAGGGCTTCGGGGGCGTTCGGATGCGGGTGACCGCAGGCCTACCCGAGCCGCTGGGCGTCACGCTCACCGCCGCCGGCGTCAACGTCGCCGTCGCCTCCTCCACCGCGGACGCCGTCGACCTCTGCCTGTTCGACGCCGAGGAGCGTGAGACGCGCATCCGGCTGCCGGCCCGCATCGGCGAGGTCTTCCATGGCCACGTCGAGGGCGTCCGCGAGGGCGCGCGCTACGGCTTGCGCGCGCATGGACCCTTCGCCCCCGAACGCGGCCTCAGGTTCGACGCTAACAAGCTGCTGGTCGATCCCTACGTCCAGGCGCTCGACCGGCCGTTCGCGCTCGCGCCCGAGCTGTTCGCGACGCCGCCGGAAAGCGTCGACACCGCACGCTTCATGCCGAAAGGGATCGTGCTCGCGGCGCCGGCGGCGGCCCCCGCCCCCCGCGTCGTCCCATGGGACCGGACGGTGATCTACGAGGCCCACGTCCGCGGCCTGACGAAACTGCACCCCGACGTGCCGGCAGTCCAACGCGGGACCTTCGCCGCCCTCGCCCACCCGGCGGTCGTCGACCACCTCGTGCGCCTCGGCGTCACCACGCTCGAGCTGTTGCCCGTCGCCGCCTGGATCGACGAGCGCCACCTGCCGCCGCTCGGCCTCTCCAACTACTGGGGCTACAATCCCGTCGCCTTCCGCGCCCCCGATCCCAGGCTGGCGCCTGGCGGTTGGGCGGAAGTGCGGGCGGCCACCGACGCGCTCGCCTCAGCGGGGATCGAGACCCTCCTCGACGTGGTCTTCAACCACACCGGCGAGGGCGATGCGCTCGGCCCGACGCTCTCGCTGCGCGGCCTCGACAACGCCGGCTGCTACTGGCTGCACGCGAACGATCCGTCGCGCTATCTCGACCACGCCGGGACCGGCAATGCGCTCCGGTGCGACCGGCCGCAGATGGTGCGCCTCGTCATGGAGTCTATGCGGACCTGGGCCGCGCGCGGCGGCGTCGCCGGATTCCGCTTCGACCTGGCGACCGTGCTCGGCCGGCGCGAAGACGGCTTCGATCCCGCCGCGCCTGTGCTGGCGGCCATCGAACAGGATCCGCTGCTTCGCGGCTTGAAGCTGATCGCGGAGCCTTGGGACTGCGGCATGGGCGGCTATCAGCTCGGCCGCTTTCCCGCAACCTGGGGCGAGTGGAACGATCAGTGTCGCGACACCGCCCGCCGTTTCTGGCGCGGGTCCGGCGCGACGCTGGGCGACCTCGCCGGACGCCTGGCCGGCTCCGAGGACCTGTTTGGGGCGCGCCGCCGGCCTTCGCGCAGCGTCAACTTCGTCACCGCCCACGACGGCTTCACGCTCGCCGACCTCGTCAGCTTCAAGGGCAAGCAGAACCTCGCCAACGGCGAGGCGAACCGCGACGGCGCCGACGACAACCTGTCCTGGAACAATGGCGTCGAGGGTCAGACCGACGATCCCGATGTCCTCGAGCGGCGGCTCGCCGACCAGCGCGCGCTGCTGGCGTTGCTGCTCGCCTCACGCGGTACGCCGATGATCTCGATGGGCGCCGAGCTCGGCAAGGGTCAGGGCGGCAACAACAACGCCTACGCCCAGGACAACGCCATCAGCTGGATCGACTGGGCGACAGCCGACCAGCACCTCGCCGCGTTCACGGCGCGGCTGGCGCAGGCGCGACGCGAGCACCCGGCGCTCCGCGAGGACCGCTTCCTCACTGGGCGCGCAGACCGCGCGCCCCTGCCCGATGTCGAATGGCGCCGCGTCGACGGCGGGCCGATGTCGCCGCAAGATTGGGAAGATCACGCCGGCGCCGCCCTGCAGATGGTGCTGACGAGCCCGCTCGATGGCGGCGGGAGCATCGATCGGGTGGCCGTGCTGATCAATCGCGGCGAGGCGCCGCTCGCGGCGCGCCTGCCGGAACCGCGCGGCGGCTTCCGCTGGCGTGTGCTGGCCGACAGCCGCGCGCCTGAACGCAATGAGACCCTGGCGTCGGCCGAGCTGGACCTGCCGCCTCGGGCCGTCGTCCTGACGGCGGAGATCGCCTCGCGCACCAAGCCGCGCCTCGCCGACGACGCGGAGGTCGCCGCGCTCGCCGCCGCGGCCGGCATCGCGCCCGGGTGGCACACGATCGCAGGCGACCATCACGTCGTCAGCCCGGCGAGCCAGCGCGCCCTGCTCACGGCGATGGGCCTCGGCTCGACGACACCCGACGACGTGCGCGAGAGCCTATGGCGCCTCGCTGCGCCATCCCGCGCCGCCCTCCCCCCGCTCTTGGTCATCCCGGAGGATCAGCCGCTCGTCGTGCCGGTGCGCGACGCGGCGTGGCTGTTGCTGGTGGGCCAAGCGCCGACACCCGTGCGCGACGGCCAGGCGTCTCTGCCGAAGCTGCCGCCCGGCCGCTATCGGATGTCGGCCGGCGAGGCGCAGGGCGAACTGATCGTCACGCCCCGGCGGGCCTACGACCCTCAGATGCTTGCCGAGGGCCGGCGAATCTTCGGCCTCTCAGCACAGCTCTACGCCCTGCGCCGCGACGGGGACGCCGGGATCGGCGACTTCACGGCGCTGGCCGAACTTGGCCGGCTCGCCTCCGCAGGCGGCGCGAGCATAATCGCCATCAACCCGCTGCACGCCCTGTTCCCGAACCAGCGCGAGCGCGCCAGCCCCTACCAGCCCTCGGATCGGCGCTTCGTGGACCCGATCTATCTGGACGTCGGCCGCCTGGGCGCCGCGCCACTTCCTCCACGACCGAGCGAAGTGGTCGACTACACGCCGGTCTGGGCCGCCAAGGCAGAGGCGTTAGCTAGCGTCGCGGACTTGGCCGCGGATGACGCCTTCCATGCGTTTGTCGCAGAGGCTGGTCGGCCGCTGGCCGACTTCTGCGCCTTCCAGGTGATTGGCGAGACCCATTCCGGCCCCTGGCAGGCCTGGCCAGAGGTCCTCCGCGACCCAGCCTCTCCGTCGGTCGCCGCCGTCATCGCCGAACGGCCCGAGCGGCTGCGCCATCATCAGGTGCTGCAGTGGCTATGCGACCGGCAGTTGGCTGATGCTGCAGCCGACGCGCCGGGCCTGGGACTCTGTCGCGACCTGGCGGTGGGCGCCGCGCCCGACGGGGCGGAGGCCTGGTCGTCCGGCGGCCGGCTCCTCACCGGCGTCTCGATCGGCGCGCCGCCCGACATGCTCGCGCCGCAGGGCCAGGTGTGGGGCCTGCCGCCCCCCGACCCGCATCGCTGGCGCGCAGAGGGCTATCGCAGCTTCAGCGAGCTGCTGACCGCCAACATGCGCCACGCGTGCGCGCTGAGGGTCGACCACGTCCTGGGCCTCAACCGCCTGTTTTGGGTCCCGGAAGGCGCGGACGGGACCGAGGGCGCATATGTCGCCTACCCACAGAACGAGCTGCTTGGCGTGCTCGCCCTGGAAAGCCAGGCGGCGCGCTGCCTGGTGATCGGCGAGGATCTCGGCACGGTGCCGGACGGCCTTCGCGCGGCGCTCGGCGACGCCGGCGCCTACCGCTACAGCGTGCTTCCTTTCGAGCGGGAGGGGGCGGCCTTCGCTTCGCCCAGACGGTGGCCGCAAACGGCGCTGGCCTGCGTCAGCACTCACGACCTGCCGCCGCTCGCCGGCTGGTGGGAAGGCCGCGATCTGGAAGAGCGCGGCGCGATCGGCCTGCTGGACGACCTCCCGGCGGCGCAGGCGGAACGTCAGACGGACAAGGCGGCCTTGCTCGAAGCCATGGCCGCCGATGGATTCGGTTCGGGGCTTGTCGCCGACGCGCCCTACGGAGCGGCGCTGGCCGCCGCTATCCATGCCTTCGTGGCGGCGGGCGCCAGCCGCATCGTCTCGGTGCAGCTGGATGACCTCTGCGGCGAACGGTTCGGCGTCAACCTGCCGGGCACCGATCGTGAACGGCCGAACTGGCGTCGAAGGCTCGGCCCGACCCTGGAAGACGCGCCTGCCGGCGAGGTCTGGCGCGCTGTCCTGCAGGCGGTGGGCGTGGCGAGAACGAGCGACGTGGTGGACGCTGGCTAACCAAGCCTCCCAACCCGCCTGCAAGGAGCGCCGGTCACCATGATCGGAACACAGGTCCGCGGTCGTCCGCCATCCAATCGCCACGAAAGCTCGGCAGTGGGCCTCAGAGTCTGAGCGGGTTGCGAGCGCAAAACCGGGATCCACTTTTGCTCAACCCGCTAAAGGGACATTCAGAGGGGCCTTCTGAACATGCGCAAACTGATCCTCGCCGTCGCCACGCTGGTTGCGACCGCCTTGCCCGTCGCCACCGCCTTCGCCGATCCGCCGCCCTGGGCGCCGGCGCACGGACGCCGCGCCAAGGAAGCCCGCATCTACGACGACCACGGCCGCTACTACGAGCCCCGTCCGATCAGCCGCAACGATCGCGTCTGGCGCGGCGACGACGGCCGCTACTATTGCAAGCGCAGCAACGGCACCACGGGCCTGATCATCGGCGCGGCCGGCGGCGCCCTGCTCGGCCGCGAGTTGGACGGCGGCCGCGATCGCACCACCGGCACCATCCTCGGCGCGGCCGCCGGCGGTCTGCTGGGCCGCGAGATCGACCGCGGCAGCGCCCGCTGCCGCTAGGCAGCTCTACGCGCCGCCGCGCGGAATGGGACGCTCGAGTATCGGGTAGCCGGAGTCGGCCGGAAGCAGGGCGAACAGCCCTTCCGGCCGACGCTCGAATTGCGGCGTGAGCGCCGAGATCTTCCGGCTCCGAGCTTCCGCCACCGCCTCTTCGACGGTGCGCGACTTGCCGAGCAGCTCGAGCTGGCAGCGCGTGGGTAGCAGCAGCACTCGCTCGCCGGCGTCGCCCAGCGCGATCGCCTCGTCCGGCCGCAGCCACTCGGCGGCGACCACCTCGCGGCCGTCGTGCACGGGCTCGACCTCCGTCCGCGTCCAACACAGGCGGAAGTGCACGTCGAAACGCTTGGGCGCGCGCTCGGGCGTGATCCAATTGGCGAACGGCGCCATCGCGCCCAGGTCCAGTCGCGCGCCGGAGCGCTGCACCAAATCGCGGAACGGCTCGGCTGAGCTCGTGGCCTCCGATTGACCGTCCGGGCCGAGCAGCAGGATCCCGGTCTCCTCGTAGAGCTCGCGGAAGCCGGCAATGCAGCGCGCCCGCTCCTCCACGTCCAGCCCCTCGCCGCCCTCGGTCAGGTCGAGCCAGGCCTCGTCGGCGTCTTCCGGGTCGATGACGCCGCCCGGGAACACCATGGCCGAGGAGAAGTGAGTCTTCTCATGGCGCGTGACCATCAGCACTTCGAGGCCGCCTGGCGCATCGCGAACCAGAAGCACGGTGGTCGAGGGCCGCGGAACCGGCGGGGTGGTTGGTGCTGACATGAAACGCCTCCCGCCGCCGTCGACACGGCGACCTCGTTAGCTTGGCGGCCCGCTCCCGCCAAGGTCAATGCCCGCGGACTAACCCGCAGGCTCCGCGGGTTGTGCCGAGCGCCGGAGAGCCTTAACCATACGAGCGATGAGCATCGAAGGGACCCTGATGGTCCTCGGACTGACGTGCCTGGCCGTCGCCTTGGTGCTGGGTGGCGTGGAAGAACGCGCGTTCGTCATCGCCCAGGCGGCGTCAGGAATCGCTGAACATTACGTCGTGCGCGCCGGCGATGTGCCAGCAGCCGTTTTGGTCGACCTTGCAGTGCTGGCCGTGATGATGCCCGTCGCGCTCACGACCAAAAAAGTCTGGCCGCTGGTTGTGACCTCGCTCTGCATCGCCACCCTGATGAGCGAGGCGGCGCAGATGCTGGTGCACGCCGGCCCGAGGGCCTACGGCGTCATGCAAAGCTCATGGGACCTGCTGGCCGACGTGATGGTGGCGGCGGGCGCGGTGGGCGTCTGGATGTCCCGCCGCGCCGACCGCGCCAGAGTGGGCCACCCTTAGCCGAATTCGATCAGCACCTCATCGGCGGCGACGCTGTCGCCGGCCTTGTTGTTGACCGCCTTCACCACCCCGTCGCGCTCGGCGCGGATGATGTTCTGCATCTTCATCGCCTCGATGATGGCGACCTGTTCGCCGGAGCGGACCTCCTGGCCGACGGCGACGTCGAGCGTCACCACCAGCCCCGGCATCGGCGACAGCACCATCTTGGAAGTGTCGGCGGCCTGCTTGGGCGGCAGCTTCTCGTGCAGTTCGGCAGAGCGCTGGGTCAGCACCAGCACGTGGGCCGAGGCCGCGCGATGGCGGATCTTGAACCCTTCGGCCGCCGGCTGAGCCGCGACCGTGAACGGCTGGCCGTCGAGCACGCCGGAGAAGGTCGGCATGCCCGGACGCCAGTGGATGCCCTCGAGGTTGAGCTTGCGGCCCTCGCCGACGAACTCGACGGTGAAGGCGTCGCCGCCGTTGGCGACGCGCGCCACGCGCCGCTCGCCGTTCTCGACCACCACCCACTCGCTGCGCAGCAGCTCAGGCGCCGCGCGACGGGTGTAGGTGCGATGCATGGCGAGCGCCGAGGCGGCCATGACGTCACGCTGGAACACGGTCGGGGCCGCGCCGTGGAAGCCGTCGGGAAACTCGTCCTTGATGTAGTTGGTGGAGAGCTGTCCGGAGCGGAACCGCTCCTGGTCCATCACCGCAGCCAGGAAGGGCACGTTCTGGCCCAGGCCCTCGATGTGGAACTCCTCCAGCGCCTTGCCCATGGCGTCGATCGCCTCGATGCGCGTCGCCGCCCAGGTCGACAGCTTGGAGATCATCGGGTCGTAGAACATCGAGATCTCGTCGCCTTCGCGCACGCCCGCGTCGTTACGGACAATCGCCGCGCCGGCCTTGCCCTCCGGCGGCGGCGAATAGCGCACCAGCCGGCCTATCGACGGCAAGAAGCCGCGGTACGGGTCTTCCGCGTAGATGCGGCTCTCGATCGCCCAGCCGTTGATCTTCAGATCGTCCTGGCCGAACGACATCTTCTCGCCGGCCGCCGAGCGGATCATCTGCTCGACGAGGTCGACGCCTGTGATCAGTTCCGTCACCGGGTGCTCGACCTGCAGGCGGGTGTTCATTTCCAGGAAGAAGAAGCTCTTGTCCTGACCGGCGACGAACTCGACGGTGCCGGCGCTGTCGTAGTTGACCGCCTTGGCGAGCGCGACCGCCTGGTCGCCCATCGCCTTGCGGGTCTTCTCGTCGAGCAGCGGGCTCGGCGCCTCTTCGATGACCTTCTGGTTGCGGCGCTGGATCGAGCATTCGCGCTCGAACAGGTGGACGACGTTGCCGTGCTTGTCGCCCAGCACCTGGATCTCGATGTGCCGCGGGCTCTGGATGAACTTCTCGATGAAGATCCGGTCGTCGCCGAAGCTGGCCTTGGCCTCGGCGCGGACGGCCGGGAAGCCCTCCTCCACGTCCTGGCGGTTCCAGGCGACGCGGATGCCCTTGCCGCCGCCGCCGGCGGAGGCCTTGATCATCACCGGATAGCCGATCTCCTCGGAGATCTTGATGGCGTGGGCGGTGTCGTCGATCTCGCCGACGTGGCCGGGCACCGTCGAGACGCCCGCCTTTGCCGCGAACTTCTTGGACTCGATCTTGTCGCCCATGGCCTTGATGGCTTCCGGGTTGGGACCGATGAAGACGATGCCCTCCTTCGCCAGCCGCTCGGCGAAACCGGCGTTTTCCGAGAGGAAGCCAAAGCCCGGGTGCACCGCCTCGGCGCCCGTTTCGCGGCACGCTGCGACGATCTTGTCGGCGACGAGATAGCTCTCGGCCGCCGGCGCGCCGCCGATGAACACGGTCTCGTCGGCCATTTCGACCGCCATCGAGTCCGCGTCCGCCTCGGAATAGACGACGACAGTTTTGATGCCGAGCTTGCGGCACGTCTTGATGATGCGGACTGCGATCTCGCCGCGGTTGGCGATCAGGATCTTGGAGAACAAGCCGGACGTCCTTCCCGTTCGTACGTTGGTCTACCCCCTCTGGCGGGCGCGCCGGAGCGGCGCGCGCCGCAAACCTCAGAGCGGGATGTTGTCGTGCTTCTTCCAGGGATTGGAGAGCTGCTTGCCCCTGAGGTTCTTCAGCGCCCGAACCAGCCGGCGGCGGGTGCCGTGCGGCATGATCACGTCGTCGATGTAGCCCCGCTGGGCCGCAACGAAGGGGTTGGCGAACCGCTCCTTGTACTCGGCCTCGCGCTTGGCGATGGCGCCCGGGTCGCCGATCTCGGCGCGGAAAATGATTTCCACCGCGCCCTTCGAGCCCATCACCGCGATCTCGGCAGTGGGCCAGGCGTAGTTGATGTCGCCGCGCAGGTGCTTGGAGCTCATGACGTCGTAGGCGCCGCCATAGGCCTTACGGGTGATCACCGTCAGCTTCGGCACGGTGGCCTCGGCGTAGGCGAACAGCAGCTTGGCGCCATGGCGGATCAGCGCCCCCTGCTCCTGGCGGGTGCCCGGCATGAAGCCCGGCACGTCGACGAAGGTCAGCAGCGGGATCTCGAAGGCGTCGCAGAAGCGCACGAAGCGCGCGGCTTTGCGGCTGCTGTCGATGTCTAGCACGCCGGCCAGCACCTGCGGCTGGTTGGCGACCACGCCGATCGGCTGGCCGTCGAGGCGGGCGAAGCCGCAGATGATGTTCTTGGCGTAATCGGGGCTGATCTCGAAGAAATCCGCCTCGTCCACGACCTTCAGGATGCACTCCTTCATGTCGTAGGGTTTGTTGGGATTGTTCGGCACCAGAGTGTCGAGCGAGCCCTCGTCGCGGTTCGGGTCGTCGAAACTCTGCCGGATCGGCGGCTTCTCGCGGTTCGACAGCGGCAGGAAGTCCACCAGCCGCCGGACCTGCGTCAGCGCCTCGAGGTCGTTCTCGAAGGCGCCGTCGACCACGCCGGATTTCACCGCATGGACGCGGTAGCCGCCGAGGTCTTCGTGGGTGACGTCCTCGTGGGTGACCGTCTTCACCACATCGGGGCCGGTCACGTACATGTAGCTTGTGTCCTTCACCATGAAGATGAAGTCGGTGATCGCCGGCGAATAGACGTCGCCGCCCGCGCACGGGCCCATGATGACGCTGATCTGCGGGATGACGCCCGAGGCCAGGGTGTTCTCGAGGAAGATGTCGGCGTAGCCCGCAAGGCTGTCGACGCCCTCCTGGATGCGCGCCCCGCCGGCGTCGAACAGGCCGATGATCGGCGCCCCGACCTTCATGGCCTGGCGCTGCACCTTGACGATCTTCTGGGCGTGCGTCGCCGAAAGCGAGCCGCCGAAGACGGTGAAGTCCTTGGAGAAGACGAACACCACCCGGCCGTTGATGCGGCCCCAGCCCGTGATCACGCCGTCGCCGGGGATCTTGGCCTCGCCGTTGTCGAACTCGTTCGTCCGCGGCTCGACGAACATATCGAACTCTTCGAAGGAGTCTTCGTCCAGCAGCAGGTCGATCCGCTCGCGCGCGGTCAGCTTGCCTTTGGCGTGCTGACTGGCGATCCGACGTTCCCCGCCGCCCAGCCGGGCCCCCGCCCGACGCTTGTCCAGTTCTTCCAGGATGTGCTTCACGCCCGCTCCTTCGATCTCTACCGGGAGCGCATATTGGCCAAGCGCCGATGCGGCAAGCCTTCCTTGAGCCAAATGGCGAAGTTGCCGCCGCGACGGAGCGTCAAATCCGGCAGATGATTGTCCTGGCGGGCGCCTTTGAGGCACAACCCGCGAATGATCCTGACGCTCTCTTGTCCCGACCAGCCGGGAATCGTCGCCCGCGTCGCCACCACCCTCACCGAGGGCGGGGCGAACATCCTCGACGCCATGCAATACGACGACGAGGAAACCGGCCGATTCTTCATGCGCGTGGTTTTCGATCCGGGCGCAGGCAATCCGCAGGCGCTGCGCGCGGCGCTGGCCAAGACTGCCGAAGCCTACGCGATGGACTGGCGGCTACGCGACCCGAAGGAAAAGCGGCGCGTGATGATCTTGGCCTCGCAGCAGGATCATTGCCTGGCCGACCTGATCTGGCGCTGGCGCCAGGGCGAGCTGCCGATGGAGCTCACCGCGGTGGTCTCGAACCACCCGGCCTCGACCTTCCCTCACACCGACCTCAAGGGCATCGCTTTCCGCCACCTGCCGATCACGCCGGACACCAAGCCGCAGCAGGAAGCTCAGCTGCTTGGCCTGATCGAGGAAACAAAGACCGAGCTCGTGGTGCTCGCCCGCTACATGCAGGTGCTGTCGAACGACCTGTCGGCCAAGCTCGCCGGCCGCTGCATCAACATCCACCACTCCTTCCTGCCGGGCTTCAAGGGCGCCAAGCCCTACCACCAGGCCCACGCTCGCGGCGTAAAGCTGATCGGCGCCACCGCCCATTTCGTCACCGCCGACCTCGACGAGGGGCCGATCATCGAGCAGGACGTCGAGCGCATCAGCCACCGCGATACGCCGAAGGACCTGATCCGCAAAGGCCGCGACATCGAACGCCGCGTCTTGGCCCGCGCCGTCCGCGCCGTGCTGGAGGACAGGGTGCTGCTGAATGGCCCGAAGACGGTGGTCTTCACCGCCTAACCTCCCCCGGGCCAAGCCGGCGGGAGGGGAACGCCGGGCGTTGCCAAGAGCGGGTGGCGGAGCGGGCAGGCCGCCGCAGTAGATTGCAGATGAAGGTGCTGAGTCGCGGGGCGGAAACGCACTGCCTGCGGCCTGCCCCCTCCACCGCCCGGTGTGGCCCGGGCGGTCCCCTCCCGCCACTTCGCGGGGGAGGTAGGATGGCAGGAAGGGGAAAGCAGTGACCGCCCAGCCGCAGGACTTCGGGACCTACGACTACGTCATCGCCGGCGCGGGCACGGCGGGCTGCCTGCTGGCGAATCGGCTGTCGGCCGATCCCAGGACCCGGGTGTTGGTTCTGGAGGCCGGCGGCAAGGACGACTGGATCTGGTTCCACATCCCGGTCGGCTATTTGTTCGCCATCGGCGATCCGCGCGCGGACTGGATGTTCGAGACCGAAGCCGAGGCCGGCCTGGGCGGACGCCGCCTCGCCTACCCGCGCGGCAAGGTCATCGGCGGCTGCTCGGCGATCAACGCGATGATCTACATGCGCGGCCAGGCGGCGGACTACGACGGGTGGCGGCAGCTTGGCCTGACCGGCTGGGGCTGGGACGATGTGCTGCCCTACTTCCTCAAACACGAAGACCACATGGCGCCGGAGGACGATCACCACCGCGCCGGCGGCGAATGGCGCGTCGAACACCCGCGTGTCCGCTGGGAGATTCTCGACGCGATCCGCAAGGCTGGCGAGGCCGCAGACGTGGCCCCGATCGCCGACTTCAACGCCGGCGACAATGCCGGCTCCGCCTACTTCCAGGTCAACCAGCGGGCAGGCCTTAGGATGAGCGCTGCGCGCGCCTTCCTAAAGCCCGTGCTGAAGAGGCAGAACCTGCGGCTGGAGACCGGCGTCGAGGTCGAACGAATCACCTTCGAGGGCAAGCGGGCCACAGGCCTCGTGTTCCGCCGCGGGGGGAGCCGGTTCGAAGCGCGAGCCTCGGGCGAAACGATCCTCGCCGCCGGGGCTATCGGCTCGCCCAAGCTGCTGCAGCTTTCCGGCATCGGCGATCCGGAGGTGCTGCGTCCGCTTGGCGTTCCCTTGCAGCACGTGCTGCGCGGCGTCGGCGCCAACCTGCAGGACCACCTGCAGATCCGGCCGGTGTTCAAGGTGAGCGGGGTGCGCACCCTCAACACCGACTACGCCAACTTGATCCGACGGGCCGGCATGGGCCTGGAGTACGCCCTCTTCCGGCGCGGGCCGCTGACCATGGCCCCCTCACAGCTCGGCATGTTCGCCAAGTCGTCGCCCGACTACGCCACCGCCAACCTGGAGTTTCACTTCCAGCCGCTGTCGCTCGACAAGTGGGGCGCCCGCCTGCACCGGTTTGGGGCCTTCACCGCGAGCGTCTGCAACCTGCGCCCGAGCAGCCGCGGCCGGGTGACCCTGTCCGACGCCGATCCGGCGACGCCGCCGCGGATCGCACCCAACTATCTCTCGACGGACGAGGATCGCCGCGTCGCGGTCGACTCGCTGAAGCTCGTACGGCGGATCGCCGCCCAAGCGCCGCTCGGAAAATACCGGCCGCAGGAATTTCTTCCCGGAGCGCCGCTGCACACCGACGAAGAGCTGCTGCAGGCCGCGGCCGCGCTGGGCACGACCATCTTCCACCCGGTTGGGACCGCCGCCATGGCCCCGCCCTGCGACCCGCAGGGTGTGCTGGACGAGCGGCTGCGCGTGCGCGGTATCGGCCGCTTGCGCGTCATCGACGCCTCGGCGATGCCCCGAATCACCTCCGGCAACACCTCGGCCCCGACCCTGATGATCGCCGAAAAGGGCGCGGCGATGGTGCTGGAAGACGCCCGCCGCTGAGCCCTCAGAATCGCCCTAGCTTCGCGTGGAAGCGGGGGAACAATGACCGTCCGGCTGATCATGTCCGGCGCGCTGGTGAGCCAGGAATTGGCCGCCGAGTTTGGCCCCCTGCCCCCGGCCTTCCTGCCGGCCGGCGTGCAGCGCCTCTACGAGCTGCAATTGAAGGCGCTGGAGGGCTCGGGCGCGATCCACCTGCTGCTACCGGAATCGTTCGAGACGCCAGCGCACGACCTCGCCCGGCTGAGTGAGCTCGGCGTGGACGTCCTCGGCTGCCCGGACGGCCTGACGTTGGGCGAGGCGGTGATCTTCGCGCTCAACGCCATCGGCGCGGGCGAGGCGCCGGTGCACATCCTGCACGGCGACACCCTGATCTCCGATCCGCCGATCGACGGGCGCGACGTGATCGTGGCTAGCCCGCGGTCGACCGAATACGCCTGGGCCGAGCTCGACCTGGCCAAGGACGGCCGCGTTCGCGCCCTGGTCAATTCGGCGGCTGGCGCAGAGGGCCACGAGGGCTGGCCGATCGCCGCAGGCTATTTCGCCTTCTCCTCGGGCGTCGAACTGCTGCGCGCGCTGACGCGCCAGCGCGGCGACTTCGTAGGCGGGCTCAACCGGTACCTCGCCGAACGGCCGATGACCGCCGTGGAGGGCGGGGACTGGCTCGACTTCGGGCACCTGACGACCTTCTTCCAGTCGAGGCTGGCAGTCGCCACGGCGCGCGCGTTCAACACCGTGCGGGTCGACGGACTGACGGCGCGCAAGTCCAGTGACGACACCGCCAAGATCCGCGCCGAGGCGCACTGGCTGCAGGCCGCGCCGCCTTCCGTACAGATTTACTGCGCGCGCCTACTGGGCTTTGGGCTGGAACAGGGCCGGGCCTACTACGAGACCGAGTACGAATTCCTGCCGGTGCTCTCGGAGCTGTTCGTCTACGGCGCGGTGGCGCGCAAGCCTTGGATGCGGATCCTCGGGTCTTGCGAAGACTTCTTGCGCGCGCTCGCCGCGACGCGCGGCGACGCCTCCGGCGACGCGGCGCTGCGGACGCTGGCGGTGGACAAGACGCTGGCGCGACTGGAGGCCTTCGCCCGAGACACCGGCGCCGCGATCGACCGACCGCTGCGCTATGCCGGCCGGCCCTGCCCCTCGCTGATCGAGATCGCCGAGCGGCTGCCGGCCGCGATGGACCTGAACAGTGGCCGCGTCGGCTGCGCCATGCACGGCGACCTGGGCTTCTCCAACCTCCTGTACGACAGCCGCAATCGGCGCATCAAAGCCCTCGATCCGCGCGGAACGCTGGACGGCGCGCCCACCCTCTATGGCGACCTGCGCTACGACCTCGGCAAGCTCGGCCACTCGATCGTCGGCCGCTACGACCAGATCGTCGCCGGGCGCTACACGCTCAGCCAGGCCGATGACGACTACGAACTGGCGTTCGATCCTACGCCCTGCCAGCCGTGGCTCGCCGAGGCCTTGGGCGACATGGAGGTCGATGGCGTTGAGGGGCTTTGCCTGGCAGTCAGAGCGACGACGGTCAGCCTGTTCCTCTCCATGCCGCCGTTGCATGCTGATCGACCTGATCGCCAGCAGGCTTTCATCGCCAACGCGCTGCGGCTGTGGCGCGACCTCGACGCCTGAGCCGCGAAGGTTCCCGACTTAGGCGCAAAACAACCCTCACGTTAAGTTTAACCCGCACACGGTTTAGCCTTGGCGTGTCCTAGCATATCTACACCACCGATGGGAGAAATTCGGAACCGCGTCCAAGGTGTACCTTGGGCATCGATCGCCATACCCGAGCGTCATTGGTGTTCGCGCGCGCTGGAAACGCTCGTAGTTTCGTCGGCAGGCGCAGCATCTGAGCCCGCACGGCGCTTTACTGCGGCGTGGCTTCGGCGGAGCGCTGCATGCCGCGCCTGATCGTCATCTCGAATCGCGTCAACGCGCCGAGCGACGAGAACGACGCCAGCGTCGGCGGGCTAGCGATGGCGCTCTCGGCGGCTCTGCGCGAGTACAGCGGCGTCTGGTTCGGCTGGAGCGGGCGCACCACGCCGGAGTTCACCGGCCAGCTCGCCCTGCAACGCAGCGCCGGCGTCACCGTCGCCACCGTCGACCTCGAGGAGCAGGATCGGCAGGAGTACTACAACGGCTACGCCAACCGCACGCTGTGGCCGCTGTTCCACTACCGCATCGACCTGTCGGCTTACGAACGCTCGTTCGACCAGGGATATGCGCGGGTCAACGCCCGCTTCGCCGAGACGGTCACGCCGCTGCTCGAGCCGGACGATCTGATCTGGGTGCACGACTATCACCTGATCCCGATGGCGCAGGAGCTGCGCCGCCGGGGGGTGAAGAATCGCATCGGCTTCTTCCTGCACATTCCCTGGCCGGCGCGGCGCCTGTTCAACACGCTTCCGAACCACGACGAGCTGGTGCGCGCGCTGTTCGACTACGACCTCGTCGGCTTCCAGACCGAGGACTCGCTCTCGGCGTTCCGCGAGTACATCACCGAAGAGATTGGCGGGCGAGTATCGGCGCTGGGCGAGGCGAACGCGTTCGGCCGCAACGTCAGGCTGGGCGCCTTCCCGATCGGCCTCGACGCCGAGGCGTTCATCGGCGCCGCGCAGAGCGAGACCGCCGCCACGTGGCGCGAGCGCATGACCGCCAGCCTCGCCGGCCGCCGGCTGATGGTCGGCGTCGACCGGCTCGACTACTCCAAGGGGCTGGAGGAGCGCTTCCTCGCCTACGAGGACTTCCTGGCCAAGCACGACGAGGCGCTGGAGGCGGTGTCGCTCCTGCAGATCGCCACGCCCAGCCGCGGCGAGGTCGGCGCCTATCAGGATATCCGCGCCCGCCTCGACGCCGTCACCGGGCGGATCAACGGAGCCTACGCCACCGCCGACTGGGTGCCGCTGCGCTACGTGAACCGCAGCTACCGGCGCGACGAACTCGCGGGGATCTATCGCGCCGCCGACGTCGGCCTGGTGACGCCGCTGCGCGACGGCATGAACCTGGTGGCCAAGGAGTACGTCGCGGCCCAGGACCCGACCGATCCGGGCGTGCTGATCCTGTCGCAGTTCGCCGGCGCAGCGGAACAGATGCCCGAGGCGCTGATCGTCAATCCGTTCAGCCGCGAGGACATGTCCGACGCCATCCAGCGCGCACTGACCATGCCCAAGGCCGAACGGCTGCGCCGCTGGGAGCGGCTGGTGGATGGCGTTCGCGTCAACGACGTCACCGCCTGGCGAGACCGCTTCGTGCACGCTCTGGCCAATCTTGCCGACGAGCCGCCCGTCGCGGCCGCCAACCAGTCTCAGGCCACCGACGAGTTGCCGCCCGGCAACGCGGCCTGATCCCGTTCCTCAGCTCCACCCCTGGTGCCACTCAGGCTCGCCGGCGTAGCGACGGACCAGGAAATCGACGAAGGCGCGAACCCTGGCCGCGAGGTGTCGTGCGTGCGGATAGACGGCGTGCACGTGAATGACCTCGGGCTCGTAGCCGCACAGCAACGCCTTCAGGCGACCCGCGCGCAACTCGCGCGCCGCGGCGAAGGCCGGCGCGCGTGTGACCCCGAAGCCGGCGACCGCGGCCGCCACGCAGGCCTGCGCGCCGGAAAAGCGCAGCCGCCCCTGCACGCGCACGTCGCGCTGCGCTCCCTCGACCCGGAAGCGCCATAGCGCCGGATCGGCGACATTGGTGTCGATGATCGCTTCGCGCGACGCGAGGTCTTCCGGCGCCTCGGGCGTCCCGGCCCGAGCGAGGTAGTCCGGCGCGGCGCAGGTCACGAGCCGCACAGCCGCCAGCTTGCGCGCCACCAGCGAGGAATCGTCGAGCTGGCCGATGCGCACGGCGACGTCGAACCCCTCCTCCACGAGGTTGACCATGCGATCGGTCGAGGAGACGTCGAGCGATACCTCGGGAAAGGCCGCGGCGAACTCCAGGAGCGCCGGCGCGAGCTGTGCGGCGCCGAAGGTGACCGGCGCCGAGATCCGCAACAAGCCGTGCGGGCCGGCTTGTTCACGCACCGAGCTCTCCAGCGACTGGAAGTCGTCGAGGACCTGACGCGCCCGCTCCTGGAAGGCGCGCCCGGTGTCAGTCAGCGAGACGTCGCGGGTCGTGCGATTGAGCAGCCGCGCGCCAAGCCGATCCTCCAGGCGCGCCACCAGCTTCGACACCTGAGCGGGCGAGACGCCCAGCCGTCGCGCCGCGAACGTGAAGCTGCGTGCGTCTGCGACAGCGATGAAGGCGTTGATCTCGTCGAGCCGGTCCACGCGCACTTTTTCCTGTTTGGAACAACATTGGTGCGACGCGGGCGCATTATCAACGGTCGAGCATGACGGCATCTAGGTCCCGTCACGCCGAAGGAGCACCTGTCATGTCGCAACCCCGCAAAGTCGCCGTCGTCGTCGGCAGCCTGCGCAAGGACTCGTTCACACGGAAAGTCGCGCGGGCCATCGAGGCGCTGGCGCCCAAAACCCTCAGCTTCGAGGAGGTCCCGATCGGCGACCTGCCGCTGTACGATCAGGACTCCGAGGCCCAGCCGCCGCAGGCCTACGTCGATTTCCGCAATCGGATCCGCGCCGCTGACGCGGTGCTGTTCGCCACCCCCGAGTACAACCGTTCCGTCCCCGGCGGCCTGAAGAACGCGATCGACGTCGGCTCGCGCCCCTATGGTCAGAGCAGCTGGGACGGCAAGCCCGCGGCGGTCGTCAGCGTCTCGCCCGGCGCGATCGGCGCCTTTGGGGCCAACCATCATCTGCGGCAGTCCCTGGTGTTCCTGAATATGCCCGTGCTGCAGCAGCCTGAGGCCTACGTCGGCAACGCGGCGAACCTCTTCAACGAGAAGGGCGAGGTCGCCAATGAGGGCACCGCGGAATTCCTGCGCAGCATCGCCGCAGCGTTCGCCGCCTGGATCGACAAGGTGCTGGCCGAGGAAGGAGCCTGACGCCGCCATGCGACAACCTACCCTCTTCATCCCCCATGGCGCGGGTCCCTGCTTCTTCATGGACTGGACGCGCGGGCCGCGCGACACCTGGGACAAGACCGCCGCTTGGCTGCGCGGACTCATCGCCTCCCTCCCCGAACGGCCCAAGGCGATCCTGGTGGTCTCCGGCCATTGGGAGGAGTCGGCCTTCACCGTGGGATCGGCGGAACATCCGCAGCTGATCTTCGACTACTACGGCTTCCCCGAAGAGACCTATCGCCTGCGCTTCGACGCGCCTGGGTCTCCGGAGCTGGCGCATCGCGTCAAGGCCCTGCTCGACGCCGCGGGCCTGGCGGCGCGGGAAGACGCCGAGCGCGGCTATGATCACGGTGTGTTCGTGCCGCTGAAGCTGGTGCTGCCGGACGCGGACATTCCGGTGGTGCAGCTGTCGCTCCGCGCCGACCTCGACCCGGAGGCGCATCTGGCCGCGGGCCGCGCGCTCGCGCCGCTCCGCGACGAGAGCGTGCTGATCGTCGGATCGGGCATGAGCTGGCACAACATGCGCGGCTTCAGCCCGGCCTTCACCGGCAAGTCGGAGGCCTTCGACACCTGGCTGTCGCAGGCGCTGACCGACCCGGCCCGGCGCGACGCCACGCTGCGCGACTGGGCCAGCGGACCATATGCGCGTGAAGCGCATCCTCGCGAGGAGCATCTCGCGCCGCTGTTCGTCGCCGCGGGCGCCGCCGCAGGCGAGCCGGGCCGCCACGCCTTCCGCGACGTGGCCATGGACGTGGTGCTGTCGGGTTACGCCTTCGGCGAGGCCGCAGCTTAAGCGGCCTCGGCGCCTGTCGCTCGCAGGCGCAGCGCGGTCTCGATGGCGGCGAAAAGCTTGGATACGGCGATCGGCTTGGCGATAAATCCGTCCATGCCGGCCTCGAGGTATTCGGCGACCTGATCGCCCATCGCGTTGGCGGTCAGCGCGACGATCGGGGTGCGGTGGCGGCCCTCGCGCGCCTCGCGGGCGCGGATCTCCGCGGTCGCCGAGGGGCCGTCCATTCCGGGCATCTGCACGTCCATCAGGATCAGGTCCCAGGGCTCGCGCGCCCAGGCCTCCACCGCCGCGCGGCCGTCGCCGACGATGGTGGGCTCCAGGCCTGCCTGGTTCAGCAAGGTGCGCAGCACCAGCTGGTTGACGCTGTTGTCCTCGGCGGCCAGCAGCTTCACCGCGCATCGCGGTGGGCCAGGAAGCGATCGGGCGGCGGCCTGGGGCGCTTTCGCGGCTGGGGCTTCGACCTTCGCCAGCGGCACGGCGACGGTGAAGCTCGTGCCGACGCGCTGCCGGCTTTCGACGGCGATGGTTCCGCCCATCAGCAGCACCAGCTCGCGACAGATCACCAGTCCCAGCCCGGTCCCGCCGTAGCGGCGAGTCGTCGAGGCCTCGGCCTGCTGGAACGCGCGGAACAGGCGTCGCTGCTGCTCGGCGCTCATGCCGATGCCGGAGTCGGTGACCGTGAAGCGCACCTGACCCGCCCGGCGGCGCACGACGATCTCGATCGAGCCTCGCTCGGTGAACTTCAGCGCGTTGGACACCAGGTTGTAGAGCACCTGGCGCAGCCGCATGGCGTCGCCGCGATAGGAGCCTCGTGCAGCGGCGGACATGCTGAGCCGCAGGGCCAGCCCCTTGTCCTCGGCAAGCGCGAGGAATGTCGAGCGGGCATCGGCCGCGAGCGTGGCGAGTTCGAAGACGCTCTCTTCGAGCGTGAGCTTGCCCGCCTCCACCTTCGCCAGATCGAGCACCTGGTTGAGGATGGCGAGCAGCCCCTCGCTGGAGCTGCGGATCACGTCGAGGCGCTCGCGCTGTGCGGGCGCCAGCTCCCCCCGCCCCATCGCCTCGACCATGCCCATCAGGCCGTTCAACGGCGTGCGAATCTCGTGGCTGACGGCGGCGAGGAAGAGGCTTTTGGCGCGGCTGGCCGAACGGGCGGCGTCCCTCGCCTCGATCAACGCGGTTTCCCGGGCGTCGTGGGCCGAAAGCTTCCAGACCGTGCCGATCAATTCCGGCGCAAGCGCGTCCAAGACAGCAGCCAGGGTCGCGTCGCGGCGCGTCGAAGGGCCCTTCCGCTGCCGCGAACCGCCTCTCGCGGTCGGCTTATCTGACTTGTCGCGCGCCAACGAACGGCCCCCAACGCGGTTCGCCGGATATTATTAGCTGGAGACGTTAAATTCAGCTTGCGGCAGAACGTCGTTTGCTCAGCACGTAGAGCACGAGCCCACTGGTGGTCGCGACGTTCAGGGAATCGAAGCCCTGCGCCATGTCGATCCGGACGGTGTGCGTGCGGCCCAAAAGCTGCGGCGCCAAGCCTGGTCCTTCCGCGCCGAACAGCGCGGCCACGCGACGTCCCGGGGCGAAATCGCCGAGTTCGATCTCCCCCGCTGGCGAAAGGCCGACGACCTCGAACCCGGCGGCCGCCAGGGTGTCGGCCAGGTCGCGCCCCGGCTCCAATTGAGCGAACGGCATGGTGAGCGCAGCGCCGACCGAGACGCGGATCGCCTTGCGGTACAGGGGATCGCAGCACTCGGCGTCGAGCAACAGCGCGTCGGCGCCGAAGGCCGCGGCGTTGCGGAATATGCCGCCCATGTTGTCGTGATTGGCGATCGCGCTCAGGCCGACGATCAAAGCCTCGCTGTCGACTTCCCGCAGCAAAGCGTCCGCCGCAATTGCACGACGCCCGCCGATCGCCAGCACGCCCCGGTGCATGGGAAACCCCGCGACCGCATCCATCACCGCCTGCGATGCGACGTAGACCGGCGTGTCAGGATCGAGCTGATCGAGTAGGGGCCGCATGCCGGCCAGCCGCGCCTCGGCGATCAGCACGGAGAGGATCGGGTGCCGGCCGGCGGCCGCCAGCTTTTCCAGCACCACCCGGCCCTCGGCGACGAACAGGCCCTGGCGGCCGACCAGATCGCGCTCGCGGATCGCGCGGTAGGGCTCGATCCGGGGGTCTTCCGGGTCGGAGATGGAGGCGAGGCTGGGCATCCCCCGCCTTCTGCCGCGCCGCCGGCGATCAGGCCAGCCGGATCGGCGCGTCCGGGAAGGCGAGTTGTTCGCGCGCGCGCCAGTCGTCGGTCACGTAGTTGACGATCACCGAGCGTCGCAAGCCCTCGATGCGGCGCGGCTCGAACCCATGCCAGGTGCGGTCCGAGGGGACGAACATCAGCGCGCCGTTCCAATCGAAGGCCGCTCGTTCGTGCCAGGCGCCGGGCGCTGCGTAGATATCGGTGCCCAGATCCTCTTGCCCCTCGTCCGCAAATTGGATCAGCAGTGTCAGCGCCTTCACGCCCAGGTCGGTGTGCGGCTCGAGCCAGAAGCCGTCGGGGTCGGCGGCGTATTCGATACGCAGATACGTCGCCGCCAGGCTGGCGCCGGTGGCGCGCGCCAGCGCGTCGGCCACCAACGGGGACTGGAAAGCTTCGGCGACGAGCCGCGCCGTGGAATCGCGCTCCAGCACATCGCCCGCAAAATAGCTCCGACAGTCATTGTGCAGCTCGCGACGCCCCGACACGCCGGCCAAGGTCGGTGGGGAAATCGGAAGCTGGGCCAACGCACTGGCGACCGATTTCGGGAAGAGCCGCGACAGCCGCCAGTTTGGATAGGGCTGCTCGTAGCGCACGGCGAGCGCCAAGCTGGCCAGGATGGCTAGGCCGACCGGATCCGACAGTTCGCAGCCCGGGAGAGCGTCCAGCATCACGCGCGGCGTCCGTCTACGGAGGTTCGAAGCATACACCTACCCGACTCCATCCATCGCAACATTGTTCAAGACGTCGCCGGATCGCATTGTCCTCCTGTGCCGCGACGGCGGGCTGCGCTATGGCGGCGCGATGCAAGCGGTCGCCTTCCTCGAAGCGCCCTGGCGAGAGCCGGCCCAGGTGCTGGCCGCGCTCGGCGAGGAGCCTTGGGCGGTCGGCTTCATGACCGGCGGGGCGGACGGCGGCTGGTCCTACATCGCCGCCGATCCCGCAGCGCATCTGATGCTGGCGCCGGATGATCCGCGCGATCCGCTCGACGCCCTCGCCAACCTCGGCGGCCCGTCGTTCGAGACCGCGCCCGAGGGGCCGCCATTCCAGGGCGGGATCGCCGGGCTCATGAGCTACGACCTCGGCGGCAGGCTGCAGCCGTTGACCCTGCCCCGCCACGAGGGCTGGCCCGACCTCGCGTTCGCCCGCTACGACGCCCTTCTGGCGTTCGATCATGCGCACAGCCGGATCGTCGCCGTGGGGCGCGGCGTGGACGCCGCGGCGGCGCGCTCGCGTGCGGAGACCGCGCTGGCCTGGCTGACGCTCGCCCTGCCCGCCCCGCATCCCTGCAACGCCACGCTCGAGGCCGAGCCGCCCGGCGTCTACGAGGCCGCCGTGGCCAACGTCGTGCGGCGGATCGCGGACGGTGAGATCTTCCAGGCCAACATCGCCCGGCGCTGGCGCGGGCGACTGGCGGCCGATGCGCGACCACTCGATCTCATGCTGCGGCTCGCGGACTCCAGCCCGGCGCCGTTCGCCACCTATCTGCGGCTCCATGACCGTGCGCTGGTCTCCAACTCACCGGAGCGCTTTCTCAGCGTCAGGCGGCGCGGCGACGGCCTGCTGGCCGAGACGCAACCGATCAAGGGCACCGCCCGCCGCGGCGCCACGCCCGAGGAAGACGCGCGGCTGGCGGCCACATTGGCCGCTTCACCCAAGGACCGCGCCGAAAACCTGATGATTGTCGACCTGATGCGCAACGACCTGTCGCGCGTCTGCGGACCCGGCGACGTGGCGGTCCCCGAGCTGTTTCGGCTCGCCACCTTCGCCAACGTGCATCATCTGATCTCGACCGTGACCGGTCGTCTGCGCCCGAGCGCCTCGGCGCTCGACCTGCTGCGGGCGGCCTTTCCGCCCGGCTCGATCACCGGCGCGCCGAAGATCCAGGCGATGAAGGTGATCGCCCAACTCGAGGCGCCCCGAGGGCCGTTCTTCGGCGCCATGGCCTGGATCGGCGGCGACGGAAGCATGGACAGCAATGTGCTGATCCGCACCGCCGCCTTCGTTCGTGACACTCGCGGCTGGCGGGTCGAGGTCCGCGCCGGCGCGGGAATCGTCGCCGACAGCGACCCGACGAGCGAGCGCAGGGAGACGGAGGCGAAAGTCGCCGCCCTGGCTTCCGCTCTGCAGGACTGAGCGGGTATCCGGATCGCAGGATCCGCCCGTCGGGTCGGGCTTCAGACATATAGACTTGGCGATGTCTTCGAAGACTTGAATCGAGTCTTGCAAACGCGGCCACGCCCGATCGATAGTTACCTGAAAGGGGCGACTGATGGGGGCGCCCAGCTCATCGGCGGCGACGCTGGCGAGTTGGCCCCCTTCCGCGCTTCAAGTATGATCGCGGCTGTGCGCCGCACGCGTACGGGGGAGGCCGGATGACGGACCGGTTGACACCTCGGTCGGGCGCCCGACCGCCAGAAGCCGCCATTCGCAGGCTGCACGCCTTCAGCGAATTGTCGGACTTCGAACTCGATCTGCTGCGTGGTCTTGGCGACCGCCGCGAGCGGCGATCTCCCGGCGAGGAACTTGCGCTCGAGAGCCGCGAGGCCACCCGACCCCAGTTCATTGTCGCCGGCTGGGCCTGTCGCGAGCGAGTGCTCGCCGACGGGCGCAGGCAGATCATCAACGTCCTCCTGCCCGGCGATTCAATCGGGCTGGCCAGACATCCGGGCGGCGGCGAGTTGGCGGCCGTGCGGGCGATCACCCTCCTGGAGACGGTCGACGCCAGTCGTGTCGCCGACGCCGTGCACGCCGGTCGCGCGCCGGGGATAGCCGCCGCTCTGGAGGTGGCCGAGAGCCTCGAGCAGCTGCAGTTGCTCGACCATCTGGTTCGCCTCGGACGGCAGACCGCCTACGAGCGCGTCGCCCACTTCCTGCTGGAGCTGCAGCGTCGCCTCGAGATGACGGGGCTCGGCGGCCGCCAGCGTTTCCCCATGCCCCTCACGCAGGAGGTCCTGGCCGACGCACTCGGCCTGAGCATCGTCCACGTCAACCGAACGCTGCAGCAGCTTCGCCGTGAAGGCTTGATCGAGCTGCGATCGGGCGTCGCGCTCCTGCTCGAACCCGAGCGGCTGGCCGACATCGCCGACTGCGCGGCCGACCATTTGCGCCCTGCCGCGCCACTTCGGCCACCGGCCGAAGGGCCCGGCGCCGCGCCCGCAGCCTAAGCCCCCCTGAACAGGTCAGCGTACTGCTGGCGCAGCAAATTCTTCTGCACCTTGCCCATGGCGTTGCGCGGCAGCTCGTCCACGAACAGGATCCGCTTCGGCGCCTTGTAGGCCGCAAGCTGGGCGCGGGCCGCAGCGATCATGTCCGCCTCGGCGCCCTCGCCGATCACTATGGCGGCGACTCCCTCGCCGAAATCAGGGTGCGGCAGGCCGATCACCGCGCTCTCCGCCACGCCCGGCATCTCGTCGAGCACAAGCTCCACCTCCTTCGGATAGACGTTGTAGCCGCCGGAGATGATCAGGTCCTTGGCCCGCCCTGAGATCCAGACCCGCCCATCAGGGTCCTGCCGCCCGACGTCGCCGGTGACGAAGAAGCCGTCGGCGGTGAACTCCTCGGCGGTCTTCTCCGGCATCCGCCAGTAGCCGGCGAAAACGCTGGGGCCGCGGATCTCGATCACCCCGGTCTGCTCGCCGCCGCCGATGCGCAAGGCGACGCCCGGCAAGGGATAGCCGACGCTGCCGGCCAGTCGCGCGCCATCAAGCGGGTTGGAGGTAATGATCGCCGCCTCGCTCATGCCATAGCGCTCGAGGATCCGCTGGCCGGTGCGGGCCTCGAACTCGGCGAAGGTGGATTCCAGCAGCGGCGCCGAGCCGGAGATGAAGAGGCGCATGTGCTGGGCGGCCTGGCGCGTAAAGGCCGGATTGGCCAGCAGCCGGGTGTAGAAGGTCGGCACGCCCATCATCACCGTGGAGCGCGCCATCCCCGCCAGCACCTCGGCGTCGCTGAACTTCGGCAGCCAGACCATAGGACAGCCGCCGAGGAAGGCGCAGTGCTGGGCGACGAACAGGCCGTGGACGTGGAAGATCGGCAGGGCGTGCAGCAGCACGTCGTCCGACGAAAAGCCCCAGGCCTCGTAGAGCGCCAGCGCATTGGCCGCGAGATTGCCGTGACTCAGCATCGCGCCCTTGGAGCGGCCGGTGGTGCCGCTGGTGTAGATGATCGCCGCCAGATCTGACGCCTCGCGAGGCACGCTGGCGGCGAGCGGCGCGGCCGGTGCGCCGGCCAGGAACTCCGCCGGGTCGGTGACCAGCAGACGCGGCTCGGCGTCGCCGCGGAAATATTCCACCTCGGCTGGCGTGTAGGCGGCGTTCAACGGCAGGAACACGGCGCCGGCCTTCAGCGCGCCGAGATAGAGCATTACGCCTTCGATGCTCTTTTCCGCCTGCAGCCCGACCCGGTCGCCCGGATGGACCCCTTCTGCCACCAGCCGGGCGGCGGCGCGTCCGGCCCCCGCCTCCAGCTCGCCGTAGCTGACCTCGCTCCCGTCGCTGAGCAGAAAGCAGGGCCGGCTGCGGTCGTCAGGAAAGCGCGCGGCGAAGAGGTCGTAGAGGTTCGCGGACATGGGGGACGGTTTAGCTGCTCTCGCTCTCTCTCAAAAGCGCCTCACCCCGTGTTCCGCAGACCCGCGGCGATGCCGTTGATGGTCAGGTGGATGCCGTTGCGGACCGCCTCGCTGGCGTCGCCGGCGCGCAGGCGGCCGATCAGCTCGATCTGCAGGTGGTTCAACGGATCGATGTAGGGCAGCCGCGCGCGGATGATCGCGGCCAGGTCCGGGTTCTTGTCGAGCAGCGCGCTCTGGCGGGTGATGCGCAGCACCGCGTCCACCGTACGCTGATGCTCGGCGCGGATCTGGCCGAACACCGCGTCAGCGAGCGCCGGGTCGGGAACCAGGCTCGCATAGCGCCCGGCGATCGCCAGGTCGCTCTTGAACAGCACCATCTCCATGTTCGCGAGCGTGGCGGCGAAGAACGGCCAGCTCTCGGCGAGCTCCGCCAGCGTTTCGAGCGGGACTCCCGACTTCTCGACCGCCGAGCCGAAGCCATACCAGCCGGGCAGCATCGCCCGCGATTGCGACCAGGAGAACACCCAAGGGATAGCACGCAGGCCCGCCAGGGTGCGCGTCGCCTGCCGCGAGGTCGGGCGGCTGCCGATGTTCAGGTCGGCGATCTCGCTGATCGGGGTCGCGGCGTAGAAGTAATCCACGAAGCCCGGGATCTCGACGATCTTGCGATAGGCGGCGAGCGAGGCGGCCGCGAGCTTGTCCATCGCTTCGCCACGCCCCTCCCCCAGCTCGTCGGCCGGCGGGCGACGCAGCGAGGTCAGCACTACGCCTGCGGTCAGCGTCTCCAGGCTCTGCCGCGCCAGCTCGGGGTCGGCGTACTTGTTGGCGACGACCTCGCCCTGCTCGGTGATACGGATGCGGCCGCCAACCGTGCCCGCGGGCTGCGCCAGCAGCGCCTCGAAGCTGGAGCCGCCGCCGCGTCCCACCGCGCCGCCGCGGCCGTGGAACAGCTGCAGCCGCAGCCCCTCGCCGTGCACCACCTCGACCAGCGCCCGCGAGGCCTTGAACAGCTCCCAGGTGGAGGTGAGGTAGCTCCCGTCCTTGTTGGAGTCCGAATAGCCGATCATCACCTCCTGCAGGCCGGGCGCCTTGAGGAGCGCGCCGACGAGCGGGATCTCGAGATAGCGCTGCATAGTCTGGGCGGCGGAGCGCAGGTCGTCGATTGTCTCGAACAGCGGTTCGGCGAAGATCTCGGTGCGCGGCGGTTCGCCCGCCCCGTAGAGCCCGACCTCCTTCAGCAGGGTGTAGACCTCCAGAAGGTCCGAGACCGAGGTGGTGTTGGAGACGATGTAGGCGCGGATCGCCTGGGCTCCGTAGAGCCGTTTCACCTCGGCGGCGGCGGCCAGGGTGTCTAGCTCGCGCCGGGTCTCGTCGGAGTAGGTTGCATAGGGCGAGGCGAGGAGCCGGCCGTGCGCCAGCTCGCTCAAAAGCAGGGCGCAGCGCGCGTCCTCGTCGAGCGCAGCGTAGTCATTGCAGACGCCGGCGGTCTTGATCAGTTCGGCGACCGTCCGCTCGTGAACGGCCGAATTCTGGCGCATGTCGAGGGTGGCCAGGTGGAAGCCGAAAATGTCGACGGCGCGGATCAGCTCCGGCAGCGGGCCGCAGGCGAAGACGTCGCCCAGCTGGGTCGTCAACGCGCCCAGCATCACCTTCAGGTCGGCCCTGAAAGCCTCGGGCGTGGCGTAAGGCTCCGCCTCCACAGCCGCAGGCCTGGGCGGCGTCTCGCCGGTGAGCTTGACGTAGGTGGCGGCAAGCCGGGCGTAGATCCCCGTCAGCGCCAGGCGATACGGCTCGTCCGCGCGCTGTTGCGACGGGTCGTGCGCGCGCTGAGCGAGGTTCATCAGTCCGGGCGTCATGGGCGCAAGCTCCGCCGATATCGACAGCTCGGCGCCCAGCGCGTGCAACCTCTCCAGGTAGAGGTGCAGCGCCGCCTTGGACTGCCAGCGCAGCGCCTGGCGCATCACCTGCGCGGTGACGAACGGGTTGCCGTCCCGGTCGCCGCCGACCCAGGAGCCGACCTTCAGGAAGCTGGCGAGGTCCTCGCCGCCCAGCACCTCCTGCCACTGCGCATAGAGCTTCGGCAGCACGCCCAGGAAGCTGCGCTCGAAGAAGGAGACGGCGTTCCAGATCTCGTCCGAGACGGCGATCTTCACGCGCCGCAGCAAGCGGGTGCGCCAGAAGATCGACACCTGCCGCATCAGCTCGCGCTCGACCGCCGCGCGTTCGGCCTCGTCGGTCGCCGCGTCCAGCCGATCGAGCTCGTGGGTCACGGCGCTCTCGCGGTCGAGCACGCTCTTGCGGCGCACTTCGCTGGGGTGAGCGGTGATCACCGGCGCGATCAGCGCACAGCCCAGGAGGTCGCGCACCGCGTCGGCCCCCACGCCCTCCGCCTGCAGCGTGCGCAAGGCGCCGGCCAGCGTGTCCGGGCGGATCGATCCGCCCCGGCCGCGGCGGCGCTGGACATGGTCCTCGGCGATGTTGGCGATCTGCAGGAAGCAGGCGAACGAGTGGGCGAAGCGCACGGTTTCGGCGAGCGAGAGCTCCGACAGCCGCTGGCCCATCAGCCGGGCGGCCTCGGCCGTGCCCTCGCGATGGAACGCCACCGAGGCGCGGCGGATCTCTTCGATCTGGTCGAACACCGCCTGCCCGTCCTGGGCGCGGATGACGTCGCCCAGAACCCGGCCAAGATACCGGACGGCCGAGCGCAGCTGATTGGGCAACGGTTGGGTCATGCGCAAATCAAAACGCCAGGACCGCCTCAGCGTCACCTTCTTTCCGCATCACATCTCGCTCGCGCCCGCCGGCTGGCCTAAATGAATTGCGTATGAGCCCCGAGCAGTCCCTCGCCCGCATCCGGCGGTACGACGACCGGCTTAGCGCCTTCGTTCGCGTGTTCGACCCGCCGTTGGCGCTGGCCGCGGCGGACGGCCCGACCTTCGCCGTCAAGGACCTGATGGACGTCGCAGGCCAGCCTACCGGCGGCGGTGGCCGCGAGCCGCTGGAGGCGAGCCCGTCCTCCAACGCGGTGGTCGTCGACCGTCTGCTGCAAGCGGGCTGGACGGCGGTCGGCAAGAGCCACACCGTCGAGCTCGCCTTCGGCGCCTGGGGCACCAACAGCGTACTCGGCGCACCGCGAAATCCCTGGGACCTGCGGGTGCATCGCGCGCCGGGCGGCTCCTCTTCCGGCTCGGCCGTGGCGGTGGCCGCCGGCCTCTGTGACGCGGCGCTGGGCTCCGACACCGGCGGCTCGGTTCGCATCCCGGCCGCGGTATGCGGCGTCGTGGGGCTGAAGCCGGGACGCGGGCTGGTCAGCCTCAAAGGGGTGCACCCGCTGAGCCCCGCCCTCGATACGGTGGGCGCGCTGGCCGGCGACGTGCCGACCGCCGCGCGCATGCTGGCGGCGATGTCGGGGCCCGACGGCGCCGAAGCGATCCGCGCGCCGTTCGACGCCGAGCGCGCCCTCGGAATGGAAGTACGTGGGCTCCGGCTCGCCGCCAGCCCGCCCGAACAGCTCCGCGTCGCTCCGGAAATCGCCAGGCTCTACCTGGCCGCGATCAACCAGCTTCGCCACGCCGGGATCGCGGTCGACATGGTCTCGCCGCTGCCCGCGCTCGACGACACCTTCGCCACCAACGGGCTGATCATGGCCACCGAGGGCTGGCGCTGCTGGCGCAACCGCATTCTCGCCCAGAAGCCGAAGATGGACCCGTGGATCGTGCGGCGTTTCGAGTCCGGCCGCGATTTCACCGACCAGCATCTAAGGGCCGCCTACGCGCGGCGGATCGCCGACCAGGCCGCCTTCAACGACTGGTCGCAACCGTACGATGCTTTGCTGTCGCCGACCTGCCCGATCGCCGCGCCGCCGCTCAGCGAAATCAATGAAGCCGCCTCGCCGCTCTCGCGCCTGACTCGCGCCGCCAACTACCTCGACCTGCCGGCGATCACCGTACCTTGCGGCCTGAGCCCTCAGGGCCTGCCGGCGGGACTACAGATCCTCGGCAAGCCCAACGACGAGACCACCGTGGTGGCGCTGGCCGCGGCCTACGAGCGCGTCTCCGGCTGGAACGGCCGCAGGCCGGATCTGGACGGGATCGAGTAGCGTCTACTCGCTCCTGAGCGCCGGCGCTGGTCTCTTTGAAAGCGCCTGGAAGGCCGCGATAAGCCCCCCGGCCGCCGCCAGCAGCGCTGCGCCGGCCAGCAGCGCGGCGACGCCCGCCCAGTCCACGCTCCAGCGCGCTTCGAAGATGCGCACCACCAACGGCCAGGCCGCGGCGTAGCCCAGAGCGGCGCCCGCCGCGCCGGCGATTACGCCCACCGCCCCGTACTCCAGGGCGTAGGCCGACAGGATCTGCAGACGCGAGCCGCCGAGCACCTTGAGGATCGCCGCCTCCCGCTCCCGCGCGCGAGCCCTCGCGGCGATGGCGCCGGCCAGCACCAAGAGACCCGCGAGCGAGGCCACCGCCGCGGCGCCGCGCACCGCCAGCGCCAGACGATCGAACAGGTCGCGCGCCGCCTCCAGCTGCTCGCGCACCGAGATGACGTTGACCTCCGGGAAGCTGACGCCGAGCGCGCGGGTCACGGCGGCCTCCTGCGCGGGCGTGGCCTTGGCGATCGCGACCTGGCTGACCGCCGCGCCCGCCAACGCGTTCGCATCCAGCACCAGCGGATAGGCCGCGCCAAACGCACCGAACTCGACCTTGCGGACCACCGCCACCTTCGCCTCGATCTCACGGCCGAGCACGGCCAATGTCATGGTGTCGCCCACCTTCAGACCACCAGCTTTGGCGATGTCCTGTTCGATGGCGATCAGCGGCGAACCATCGTAGGCCGCAGGCCACCAACGTCCCTGCGTGACGCCGGCGTTGGGCGGCTCGCCGCCGATCGCGGAGATGCTGACGTCGTTGGAATAGGCCCACCGCTCGGCCGCCGGAAGTTTCGTCACGTCCGGGACCCGGCCATGGACGCGGACGATCCGCCCTGTGACGTAGGGGCTGCGGAAATAGCTGTCGCGGGTCAGCGCGACGCCGAACGCGGCGGCGACCGCGTGGTCGAACTCCGCGGCGCGCGCGGCTGGGATCTCGGTGAAGACCAGGGCCGGCGCGGTCTTCGGCGCCACGTCGGCGACCTCCCGCAGCAGGCTGGACTGGATCAGCACCACCGCCGCCAGCAAGGCGACGCCGAGACCGATGGCCGGCGCCGCGCTGCGCGTCGCCGAGCGGGGGCCAGCGAGATTGGCCAGCGCGATCCGCCAGGCGCCACGCGCGCAGCCTCGCACGCGTCCAGCCGCTGCGGCCGCGCCCGCGCCCAGCAGCCAGAGCACGACGAATGCCGCGGCGACGCCCGCCACCATCACGCCGGCCGCTAGCCGGCTGGGGGCTGCGGCGACCGCGAGGACCGCTAGGCCGGCGCCTGCCAGCAACGCGCCGATCAACTCCGGCCCGAGCGGCAAGCGCGCGGTCAGGTCGCGCCGGAAAAGACTGGCCGGCGGTGTCGCCCGCGCCCGCGCCAGCGGGGCCAAGGAAAACGCGGCCGCCGACAGCAGTCCGAAGGCGGCGGCCTTGGCCAGCGGCCAGGGATACACCGCGAACAGGGCCGGGATCGGCAGTTGATCCTTGACCGTCCAGCCGAGGATCAACGGCGCCGCCGCCCCCACCGCCAGGCCGATCCCGACGCCCAGCGCCGCCAGGACGCCGACCTGGATCAGGTATAGGTTGCGGATCAGCGCGCCGTCCGCGCCCAGCGCCTTCAGAGTGGCGATCGCCGGCTTGCGGGCCTCCAGATAGGCGCTGACCGCGCCCAGCACGCCCAGGCCCCCCGCCACCAGCGACGAGAGGCCGATGAAGCTTAGGAAGTACTCCAGCTGATCGATCAGCCGGCTCACGCCCGGCGTCGCGTCGTTGCGGTCGCGCACGCGGCCTTCGCGCACCTTCACGGCCCGAGCGGCGGCGGCCTTGCCGGCGGCGAGCGTGATCTCCGGCTTCAATGCGATCCGCGCGGTGTTCAACACCGGCAGGCCCGCCGCGGCGAAGCCGCCCTGCTCCACCACCTCGATCCGCGCCAGCACGCGCGGCCCGAGCGCGAAGCCGCGCGACAGCCGGTCGGGCTCCCCGGCGAGCACCGCGCGGGCGACGACGGGCGTATTGCCCACCATGAACCGATCGCCGAGCTTCAGGTGCAGGCGGTCGAGCAGCGCCTGCTCGACGGCGACTCCGGCCGCATCGCCTTGCGGCGTGAACGCCTCCTTGAGCGTGCGCGCGCCACGCAGGTCCACCTTGCCCGCCAGCGGATAAGCGGCGCTCACCCCCCGTAGCTCGACCAGCCGCCGCTCGCCCGACGGCGCCTCGGCCATGGCGCGATTGGCGAGCGCATAGGCGACGGCGCCCAGTCGTTCGAGCTCCGCCTTCTCCGCCGGCGTGAACTGACGCTGGCGGGCGGTGACGGCGAGGTCGCCCCCGAGAATCTCGCGAGCCTGGGACGCCAGGCCTTGGCGGAAGGCCTCGGCCGTCGAGCTCGCGGCCGCGATCGCCGCGACGCCCAGCGCCAGGCAGGCCAGGAAGATGCGGAAACCCCGCACACCTGCGCGCAGCTCGCGGGCGGCGAAGCGGAAGGCGAGCGGCGTCACACCGAACGCCCGTCCTGCAGCCGGACGCAGCGATCCGCACGCGCCGCCAGCCGCTCGTCGTGTGTCACCAGCACAAGGGCCGCGCCGGTCTGCGCCGTCAGGTCGAACAGCATGTCGGCGACGCGGGCTGCGTTGGCGGTGTCGAGGTTGCCCGTCGGCTCGTCGGCGAAGATCAGCGCCGGCGAAGGGGCCAAAGCGCGGGCCAGCGCCACTCGTTGCTGCTCGCCGCCGGAGAGCTGGTGGGGATAGTGCCGCATGCGTTCGGACAGGCCGACGCGTTTCAGCCAGTCGCGGGCGATCGCCGTCGCATTCGGCGCGCGGGCGATCTCCAGCGGGGCGGCGACATTCTCCGCCGCCGTCATGCTGGGCAGCAGGTGGAAGGATTGGAACACCAGAGAGACGCGCCCGCGCCGCAGCCGCGCTCGACCGTCCTCATCAAGAGCCCCGAGGTCCTGGCCGAACAATCGCACGCAGCCGCCTGTAGGCCGCTCGAGACCGGCGGCGAGCGCGATCAGCGAGGACTTGCCCGATCCGGACGGCCCGACGAGCGCGATGCGCTGGCCGGCGGCCACGCGGAGATCGAGGCCTTTGAGGATCTCAACCGGACCCGCCGCCGAAGGCAGCGTCAGCGAGACGTCTTCCAGGACCAGCAGGTCGGCGTCGGACAAGGGCGTTTCTTGGGTTGGCGACGTTTGGCCCGTGCGGGCGCCGATCCTAGATAGGACGTCGCCATGGCCGATACACGCCCCGATCTCGTCCGCCGCGTCCTGCTCGCGCTGCCCCTCATCGGTCTGGCCGGCCCTGCGCTGGCGGCCCGCGGCAAGGTGGTGACCATCCTGGGCGACTCGATCACCGCCGGCCTTGGCCTCGCCGCACCGCAAGCCTTGCCCTCTCAGCTGCACCTGGCGCTGAGCAAACTGGGCGTCGCCAACGTGGTGCGGGGCGCAGGCGTCTCCGGCGACACAACCGCCGGCGGCGCTGCGCGGATGGACTTCAGCATCCGGCCCGACACTGCGGTGGTGGTGGTGGCGCTCGGCGGCAACGACCTGCTGCAGGGCGCCGACCCGAAGACGACGCGGGCGAACCTCGACCGCATCCTCACGCGGGTGAAAGCGCGACGCATGGGCGCGGTGCTGGCTGGGGTGCAGGCGCCGCCGGAGCTCAGCCGCAACTACGCGCTGGAGTTCAACCGCATGTTCGCAGGTGCAGCAAAGGCCCATGGTGTGGCCTTCGTGGCCAATTTCCTGGAAGGCGTCGACCGCAACCCGCGGCTCAAGCAATCGGATGGACTGCACCCGAACGCGGCGGGCGTGCAGGTGATCGCGAGGCGGCTGGCCCCCGTGGTGGCGCGGGTGCTCGCCGAGCGGCCGTGAGGGTCTAGTAGGACCCGCGCCGGGCCAACACGGCCGGCAGAGTGCAGGCCAGGATGTAGGCGTCCAGGCGGAAATTCCGACGTCGTGCGTAGACGCAATCGAGGGCGACCCGCGTGCGATAGGTCGTGTCGTTGCGGCCGCTCACTTGCCACAGGCCGGTGATCCCCGGCTTGACGGCGCAATACTCGCTGAAGCGGTGGCCGTACTTGGACACCTCCGCCTCGACGATCGGCCGCGGGCCCACCAGGCTCATGTCGCCGCACAGCACATTCAGCAGTTGCGGCAGTTCGTCGAGGCTGGTGCGGCGCAGGAAAGCGCCGAGCGGCGTGATTCGCGGATCGTTGCGCAGCTTGTGGTCGCGCTCCCATTCCTCGCGCGCTTCAGGGTCGTTGGCGAGCAGCGTCGCCAGCCTTTCCTGGGCATCCACAGCCATGCTGCGGAACTTGAGGCAGTAGAATGTGCGACCGTTCAAGCCGATGCGGCGATGCGCGAAGAGGATCGGGCCGCCGTCCTGCACATAGACGGCGAGCGCCACCAGCCCCATGAGCGGCGCGAAGAATATCAGCGCGAGGATGGCCACGACGATGTGCATCAGCCAGGTCAGGTTCTGATCCAAGGTGCGTCCCGCGACGAGACGCGTGGAAGTCGACGCCGACGGCTGAGCAAGGGCGATACCAGTCATTTTTTACTTCGGAAGCAAGCTGACGAAGGCGGCTTCGTCACGACCGGGCGATCAACTGACGGCCACGGTTGGTAGTTCCGAGGCGCGGCAGGATTTTGCTTAACGGCGAGAAACTCCGTGTCTCCGCCTGCCGCAGCGTCAGGTCCACCGCGGCTTGAGCTGCAGCCCGCGTCGCGTCTGCTCCGCCCGCCACTGTCACGCCGTCCTGGTCATAGACGCTCCAGCGCCAACCGTCGTGTTCCTGGCAAAGCGAATACGCGAAGCACGGGGTACCCTGCATCGTAAAGCTCCTGCGACCCACTCACTCAACCCCCCCGCCGCACAGGAGGTTGCGCTGCGGACCTCACAACTTCGCAACTGCAACATGTCGGAAGCAGGGCGAACCAACACCCCCGGTGGAAAGTTTCGCTAGCGCTTGCGTGGAGTGCTTCCGTTTTGAGCTATTTCAACTTTCGCGGCGATGTGGCGCCGCAGAGCGCCGCTCCCGGCGCGACCACATATGGAACGTCGGCGGGCGGAGAGCGGCTGACCGCCCCGACCGGGCCGTCGGCCGTTGATTCGGGCGGCGGCCCCGGCGACGTGATGATCGGCTCGTCGGGGGACAATATCTTCTACGTCCGCGACGGCAGCGACCTCGTCCAGGTGGCCGGCGGGCTGGCGGGCGTGAAGACGATCGTCGCCTACATGCGCTACGCCCTGCCGCCGAACGTGCAGAACCTGGAGATCACCGGGACTTACAACTACGCCATCGGCAACGGCCAATCGAACCTGATCATCGCTCATAATGGCTCGGCCAGCCTGTACGGCGGCCCCGGCGACGACGTGATGGTGGGCGCCGGCGGAGGAACGAGCTTTCTCGCGCCCACCGGCCAAGGCAACGACGTGATCTACGGGTTCACGGCAGCGGACACGATCCGGCTGATCGGCTCGAACTTCCGCTCGTTCGCCGACGTCCAGGCGGCGATGCGGCAGTCCGGCTCCGACGTCGTCCTGCAGATCGATCCCAGCGAGAGTTTGACCATCCGCAGTGTGTCGACCAGCCAGCTTACGTCGAGCAACTTCCTGCTGCCGCTGGACCGCTCGAAGCTGGGGGCCGTCACGTTCAGCGACGACTTCAACAGCCTGCAGCTTGTTGCGAACGGCGGCCAATGGCGGCCGGACTTCGGCTCCGACCCGACAAAGCAGGAAGACTACCGCCTGCCGCAGAATGGCGAGCAGCAGGTCTATACGACCGCCGACTTCCGCGGGACCGGCGACCATGCGCTGGGCTACAACCCGTTCAGCATCTCTAATGGCGTGCTGACGATCACCGCACAGCCGATCGCGCCGCAGGATCAGGCCGCGGCCTTCGGGCAGGGCTATTCGTCGGGCCTGCTCAACACCCGCGGGATCTTCGCGCAGAAGTACGGCTACTTCGAAATCCGCATGGCCATGCCGATGGCCAAGGGGACGTGGCCGGCGTTCTGGATGGTCCCGGACCCGAACACGCGCGGGATCGAGGCCGACATCGGCGAAAACATCGCCATCGACGCCCAGGTCGACCACATCCGCGGCTACGCCGACGGCCAGGTTCCGGTCTACGCAGAGGCGCTGAAGCCCGGCGATCCCGGCGGTTTCCACACCTACGGGATGATGTGGACCCCGCAAACGGTGACCTACTACTACGATGACGTCGCGGTCTATCAAGCCCCCACGCCCGGCGCCTGGACCGCGCCGATGTACATGCTGGTGAACATGGCCGTCGGCGGCTACGGCGGGCCGCCCGACCCCAGCGCCTTCCCGGCGTCCATGCAGGTGGACTACGTGCGCGCCTACGCCCTGCCCGACGGCTCCAGCGTGGTCCAGGGCGGCGGCGGCGTGGGCGGCGGCGGTACAAGCGGAGGTGGTACGGGCGGAGGCGGCACAGGCGGAGGCGGCGGGACGCCGTCCACGACCGGCACGGACGCCGGCGACAGCATTATGCTGCCGGCCGCCGGCGGCTTCGCCCAGGGCATGGCCGGAAACGATACGATCACGGGAAGCGACGCGCGCGACACCATGTTCGGTGGCGACGGGAACGACAGCATCGTCGGCGGTGCGGGCTTCAACCAGGTCAACGGGAACAAAGGCGACGATACGATCGTCGGCCGCTCCCAGGTCGGCGACTGGCTGCTCGGCGGCCAGGGCGTCGACAGGATCGACGCTACCCAGTCGACCGGCCATAACATCCTGAACGGCAACATCGGGGCCGACACCATCATGGGGGGAGCCGGCGGAGACACCCTGCGCGGCGGCCAGGGCGACGATCTCATCACCGGCGGCGCCGGGCCGGACTGGATATCCGGCGATCGCGGGACCGACAGCGTGTCCGGCGGCGGAGGCGCCGACATCTTCCACCAGTCCCCCAACGGTGGGGTCAGCATCGTCACGGACTTCAACCTCAGCGAGGGTGACCGCGTGCTGCTCGACCAAGGCTCGCAGTACGCCGCGGCGCAGAACGGCGCCGATGTGGTGGTCAGCGTCTCGGGCGACGCGCAGGTGATCTTGCAGCACACCCAGCTGGCCAGCCTGACCGGCGCCTGGATCGTCGTCGCCTGACCTGCCGGCGCGGGTCGCAGCTTCACTTTATTTCGCGAAGTGAGGCGCGAAGGGGGAACGGCGCAAGCGCGACGGGAGTTGGTGATGCGTGGATCCGCCATGGTGCGGCGCCGCGAAATCGTCTGGTCGCGATTTGAGGTAAACCAACATGCGTAGGCGCCTGTCCTCGCTCACCGCTGCAGCGCTCCTCGCCATGAGCGGCGCGCCGGCGTTGGCCGCTTCGGCCGACTTGCCGCCTCCCGACGCCGTAGGCAAGCAAAGCTCGGCTTCCGAATACCGCATCACTCCGCTGGACATGATCGACATCAATGTGTCGCAGGTCGGCGAACTGTCGAAGACCTATCAGGTCGATCCGGGCGGCAAAGTGTTGCTGCCGCTCGTCGGGCCGATCAAGGCCGCCGGTCGTACGCCCGCCGAGTTGTCCGACGACCTCGCGACGGCGCTGAAGAAGAAATACATGAAGGACCCGCAGGTCCTCGTCTCGGTCAAGGAGGCGCAGGGCCAGAAGATCACGGTCGATGGCGCGGTTCAGGCGCCGGGCATCTACCCGCTGGCCGGCCCGACGACCCTGATGCAGGCGGTCTCGATGGCCAAGGGCGCGGATCCACGGTTCGCCAATACGCATCGGGTCGCCATCTTCCGCCAGATCGACGGGCAACGGCGCAGCGCCTTCTACAATTTGGCTGAGATCCGCGCCGGACGGTCTCCGGATCCCGCGGTCTACGGAACCGACATCGTCGTCGTCGACGAGTCGGGCAGCAAGAGCTTCTTCCAGAACTTCTCGGGCGGACTCAGCAGCGGGCTGGGCTTCCTGGGCATGCTGATCCGGCCGTGGTGACCCAGCCGTGGGCGCCCGGTTCCCAGTTGGCGCGCAGCGCCATCGCGCGAGGAACCGTCCTGCCGGGCCGGAATTATTGGCAGCGCTAGTTATCCAAGTCGCAGGTGGGGCCGAAGGCTCCGGGAGCGCCGCGCCATGAACAAGGACGCAAAGTCCAGGCGCGGCAGGTCTGCCGGGACGTCAGGTGACGGTCGGATGTTCCACCCCTTCGCAACGTCGAACGCAGGTCCGAAATGAACACACTCGTCCCTCTCGACCATGCCGTGCCGGCGCATGCCGGCCAGGCCTTCCGCCCCATCGAGCCCGAACGGATGCACCTGCGGCAACTGTTCGGCATGCTCCTGCAGCGTGCGGGGCTGGGCCTCGGTGTCGCCGCGGTGGTGTTCGTCATGGTGATCGCCGCCTTCGCGTTGAAGACGCCGACTTACGCGGGCATGGGCTCGATCGTGGTCGACCCGAAGCAGCAGAACCTGGCCGCGCCCAATCAGAACCAGAATGGCCTGCCACCCGACACCAGCGCCGTCGACACCCAAGTCGAAGTGCTGCGCTCTCCGGCGTTGGCAGAAGCCGTGGTGCGCCGGCTGAAGCTTTATAACGATCCCGAGTTCAATCCGGCGATGCGTTCCAGCTTCTTCGGCCTGAAGCCGGCTCAGGCGCCCATCGCCGAGCCCGACGCCGAGCTGCTGTCGCGCACCACCGACGCGCTGATGTCGCATATGTGGGCGCGCCGCGCCGGCCTCACCTACGTCATCCAGGTGGGCGCGACCTCCACCTCGCCGCAGGAAGCGGCGATGCTGACCAACACCATCATGGACACCTATCTGACGCGTCAGCTGGACGAGAAGCTGGCCTCCGTGACCCGCGCCAACAAGGAGCTCGGCGCGAGCCTCGAGAAGATGCGGCAGGACGCCGAAGTCGCTGAGGCGCGAGCTCAGCAGTATCGCAACGCGCACGGTCTCTACAGCACCGCCGGCGCGACGATGGCCGAGCAGGAAGTCTCGACCCTCAATCAGCAACTCGCGATCGCCAAGGCGGAAACCGCCGAGAAGGCCGCGCGCGTGATCGCGGCCCAGGGTCAGTTGCGGAACGGCAACGGCGGCGCCGACGTCGGCGCGGCGCTGGGCTCCGAGACGATCAAGGAGCTGCGCAAGCGCGAAGCGGAGCTGTCGGTGAAGCTGGCTCAGCTGCAGACCGACTTCACGCCGGAGTATCCGGAAGTGAAGCGCACCAGCGCCGAGCTCAAGGACATCCGCGCGCAGATTCAAAGCGAGATCAACCGCATCCTCTCCAGCCTGCGCGCCGACGCTCAGGCCGCGGCGGGCCGCGAGTCTTCGCTGCTCTCGAGCCGCGGGAACGCGCAAGGCGGGTTGGCCGCCAACGGCCAGGCGCAAGTGGGCCTGCTCGCCCTGCAACAGCGCGCCGACGCCGCCAAGCAGATCTACGAAGCTTATCTGAACCGCGCCAAGGAGGTCGCCGCCGAGGGCAGCCTGCAGCAGGCCGACGCCACCATCGGCTCGCAAGCTCAGATTCCGACGACGCCGTCCTCGCCCAACATGCGGCTGGCCGCCGCCATCGCCCTGCTCGCCGCCCTGGTCGCGGCCGCCGCGGCGATGTTGATGGCCGAATTCTGGGACAAGCACCTGCGCTCGCGCCTCGATGTCGAACGCGAGCTCGGCGTGCCGTTCGCCGGCGTGCTGCCGGACTTCCGCTCGGTGAAGCCGAAGGGCCTGCGCGGCGCCTCGGCGGAGCCCGCCGAGTACCTGGTTAGCCACCCCTTCTCGGGCTTCGCCGAAGCCTTCCGCAACCTGCGCGCCTTCCTGATGGTCAGCGCCCGCGGCGACGACGCCAAGCTGATCGCCATCACTTCGGCTGTGCCGCGTGAGGGCAAGAGCCTGACTTCGTTCTGCCTGGCGCGGACACTGGCGCTGTCCGGCTCGCGCGTGGTGCTGGTCGACTGCGACCTGCGGCAGCGCGGCGCCACCAAGCTGACCGGACGTCCGGAGACCGGCCTTGTCGAGGTGGTGCAGGACAACGTCCCACTCAGCGAGGCGCTGATCCACGATCCGAAGTCGAACTGCTACGTGTTGCCGGCGGCGGGCAAGTCGGTGCCTTACGACCTGTTCTCCGATCCGCGCACCGACGAGGTGCTGCGCAAGCTCTGCGACGATTTCGACTACGTGATCCTCGACGCGCCGCCGATCTTGGGCGTGGCGGACGCGCGGATTCTGGCGGCCAAGGCCGACCGCGTGATCTACCTCGTGCAGTGGAACAAGACCCCGCTGCGCGCCGCGCAGTCCGCCGTCGACATCCTGCAGGAGTGCGGGGCGAACGTGGCGGGCGCGCTGCTCACCAAGGTCAACGTGAAGGGTCAGGCGCGCTACGGCTACGGGGACTCGAGCGACTACTACGGCTACTTCAAGAACTACTACATCGCAGCGGCCTGAACGGGCTTCGCCATGCCTCACCGCTCCACCACATCGGAGCGCCGGATCAGCCCCCGGCGCTCCGGACTGGCCTTCGTGGCCGCCGTCCTCGTGCTTGGAACGGCCGCCTGCCTGAAGGCGACCGCGCCCGCTGAGGCGGCCGCCTCGGCTCCCCTCAAGCAGACGCCGGACGGTCGGGCTCTCACGCTGGCCTTCAGCGACGAGTTCGACAGCTTCCGGCCCTGGCGCTCCAATGGCGGCGGCGTCTGGCGCACCGTCTACAAGGATGGCCGGCACGACGATCCGCTGGAGCTGCGCACCCTGCGCGGCAACAAGGAGCTCCAGCTCTACGTCGACCCCGACATGCCGCAGAAGGCGAGCGCGAGCGCCGCCGACGCGGCCGCGTTCAATCCGTTCGTCAACCAGGGCGGCATGCTGGAGCTCGTCGCCAAACCGGCGCCCGCAGGCCTTTCCGCCCAGCTTGGCGGCTACCGCTACTTCTCCGGGCTGATCTCCAGCCAGCCGAGCTTCGCCCAGACCTATGGCTACTTCGAGATGCGCGCGAAGATCCCGCGCGGCAAAGGCCTGTGGCCCGCGTTCTGGATGCTGCCGGCCGACTTCAGCTGGCCTCCCGAGCTGGACGTCATGGAAAGCATCGGCGACCCGTCGGCCTACTACACCACCGCCCATTCGGCGGTCACCAAGATGGCCGCCGGCCTGAAGACCGACATCGCGCCAGACGCCTTTCACACCTTCGCCGTCGCCTGGGACGAGAAGCAGATCGTCTGGTACGTCGACGGCCGCGAAGTGAACCGCCAGCCGACCCCGCCGGACATGCACAAGCCGATGTACTTGGTCGCCAACCTGGCGGTGGGCGGCAACTGGCCGGGATCGCCTGACGGGGCCACCCGCTTTCCGGCGCGAATGACCATCGACTACATCCGCGCCTACAGGTTCGCCAAATGACTGCGTCCTGGGAAGCTTTTCGCCGTCCGCCGATGCGGACTCAGCGGCTCCGCGGCGGTGGAATTCCGCCGCCTAGCGGATTGAGCTGGCGCGAGCAGCGACGCCAGGCGCGCGCCGAATTCGACGCGGCGCGCAAGACCGCCTCCACCGCACATTTCGGCGATGCGCGGGGCTTCGGCTTCTACCTGGGACGGATGTGGGTCGACGGCGACGCGCTGTTCGCCTTCGCCCTGGTGCTACCGATGGTCTATCTGGTCCAGCTGGGCACCCTGGGCGCTGCCGCCATCGCGGGCCTGCCGCCGGCCTATCTGTTCTTCCGCCGCCACCAGTTGGAGCGCGCGCTTGCGCCCAGGCTGCTGCTCTACGCCTTCCCCGCGTTCGCACTGTTCTCGGCCGTGTGGTCGGAGGAGACCAAGCAGACGCTGAAATTCGCCCTTGAGCTCTGGGTGACCGTCACCGCAGCACTGCTGCTGTCGTCTGCGCGCAATCAGCGCGCGGTGATCAAGGCCATCGGCCTGCCCTTCATCGCCTACACGATCGACGCCCTGGTGATGGGCGGCCAGGTGCTGGTCGGCGTCGGCAACGGAATGGCCTTTTCGGGCCTCACCCAGTCCAAGAACCTGATGGCGGAGATCGCCTCCACCGGCCTGGTCATCTCAGGCGCCGTCATGGTGATGTCGCTGCACTGGCGTCAGTGGCTGTGGTTCGGAATCTTCGCGGTCGGCGCCTGCCTCGAGCTCTACGCCGTGATGCAGGCGCGGTCGGCAGGCGCCATGCTCGGCCTCGCGCTGGGCCTTGTCCCGCTGCTGGTGCTCAGTCCCCTGGTGAACGCCGGCCGCCCGCTGCGCGCCTGGCTCACCGGCGCCGTGGCGCTGACGATCGTATTCATCGCGCTGAACATCCGCGCCTTGATGACGCTGATGATGAACTTGGGCGCGGAGCTGTTCGACAAAGACCCCACGCTAACGGGCCGCACCTATCTCTGGTATCGCGCCTTCGACCTGATCCAGGAAAAGCCCGTGCTGGGCCGCGGCTACTTCTCCTTCTGGCTGCAGGGCAACATCGACGCCGAAGGACTGTGGCGCTACGCCGGGATCGTCGACCGCAGCGGGTTCAACTTTCACAACACCCTCGTCGATCTGCTCGTGACGGTGGGCTGGCTGGGCGCGGCGATCCTGATCGCCACCGCGCTGATCGGCGCCGTCGCCCTGATCCGGCGCTTCATCTTGCGGCCGGACCTGCCGCTGGTGTTCTGGATCGCCATCCTGCTCTACCAGCTCGCGCGCATGCCCATCGAGACGCTGGGCATTCAGCCCTTCTACTTCTCGACCACGCTGGTGTTCGCCGCGTTGGGCGCGGCCTTCGGGCGGCTGCCAGCGCCGCGGCCGGCGCACCGGCCGATCCGCTCGGCGACGCCGGTGCAGGTCTGGCCAGTCGACTACGCCGACGAGGCCTGGGCCAATCCACGCCTGGCGCCCGCGCGGGGCTCGCTGCGCCTGCTGCGTCGACGGGAAGAGACCGAGGAATGACCAGGCCCACCTCCGGGCCAGCCGCCAACCTGCGTGCCCGTCTGCGTTCCCATCGCACCTCCGTGGGCGCGCTCGCGGTCAGCGGCGCGGGCGCGGTGCGGCTGGCGCTGCAGCTCGCCCTGCTGCCGATCCTCGCGCGGATGGTCGGCCCGTCGGACTACGGGCTGGTGGCGCTCGCCCTGCCCTTCATCATGATCACCAATGTGCTGGCGGACGGCGGTCTGGTCGGTGCGCTCGCCCGAACCCGCGACGTCACTCCGCGACTGGAATCAAGCATCTTCTGGATCTCGGCCGCCGGGGGCCTGGCGCTGACGCTGCTGGTCTGTGCGGCGGCGTGGCCGATCGGGCTCGCCATGCGCGAGCCGCGCCTCCCGCCGCTGCTGATGGCGCTGTCGCCGATCCTGCTGCTGAACGGGCTCAGCGTCGTTTCCAACGGCAAGATCATTCGCGAGCGGCGCTTCGCGATCTACGCCGGCGGCGACCTCATCGCCACCGTGGCCGCGGCCTCAACCGCGCTGGCCGTCGCCACTCAGGGCGGCGGCGCCTGGGCGCTGGTCGCCCAGCAGCTGGTGCTGTGGGTCTGCAAGCTGGCCTGGGTGACCTTCAAGGCGCGCCCCCACGTCGGGTTGGCGCTCAGCCTCGGCGAGGCGCGCGCGCCGGTGATCTTCGGCGCCAAGAGCGTCGGCTCGACGCTGGCCGACTTCGCCTCGCGCAACGTCGACAACATGATCATCGGCGCGGTGCTGGGGGCGACGGCGCTCGGCTACTACGCCATGGCCTACCAGGTGATCCGCATCCCCGACATGCTGATCTCCGGGCCGCTCTACCTCTACATCTTCACCGCCGTCTCCCGCGTCGCCAACGCCGATGACCGCGAGGCGGTTCGCAGCCTCGCGCGGGCCGGCTTGAGGCTCACCGCAGTTATCATCGCGCCGTTGTTCCTCGGACTCGCCCTAGTGGCCGACCTGGCGGTCAGGCTGCTGCTCGGCGAGAAGTGGTTGGGGGCGATCGCCCCATTGCGTTGGCTGACGGTCGCCGGCTTCGGCTTCTGCCTCTGCTCGATGATCGCGGCCATGCTTAACGGCATGGGGCGCGCCGGCCTGCAGTTGCGCCTGTCGCTGACGCTCGGCGTGCTGAGCATCGTCGCCGTCGCCGGCGCCGCGCGGTTCGGCATCACCGCCACCTCCGCGGCGCTCGCGCTCGGCGTGCTGGTGGCGACCGCCAACTGCCTGCATCGGCTCGCCCACCATCTGAAGACCTCCCGGCTACGGCTGCTCGCCGCCTTCAGGCCGGCGGCTCTCGGGTGCGCCGCCCTCGCCGCCGCCGTTCTGGCGACCCGCGCCGCACTGGACGGCCAGCCCGACGGCGTCACGCTCGCCGCCTCGATCCTGGCGGGCGCGGCGGCTTATGTCAGCGTCATCTGGACCTGCTGCCGCCGCCAGCTGGGCGCGGACGGCCACGCCTTCTCCCGCGCGCAGGGCGACACCGCGGCGGCCGCTCCCCAAGCGGCAGCTCCGGACGCAGCCGCGGCTTCGATGGCGTAAGGCGGGTGTCGACTCGTCAGGCCACGCAGGGCTGAGGGCCTGAGCTCCGCGCGGTCAGCGCAGCGACGAGGCGCTTGGCTCGGGCTTCGATCGGCATGGTGAGCAGCGGCCAGACCCCGGGCCGCGCCAGCGCCAGCGCGAGCGCGGGCGCCGGCTGGCGGGCTTTGAGCCGGGTCACGATCCGATCGTAGATCAGGGCGCGTTCCTGAGAGCTTCGCCGCGCCCTCTGTTCGCGTTGCACGCGTGCGTCATGGCGCGCGAAGTCGGCCGCCAGGCTGCCGTCGGCGGCCATCATGGCGACGATGTCGTCGCGGCGCAGAACATGGGAGATCGACGCCCCATGCTTACGGTAGCGGTAGAGCGGCAACGGCTCCAGGCGCATGGCGGCGCCCGCCAGCAGCAGCCGCAAAACCAGGTCGTAGTCCTCGCCGATCCGGAGGCTTTCGCGGTAACGCAGCCCGCCCAGGCTCTCCGCACTGATCAGCGGCTTGAGATAGCCGAGCGAGGGCTGCCGGGCGTACAGCCGGCTGGCGGCCACATAGTCCGCGAGCGTGATCCAGTGCGGCCCCAGGTGCTTCCGCAGCGGCAAGAACGGGCGCGCCGCCGCCAGCCCGCGCTCGTCGAACACCATCAGGTTGTCGACGACGATGTCGGCGCCGTCCTGCTCGGCCCGGCCCACCATACGCTCGAGCCGATCCTCGGCCATCACGTCGTCGCTGTCGAACACCGCGATCCAGCGTCCCCGCGCAGCCTCCAGCGCGCGATTTCGCGCCGCCGCGGGCCCCCCGTTGCGCGGCTGCTCGAACACCCGCACGCGCGCATCTCCTCCGACGGCGCGCTTGATGGCGAGGAGGCTTTCGTCTGTCGAGGCATCGTCGACGACGATCAGCTCAAGGTCCGTGAGGGTCTGGGCGAGCACCGAGCGGATGGCGGCGTCGAGGTATCGCGAGCCGTTGAAATTGGCGGCGACGACGGAGACGAGCGGCCGCTCATGACTCATGAGACCGCCTGTCGGGAGGGTCCTTGGATCTCGCCGGCGAGCTTGCGGCTGGCGTGCGTGAAGAGCTGCGCCCAGAAGCCCGACGACCAGGCGAGATGCATGATGATCGCGGCCGGCCCCGCCAACGCCACGGCCATGTCGCGTTGGCGCACGCTGAGCACCAAGCCGAAGCTCAAGCTCGCCATCAGCCATGCGAGCGCGGGCAGCATCAGCAAAGGATTGAGCGGCGCGAGCGCCGCGGCCGCCACGGTCGGCGCGACCGCCAGCGGCAGCGCCTGGCGGAACTTCAACGGCGTGTAGTGCTTCAGCACGGTGCGGGCGCGGCCCTTGCCGTAGCTGAAATACTGCCGCCACAGCGCGCCGGGCGTGCTGCGCGGAAAGTAGCGAATGCGGGTGCTGTCGGTGAGCCAGATCCGTCCGCCCGCCCCGGCCAGCCGCAGGTCGAACTCCGCATCCTCATTGTGGCTGAAGGTCTCGTCGTAGCCGCCCACGGCTTCGAACGCCGCCACCTCGAAGAGGGCGTGGTGGCCGTGGTCGACCCATTGCCCGCGGCTGGCGCGCCGATGCGCCGAACCGCCGGCGCCCAGGAGCGAGTTCTGGGCCGCAGCGACGCCGCGTTGGAAGGCGCCTTCCCCCACCGTGTCCATGGAGACAACCACCGAGCTGGCGCCGGTGCGCCGAGCCTCGGCGATGAGCGTGGAGACATAGTTCTTCGGATACTCGGCGTGCGCGTCGATCCGCGCGATCCAGGCTCGGCCTGACGAGGCGGTCGCCGCGGCGAGGTTGAGGCCGGCGCTCTGTAGCCGGCCAGGGTTGTGGATCAGCCGAACGCGCGGATCGCCGACGGCGATGTCGCGAACGATGGCGCGGGTCTCGTCGGCGGAGCCGCCGTCCGCCACCACCACCAGCGGATCTTCGAGCCCCTCGTCGTCGAGGATGCGTTCGAGCACGCTGCTGATCACCCGCTCTTCGTTGAGCGTGGGGATGACGATCAGCACGCGCCGGCGCGCGACGTCGGAGGCCTCTGCGGCGATCGCGGCCGCGGCGGTGACATCCGCCGCCAGCCCGGGCTCCAGCGGTTCGACTTTTCGGCGCGCGGAGCTGGGACGCGGCGCGAACGACCGCACTTCTCCGACCGAACCCGTTTCAGGTTGCGAAGAGCGGCGCGGCGCCGGCGCAGGGCCATGTGCCTTGGGGTTGAGCATTCGTTTGTCCGACCTGCGCATTGACCAGCGTCACGCGGCGAAGCTGTTCGCGTGACCTGGGGACAATGGCGGCGCGGGAAGAAGGTTCCGGTTGCAGTCACCGACAGCTAACCATGATCCACCGGGGATACCGCTCCGGTAGAATCCGCAGACGAAAGCTACCTGACAGCCATCTGGAGGGACGACCAGGCGCCGGTCGAACGCCCTGCGATGTCCCCCCCGACAATCGCCTCGACGAGCGCGCGGCAATCGCCCTCGCCAGCCACGAAAGTCTCGGGCGGCGCCGCGGCGAGAGCGCCGCGCAGACGCGCGTAGTCCTGCGTCGTCAGAGCTTCGAGCCACCGCTCCAGGTCCTCCGGCGCAGCCAGGCGCAAACCGAGCTCGCGCGCCGCCAGGAAGCGGCCGGTCTCGACTGCGTCCAGAGCGATCGGGACGGCGCCGAAGCGGCTGGCTTCATAGACGCGATTGGGCAGCAACCAGGCTGAGTTCTGCCCGTCTTCCATGAAGTCGATCGCCCATGCGAAATGCGCCTGGGCGTAGAGCTCGGGCAGATCCTCGGCGGCGTAGGCGCCGTGAAAGGTAAGGTTTGGCAGCTCGCGCATGCTGGCGTTGAAGTCGTCGAACTCGACGCGCGCGGGTCGGCCGTGCAGGTTGACCTCGACAAGATCCGGCCGGCGCCGCGCAAGGTCCGACAGAATGTCGAGGCTGCGGCGGCAGCGGATCGCGCCCATCCAGCCGATCCGCCAGGGCCGCCCTGGCGCCAACGCCGGAGGCCGGGGCGCCGCCGCGGCTGCGCCCAGGTCCAGCACTTTGTTTTCGATGATGAGCGTGCGCAGGGCGATGTCGCGGCCGATACCCTGGCGCGGCTGAAAGTAGGACTTCAGGAAGGCCGGCGAACTGACGATGAGGAGATCGGCCTGGCGCATCAACGCCCGCTCCAGACCGCGCGCCGCGCGGCCCTTGAGGCCGTCGCCCAGCATCAGCCGATGGATGTCGAGGCACTCGTAGGCGAGCGGCCCGGAGAGGCCGCAGGCGCGGCGGGCGACGCTGGCCACCGCCAGCATTTCCAAGGTGCGTGCGACCACCGCTTCGGCGCCCGCCAGCAGGTTCCGCCAGCGGCCCGCCTGCAGGGCGGCGAGCGAGGTAGCCATGGCGCGGTGGCCCAGCCTGGCGTCGTGGGTGCGGCCCAGATCCACGACCGACGCGCCGTCGAGCGTTTCTGGCGCCGCCTCGGCTCTACGGAAGCCCAGCACCACCGGCTCCGCGCCGCCAGCCTGCAGCATCCGCACCCGGCGGCGAACCGCCGGATCGGTCAGGTCGTGGACGAAATAAGCCAGCTTCACCGATCACTCCCGCCCGCCCCGGCAAGGCTGGAACGCGCAGGCGAAGCTTTGGAGCCGTGTAAGCTTAGAGGCGCAGGCCCTTGGCGACGAACCAGGCGACCGCAATCGCGACCAAAGCAACCAAAGCAGCCCGCCACAGTGGCGCAAAGCGCAGTTGCGGGTCGGCCGGGAAGATTTGCTGGCCGGTCACCATCGGCCGCACGAGATCGATGCGCTTGGAGACGGCGTAGAAAACGATCGCGGCGACGTGCAGGACGACGAGCATTTGCAGGGCGGTGAAGCTCCGCTCGTGCCACTCGGCGAACTCGCGGCCGACGTCGAAACTCACGCGATCCGACAGCGGCCCGGACTCCAGCCCATCGACGTCCACGGCGAAGAGCCCCGTCGTGACCTGGGCGACGAGCGCCAGGAGGATCGCCAGCACGCTGAGCGCGCCCAGCGGATTGTGCCCCGCCGTCGCGACATAGGCGCGCTTGCCCAGGCTACGGGCGTAGTCGAGCGTGGCCTTCGGGCCTTTGACGAAGCTGGCGAACTGCGCCGACTGCGAACCGGCGAAGCCCCACAGTAGGCGAAAGACCAGCAGGCCGAGCACGCTGTAGCCGGACAGCCGGTGCCACTGCATGCGGTCGTTCTCGGCCGCCCACCAGGAAAAGCCGATCAGCGCCGCCAGGGCCCAATGGACCACCCGGGTGGGAGCGTCCCAGAGGCGCGCACGCACGCGCCCCGGGGGGGCCGAAGCCTCCACGCTACTTCTTGTCCGGCACGCGGAACTTGTCGTGGCAGTTCTTGCAGGCGCCGCCGACGGCCATCACCTGCGCCTTGGCCGCGCCGGCGTCACCGGTGGCGGCGATCTGTTGCAGCTTGGCGGACTCCCCCTGCAGGCGCTTAACCGCGGCCGCAAAGCCCTGAGGGTCGCTCCAGACCTCGGCCTTGGCGTCGGTCACCGCGCCGCTGCCGGGACCGCTGCCTTTCGGGAACCACGTCGACATCTGTCCAGATAGGGTCACCAGCTTCTGCGCGCTCGCGCCGATCACCTTGACGTCGGGGCTACCCTTCTTCGTCTCGTCGATGGCGGCTTTGAAAGCCCCGCCGACCTGCTTGAAGTTGGCGTGGCGCGCGCCGGCGGCCTTACCTGCCGGCGTGTTGGGCTGCTTGGCGTCTTCGTGCGCCACAGCTGCGCCGGCGGTCACGGCCAAGGCGCCGGCCAGGGCCGCCGCCGCTCCGAAATGGGTTCGCACGCTGGACCTCCGAGAGTTGTGAGGCGTGACAATGATGGGCCGCAACCCAGGCCGTCAACCGCGCTGGCCTCAGCGAACAGCGCTCTTCACCGGAGCGCCCTCGCGCGCGGCCTGGCCGAGGAGGCCCGCGCAGTTGGCGTCCTTCGCCAACCCCGGATCGATGAACGGCAGGATGGCCGCCAATGGCGAGAGGAAGCTGGCCAGCGCCGCGGCGACTCCGCCCTGCGCGAACGCCCTGCCCGGCTCGACGCCGAGCTTCGGCCGCATCAGCGATCCCTTCGCCTCGATCGGCAACATCAGGCGCACCAGCCGCAGCTTCTTGGGATGCCCCTGCACCTTCAAATCGAGCCGCTCGGTGCGCATGTCCACCGCGCCGGCGCCGGTAACCAGAACCGGCCCCGTGTCGAGGACGATGCGGTCGGCGCGGAACACGCCGTCGACGGCCTGGAAGTGCGCCACCGCGCAGCGGATCGGTGTCGACTCCTGGTTGTGCGACAGCAAGAGGCCCAGGCCCTTGACCACGTTGACGCCCATCAGCTCGGCGAACGCCTTGCGGATCTCGCCGCCCGGGATCACCAGCATCATCTCGCCGTCCGCGTTGGCGAAGGCCTTGTGCACCGAATTGCCCTCGCCGCTGAGCTTGGCGCGGCCGACGAAGGCGCCGGTCAGCGGCTGACCACCGCCGATGCGCACCGGTATCAGGTGCTCCACACGCGCATTGGTGAGCCGAAGGTCGAGGTCGGTCACCGGCGTCGCCTTGCGAGCATCGAGCTGGATGGTCCCGCCGATACGGCCTTGCGGCAGCTCGAACGCCACCGGATCGGCCTTTAGGAGGCCGGCGTTCAGCTTCACATGCGCCGAGCCGGAGCGCAGGTTCACCGGCGCATTTCGGATGTCCTGGGCGCGGTAGGTGACGTCGGCGTCGATTGCGCGGATGCGGCTGACGTTCAGCGTGGTGTCCGGCATCAGCCGTTGCTCGGCCTGGAGCTCGCGTGCGGCGGCGACCTGCGTCGGCGAGGCCACCTTCCCGGTCTTCGGCGCGCCGCCAAATAGTGCGCCGAGGTCGGCGAAATCGAGGCTGCGCGTATGCAGGTCGGCCTTCAGTAGCGGGCGTTCGCGCCCTGTCCGAACCGACAGTCGCCCGGCAAGGTCGGAGCTGCCGACACGGCCGCCGAGGCCGGCGATCCGCCAGGTCTGGTCGTCGCGCGAGAGCCGGCCATGCAGGTTGTACGGCGGCGTGTTCGGCAGGGCGACGCCGGTGATGTTGTAGAGGTCGGCGAGATCCGGCCCACGCGCAGTGGTGTTCATATAGAACTGGCCGAGATCGAACGGCTTCGGCACCGCGCCTCGCGCCGTGACGTAGGTCTGGCCAGCGCGGATGTCGGCGTCGAACGGATAGGGCTTGTCGCGATCGATGTTGATCAGCGGCCCGCCGGTGACGGCCAGGCGGAACGGCTGGGCGTTCAGCGTCCCTTCCCCGCGCATCTCGAAGCCGCGGTTCGCCGCGCCGAGTCGCTCGGCCGCGTTCAGCGTGCCGGTAAAGCGCAGTTTGCGGCGGACGTCGTTGAAGACGATGTGGCCGTCGTCGATGATGAAGTTGCGGATCGGCGGCAGGCGCAGCGGCTCGGTGCTCTTGCGACCGTCCGAGAAATCCCAGCTGCGGCGCCCTTGAGCGTCGCTGTAGAGCTGAACCCGGGGCTGGTCGAAGCGCAGCACGCGCAGGTCGACGTGGCCGGTCAGCAGCGGGAGCAGGCGGATCTGCACGCCGATGCGGCCGATGTCCGCCATGTCGCCGGGGCCGGCCCATGCGGGATTGCCGATCTTCACCCCGTCCACGGTGGCTCTGGGTTGCCAGGAGAAGGGATGGACCTTGAGGTCACCGGCGATGGCGACCTCGCGATGCATTCGCGCCGAGGCAATCCTCGCGACCGGCCCGCGGAACCAGTTCCAGTCCCAGACGGCGATCAGGATAGCGATCGCAATGGCCAGAAAGGCGAGGATTCCGCCGGTCCAGGTCATCGCCTTGCGGCTCGGGCGCCGGATGTGCGCCCGTCCCAGCCGCGTGCGCGCGTCGCGCCAGTGCTCGCCCGTCCAGGCGCCGGCCCGCTTCGTCGGCCGGCGATCTGCAGAGCGGGCGGGCGCCTCAGCCGGTTTGGCGCGACGGCCGGGTTGTGGATTCTGATACGCGTCGCTGGACACTGCAGGGCTCCCTACGCGTCCCCCGCGCGTCACAACGCTCACGCCCCCGCGGGTAGTTCCCAAGCGATACGAACAGCTTAGCTAGTGACTTACGCCGCGCCCCGAAATGGCCGCACGCGCGGTGAGCAGCAGGATGTGCAGGTCGAAGGCGAGCGAGCGGCGCTCGAGATACTCGACGTCGAGCGCCACTTTCTGCGGGATCGGCAGCTCGTCGCGGCCATTGACCTGGGCCCAGCCGGTTACCCCTGGGCGCAGGCGGTGAACGCCGCCCGCGGTGCGAAGTGCAACGAGGTCGTCCTGGTTGAACAGCGCCGGGCGCGGGCCCACCAGACTCATCTCGCCGGTGAGCACGCTCCACAGCTGCGGCAGCTCGTCGAGACTGGTGCGCCGAAGGAAGCGGCCGAGCGGCGTGATCCAGGCGTCGGGGTCGCTGAGCAGATGCGTCGCCACGTCGGGCGCTCCGATGCGCATGGTGCGGAATTTCGGCATGCGGAAGATGACGTTGTCACGGCCGACGCGGCGCGACCAATGCAGCGCCGGCCCAGGGCTTCCGAGACGGATGGCGGCGAACAGGTAAATCAGCACGGGCGAAAGCAGTGCGAGCCCCGCCAGGGCCGCCATGACGTCGAACGCCCGCTTCACTTCGCCCCGGCTCCCTCACCCCGAATTACGGCTTTTAGGCCGCGTCGGGGCGCTGGGCCAAGTCAGTGCGGCTTGGCCGTGCTGGTTCTGGGCTTTCGCGCCTTCGGCGGCGCCGGCGGCTCGATCACGGCGGGAAGCTGGGGTTCGACGGTGGCAATCGGGCGCATGTCCGCCAGCAGCGGCGTCGCCGGCTCCGCGGCTGGCGCGATGTCGACGCTCCTACGCTCCAGGAGGCCCGTGGTGAAGGCGCCCCATCGCGCCGTCCACAGCCAGACGGTTCCAACGGCGGCGGCGCCAGCCATGAACGGCCATTGCGGGGGAAGCGCGAAGACGGTTGCGGGCCGGGTCGGCAGATAGGGCGCGAAGGCGGCCGACGTGACTTGAGGCATCGGAAGGCTCCAGGCGTCTCTGTTGCATCGCAACACTATCACCGGATTTCGTTTCGCAATTGCGAAAGACGCCGATCACACGCTGTAGACGCGCGCTGCCCCATTCTTCCCCAGGGTTTCGGCGGTCCATTGGCAGATCGGCGACAGGGCGCCGGTAATTCGCGCGCCGACGCCGACGAGGGCGAGCGCGCAGCCGTTCATCCGCATTGGGTCGTCCAGCGGCCGCATGCGCATCTCCCCCACCAGAACCGGCGCATCGGTCGCCGCTTCGAGATCGCGCAGGAAGGCGTCGAAGGTCTCCAGATCCTTGAGCGGCAGCCAGACCACGACTTGCGCCGCGGGATTGCGCGTCACGAGGCCAGCCGTAACAGCCACCGCCCGCGCATAGTCGTCGCCGCGCTCGAACGGCGGGTCGATCAGCACAAGAGCGCGGCCGCGCCGCGGGCAGAGCTCCACGACACCGGCGAAACCATCGGCCTGCCGGACCTCCACATTCGGCCGGCCCTTGAGAGCCTTGGCCAGAGCGGCATGCTCGGAGGGCCGCAGCTCCCAGCCGACGTAGCTGTCCTGCGGCCGGAGCGCCTCGGCGACGAGCCACGGCGAGCCCGGATAACGGGCCAGCCCTCCGCCTGGGTTCAGCCGCTTCACAGCCGCGACCAGCGGAGCGAACTCGCCTGGCGCATCCCGCACGACCATCAGCCGGCCGATGCCGGCTTCAGCCTCCCCCGAGCGCCGCGCCTCCGGGCCCGTCAGGTCGTAGAGCCCTCGCCCGGCGTGAGTGTCGAGCACCGCAAGCGCCGCTGTGTCCTGCCGGGCCTCCGCCAGCAACTGAAGCAGAACCGCGTGCTTCACCAGATCGGCGAAGTTCCCCGCGTGGAAGGCATGACTGTAGTTCAAGGGCGCTCCGGCAGGCTTCAAGGAACCGGGCTAGCGCATATCACGTTGCCGGCGAACCTAAGGAGCCGCCTTGTCCACGCTTGCCAACCCGGCCGACGTATCGCCGCCTTCGCAGGACCTGGTGGAGGAAGCGCAAGCCGCCGGCCTCGTCTACGTCAGCGACCAGGATCCGGGGATCCAGCGGCGCAAAGCGCGATCTGGCTTCAACTATCTGGCGCCGAACGACCGGCCCGTCACCGGCGCGGCGACGCTCGACCGGATTCGCAAGCTGGCCATTCCGCCCGCCTGGACGGAGGTCTGGATCAGCCCGGAGCCGCGCGGGCATGTCCAGGCGGTCGGTCGCGACCAGAAGGGGCGCAAGCAATACCGCTACCACGACGGCTGGCGGCAGGTGCGTGACAGCCACAAGTACGACCGGCTGATCGCCTTCGGCCGCGCCCTCCCCGGCCTGCGCCGGCGCATTGCGCGCGACCTGTCGCGCCGTGGGCTGCCGCGCGAAAAGGTGCTCGCCGCCGTCGTACGGGTCATGGAGATCACCCTGATCCGCGTCGGCAACCGCGAATACGCTCGCCGGAACAAGAGCTTCGGCCTGACGACGCTGCGCGACCGGCATGCCCGTATCGCCGGCGGCAAGGCGGTATTCGAGTTTCGCGGCAAGAGCGGCAAGTCGCACCGCACCGGCTTCCAGGACCGCCGGCTGGCCCGCATCGTCAAGGCCTGTCAGGATCTGCCGGGCCAGCAGTTGTTCCAATACATCGACGACGACGGAGAGCGCCGCGCCGTGGAGAGCGCCGACGTGAACACCTACATCCGCGAGACCATGGGCGAGGACTTCTCGGCCAAGGATTTCCGGACCTGGGCTGGCACGCTCTCAGCGGCGCGCGCGCTACTTGCCTCGGAGCCCTGCGCCAGCGCGACGGGCGCCAAGCGCAACATCAACACCTGCGTGAAGGCTGTGGCTGGCGTGCTCGGCAATACCGCCGCGGTCTGCCGCCGCTCCTACATTCATCCCGCGGTTCTCGAGGCCTACGCCGAGGGCCGCCTCGCCCTCAGGCCCTCCGCCGACCCGCGCGCATTCGAACTTTCGGTGTTGCGCTTTCTGGAAGCTGCGCGCGACGGCGATCTTCCGCGCGAGGCTCAGGCGACGCGCGCCATGGCGCGGGGGTCCGAGAGCGTCCAGGCTGCACGCTGAGCGTCCGGCCCGACGGCCGGTGCGCTAAAACGCGAGCGCCGCGGCCGGCGCCGCCGTGACCTGCGTCAGCATCTGGGAAAAGTCGGTCGTCTCCCCGTCCACCAGGACGGCGAACGCCTGGCCCCGGCCGGCGCTCTGCGATTTGCGAACCCACTTACGCCCGTTCGACGGCTCCGGAAGCGGATGTGCGTGGCTCCGCACTTCGTACACCGGACAGGTCGCGTAGCAATTCCACCGATAGGTCTCGCCGTCGTCGGTGAAATCGCCCGTGTAAGCCTGGAACGCGGTCAAGGCATCACCTCCCAAACAGTTTGTTTTGCGCGGTCTCTTGCTAGCCCTGCGGACTGCGCCTGTCTGTACATTTGGCGACATGGCGTCGCAGTTGGCAAGATTTCCTTGCTCTGATGTAGAATCGTTTCCAGCCAGCAACCTTAACGCGCAACGTCGCGATGACTTCACCGCACGGAGCGCGGTTTACCCTGGTCGTCGATGGCGACGAAGGTGAAGGTGGCCTCGGTGACCTTCTCGCCCGCATCCGCCTGACGCGGCCGGCGCCAGGCCTCGACATAGATGCTCATGCTGGTGCGGCCGACGCCGCGCAGCTCCGCATAGAACGAGACTTCGTCGCCCACCTTAACCGGGCGATGAAAGATCATGCCGTCCATGGCCGCGGTCGCCGCCCGTCCCTTGCAGGTGTGGAAGGCGATGCTGCCCGCGGCCAGGTCCATCTGGCTCATCAGCCAGCCGCCGAAGATGTCGCCCTCCGGATTGGTGTCGGCCGGCATCGCGGTCACCCGGCCTGTGGGAATTCCGCTCGGCATCACTCCCGACGACATCGCCTGCTCCATGCTCCGTTAAGCCGCTACCGCCTGTACGCGATCCCAACCCGCAGCGTCTGCGGGGCGGCATAGCTCGTCACCCCGTCGGCGGTCTGACCGACGGCGATCCGCGCGTCGGCGAGGTTCTCGGCGGCGAGGTAGATTTCCGTCGCCTGCGCTACCCGCCAACCCGCACGGGCGTCGAGTTGCACCCCTGCCTTCAAGCGGCGCGAATTGAGGTCATCCTCGTAGCGCAGGCTCTCGTAATGCAGCTCCGCCGAGAGGTTGAGCGCGGCGAGCGGACGCCAGTCCAAGGCGCCGGTCGCGGTGAAGGCTGGCGCCTGCGCAGGCCGCCTGCCGGTGAGCTGCGGCGCATCGGAGGCGCCGTCGACACGAGCGTGGGTGTAGGCGAAGGCCGCACGCCAGCCGACAGCGGCGTCCGCCTCGCCTTCGGCCTCGCCCTCGATTCCCCAGGCATCGATCCGGCCGACGTTGCGCCGCTGGCGCAGCACGCCGCCGGCGGGAATGAAGCCGGCGGTCGGAAAGGTCGCCGGCCCCTGTCCCACGGTCACGTTGGCGATCGGGTCCGACAGGCGATTGAAGAAGGCTGTCGCGCTCCAGCGCACCGGCGCCTCGCCCCCTAGCCCAGCCTCGACGCCGGACAGTCGCTCGGGCTTGAGCGCCGGATTGGCCTCGGTCACGTCGTTTCCGACGCGGAACGGGCGGTGCAGCTCGTTCAGAGTCGGCGGGCGAAAGCCGGTGTAGGCGGCCGCCCGCAGCCAGAGCGCCGGCGCCAGGTCGTAGCGTATGCCGACCCGAGCTGTCGGCATCACGCCGTCATCGCCCTTCGGATGGCTGTCGAGGGTGAGCGCGCGGGAGGCGAGGTCCTGTTCGATGCGCGTGGCCCGGCCGTTGCGCCAGGCGTCAACGCGCCCGCCCATCGTGGCGAGCCATGGCCCGCCGCTCCAGTCGGCCTGCAGATAGACTCCGGCGACGCTCGTCTCGCCACCCGCCTTGCGCAGCCGGGTGAACTGGCCGCCCTGAAAGCGGAAGCGCTCGAACTCGACGCCACGGGCGAGCCTGGCGTCGGCGCCGGCCTCCCAGTCGAACCGGCCCACGCCGCCTTGCAGCGCGGCGTTCAATCCATAACCCTGTGCAGGCGTCGAATACTGGTCGTTGGCCGGCGTGGTCGAGTTCCGGTCAGGCGCGACAGCGACGGAGGTGCTGGCGAAATCGCTCGCCCGCATCCAGGCCTGCAGACGCCAGCCCAGCGCGTTGCCGGTGCGCGGCCGCGCCAGGGTGAAGGCGGCCGAGGCGCCGGAGGCTTTGGAGCGCCCGCCGGCCAGGCCCGCGCCACGCCGCTCGTCATAGACGCCCAGCCTGGCCGACGCCTCGGTCTCACCGAAGGCGTGCTGCAGCCGAAAGGCGTAGGCCGCCGTGCTCAGCTTGAGCGGGAGATCCGCAGCCCCGGCCTGAGCGCCGCGGACAGGAGTGTAGCCGTCGCTCGTCTCGCCCGCCGCCGTCACCAGCAGACCGGGCGTCCCGACCGCCACGGCGGCCCGAAAGCTCGAGCGCTCGCCGGCGGAAAGGTCGAGCGCCTGCACCCCTTCGCCGGCGCCGCGCTCCTGCAGCGCCACCAAGCCGGTGAGCGCACCGGCGCCATAAGGCCCCGCGCCCGCTCCGCGCACGACGCTGGCGCGCGCCAGGCTTTCCGGCGGCAGCGCGCTCCAGATCACCCAGCCGCCGAACGGATCATTCTGCGGCGCGCCGTCGAGGGTGACCAGCGCCCGGCCGGCGCCGGAGGGCGCAATGGCGCGCAGCGACATCCCTTGGGTGGTCGGATTGGCCCCGATGCTGGAGGTTCGGCGAAACAGAGAAACGCCCGGAATCGACCCCAGCGCCTCGTCCAGTCGCGGGTTGACGCGCAGCGCCTGCGGCGTCGCCTCAGTGACGTCGAAGGCCGCCTCCCCCGCCATAGGGGCGAGCCGTGGCGCATAGACGACGATAACCTCGGCCGGCACGGCGGGGGGCGACAGCGGCATGCAGAATCTCCGGAAGCGGAGCTATCTAGATCAAGGCCAAGCTGCTGTGCAGCTGTCGCGTCGCCGGCGCAGCGCCGGAGTGTCGCTCAGGGCGCCTGCGCGCCCATGTCGAGGTCGCAGCGCTGGTCGCGGGCGCGCCCTTCGACGACGGTCGCGGTCAGAACCGGAGAGGCTCCAGGCTTGGCGGTCTCGACGACGACGTTCAGGGCTCGCCGGCCGGGCGCATTGCAGAACGCTTCCCGCGACGCGAGCGCGCCAGGCGCCCAGGTCGTACGCGCTGGCGCAAATCGCTCGGCGCGCGCATGGACGGCCCGCACCACGGCCTCACGCACCTCGCGAGGGTCGCCGCCGGTCACCGTGACCACGCAAAGGTTGGGCGATGCTTCGCGATGGATCGACACGTCCTGTCCCTTGGCGTCGCCGACCGGCGCCTTGTCGATCACCGCCGCCAGGCAGGCGCCCATTGCGGTGCGGGCCTCGTAGGCGGGATCGGCGCGCGCCGTCTTTCCGAGCGCGATCAGAGCGGCGGCAGACACCAAGCAAACTAACACGCCGCGCATGAGAATCTCCGCATTCAGCTTCCGCCGCCTTCCCGCGGCAATGTGGCGGGGCCGTGGCGCCGTGCTTGCATGCTATCGAGTGTCTGACGCCGCGCGGCGCCGGAATTTTGGCCTCTATCGCTCGCGCCGGCGCCACGCCTGAAGTCAATGTTCCTAAAGAGTTGAAAAGCACGAATAATCAACGACCTGCGCCGATTCTCCACCCCATCGGCGTTGACCCGAATGCAACGCAATGATATCAAAGGTTAGGGTGTGGAGGCATATGGATACCTCCGAACAGGTTTCCAAGAAAGATCAAGCCTTCCTCAGTCTACGAGGACGGACTGTTTACTATGAGCGCCTTCTGAGCGAACAAATTCTCGCGAATTCAGAGAAGCTTCGCGCTCAGTTCCTTAACGCTCAGCCTTTTCCGCACCTCGTTATCGACGGCCTGTTCTCGCCCGAGTTGCTCGAAAGCATCTGGGACGACTTCGGCTCGGTCGCCGGCGACGTACTCAAGGCGCGGCGGAGCGAGCGGGAGGTGACCTTCCGGACCCGAGAGGGATCCGCATTGCCCGCGTCCGCCCAGACCTACTTCGACATCGTCAATTCGGGGCGGTTCGTCAAATTCCTCACTGAGGTCACCGGCATCTCCGGGCTGATCCCCGACCCCTTCCTGCAGCGTGGCGGGCTGCACGAGAGCCGGGATGGTGGCAAATTCCAGATACACGTGGATTTCACCAAGCATCCGGTGACCAACCTCGACAACCGGCTGGTGCTGATCACCTACCTCAACCACGATTGGCAGGAAGACTTCGGCGGCGTTCTCGAGCTGTGGGGCGGTCCGGAGCGGAAGACCGTGAGCAAGGTCGTGCCCGAGTTCGGCCGCAGCATCCTGATGCTGCACTCGTCGGTAAGCTGGCATGGCCACCCTACGCCGATCCAGACGCCAGATGACCGGCCCCGGCGCTCGCTGGCGGCCTACTACTATTCGAACGGCGTCGACGACGCCTCGGCCGGCGTTCGCTACAACACGCACTTCCTCTCCGACGTGGACGAAACGCCCTGGGCGCGCACCATGCGGGCCGTGAAGTACGTCGTGCCGCCGATCCTGATCGACGCCGGCCGCCTATTGAAGGGCGCGGCGCGCCCGAAGCGCGGCTGATCAACCCGCGAAGTGCGAGGACAACCGGCTTCGAGCGGCATCGCCTACGGCGCCCGGAAGGTCCGGCCGAGCGGGAAGAAGGCCACGTAGGCGATACCGGCCGCCGCCAGCTCGTCCACCAGCCGATCGTCCTCTCGCTGAGCCAGGTTGTACTGGTTCTGCACGCAGACCACCTCGGCGATCCCGCGCGCCTCCGCCACCTGACGCGAGATGGCGTTGCTGACGCCCAAGTGGCGGATGAGGCCCTGTTGTTGCAATCCCGCCAACACTTCGAACTGCGCCGAGATCGAGGCCTCGCCAGGGCCGTGCCCGTCGCCCATCACCGATAGTTCACGACATCGAGCGTCTGCAGCCCGAGGTTCTCGAGGTTGTCGTCCACGGCCCGCTTTAGCTCGTCCGGGCTGATGGCGGGATTCCATGAGGCGTCGTCGCCGCGCTTGGCGCCCACCTTGGTGACGATTGTCAGGTTGGCGGCGTGCGGGCGGTAGCAGTCGCTGGCGTCGATGCGATCGACGCCGGAGGTAAGCGCCTCTCGCAGCACCACGATCGCCTCTTCGCGATACTTGGGTGGCCCGAAGACTCCGGGGCCACGAGTTGCATGGCGCCGTAGCCCATGCGGTTCACGTCGTGCGGTCGCCGAAGCGGAAGGTGCGGGGAATGCGCAAACACCAGTCGTTTCTACGCTGCCCAGGGTCGGCTATTCATAAGCTCGTCGTTGCGCCCATCCGCTGGCGGATGGGATTCAATGGGGAGCTCCGATGGGCAGCTATGATGATCCCGCTGACGCCCCGCCCGGAGGAACTGATCCGTGGCGTATCGGCGGCGTCCGCGTCATCCCCGCCGACAGCGTTGATGCGAACACCCCGCAGACGCCGGGCATGAGCCGCGCCGCAGCGATTGATTTCGCACGCGTCGGCGCACAGAGGATCTGGGCCGGCACGGTGCGCATCGAGGCCAATGCGAAGACCGGCGCGCACCACCATGGCCCGCTGGAAAGCGTGATCTATGTCGTCAGGGGCCGCGCCCGGATGCGCTGGGGCGATCACCTGGAATATGTCGCCGAGGCCGGTCCCGGCGATTTCATCTACGTCCCGCCGTACGTGCCGCACCAGGAGATCAACGCCTCTAACGCCGAGGCCTTGGAGTGCGTGCTCGTCCGCAGCGACAATGAGGCCGTGGTGGTCAATCTCGACATCGAGCCCGTCGAGGCGCCGGAAGACGTGGCGTGGGTGGATCCCATACACCGTGCCGACCCCTGACGACGGCGCGCTCCGCTCGGGTCAGCGCATCCTGACGGTTCAAATGGCAACGGCCCCGGAGCTTAAGCTCGCGGGGCCGTTTTAGATTTTGGGTGCGGGGACAGGATTTGAACCTGTGACCTTCAGGTTATGAGCCTGACGAGCTACCGGGCTGCTCCACCCCGCGGCGATGTGGTTGGTGAGTGAGAAGGGTTTTGGATTTTGTATCGGCTTCGTAGACCTGGCGGCGACCTACTCTCCCGCGCCTTGAGACGAAGTACCATCGGCCCAGAGGGGCTTAACGACCGAGTTCGGAATGGGATCGGGTGGGGACCCCCCGGCAAAACCACCAGGTCAACGAAGCCGATACGATGTGAAGACGGATTGTCTGGTCAGACAGAGCGCTCATGAGTTTTGATAAGAACGATC
>Ga0207650_10000112_pt1 | contig 106714 bp, 99 predicted proteins | sample KBSS63metaG_FD_184325 | JGI IMG/M metagenome (GOLD analysis project Ga0207650, IMG submission 184325) | Switchgrass rhizosphere microbial communities from Kellogg Biological Station, Michigan, USA - KBS S6-3 metaG (SPAdes) (version 2) | ecosystem: Host-associated > Plants > Roots > Rhizosphere...
CGCCCGTGATCATGTTCTTTACGTAGTCGGCGTGACCGGGACAGTCCACGTGTGCGTAGTGCCGATTCGCCGTCTCATACTCCACGTGCGCCGTCGCGATCGTGATGCCGCGCGCTTTCTCTTCCGGAGCCTTGTCGATCTGATCGAAGGCCACAAACTGCACTTTCGGATTATTCTTCGCCAACACCTTCGTGATCGCTGCCGTCAACGTCGTCTTCCCGTGATCCACGTGTCCAATCGTCCCGATGTTCACGTGCGGCTTCGAACGGTCAAATTTTTCCTTCGACATCTTTTTATCCCCGTGTATCTAGTTAAAAGAAAAGGCACAGACTGTGTAAGCCTGTGCCACTCCTACGCCGCTATTTTGCAACCCCCTGGACCTTCGCAATGACCTCCTCCGCAACATTCTTTGGCGCCTTGTCATAGCGCTCGAAGTGCATGGTTGAGGTCGCGCGACCCTGGGTCGCTGAACGTAAGTCCGTCGTGTAACCAAACATCTCAGAAAGCGGCACGAATGCCGTGATCACCTGCGCACCGCCGGGTCGAGGCTCGGTCTTTTCAATTTGCCCGCGTCGTCGCCTCAGGTCGCCATTTACAGCGCCCATGTAGTCGTCAGGTGTGACAACCTCGATGCGCATGATGGGCTCGAGCAATACCGGCTTTGCTTTTCGCACTGCGTCCTGAAAAGCAAGTGAACCCGCGATGTGGAACGAACGCTCATCCGAATCGACTTCGTGGTAACTTCCAAACACCAGGCGCACCTTGATGTCCACCAGCTCATAGCCGGCGAGGAAGCCACGCTCCATCGCGTCTTTAATGCCGCTCTCGACAGGCCTGATGTACTCCTTGGGAATCGCGCCGCCCGTAATCTTGTTCTCGAAAACAAAGCCTTCGCCCGGAGCCGGCTCGATCTCGATCTCCACGTGTCCAAACTGGCCACGGCCGCCTGTCTGCTTTTTGTAGATTTCCTTGCCGGGCGCCGGCTGCGTAATCGTTTCGCGATAAGCAACCTGCGGCTTACCGACGTTCGCCTCGACACCAAACTCACGCTTCATGCGATCGACGATGATCTCGAGGTGCAGTTCGCCCATACCGGCGATGATTGTTTGTCCGGTTTCCTGATCGGTCGAAACATTGAACGACGGATCTTCCTGGGCCAGGCGATTAAGCGCCACGCCGAGTTTGTCCTGGTCCTGACGCGTCTTCGGTTCGACCGCAACGCGGATAACAGGCGCCGGAAACTCCATCTTCTCGAGGATGATGGGCTTGGTTTCATCACAAACCGTATCCCCGGTCGTGACCTGCTTCATACCGCCGATCGCGATAATCTCGCCTGCGCTCGCGTCCTCAATGTCTTCACGCTTGTTGGCGTGCATCCGCATCAGACGGCCCACGCGTTCTTTACTACCCTTGATCGGGTTGTAGGCATACGAGCCAGCCTTGATGGTGCCGCTGTAAATGCGCACGAAAGACAACTGGCCGAGGTGCTTGTCCGCCATGATCTTGAAGACGAGACCGGCAAACGGCGCAGAAGCTTCTGCAGGACGAGCTTCCATCTCGTCCGTTTTGGGATTAATGCCTTCAACCGGCGGCACATCGAGCGGCGACGGCAGATAGTCAACTACAGCATCGAGCAGTGTCTGCACGCCCTTGTTCTTGAACGCTGATCCTGTCACAACCGGCACGAGTTTCAGACCAATCGTTCCCGCGCGGAGCGCCTTGCGAATCTCCGCCTCTGAAATCTCTTCGCCTTCGAGATACTTGTGCATCAAGTCGTCGTCGATGCTTGCGACAGCTTCGATCAACTTCTCGCGCGCAGCGGCAGCGGCTTCTTTGAGATCTTCCGGAATGTCGACGACTTCGTATTCAGCGCCTTTGGATTCGTCTTTCCAGAGCAGGCCCTTCATCGCGACCAGATCGACGACGCCCTTGAGCTGATCTTCGAGGCCGATCGGAATCTGAAGTGCGACTGGATTTGCGCCGAGACGGGTAATGATCGACTCGAATGAACGGTCGAATGAAGCCCCAGCGCGATCGAGTTTGTTGATGAAGCAAATGCGCGGGACGCCATACTTATCAGCCTGGCGCCAGACAGTCTCTGACTGCGGCTCAACGCCTGCGACACCGTCAAACACAGCGACAGCGCCGTCGAGCACGCGCAGCGAACGCTCCACTTCCATCGTGAAGTCAACGTGGCCCGGAGTGTCGATGATGTTGATGCGATGATCGACGCCGTTTCTTTCCCAGAAACAGGTGGTTGCAGCGCTGGTAATCGTGATACCGCGCTCCTGCTCCTGCTCCATCCAGTCCATCGTCGCCGTACCCTCGTGGACCTCGCCGATCTTGTGCGTGATGCCTGTGTAATAAAGGATACGTTCGGTGGTGGTGGTCTTACCGGCATCGATATGGGCCATGATGCCGATATTCCTGAACTTGTTTAAGTCGTGCTTAGCCATTTTCTTAATTCCTATAGGACCTATAGGTCATATAGGTCTTATTACCACTTGTAATGCGCGAATGCTTTGTTAGCGTCCGCCATGCGGTGCGTGTCTTCCTTCTTCTTCACCGCATTGCCGCGGTTGTTAGCCGCATCGAGAATCTCGGCCGCCAGACGATCGGTCATCGTCTTTTCACCGCGGCCGCGGGCGTAGGAGACGATCCAGCGAATTGCCAGGGCACCGCGCCTTTCCTGGTGTACTTCGATCGGCACCTGATAAGTCGAACCGCCGACGCGTCTCGACTTCACTTCAACCGTGGGCTTCACGTTATCGATCGCCCTTTTGAAAACCTTCAAAGGCTCTTCGCCCGTCTTGTCGCCGATCTGCCGCATCGCATTGTAGAAAATGCTCTCGGCCACACTCTTTTTGCCTTCCCACATCACGCCACTGATGAACTTCGTCACCAAAGGGCTGCTGTAGACAGGATCGGGAAGTACTTCGCGTCGTTCGGCTACTCGTCGTCTTGGCATATCGTTCTCTCGTTACTTGGCGCTTGCTTTGGGCCGTTTCGCTCCATACTTCGAGCGTCCCTGTTTGCGATCGGCAACACCGACCGAGTCGAGCGTCCCGCGAATCACGTGATAGCGGACGCCGGGAAGATCCTTCACGCGGCCGCCTCTGATCAGGACAATCGAGTGCTCCTGCAAGTTGTGGCCGACGCCGGGAATGTAAGTCGTGACCTCAATACCGTTGGTCAGGCGCACGCGAGCGACTTTGCGGAGCGCCGAGTTCGGTTTCTTCGGCGTTTGCGTGTAAACACGGGTACAGACACCACGCTTCTGCGGGGAGCTCTGGAGCGCGGGACTGGCCGTTTTGTACTTCACCTGCTGGCGGCCTTTGCGAACAAGCTGATTAATCGTCGGCACTGGTTTTCCTCTTTAATGCGAGCGCGTTAAGCGCGCAAAAAGGCCCCTTGCCTACCTCTTTCCGGAACTTGTCCGGCAGTCAGCGCAGGCGGCTGCCCTGTTAAAGAAATTAAGTTAATAGGGACGTTCTGATTTTCGCTTCGTCAGCGGCGGGCGTGGATCGTGGCTTCCCTCAAGCCGAAACTTTTCTGTGGCGTCGCAATAAGGGCGAGTAAGTTTCCTTCCGCGCGAGTAAGTGTTGGAACGACTGCGAGCAGCCGCGACTCTTACCGTTTACGCCACAATAATTGTCAACCGACCGTTAACTGCATGGTCGAGCAACGCCTCCACACCTACAGAACCAACCGGACGTTGCTTTGATTGCTTCAGACACTTTGGCCCGAAACGGGAGACTATACGGACGTGGGGCGCTACTGTCAAGCGACCGTCGACGAGGATTCATGACAACCACTTGACCAGATACCACACGCCAAACCCAACCGCCCCGATCACGCCCAAAATCACCAGCGCCAGCAGCGTCATCAACAGTTTGAACTTCCGATACCGGCTCTTGTCCGGTGGCGCCAGGGAGCTTTGCGGAAAGTACGGTGGTGGTGTATAGGTAGCCATCTAAAATCCTTTCGGAGTCGGCGAGGCCACGCCCCCAGCCTTCTTCAACTCCTCTTCCTTCTGCTGCTTCTTCAGTAAATCCTCATTGTGCTTGCGCCCGGCACGGATGCGCTTGATGCCTTCCTTCGCCTCGTCCAGCCCGTCCTGCGCACGATAGTAGTCCGGATCGATCTCCAACGACTTCGAAAACGCCGATGCGGCAGCGTCGTACTGCGCCAGCTTCGTATAGGCAACGCCCAGATCGTAAAACATATCCGGGTCGTCCTCTTTCAGCTTCGTCGCCGCTCGATACTCGCGGATCGCCTCACTGTATTGCCCAAGATTCGCATAAGTCTGCCCGAGCGCATAATGGGCCTCAGCATCGTTTTCATTTTCCTCAAAGTATTTCTTGTAAGCCCCGACCGCCTTCTTGTACTCGCTTTCTGCCTCTTCGCGTTTGCCCAGTGACTCATACCCGAGCGCGAGGCGGAAATGTGCCTCGGCGAGGTCCGGATCGAGCCGCACAGCCTCCTGGAACGCCAAAACCGCTTCGGCGTCCTGATCGTTGTGATAAAGCTCCTTGCCTCTATCGAGCTCGGCCCGCGCGCGCGTCCGGTCCTCCAGCAAGCTATTGGACACCTGCGCTGGTCCGGCACTATTATTCGTGCTTTGCTGACCGCTGCGCTTGCAACCGGTGGCCAAAACCATCAGCCACACGGCGCAGATTATGAGAATCGATCTCATCCTGTTAGAAACTCGCCTCTGCTGAAAAGCATGTAGGTTGGGGAAAGCAGTAACTTATCTAACGCCAACAAGGGTAGGTAGTCAAACAACCCGGTGGAAATTCGAGCGAATTGTGAATTTCTCCTAACAAAAGCTAAATCAAGGAGTGCAAATGTTTAGATATCAATCCCGGCTGAAGAGATACGCCGCACCAATTGCCCTGGTCGTGTCGTTATCCGCAGGCAGTGTTTTTGCCCAGAAACCGCAGGCCGTTTCGGCGGCCAACGCTCCCCTGACGCTCAGCTTAACTTCCGATGCGAACATTGTACGCGCCTGCGATAACAGCGGCGCTCCTCAAGTACAACTGACTGCAAAAGCAGTTTCGCCGAACGGTAACCCGATCAAATACAAGTGGACCACGACTGACGGTAGGATCATCGGTGACGGTGCGATCGTTACCTGGAATCTCGCGGGATTGAAACCCGGTTATCACAAAGCGTCGCTCGACATTGTGAGCGCAGGAACCGAAGGGACGTGCCAGGCGTTCTCGTCAGTCAGCGTCCTTGTAAATCCGTGTGCCGAAGTACGACCGGTTTGTCCGGCCATAGAGATTTCCTGCCCGACGAACGTCGGGATCGATCAACCACTGACTTTTACATCACGCTATTCAGGCGGTGTGCCGGCAAACATCACCCCGGTTTACAACTGGACCGTCTCCGCAGGCACGATCATCGAAGGCCAGGGAACAGACACGATCAGGGTCGATACCAAGGGGCTGGCAGGAGAAACTGTCCGCGCGTCGCTATCGATGGGTGGCTACAATCTCGAATGCGCGGCTGATTGTGCGGTCTCGATTCCGCTGCCGAAGCCGGTGGGCCGGAAGTTTGACGAGTTTCCCGATATTTCTCGAAACGACGAGAAGGCGCGGCTCGACAACTGGGCGATCGAATTACAGAACGATCCAACTGCAACCGGCTACGTGATTGTCTATCCGGGAAGGACAAGTAAACGAGCCGAGGTCCAGGATCATTTCGGTCGCGTAATCGAGTATCTCGTTCACTCTCGCGGGATCGATCAGAGTCGCATCAAGACGATTGAAGGTCCGAAGCGAGATCAGCTTCACGTCGAGCTTTGGATCACTCCTCAGGGCGCCACGCCTCCGAATCCATAAATTAGCCGCGGATAAACGCAGATGAACGCAGATCAGAAGTTTTTTCTGATCTGCGTTCATTCGCGTTTATCCGCGGCGAAAAATTTGCCTTATAATCCCCGGACCCCAGAGCTTTTGTACCAGAAAACTACACGCGGGAGAGACAATTAGCATGTTCCGTACTAAATCGCGATATTGGTCTGTCAGTTTAATGGTCCTGATGCTGGCCCTACCCATCGCAGCAAATCCACAGGACAAAGAGAAGAAGGACAAAAAGGAAAAGAAAGAACTCACCGGCAAGGCGGTAATGTGGAAAGATCCCACCGATCTCGAGAGCCGCAACCTGATCCAGGGCGCAGGCGGCGATGAGATGAAGCCCGACATCACCACGGTCACTTTTATCGAAGATAAAACGGGCGGCTACTCGAAGAAGTATCGCGTCAAGGACGCCAAGGGCAACGAGTGGGTAGCAAAGATCGGTAAAGAAGCTCAAACCGACACGGCTGCGAACCGCCTGTTGTGGGCACTCGGTTACGAAACAGAGATTGCTTACCTGATTCCGCACCTGAAAATCGAAGGTAAAGGTGAATTCGACAACGTTCGTCTTGAAGCCCGGCCGAAGAGCGTGAAACGTGCGGGAAACTGGATGTGGGAGAACAATCCATTCCAAACCAGTCCGGAGTTTCGCGGTCTGAAGATCCTGATGGTGATGCTCAACAATTGGGACATGAAGGACGACAACAACGAGATCCTCGCGACGCGCGGCGACACCACCGGGGAGGGCGAGTTGCGCTACATCATCAGCGATCTCGGTGCGACGTTCGGAAAGACTGGCGGGTTCCTTTCGCGCAGCCGTAACGATATTCCTGATTACGTGAAAGCCGAGTTCATCAAGAAGGTGAACGGCGATGTGATCGATTTCAGTTACAGCGGCAAGAACCAGAAGCTCTTCGAAGGGCTCACGGTCGCGGATGCGCGCTGGTTGAGTAATCTGATGAAGCGTCTGAGTGACGATCAGATCAAGGATGCTTTCCGGTCGGCGAATTATTCGGCTGAGGAAGTTGATCTACTGGCGGGTGCGTTGCGGGAAAGAATCAACGCGCTTGCGAAGCTAGGCTAAACATAAACCGCGGATAAACGCGAATGAACGCGGATCAGACAAGACATTCTGATCCGCGTTCATCTGCGTAAATCCGCGGTTAAATATTACTTCACGACATCAATAGCGATGAGTTGTTGACCGGCGATCACGAACTCTGCCGGTGGTAACTCAGTTTCCCAAACGGGAGACAACACCGTCGGAGTATAACCACCTGAAGTGCGATCGCTGTTCAGCGTCGCCACCATCGACGGCGGCAGACTCGGCAGCTCGCTCGTTCCGATCACCGCGCCAGGGGTGATTCGAAACAGCTTCACATACAGCCGATCGCTTTTCTTCACGGTATTTATCGCTTTAACTAACTGGCTCAGATCCTGCGGCACGAAAGCCTTCGCCGGCGATCCTTCCTGCAACGCGCCTCCATCACCGACAAACACGAGCAACTGACCGAGCGCAGCATCCTCCGGAATCTGAATCGGGATGCGCTGCACAAACTGTTTGCCGGATTCAGTCCGAACGTAAGCCTGAACCTCGATCTTCTCGCCACGTCGCACTTCCGTGCGATCAAGCGTGATGCGCTCGAGCGTACCTGCATATTTCGTTTCAGTCGAAGCGATATCGAGCGTGATGCCGTCGAGCTGAACGTCGTCAAAGCCGCTCGTCAATAACGTACTAACCGGCGCGGCGATTGAACCCGCAGCAATGATCGCTGAGTTACTGGCCGAGAAGCGTCGATCGATCTGAATCGTCTCCTGGCCCTTCACTCTGATCTCACCTTTCACGCTGATCGTCGAGTCGCCAAGCGCGCGCTCGCTCGAAGTGATCGTGTTGAAAAGCGTGATATTGAGAAGCAGCGGCGTCAGGAACGAGTCGTTCGCAATCTCATAAGAATAGGTTTCGGTGCGATCGCGGCTGGTGTGTAGATTGACTTTTACGGGGATCATCTTCGGCGCCTGACCCAGCAAACCAAAGATTCCCGATGCGCGATCCTGCGAAATCGAACCAACCATCCGGCCCGGCACCGCCAGCTTGAACGAGTTGTTCATGTTCGAGATCACGGTCACAACAGATGCTTCCGACATCGGCATATCCGAAGCGCCGAGACTCAAAAACGGGTGACCAAACGCGTAAATGCGATCGCCGTCACGCAGCGTCACCGTGCCTGCGGCTGCGAGCGAATAGTCGCCGCGCACGAGTTGCACGCTGATCGAGCTTCCCGGCGGAAACGTGTTGCCGTTGAATTCGGTAAGTGGAGTAATTGCAGCCGAACCACCAACACCGGAAACCGGCAACAATCCGCTGGCAACGAGCTGCGGCGCAAATGCTGCGAGTGATTCCTGTGTGATACCGCTGAACACGAGCGGTGTCGCGATGGGCGTCATTTGCTGACCCAGCAACGGCATCAGCGGCGAACCGGCCGTAACCGGCGCCAAAAGTGAAACTGATCCGACTGCCGGCTTCGGCAAATTCGGCTTCCAATCAGTTCCCGCGAGCTGTGAAAACGAAACGACGCGCGGCTCTTTACCTTTGAGATTTTCCGAGCCTTTGTTGAAGAGGTCGATCATCTGCTTGATCGGCGTGATACCCGCGATCGGCTCTTTCGAAAAAGGAAAACTAAACGCGATGGCGCCGACGATCTTGCCGTCAATGTAAACCGGCGAGCCGGACATGCCCGCAAACACGCCTGTCTTTTCCACATTCGAGCCGCTCAGTCTGGCGATGATTGCCGACTGCCGTGGACCAGGAAATCCCGGTAACACGCCGAGAACCTCGACACCAAATTCCTGCGTGTCAGAACCGGCGAACACGGTCCGCGCAGTTCCCTTCATGCCTGGACGAAGGTCTTCGAGTGGAAACAGTTCAGGGGATTTCGGTGAAGCGGTCTGAGCATTGGCAAAGGTCGGCTTTAATGCACAGAGGAACGTAATCAGAATCGCGGTAAAAACGAGAAAGCGGGTAAACCTAATCATTAACAACCTCCGCCTGCCAAGTTACAGGATTTCAGCATTTTCGTACAGGATTTCAGGATTCTCAAGATTTACAGGATAATCCCGTCCGATATGGAAGCCTTTATCCTCGCCGGCGGCGCCTCCAGAAGAATGGGAACTGATAAGTCTCAGTTGCTGATTGAACGCCAAACGTTTACCGAGCGCATTGCAGAAACTCTGTTGCAGGTCGTGGACACGGTAACGCTCGTCGGCGGGCTCGGTTCCAATTTCCCACGGGTCGCGGATGTCTATCCGCAGTGGGGCGCGCTCGGTGGTATTCATGCTGCACTCGCCGCGTGCGAAAGCGACTGGGCCATCGTCGTCGCCTGCGATTTGCCGTTTGTGACTGTAGAGCTATTTTCGTTTCTCGCCGGGTTGCGTTTGGACCATGATGCGGTCGTTCCGGTTCAGCAGGACGGACGGCCGCAGCCCTTGGCCGCGCTTTATCGTGTTGACCCTTGTCTTAAACGCGCTACCGAGCTCATCGAGGCGGGACGCAGAAGGCCGTTGGACCTGCTCGACGCGGTCAATACACGCTGGGTTCGATTCGATGAGTTAATGAATCTCGATCAGGCGGAAAGGTTTTTTGTTAACATCAACACGCCGTCAGACTATGATGAAGCGATCCGAGGACACTCACACTGATGCCGCCCCGACGAAGAATCGGTAAAAGACTCATCAAGTCTTTCCTGCCAATAGCACTGGTGATCGTGCTGGCTATCGTGGGCGCGCTTTCTTTCGTCGTCTATTGTGTGACGCGTCCGACGAAGCGTCCTTACGTTGTTACGCCCGAATCGTTTTCGAGAATTAGTGGACGCGCGATCAAGGTCACCGATGAGACGTGGACCAGTGCGGATGGTCGAAGCGCGCGTGGCTGGCTGCTGAAAGGTGCCGAGGGCGCGCCGGCAGTCGTGTTGCTGCATCGCTACGGTGGCGACCGCTCGTGGCTGTTCAATCTCGGCGTCAAGATAAACGAGACGACCAACTTCACGATCCTTTGGCCCGATCTGCGCGGTCACGGTGAGAATCCGCTGATCAGGTCGAGTTCCCTTGGTGTTCGTGAGGGCGACGATTTGCGGGGCGCGATCCAGTATTTGCGCGGTTTGAAAACGGAAGGCCAGAAGACGCTGGTGGGTGAGAGTGTTGGGGTTTATGGGGTTGAGCTGGGCGCGTATAGTGCGCTGAAAGCCACACGCAATGAACCGCTCGTGAAGGTGCTCGTGCTCGACTCGGTGGTGACGTCGCCCAATGATCTGCTCAGCACTGCGGTGTCGAGCTGTGTCGGGTTGGATAATGGATTTGTCCAGACCTTTTCGCGTTTGGCGGTGAAGGCTTACATGCTTGGAAGTTATGACAGTACCAGTGCGTGTGAGTTTGCGGGTGAGATACGTGACCAGAAAGTCATGCTGCTTTCGGGGAGTGATGCCGGAGTGCTGCGTGATGCGACGGCGTCGTTGCAGAAGTGCTTTCCGAATGCAGGGAACGTAGAAGTGCGGACTGATCTGCCGTTGAGTGGGTTTGGGTTGCCGTCAGTCACGGGCGAGCAAGGTGAGGCTTACGATAGAGTCGTGATTGAGTTCTTCGCCAGAAATCTTCGTTAGACAGGGTTTCATCCACAGATTACGCAGATTTGTTCTGTGGAATCTGTGAAATCTGTGGATGACTATGGCTTCCAACCTAACACCGCGGTTTTCCCATTGTCGCCGATAACCTCAATCGTCGACACTCCGCGAATGTTCTCCACATATTCGAGCGGAATCATCACCACGAATTTGCGCCCACGCGCACGCGCCTGGTCGACAGTGATCTCATCGAACGTCACCGGCTGACCATCAGGTCCGTACACAACACGCCCGTACGCATAAAACTCCGCGGACCGATCATCACTTCGCTGCGCGATCACCGGCGCGTCCGCGTATCCACGCGTATCCGCCATCAAGAGCAGATCGCGCACAGACTCGCGATTCGCATAGCCTACGGCCCCGAAGTTCAAAACGATCACGACTAAAACAACTGTAGCACCCGCGATTATCAGCGGCCATCTCGGATTGAAGATCCGCGTCAACCGATCGCTCACGAGCAATGCGATGGCGGGTATCGCAGGCAACACGTAACCCGGCAGCTTCGATCCGGAAAACGAGAAGAACACGATCGGCAACAGCAGCCACGCGAGTGAGAAAACGCGCACGATGCTCAGGTCATCGTCACCGCGCCATTTCCAGCCTCGCACTCTCGCGAGCGCAGCGATGAGATACGGCGTCCACGGCAATGCGAGCATCAGGATTATTACCAAATAGAAATAGATCGGCTGCGGGTGGTGATACTTGTTCGACACGTACCGCGCAAAGTGATGTTGTATAAAGAACTCGTCAATAAACGTCCAGCCGTGCCGTGCGATCACCGGTCCATACCAGATCGCGGAGACTGCGAGCGCCAAAGGCATTCCCCAAAACAAACTCAGGATGACGGATCGTGACGGCCACGTGCGTCTTAAAACGTAATACAAACCAACGACGCCAAACGGGATCACGATCCCAACGAGTCCCTTCGCCAGTAAAGACAAACCGACAAACACGTAAAACCCTGCCAGAAGTCGTCCCTTGTTTCGCAACTCGTGCAGAAGAAAAAGTGCGAGCGCCCAGGTCATCGTCATCGTGATCACAACGTCGAAACTCGCCGCGCGTGAGAACACGATCAGACCAAGACAACTGCCAGTCACCACAGCACTCCAAAACGCGAAGCCCCGTGGCTCCTCGCGATCGATCTCGCGTCCGACAAACCACACCGCCGCGATTGTCAGCAGTCCACACAGTGCCGGACCAAAGCGCGCCGCCCACTCATTCACACCAAAAACCTTGAACGAACCCGCGATCATCCAGTAAAGCAGCGCAGGTTTTTCAAACCACGTGTGATGTCCGAGCGTCGGCGTGATCAGATCGCCGGTGACAAACATCTCGCGCGCCACCTGTGCGTAGCGCGGCTCGTCCGGACCGAGCAGCGGCAGCTTGCCGAGGCCGTAAAGATAAAAGGCGATGATGATGGCGAATAGGAGAATGTAGACTCGCTTGGCAAGCGTCGAAGGATGCAAGTATATTCGGCTCCGTTAACTAAAGCGGTCAGCCTAACATAAAAAATGCTACGTACAGCAGTCATCGGAGCCGGCAGTCTTGGGCGACAACACGCCCGCATCCACGCAGATCTCGCCTCAGAAGGCACCTCGCAAGGCGTATCGCAATTCGTCGCGATTTGCGATCTAAACGAACAAACAGCACGTTCCATCAGCAGCGAACGCGAAACTGACTGGACCACAAACTGGCGCGATCTGATCGGTCGCATCGACGCAGCCAGTGTCGCTGTCCCAACCGAAGTACACTGCGAGATCGCGTGCGGCCTGCTCGAAGCCGGCATTCACGTGCTCGTTGAAAAACCGATCTCACGGACACTCGACGAAGCCGATCAAATGATCGACGCCGCTAAACGTGGTAACGCGATTCTTCAGGTCGGACATCTCGAACGGTTCAATCCCGCGATGGTCGCGCTGAAACCGCACGTGCGCAAGCCTGTCTATTTCGAGATTCATCGCGTCGGGCAGTTCACCGCACGCTCGCTCGATATCGACGTCGTGCTCGATTTGATGATTCACGATCTCGACATCGTGCAGTGGCTCGTCGGCGAGGATGTTGAAGTTACAAACATTCATGCGGTGGGGATCGCGATCCTGACGAACAAGGTTGATGCAGCGAATGCGCGGCTCGAATTCTCGTCAGGAGCGGTGGCGAATATCACTGCGTCGCGCGTCGGCACGGAGAAGATTCGGAAGATGCGTTTCTTCCAGCCGCACGATTACATCGCGATTGATTACACGACGAAGCGCGCGGACGTCAGCAGTCTCGCGCCACCGGCAGCGAGCGGCTCGTGGCCTGGCGTTCACGTGAAGCATCTCGACATCATTGATGTTGAGCCGTTGCGCGCGGAGATTGTTTCGTTTCTGGAGTCAGCGCGTGATGGCGCACCGCCCGCGGTGTCGGGAATTGAGGGGAGAAATGCGTTGAGCCTCGCGTTGCGTACGCTCGAGCGTATCCGTGAACATGCTGAACATCCCGGTGTGAAGCATATTTCAGCCACAGATTGAAATGCCGGTACGGAACGATCAACTTTCGGCACTATTGCAACAGCACATCGAGGCAGGTGAGTTTCCCTCTGCAATTTATCTCGTTGGCGAGCGCGATCAGATCGTCTACGAGGATGCGCTGGGCCATTCCGTAGTCGAGCCTTATCGTGTCGCAAACAAGATCGACACGATTTACGATCTCGCATCGCTTACGAAGCCGTTAGTTACCTCGTTACTGTGTGCGCGACGCATCGAGCTCGGCGAGTTAACACTCGATAGCTCAGTTTCTCACTACCTGCCTGAGTTTGAACGCACTGACAAGCAGATGATCACGATCCGTGAGCTATTGACGCACACGTCGGGTCTGCCCGCGTGGCGACCACTGTATGTGTTGACTGACGAGCAGCCCGATCGTGCGGCGGGTGCGATCGCGAGTCTCGATCTCGAGTACAAGCCAGGGACGCGTGTGGTCTACAGCGATCTCGGATTTATCGCGCTCGGGATTTTGCTAGAGCGCATGATGCATCAGCGTCTCGCAGACATGGCGAAGCATGAGATCTTCGAGCCGCTGAAGTTGCAACAGACGTTCTTCAATCCGGAGATCGCTTTGCAGACGGGCATTGCGGCGTGCGAAACCGGAAACGCCTATGAAGCCGATATGAGTAAACAAATGGGCGCGGGCGAGTATGCGAATTCGCGGCAGCGACTGATCTGGGGTGAAGTACACGACGGCAATGCTTACTTCTTAGGTGGCGCGGCAGGGCATGCAGGACTGTTCTCGACGGCGCGCGAAACGTTTCTGATGGCGCAGCAGTTTTTGAGTGAGTCAACGACGCTGCTCGCGGCGGAGACGTGCAGGCTGTTTCGGGAGAACATGACACCGGGATTGGAAGAGGCGCGCTCGATCGGTTGGCAACTAGCGGCGACGAAGGATTCAACGGGCGGCGATCTGCCGCCCGACAGCTTCGGTCACAACGGGTTCACGGGGACGTGTGTCTGGATCGATCCGAGCCGGCGCCGCGCCTACATCCTTCTCACTAATCGAACACATGCGCGCGCGCTGCCGTTTGCGAATATTAACGCCGTGCGGCGCGAGTTTAATACGTTGGCAGCCAAGGCGCTGAAATAGGATTTCTCACGCAGCGGCGCAACGGCGCAACGAAACCGCCGCGCCGTTGCGCCGCTGCGTGAGCTCTATAATTTGATCCTCAGGATGGTCCCGATCACATTCAGATCGCCAGGTATGCTCACGCCGTCGTTTTGGCGCAGGTAATAAACGTCCTGCGTGAAGTGTTTATTGAAGACCTTGGTCGCGCCGGCAGCAAATCGATTGCGCACCCAGCGATCGATGCTCCAGTCGTAAAAAACTTCATCACCAATAAACAACGATAGACCCCACTTCGATGGTCCAACCGGGTGCTCGACCAGGAACCGGTTGCGGTAGCGCGTCGACGAGATCCCCGGATTTCGAATGCGCCGCTCAAACATATTCCGATCACTAAGCCGGAACTTCCCGGCATTAAACCGCAAGGTCACCGGCAGCGACAGTCGACTCTCCCACACTCGCCGGTTACGAATCGGCTGCGTCGAAATATAGAGATAGTTCGGCGCGATCTGCACGTGCTCCCCGAAACGGAACGTGAAGCCCGTGCCGAGGCGCTCATCAACCGGACGGTTGAAATCGCGTCCGACTCGAAGCGTACCGAGCAGGTTGAAATCGATATCTTTTGTGATCGGTACGGAGACTTGAACATCACTCCAAATTTGATTGTCAGTGCGATCGATAATCTGCGCTGACGTGAGGCCAGACAGCACAAACACGAGCAAGCACGCCCCCGCGCTCAGCCTCAATTGGCACCTTTCCCGCCTTGCGGCGGCAAGACCGTGAATGAAGTTAACGCGACCACCACGCGTTCGCCGACATGCAAGCGCGTAGCACTCGCTTCAGGCTTCGGACGCGTGGCAATGATCGATTTGGAGGGCTTTCGGTCGGGTGTTTCCGTGGTCAGGTAGAAAGGAGTCTCTTCTGTTTTGCACTCTTCCGGTCCGGCTTCCACGCGCAGTCGAACTCGCTCATACGCACCGACGAAGGCGATCTCCTCGATAATCGCATTCGCGAGACGAGGATGAGTGGACCGCGGGAGATCTCCACGATGTAACGACACGTCTTCCGGTCGAAAGACAATCTTCACGCAATCGCCCGGCTTGAACTTCGCTTTGTCCAACGTCGCGGGAATTTGCGCCGAACCGACTTCGATAGAATCCTGTCGTACAACGCAGTCGAGAACATTCGCCGCGCCGAGGAACGTCGCCACATACTCCGTCGCCGGATGATTGTAGATCTCAAACGGCGTTCCTATCTGTTCGACATGGCCCACGTTGAGCACAGCGACACGATCGCCGAGCTCGAGCGCTTCTTCCTGATCGTGCGTGATGAAGATCGACGGCACGTTTACCTTTTTCAAAAGCGCGCGTATCTCGCGACGCAGGTGAACCCGAGTCTGCGTGTCGAGTGCGCCGAACGGTTCGTCGAATAGTAAAACTTCGGGTTTGTAAGCAAGCGTGCGCGCGATCGCGACGCGCTGTTGCTGCCCGCCCGAGAGTTGCGAAGGATATTTTTTTCGATGCTCTTCGAGCTGGACGAGGGACAACAACTCGTTTACGGTCTCTTTAATCTCCTTGCGTTTGCGTTTGCGAATGCGCAGACCGTAACCGATGTTCTTCTCGACCGTCATCTTCGGAAACAGCGCGTACGATTGAAAGATAACCCCCACGCCTCTTTCACGCGCAGGCAATTCAGTGACGTCTTTGCCATGCAGGATCACTTTGCCGGTGTACGGCATTTCGAGACCGGCGATGATGCGCAGGATCGTGGTCTTGCCGCTGCCAGACGCGCCCAGCAACACGAGCACTTCGCCTTCACCAACATCGAAGCTGATGTTTTCAAGCACGCTCGCCTTGCCAAAGCGTTTGCTGATCCCGACCACACTGGCCGCAGCAGCGGAAGGCGGCGCGTTAGACGCCGGTTCCTCCGGTCTAGGGATTAAAAATTCTTTCGCTTTCGCCATCCTGGTCTCAGTCAACATCCAGCCAATCGCGCGCGAAGAACAGCACGCTGAAAATCAGAAACGAAAACAACGCGAGCACGATCGCAATCGCATTTGCGGCTTCGATCTGGCCCTCGTTGAACTTCGCGAAGATGTACAACGGCGCCGTCTGTGTTCGTCCCGCAAGGTTTCCTGACACAAGGATCGTCGAGCCAAACTCACCGACAGCGCGCGCGAACGTCAGCAGCGCGCCGGAGACAATCGCTCCGCGCAGAGACGGGAGGGTCACGTGCCAAAACGTTTGCCAGCGCGTGGCGCCGATCGTCGCTGAAGCTTCTTCAAGCGAGTGACTCATTGTGTCGAACACGGGTTTGATGACGCCGAACGCGAGCGGGAACGTGACGAAGATGTTCGCGAGAATGATCGCGCCCGCAGTGAACATGATTTGAAAACCATGCGGCGCGAGCAGACGTCCGAGCGTGCCGTATGGTCCCCAAAGCAGTAACAGTGCGAAGCCGGCGACAGCGGTCGGAATCGCGGTGGGAAGCGAGATCGTAACGATGAGCGCGTTGCGTCCCAGGAAGTTGTAACGTGATAACACGTAGGCGGCGAAGAGTCCGAAGATGACGTTGAAAACAGTGGCCCAGAAGCTCGTCGCCATCGACAGTTTGAGCGCGAATATCGCTTCGGGAGCAGTCAGCGCGGCCCAGAACTTATCGAGACCATTGCTCGTGCCGAAGATAAAGATCGAAGCGAGCGGCAGAAACACGAGGGGCAACATCATAAACACGAGCATGCCGATACTGAGCGGCCGCGCCACATCAAACCCACGCACATGTCGCATCGCTGGAACTAAGGAACTCATAATATTCGGCTTTCTCTGTGCAACCTCTGTGTTCTCTGTGTCTCTGTGGTTATCTTTTTCAAACCGCCTCTTCACCACAGAGACACAGAGAACACAGAGGTTGCACAGAGAAGCATTACTTCCTCTGCACCTGGTCCCGAAAGATTCCTTCGATCACCTCGGGATACGCTTTGTCCCAACCACCAAAATATTCGATCGTGAACGGCACCTCAACGTGCCCAAAATCTTTATTCGCCTGGTTGAATGAATCATTCGTAGACGAGTAAAAATGAAACTTCACGAACGCCTGCTGCGCTTCATCACTCCACAAATACTGCATGAACGCATCAACTATCGGGCGCTTCGCCGCTGTGATGTTCTTGTCGATCACAGCCGCCGGATGCTCGCTGAAGATCGTCGACTGCGGTACTACAACTTCGATCGGAGCCTTCGCTTCTTTCATCAACAACCCTTCCAGCTCGTAAGTTATGAGCGCGTCGCCATTGCCAAGCTCGAAAGTCGTTCGTGCCTCGCGTGCCGATCCGGGCGTCGAGATCACGTTCTTCCAGATCGCGCGCAATGTCTGCAATGCTTTTGGCTTATCTTCCTCTGACTTCTTCAACTCCGATCCGTAAATCGCGAGTATCGACCACTGCGCGCCGCCGGAACTGATAGGATCGGGATGGATCAACCTGATGCCCGGCTTCGCCAGATCTGAAAAATCGCGAATCCCTTTCGGATTACCCTGGCGCACTATAATCACGAAAGGCGTCTTGTTGACGATTCCCTTTCCAGGTAAAGAATGCCAGTCAGCAGTTACAAAACCGTCTTTTTGCAGTCGCTGCACGTCGCGCTCGATGGATAGAATCGCGATCTCGGCCGGAGCGCCGCGCAAAATTTGGTTGGTCACGGTCTCTGAGCCCGCAAACGACGATTGAAACTGCACCGTTTGCCCGTGTTCCTGTTTCCATTTCGCTGTGAAGCCGGGAAAGATCGCCTTCTCGAGCGACTCTTTCAGGATCGAAAAACCGTACAGCGTGATCGTGATGTCGCCGCTTTCGCCGGGCGGCGTCGGAAGACAACTCACAGCGAGCAACGCCGTAATAAGAGCAGCGGTTGCAAGAAATGGAATACCTCGGGAAGTACACTTCCTCATGCAAACCCTTAATTTTGGTAAATGGGGGTTGCACGTCTATACCACAGAGTCAGGGCTCTGATCCACAGATTCCGCAGATTCCACAGAGAAATCTGTGCAATCTGTGGATGGTTTTTGTAGTAGTATGCGGGGCGATGTTTGGTTCCCTCGTGCGGAAAGCCATTGCTTTGCTGTTGGCTCAGGCATTTTTTCTCCCCATCGCATTCGGTCAACAACAAACTCCTGAAGCCACTCGACCACGCCGGACGCAATCGGTTTGGACGCCGCCGTCTGCCACCACTCCGATCATCTCCACGCCGACACTCGCGACAACGACTGGTCCAGAACCGAAGATTCGCGTCGCACTGAATACTGACGCACGTTCTGCCGTGATTTCGACCACGGGCCATCTGATGAATGCGAGTGGCAGCGGCACGAGTTTAGTAGCTTTGGATACGGCGCGTGTTCGCGTCGATCCAAGACTACTGTCCCCGCTTCCTGCTGCGACTCAGGATGGCGGATTTCGAGTGCTCGTCGGCGGCGCCGCATCGCGTGAAGAAGCTGAGGAGGACGAGAAAGATATTCAGAAGATCACTGGTGAAGACGCGCACGCTGCTTACGACACTGAAACTAAAACGTGGGGAATGTTTGTCGGCGGCAAGCTTTCGCGTGAAGAAGCCGAAGAGTTTCGCGCGCGACTCGAAACAGCAGGCATCGATGCCACCATTGAAGGAAAGCTAGAAGGAAAAGAAACCGTCGCGCAAAACCAATCGACTGCAAGCAACAGCCCGGTGCGCCTTACTTCGCGAACGGGGTTGCCGTCGCGCGAAGTCGTCGCTTCGTCTGGGGCAGGAAAGATGTTTAGCTCGAGTGCGCCAGTCTCGTTTGCGACCGATGACGAGCAGAACGCGCCAGTGCGTTACAACGAGCGACCATACCGCGGACGGATCGAAGTGTTCACAAACCTGCGCGGCACGCTCACTGTCGTCAACGAGTTGGGACTTGAAGACTATGTTCGTGGCGTTGTTGCGAATGAGCTGTCACCCGGTGGTTACCCGGCGATCGAAGCGCAAAAAGCACAGGCAATCGCGGCGCGCACGTACGCGCTGAGGAATCGCGGACAATTCATGTCGCAGGGTTTCGACATCCTGCCGACTACGCGCTCGCAAGTTTATCGTGGACTCACTTCTGAAAACCCATTATCGACACGCGCTGTCGACGAAACGCGCGGCATAATCGCGACTTACAACGGCGAGCCGATCAACGCGCTCTACACGTCGACGTGCGGCGGCCGCACGGAAGACTCGGAAAAGATTTTTAACGAAGCGATTCCGTATTTGCGCGCGCATGAGTGTGCGGGAGAGTCGTTCGATCGATTCGTGATCAAAACGTCGCGTGAGCCCGCAGACTTGCAGGATGATTCGAATGTCGTGCTCGCGCGTGATGTCAGTCTTTTACTGACGCAGAACTTCGGTACATTGCGAGAGCGTGTTTCGGATGCGTGGTTGTCAGCCGATGCAACCGCGTCGGAAGTGCGAAACTGGATCGCGAATGTGGCGCGAGTTGCCCGGCAAATGACGCCGGCTACGGGTGATGATGTGAATCGCCCACCTGCTTTCGCGACTGCGCTGGCGCTGGCTGTATTTGGTGAAAGTCGTGCTGGAACACTGCTGAATGATGCTGACGCTGATTATCTGCTGGCGGTGAAAGATGTGCAGGAAGTGCCTGCGGCTAATCGTGCTGACCTCGCGATGCTGCTGCGCGACGGGCATCTTTCGGTCTATCCAGACGCGACGCTGCGACCACGCACACCGCTGTCACGAGCGCGCGTACTTCACGCGATCTCGCGCATTCTCGAAGCGCGAAACCTTCTGCAATTGCAAAAAGCGAATGCGCGTCCGGCGAGTGATGGGCAATTGATACTTCGTTCCAGCAAGGGAAAAGATCAGCCGATCAGAGTTAACCCGGATGCATTTTTGTTTCGATATCTAGGTGAGCGTGCGTATGCGGTGTCGTCTGTAGCGCTCGTTGGTGGTGAGCCGGTGACGTATCATCTCGCGCCGAATGGACAGATCGATTTTCTCGAAGTGCGGCCTGCGACAAACGGTGCGGCTGCGGATCGTTTCTCGCCGTTTGCTAATTGGACCAGGGGATTGAGTGTCGCGCAGGTGCAGGCGCGTTTGGCGCGTGCGGCGCGCGGTATTGGAGGAATTGTGGACTTGCGTGTGGCGTCGCGTGGTGCGTCACATCGAGTTACGGATCTGGAGATTATCGGGACAAGCGGCACCGCGCATGTGCGTGGTGGCCGCATTCGATCGGCGCTGGGACTGCGTGAACAGTTATTCGTGATCGACCGTGAGTATGATGATGCGGGACGAGTTTCTGAGTTCGTATTTATTGGGCGCGGTTGGGGCCACGGCGTCGGCATGTGCCAGGTCGGCGCCTACGGACTCGCGCGACAGGGCTGGTCCGCTGAGCAGATACTGAAAACTTATTACTCCGGTATCGAACTCACGCGCCTCTATTAGTGTTATCCACAGATTACGCAGATTCCTTAATAACATCTGTGTAATCTGTGGATAAGAACCGTTAAATCTAATGCACCTCACACGAAATCAACTACTCGCCGGTCTCATACTGCTCATTCTGCTCTGGCTGGTTATACTCATTCGCATGTTTGCGATCGTCGGTCCAACGGCCTCCGGCAAAAGCACGCTCGGCATCGAGGTCGCCCTCGAAATCAACGGCGAAATAATCAACTGTGATTCGGTCCAGGTCTACAAGGAGATTGAAATTGCTACTGCCAAAGTCCCGCTCGATGAGCGCAAGGGCGTCCCACATCACCTGATCGACTTCGTTTCTCCCAACGTCAACTACACCGCCGTCGAATGGGCCCGCGAAGCCACAAAGACAATCGAGGAAATCGAAAGCCGCGGGCGCGTCCCAATCCTCGTTGGTGGCACTGGTTTTTATCTTCGCGCACTTCGAAACCCGCTCTTCGTCAGTCCACCAACTAACGAATGTCTGCGTCGCCGTCTCAACCAGATCCGCGAAAGACGCGGAGCCGAACATCTGCACAAAGTTCTCCGACGTATCGATCCAGTCGCCGCCGGCCAGCTTTACCCGCGTGACTGGCCGCGCGTGCAACGCGCGATCGAGGTCTACCTGCAAACGGGCCGCTCGATTGTGGACCAGCAGCCCGAACGTCCGGAGCCACACGAAAGCTCGCATCGCCTGCGTATTTTGGCGCTTAATCCACCGCGCGACGAGCTGTATAAACGAATCAACGAGCGCACCGAAGCACACTTTCACGCGGGTCTGATTGCGGAAGTGCGCCAGTTACTGGACCGCGGTTTTGTGTCCGATTCAAACGCCCTCGGCGCCCACGGCTACCGGCGCGTGGTCGAGTATCTGAAGGGCTTACGAGACCTCGAAAGCGCCGTCGAACAGACCAAACTGGACGTGCGCCACTACGCCAAACGCCAATTGACATGGTTTCGCCATGAAGCCGATGTCGAGTGGTTTGACGGTTTTGGTGAGGAAAACCGCATTTTACGATCGGTGTTGGAATCTATTTTCGCCGGTGCGCGGTCCAAATAATCAACTTTCTCTCACATCTCCCGCTATCTCTTGTCAGGCAAAGATCCGTGTTGTAATCTCATTGCAACCGCGCGGTCTACAATTCCACCCCCAGGTTTCAGCATGTCAGACGGCAAACAGGCACCACAAAATATCCAGGACGCTTTTCTCAACACGGTCCGCCGTGAAAAGGCTTCTGTGATCATTTACCTAACGAACGGCGCTAAGCTAACGGGCCGTATCCGCAGTTTCGACAAGTTTTCGGTCCTACTCGAATCAGGGTCACAGGAACAACTGATTTTCAAACACGCCATCTCGACGATCTCACAAACGCGCCGCGCGACGGGCGACCTGCATTCACAAGCGAATGCGGAAACAAACCCGCGCGAAGCCCGTCACGATGCCAACTCGCCTGAGGCGTGACATTCGATTAAACTCTCGCGAGCATTTCACTTGCAGAGGGGACGTGTGCCTGGAACTTTCATCACTTTTGAGGGTATCGACGGCAGTGGGAAGTCGACTCAGTTGCGTTTACTGGGCAATTTCCTGCGGGCCAATGGTTGTGACGCGCTTCTGACGCGCGAGCCCGGCGGTACTACGCTCGGAGTGCGCTTGCGGGCCGCATTGCTGGACGCGGCGGAGGAAGTCGATCCGTTAACGGAGCTGCTGGTGTTTGCGGCGGATCGCGCTCAGCACGTACGGCGCTTCGTGCGTCCGGCGCTCGACGCCGGCAGACTCGTGATCTCGGATCGTTACGCTGACGCGACCGTCGCGTACCAGGGCGCGGGACGAGGTTTCTCGCCGGAGCTGATCTCGCAAATCGTTCAGTTAGCAACTGAAGGTCTGAAACCAGACCTTACGCTGCTTTTCGATCTGCCGATCGAAGAGTCGACAAATCGCACTTCACGGCGTTCGACCGGGAAAAGTGCGACGCGGATCACACGCGATCGTTTAGATATCGAGCACGCCGACTTCCACGCGCGTGTGCGCGACGCTTACTTGCAGATCGCACTCGCCGAACCGGAACGCGTGAAGTTGATCGACACGAGTGGTCCAGTCGAACGAACGCAGGAGTGTTTGAAAGAGATCATCATTCCCTTTCTGCAAAGCCGCGGTCACTTTGCGGTGAACTATGTTTGATCAGCTCACAGGAAACGCCAGAGTCAAAGCGATACTGAAACGGATGCTGGTCTCAGATCGGCTTCCGGGCGCGATGCTGTTCACGGGCGAAGAAGGCATCGGCAAGAAACTCTTCGCGCTCGAAATTGCTCGTGCTTTGAACTGTCGCACGCCAAAGGACAATGAAGCGTGCGGTGTCTGTTCGTCGTGTGTCCGTATTGGCAAGCTTAATTACCCGACCCGTGACGATTCAGACGACTGGACGCAGATTATCTGGACGGACTATCCGGACGTCGGGCTCGTTGTCGCACCACGGCGCGTACTGCGCGTCGAGCAGATGCGGCAGATCGAGAAGGAAGCGAACTTCCGACCGTTTGAAGGCAAGGCGCGCGTCTTTTTGATCGACGAGGCTGACAAGCTCAACGATGCTTCCGCAAATGCGCTCTTGAAAGTGCTCGAAGAACCGCCGAGGACGTCGCACCTGATCTTGATCACAGCGCGACCGGCGATGCTTCTGCCGACGATACTCTCGCGTTGCCAGATGATTCGTTTCTCGCCCTTGACACCAGATGAGATCGAGACTCACTTAACGAAGAAAAAGCTTGTCGATGGTAAGACGGCGCGTTTGCGCGCGCGTGCGGCTGGCGGCAGCATAGGACGGGCGCTTTCCGGTGATCTCGTCACGTTCACATCGCAGCGAAAAGCGATGCTGAAAGTGCTGAACGCACTCGTCCTGAGCGACGATCGTGCGCAACTGCTGCGCTCGGCGGAACAATTAAACGAAGCTCAATACAAGGAAGAATTTGAAGAGCGATTGGACGTGCTCGAGACTCTGATTCGCGATGCATGGATGCTGTCGCTCGGCGTCGACACGTCGCGAATCGTGAATGAAGATCTATCAGCGGAGTTGAAAGAAGTGGCTCAGAAGCTCGATCCGAGCCGTGCCGGTGATTGGATTTTGCAGATTGAAGATTTACGTGAGCAACTGATCGTCAACGTCAATCGCAAAATCACGACTGACTCACTGTTTTTAGTTATGGCTGGCGATGTGGCGGCAGGCAAAAGACCGAAGGTACGTTAAAACGCGGATTTACGCGGATTTACGCAGATCGGAAAGTAATTTCTCAGTCTCCATCACGAAAGCTTCAACAATATTCTCGCCAGCCACTTTCCGCATCGGCACGCCATCCTTGAAAATCATCCCGACACCACGGCCAAACGTGATTCCGAGTTGCGAGTCGTGCGCTTCACCTGGACCATTCACCGCGCAACCCATGATCGAAAGATGCAACGGCTCTTCAATATGAGCCAGCCGGCGCTCGATCTCTTCAACAATCCCGACGAAGTTATCAACATCAAGCCGCCCACACGTCGGACAAGCAACCACCGTCACGCCACGCGTCCGTAACCCAAGCGACTTCACAATCTCCCACGCCACGCGAACCTCTTCCTGTGGCTCCGCCGCAAGCGAAACGCGAATCGTGTCGCCAATACCTTCGTGCAACAGAATTCCGAGTCCGATCGACGATTTCACAGTGCCGCTGAACGAAGTCCCGGCTTCGGTGACACCGAGATGAAACGGATAGTCAACCTTCTCGGCCAGTAGTCGATAAGCAGCGACGGTGCGATGCACGTCCGAAGCTTTCAAAGAGATGATGATGTCTGTGAAGTCGAGATCTTCGAGGATCTGAATGTGTCTGAGGGCTGACTCGACCATGGCCTCGGGCGTCGCCGTCCCGTACTTCTTCAGCAGATCTTTTTCGAGCGAGCCACCATTCACACCGATCCGGATCGGCACTTTCTGCGCTTGCGCAGCGCGCACCACTTCACGAACACGCTCGTGTGCACCGATATTGCCGGGATTGAGTCGCAGCTTGTCGATGCCCGCTTCAAGCGCCATCAACGCGAGTTTGTAGTGGAAATGTATGTCAGCGACGATCGGAACGTCGGGCACGCGTTTCCGAATCTCTTTCAACGCAATTGCAGCGTCGTTGTCCGGAACGGCGAGTCTGACGATCTCGCAACCCGCTCGGACCATCTCTTCGATCTGCGCCACGGTAGCGCCCACGTCCGAAGTGTCAGTCTTTGTCATCGACTGAATCACTACGGGAGCGCCACCACCGATTTGAATATGCTTGACTTGAACTGGTCGCGTTTTGCGCATGAGCTATTTAGCCGGGGCAGAAGCAGCCGGTGGCGGCTTCTCCTCTTGCCGATTGCCTCCAAACGTCTTCAGCAGGTCGTTGCTGATCACGAAAACCATCAGCAGCAGCACCATCACAAATCCTACTTGCTGAATACGATCGCGCACCGCGGAAGAGATCGATAAACCGATGAGGGCGAGCAGCCCCTCGAGCAGCATCAGGAAGATTGCGCCGCCGTCGAGCACTGGAATCGGCAGTAGGTTGAAGATACCGAGGTTCAGACTGAGAAAACCGAGCATGCCGAAAACGCCGTCCCAGCCCATCTTCTCAATCGATTTTTGTGTCGCCTGGTAGATGCCGATCGGGCCTGACAACGTGTTACGCACCGAGCGTTGTCCAGTGAAGACTTGTCCGAGCGCCTTGCCGGTCAAACGCAGGATTTGAATGTTCTGATCGTAGGCGTACTTTGTCGCCGAGCCGACGTTCGCCGCGTGGAGTGGATATCTCTCCATGACGACAAATCCGAGTCGGCCGTCGATGCGCTTGTCATCAGTGGTCAGTTGCACGGTCTGGCCATCACGTTGAACCGTCATCGCAATCCGGTCGTTGGGGTGATTTCTCACGTATTCCGTCACCTGCGCGGAGCTTCTTACGTCCTGGCCATCGATGGATATAAAGCGATCGTTTTCTTTCAGCCCTACGGTTTCGGCAGGTGAGCCTTGATTCACCTGTACGACGACCACCGGCAGGCCACCATAATCAGGAATGAAATCCAGAGTACCTGCGGCTTCGCCATTTTCCATGTGGGTAGTCGGCGTGACTGTCAGCGAGACTTCCTGGCCATTTCGATTCACTACGACCGGCAATGGACGACCCGGCGAAAGCAGCGCCTCGCCATTGATAACGTCCCAGCTCGGGTTCTCTGTGCCATTCAACGAGATGATGCGATCTCCGGGCTGGAGACCAGCTTGAGCTGCGGCGCCATCTTTTTGAACGTAATAAACAACCGGCGATGGTGTTGCCGGAACGCCATACATGAACGCACCTACAAATGGGATCGCCATTGCGGTGAGGATGTTCATGATCGGACCTGCAAGTGCAACCATGATCCGCTGCCAACGGGGACGCAGGTTGTACATCTCCTTCGGAGGAATGTCCTGCGCACTTGCACCCTCGAGAGGCGCGTTTGATTCATCGCCGCCGAGCTTCACATAACCGCCGAGAGGAATGGCTGAGACACGGTAATCCGTATGCCCCCACTTTTTGCCGAACAATCGCGGGCCAAACCCAACGGAAAACGTTTCCACACGGATTTTAAAGAGTTTGGCAACGATGAAATGGCCGAATTCGTGAAGGACAACAGCGGTGCCGAGGACAAAGATAAATCCCAGCGGGATAATTAGATAACTCATTCAAAGCCTTCTCGTTAAAGTCTTTCGTCAAATAACCACAGTTAGACTCGACCATTTCGAGCCGGGTTGCACAAAAACGAGTTTGCCACAAAAAGGCACAAAAGGCACAGAAAGAATTCATGAAAAGATTTGTGCATCTTGTGCTTCTTTGTGGCTAATTATTTGTTCGATTGTGGCGAGAGCGGCGTGGCGAGCGTGCTGATCTGCGTCGAGGATGGTTTGAATGTCTTTTACGGGCTGATTCACGTGATCGTTCATCACGCGTTCGATGACCTGCGCGATTTCGGTCAAACGAATCCGCTCATTCAGAAACGCGCTGACTGCCTCTTCGTTTGCAGCGTTCATGGCCGCGGGCAGCGTCCCGCCTTCAGTTAGCGCACGGTATGCGAGTTTTATGCAAGGAAAACGCTCCAGATCGGGCGCTTCGAAGTGCAGCCCGGAAACTGCAGTTAGATCCAGCGGTGGGAGTTGACATGAATGACGCTCAGGATACGTGAGCGCATACTGAATCGCGTGACGCATATCGGTGACGCCCATTTGCGCGATCACAGAGCCGTCGACCATCTCGATCATCGAGTGCACCACCGATTCGGGATGCACGACAATGTCGATCTCGTTTGGTCCGAAGTCGAACAGCCAGCGCGCTTCGATCACTTCAAGGCCTTTGTTCATGAGAGTGGCTGAGTCGATCGTGATCTTTGCGCCCATGTTCCAGGTCGGGTGCTGCATCGCTTCAGCTACAGTCGCGTGTTCCATCTCGGCTTTGTTCTTTGTGCGAAATGGTCCACCTGAGGCAGTCAGAATGATTCGGCGCACTTCTTCTCGTCGCTCACCTCGCAAACACTGGTGCAAAGCGTTGTGCTCGGAATCGACGGGCAACAATTCCGCTCCTGACTTTCGAGCTGCTTCGGTCATCAGCTCGCCCGCCATGACGAGAGTTTCTTTGTTAGCGAGTGCGACGCGTTTGCCCATCTCGAGTGCTTTGAGTGTGGGCACAAAACCTACCGCGCCGACCGTGGCTGAGATAACGCAGTCGGCCTGCGGGTGTGTTGCGACCTCGATCAGTCCGGCCTCGCCGATGACGATGCGTGGCAGATCAACATCACGCGCGAAGAGCATTGCGCGCAGATCGTGTGCAGCAATCTCGTTGTCGACTGAAACTACTTCCGGCAGGTGCGTCGCGATCTGATCGGCGAGACGCTCGACGTTTGTGCCTGCTGCGAGCGCGACGACGCGCATGTGTCTCGTAGTCAACGATTCGATTACGCGCAGACTATTGCAACCGATGGATCCGGTTGAACCAAGGATCGCAACTCCGGTGGTGTTCGTTAATGACTCAATCATGCAACCAAGCGGGGGATTGTTAGTTTTGTATCGTAGGGGTCGAGTAGATTGACAGTCAGGCCTGACGAATTAACGTAGCTCGCTTTGATAACGCTCCATTCCCTGTTACGCAGCAATAGTTCGACGTTCGCGTTAACAGTCTGTCGTTCACCAATCACTTTCAAATACAGTATTGCTGAACCTGTATCGCCGTTCTGAAAAGCCACACTGCCGGTGACGATGTTACCAAAGTCCGTTACCGTGCCGATATCCGCCTGTAGCTTCTCGTTGTTGCGGAGATAATCTCGCGCGCGCGACGCCGCTTCGCTCTGGTTCAGCGAGTACAGCGCGAACCCGACAATCGCTCCCACAAAACAGACGACCAGAAAACCAAGCACGAGAACCACGCCACCAATCATCAGAAGGATTTTTTTCGTGGTCATCAGCTTTCTTCTAAGCGTCAGCTTTGGAAGTAGAAGCGTGCAAAATAGTAGATGAGTGGTGCATTGAAGAGCAAGCTATCGAGACGATCGAGTATGCCGCCGTGACCGGGAAGTATGTTAGCGGCGTCTTTTGCGCCTGCGCCGCGTTTGAGTGCGCTTTCTGCCAGATCGCCGAGGATTCCCAGTAAAGCCATGATCGCGGCGAGGGGAAGCATGTATTTCAGTGGGAACTCACGAAAGAACCAGAAGTGTGCGATTGCAGCCATCGCGAGAGCCGCGACGATGCCACCGACTGCGCCTTCCCACGTCTTTCCGGGGCTGATCGATGGGGCGAGTTTGCGTTTGCCGATTGCGCGGCCAGTGTAATAAGCGCCGGCGTCTGAACCCATCAGGACGAGAAAGAAGAACGACAACAGATGCGCCGAAAGCGGTTGCGGAAAACCGGTGCGCAGTGCGACGAGATGACTGCCGAGTAGTGGGATATACAACACGCCGAGCAGCGTCGATCCAACTGCGGCGATCATTTTTTCAAACGGCGCGCCACGAAGTGTCACTGCGATTAATGTCCCGATCGTGACGGCAAGGATCACGAACAGCACGAGAAGCACATTCGCCGGATCATTCTGTAACGGGATCGTGATCAGCGCCGCTCCGGCAAGATAGCCCGCTCCGACTTCAGGCTGTAGCTTGAGTTTCTTCGCGAGCAGGTAAAACTCCCAGAGCGCCAGTACCATCGCGGCCGCCGCGAGCACCACAAACACCCACCACAAAGAAGAAATAAGAATTGAAGCGATCAGGAAAGGTAAAACAACGACCGCGGTTAGGATTCGTTTCATTCAGTTAGGCATCAGGGTTGATGGCCTGATAGCCGATGCCCCAGATGCGCAATAGGGCGCGGCATCCTTTCTCGAAGTCTTCCGTGAAATCGACGAGCTGGTATGAAGATAAGGCCCATCCGAATTTGCGGTAATTGCCGGCCCGAATCACAGCGGGAACGATAGAATAGTCATACTGATCTTCTCGTAATACGAAATGGAGTTCTCGACTCACCCACTTCGATCTTATCGAATCAGGTGAAAGGAGAATAACAAACCAGTCGCATCGTTCCAATGCGTCACCAATCTCATCGTGCCATTGTTGAGCGCCCCGGATGCTGCTCGGTCCATGCCATACGGGAACGCCGTGTCGGCGCAAAAGACCTACTATTTTTTCTGCAATTCCCAGTCCACACTGGAGTGACAAAGAAAGACTTCTTTTGGGTGAGGAAACATATTGTTGTGAGGTATTAGAAATCTTATTTCTAGGCTACAGCCTTAAGGGACTGAAGCGCATGAGTTATTTGGTCAAAACCCTCCTCGTACCCATCATAGACGGGCATTATAATCAGGTCCAAGTGGCTTATAATCCAGCCAAGACTTTTCGACGCGACACTTTGCTCAACGCCCACGAGAACTGGGATCACGCGATACTCAAACTGGATATTGCTAAGTGCAAAACTAATATCTCGATGAACGATAACCGAATCGAGAGCGTCAGGAGTGATGAGGACTACCATTGCGTCTGATTGTTCCAGCGCTTCACCAGTAACTTTGGCCCAATTGTCACTGGGATACGTGTCATATTCGTCATCCCAAACATCCAAGCCTGCTTGCTTAAGGGTTTTGACGACTTGCCGGACCAATGGTCTGTTGCCATGTGAGTGAGTAATGAAGACTTTCATGTGAGTGAACTCCTTTTTGGGTGCGGATTGTACTTGAATTCTCTATAGTCCGCAACAGAGAATAGTGGTCTATTTTTAACTCACAACGAGCTTCAGGCCGCCGAAGCGACGGTCGCGGCGCTGGTAGTCGACGATGGCTTCGAGCAGGTGGACGCGGCGGAAGTCGGGCCAGAGGGTTTCGGTGACGTAGATCTCGCTGTACGCGCTTTGCCAAAGTAAGAAATTTGAGATTCGCAGCTCGCCACTCGTGCGGACGAGTAGATCGAGCTCGGGAAGATTGCGGGTGTAAAGCTCGTTAGCGATGCGCTCTTCGGTTAACTGATCGGGACGGCTGCCCTCGTCCAACAAACGTCTGACTGCCGCGCGCGTGGCGTCGACGATCTCTGCGCGTCCACCGTAATTCAACGCCACCGACAAGATCATTCCCTTGTTTCTGGCAGTCTGTTCGGTGGCGCGTTGGATTTCTTTCCGGACGTTTTCAGCGAGCGCGCCGATACGCCCGATGGTTTGGAACTTGATGTTTTGTCTATCGATCTCTTCGAGCTCGAGTCGAATGTAGCGACGCAGCATGCGCATTAACGCGTCGACTTCATAACGCGGGCGCTTCCAGTTTTCCGTCGAGAACGCGTACAACGTCAACGCGCCAAGACCGAGCCGCGCGCCTGTGTCCACGGCGGCGCGCACGGCTTCGACACCCGCTTTGTGACCGGCGATGCGTGGTTGGCCGCGCTGGGCCGCCCAACGGCCGTTGCCGTCCATGATGATCGCGACGTGACGCGGCAGACGATCCCAAGCCACCGCAGCCAGCAGCGACTCTTCTCGCGTTCCTTTTTGAATTACTCCGGCGAAGTCAGAAAGCATGGAAATGAAAGAAGTGTCTCACGCAGCGGCGCAACGGCGCAAAGAAAACCCGCTGCGCCGTTGCGCCGCTGCGTGAGAAATTATTCATAGCGCACCGAAACCAACGTGAGCCCGCATGCAGGCGCCGTGACGGCTGCGGTTGGACGAACGCCCGTCTGGAGCGCCGCGGCAACCGCATCACGATCCAGCGCGCCGCGCCCGACTGCCATTAACGTCCCCGCCATCGCACGCACCATGTAACGCAAAAATCCGTTCGCGCTCACGTGAATCTCAATCAACGGGTCAGGTCGCTCGCTGATCTCAACACGCGTCACCGTCCGAACACGATCTTCAACATCTGACTGCGCCGCCGAGAAGGCGGTCCAATCATGCTCGCCACAGAACAGCCGGCCTACGTCTTTCATACGCTCAAGATCGAGTTGGCGCGCATCGTGATGCGCGTAGCGCCACCAGAACGGCGAGATCACTGGACCATTCACGATCCGGTAAACGTAGGTCTTCTCGAGCGCCGAATAGCGCGCGTGAAAATCATCTGCCACAACTTCACACGACAACACGCGCACATCTTTGCCGATATTGCCATTGATCGCAGCACGTAGCTTCGTCGCCGTGATCTCTCGTTGAATCTCAACACTGGCGACTTGCCCTTCAGCGTGAACACCCGCATCCGTGCGACCGGATCCATGAACGTTGACGCTGCGGCCCTCAATCAAAGAGAGCGCCTGCGTCAACTCACCCTGAACAGTCCTGCGACCTTCTTGAATCTGCCAGCCGTGGAAGTCGGTCCCATCGTACTGAAGAAGCAATTTGTAATTCACGGCGCTGCTTTCCGGCTGCCGGGCTTCACGACGGGTTCACCGAGTTTGCACGCATCACACACCGCAGACTCAACCGACAACACTCGCAACGACGCAAGCGACGTCAGCGGAACACCAACATCCGCACTACCGCCGGAACGATCGATGATCGACGCTGCACCGACAACATCCGCACCAGCTTTGCGAACCGCATCAATCGTCTCGCGAGTTGATCCACCGGTCGTGATCACGTCTTCGACAATCAAAGTCTTCTCACCGGGCGCGATCGTGAACCCACGACGCAACGTCATCTGGCCCGCTTCGCGTTCGGTCCAAACAAACCTTGCACCCAACGCGCGCGCAACCTCGTGACCAATCACGATCCCGCCAATCGCCGGCGACGCGACCAGTTGAATTCCCTGCCCCCGAAACACATCGGCCAGAGCGCGTCCGAACGCCTCAGCACGCTCGGGAAACTGAAGCACAAGCGCACACTGCAAATAGACCGTGCTATGCAAACCGCTGGAAAGTTGAAAGTGGCCTTCGAGCAACGCGCCGGTCGCTCTGAATTGATCGATGACTTGTTCAGCGTTCAAGTTCTTACCTCGCGGAGTATGTGCGTGCTACAATCCTGAGCGAATGCCGCCTTATCCGAATTTAGTTTCTGATTCTACACTCGTCCAGGACACAATCGACCTGTTAACTTGCTCGGGCGGACGTGCGGCTGCGTCGGAGATCGTCGACGCCGTCTTCAAACTCTCTCACATCGACGACGAGCTAGCCGGACTACTCGTCGCAGACCTGATCAGAAACGATCGCCGCTTCAAGATCATTGAGAACAACACCGTCGAACTACTCGAAGACGACAGTCATTTGCGACTTCTTAAAGATCTCGATTTCGTGGTCGTTGATGTCGAAGCCACTGGCGCAAAGACACCGCCGAATCGACTCATCGAGCTCGGCGCTTTTCGAATTCGCGGCGGACGCATCGCTGATAAGTTTGTGACCCTCGTCAATCCTGAGATCCCGATTCCGCGTTTTGTCGCGACGCTCACGGGTATTTCAAACGAGATGGTCAAGGTTGCGCCTGTGTTTGCAGATGTCGCGCCGAAATGGCTCGACTTCGTGAGCGAAGCGGTCCTGGTGGCCCATAACGCGCCGTTCGACACGAGTTTTCTCAATCACGAGATATCGCGCGTTTATCCCGGACATCGCATGGTCAACCCGCATCTCTGCACGGTCAAACTTTCACGACGCGCAATGCCTGATCTTTCAAATCACCGGCTGGAGACGATCGCGAGTCATTTTTCGATCCCGATCGCGAGCCGTCATCGTGCAGGCAGTGACGCACTCGCAACTGCCGAAATCTTCATTCTCTTACTCACCGAGTTGGAAGAAACTCACGGGATCAAAGATCTCGGCGCTGCGAGAAGATTTCAGTTCCCCGAATTAACCACGGGTCTTCACGGATGATCGGCCGCGATCTCCGGTCTTTTGAATTTCTGTCTTAACAACACAAAGATCACGATCGCGACGACCAGCCCCAGTCCGATCCATGGATAGTACTTCGCCAGGATCTCTTTCGCCTGCGCTCCATATCGCACCGCGAAGTAACCTTCGAGCAAAAACCTGAAACCACGTCCCACGATGATCGCGAGCATGAATCGCACGAGGCTAAACCGGAACACACCCGCAGAAACAACAAAAATCTTGAATGGAAACGGCGGTGGCATCAATGTAGCCGCCACTACCGCGAAGATGTCGTAGCGCTCGATCCAGTTCTTCACTCGGTTTCTTTTGACTTCGGAAAATCGATTGAGCGCGCGTGCTCCTGCGCGTCGTGAAATCAGATAGAGGATCAAACACCCGAGCGCCGATCCGGCCGTCGCCATAAACGCGTAAAGCAACATCCAGCTCGGGTTCGCGGTCGACAACAACAGCATCAACGCATCGGCACTGCTCGGCAACGGCACGAATGTCGAGTCGAGCAATGCGACCATGAACAAACCGAACGCGCCGTATGTGATCAGGTATTCAGAAAGGCGTGTAAGCCACTTCACCGGATGGAGACCAAATCTCAATTACAGGATCCTTTCACTCTGAAACTTCGTCGGCCGCGGCATCCACAGGTGCGCGCCCACTCCGGCGCTGCCGAACGATGAAATAAATAATCAATCCAATCAACACCAACGTACCAACAATACTGACAATCACGAGCCCGTTGTCTTTCATAAACAACAGCACGCGACGGCCATAGTAGACAGCGAGTATGCCTTCGACGTAATAACGCAGCGAACGCGCAATCATCACCGTCAGCAAAAATTTCCAACGCGGATACTCCAGCGCGCCCGCAGTCGCGACGAATATCTTGAACGGCAACGGCGGCGGAAGTATTGCGGGAATGGCGATCGCGAAAAAACCAAACCGCTCGTACGCGCGCTCGACTCGCTTGATACTTTGCAGGGGAAAGCGCTTGCGCAACACTGCCTGGCCACCGCGTCGAACGATCGTGTAGAGCAGATTGCAGCCAATCACGCTTCCGGTCGCGGCGAAGAGCGGGAAGTAGAACACCGCAGTCGGATGCTTGAAACAGCGTCCGACAACGAGGTAATCGTTGATTTCGGGAAGCGACAAGAGGGACGAATCGAGCGCACCGATAATGATCATCGCCGGCGCCGCGAGATAAATCGGCAGGCCAATAACGTTTACTTCCAACCACCGGGCAATCGCGGCTAACCAGTCGTACATGCGGCGGTTATAAAAGCATAGATGCCCCTCGAAACAGAAATCCGCGTTAATCCGCGTCCCTATTTTACCGGGGCAAAGATATTGGGCGTATCGTAAGTAACACCGACAGTGAAGCCGGAGTTTGGACTGAAGCTGGTGAGACCTTTGATACCCGCGAAGTCGAACCGCAACCCTGACGCCCGGATCTGCATTCCGAGCCGCGCTTCACCCATCGACTCAGTGCCGAGTGGACCGTTGCCCGGGCGTGTGTTGGCGCGTCCATTTACTTCGCCCGCGATGGCAAACTGTTTGTTGATGTGGAATATTCCGGCGACGCCGTAAGTCAGAACATCGTTCTGAGTAAACAACTCGGTTGGCGCAGTGAGTATCGCGATGCCGAGATTGCCAAACGTATTGAAGCGTCCATCATGTCCAAACTTCTTGCCGACGAGAACCGACCCGAACGCATTCGTTGCATTCAATCCGATGCCGCGCGCTTCGTTTGAGTTAGGAAGCTGCACGCCGAAACGAAAGCCCAGCGAGGGACCACGACGTGTTTCGTTACGCAGTTTGAACTTCGCTGCGATCGTGAAGTCGCCTGTGTCGTTCGTCGAGTTTGCACCGGGGGTGAGATCCAGCGGGATTGCTGAGGGACCACGGGAGTTGATGCTGACGTAATTTTGTGCGACGCCTTCGATCTGAAACTCGACGTTCGGTCCCATGCCGAAACTGATACCGATAACACCGCCGCGCGTCAGATCACCCCTGATGCCTGAGACCGAATACTTCGCGCCTTGCATGAAATCGATCCCTGCTTCGATGCGGATCGTGCCTGGCGGGATGATGTCGACGTCTTCCGTTATGAGAGGGCGCTGCTGCGCGGTCGCAGTGGCAGTGCCGGAGATCAGCAGAGCAACAATGAAAAGGAGACGCCTCATCGACGAGGGATTCTAAGACAGGATTACGGGATTCACAAGATTTACATGAAAAATCCTGCTAATCTTGCAAACCCTGTAATCCCGTCCAACAGGTCTCGTATTATTGCGCGCGAAAGGAATTTAATCATGCGACGTTTCGCACTCCTCTTTGTTGCTCTCGTTTGTCTCGTCAGTTTTCCGTACTCAGGCCAAACATCAGTTCAACAAAACGCAGTTCAGATACAAGGCATCAAGGACCGCATCACGATTCGCCGCGACGAGCGTGGCATTCCTTACGTCGAAGCACAGAACGACGAGGATCTGTATTTCGGACAGGGTTACGCGACCGCACAGGATCGACTCTGGCAGATGGATCTCTTCCGCCGCACCGCACGTGGCGAGCTGGCGGAAGTACTCGGCGCCGGACCAAACAACGTCGCCCTTGATCAGGACAAGCTGCATCGCACTTACGGTTTCGCACAGGCGGCCGAAGCGGAAGCCGCGGCCGCCTCGCCTCGCACACGCGCGATGTTGGAAGCGTACGCGCGCGGCGTGAACGCGTATGCAGCTTCACTCGATCCGAAGTCGATGCCACCGGAGTTTCAGATCCTGAATTACGGCTTTCGTGCGTGGACGCCGGCAGATACGTGCGTCGTCGTCAAAATATTTGCTGAAGCACTTTCCGACACATGGCGCCTCGACATCATGCGCCAGGCGCTGAGTGTTTTGCCCGCTGATAAGCGCGCCGAATTGTTGCCCGAGATTTCGCCGATCGACGTGTTGGTCGTCGGTAAAGATACGCCGCAGTCGAAAAGCAAATCCGCGCATGTGAAACGCGAGCCTGTTTCAAGTGAGGCACTCGCGAGACTCGCGTACAACCAGGAGATCGCGGCCGCGGCTCTCGATCGCATCGGTTTTGGCACTGATTCGCTCGCAGCCAGTAACAACTGGGTTGTGAGCGGCAGTCGCACTGTCACCGGCAAACCGCTGCTCGCAAACGATCCACACTTGCGTCCGACAGCGCCTTCAATCTGGCACCTCGTCCAACTGAGCGCGCCGGGTGTACGCGTTGCCGGTGTGGCTACGGCGGGTTTGCCTGGCGTCATTATCGGTCACAACGATCGGATCGCGTGGGGATTCACGAATGTCGGCCCGGATGTTCAGGACTTGTACGTTGAGAAGTTTAATCCGGACAATCCGAAGCAATACCAAACGCCGAGCGGTTGGCAGGACGCGGTTATTCGTAACGAGCAGATCAAGGTCAGGAAAGCTTTCGGCAGCGCTGAATTCAATACCGTGACGCATGACGTGACCGTGACACGACATGGCCCAATCATCTTCGAAGGCGACGGCAAGCGTTACGCGCTACGCTGGACGGCGCTCGATCCGGCGAAGAACAATCCCGAGAGCACTTTCGTCATCAATCGCGCTCGCAACTGGAAAGAGTTCAATACTGCGCTCGAATCGTTTACAGCGCCGACGCAGAATATTGTTTACGCCGACGTTGACGGACACATCGGTTATCACGCCGCCGGTGTGGTGCCGATCAGGAAGTCTGGCGACGGCAGTATGCCGTACGACGGTTCGACTGACGCCGGCGAGTGGACCAGTTACATTCCCGTGTCAAAGTTGCCGACGCTTTACGATCCACCATCAGGAATCATCGTTACCGCTAACCAGCGCATTGTCGGTACTGACTATCCTTATTTCCTATCGCATAGTTGGGCCCAGCCGTATCGCGCACGCCGCATACTCGATCTGCTCAATGAAAAACCAAAACTCTCGTCTGACGACTTCCGTCGCATCCAGGGAGACGTTTACTCGATCGCAGGCATGTCGTTTACTAAAGAAGCCGTCAAACTGTTGCGAGCGAAGCTGACGCCGGCAGATGAGAAGTTAAAAGCTCACCTCGATCTGTTCGAAAAATGGGATGGAAGAGTTAACGCAGAGTCCAATGTAGTGCCACTGCTGGCCCAGGTGCGACTCGCCTTTCGCGCAAAGATTCTAACCGCGGCGCTGGGCCAGGATTTGGTCAGAAACTATCAATGGAACAACTTTGATACGACTCTCGATCGTGTAATCAAAGAGCAGCCGGCTTCCTGGCTGCCGAAAGAATATGCAAGTTACGGTGATTTGCTGCGCGCGTGTTACGACGAAGCGATTGCTACGGTTACGAAGAATCTGGGTGCCGATGAGACCAAGTGGACCTGGGGCGAGATGACGAAAGTGCGTTTCCCACATCCACTCGGTGGTGCGCCTTTGATCGGCGCACAATTCACGGTTCCGCCGTTTCCACAAAACGGAACCGGCGGTTTCATTGGCGCGACGGTAAATGTCGGCCAGGCTGTGTCGATGCGATTGATCGCGGATCCGAGTGATTGGGACAAGACGCAGCATGGGATCGCGCTCGGTGAATCGGGATTGCCGAAGAATCCGCACTGGAGCGATCAGCTTGCTGACTGGCGCGCAGTTACCCCACGCGAGTTTCCGTTTACGGCCGCAGCCGTGTCGAAAGCAGCAAAGGAAACGTTAGTTCTTGAGCCAGTGAAATGACTGAGTCATGGCGGGTCTTCTGTGCCATTGAACTTCCGGCCGAGGTTCGTGCGCGGCTCGAGGATCATATTTTGAAGTTGCGGAAAGAAGTTCCCGATGCGGCGGCGAGTTGGAGTCGCGTCGAGAATATTCATCTGACGCTAAAGTTTTTTGGGAATGTTGAAGTGAAGCAGATCACGCGTATCACTGAGGTGGCGGAGCGGGTGGGGAGACAGTTCTCGACGTTTCAGATCGGTGTTGGTGGAACGGGAGTGTTTCCGAGGCCGAGTCGTGCGCAGGTGCTCTGGATCGGTGTCAGTGATCCGTCAGGTCAGTTGACTGCTTTGCAAGAGAAGTTTGAAGACGAGTGTGCGGCGGAAGGTTTTGAGAAAGAGGATCGCGCGTATCGTCCACACTTGACGATCGCGCGCCTTCGCAAACCGGAAAGCGCGCGACATCTCGCGGATGCTCATTTGCAGATGAAGTTCGAGACGATCGAAGTGGAGCTGAAAGAGCTCGTCGTCTTTCGTAGCGAGCTCAGCCCGAAAGGCTCAAAATACACAACCATTTCAGCCGCAGATCTTCGCGGATAAAAACGCCGATCTACCGCGGGAGCTCGCGCGGGCGTGGTGGTGGCGGTGGTGACTGATCGTCCTTCTCACCAGTCTGCGATAACACTTCCTTGATCGCACCCACGCTCGAAAGCATCGACGAAGCTTCGACAGGCATAAATATTACTTTCGAGTTGTTACTTCGCGTCATGTCGCGCAGGCTCTCGATGTAACGCATCGTGATCAGATAGTGACCAGGATCACCGCCAGGGATCGAGGAAGCGATTCGCGTCAACGCTTCCGACTCAGCTTCAGCATTACGCAGACGTGCCTGCGCCGCACCTTCGGCCGCGAGTATCGCCGACTGCTTTTCACCTTCTGCACGGGTCACGGCGGCCTGCTTCTCACCTTCCGCGCGCGTGATCGCTGCCTGCCTGTCGCCCTCGGCCTGCAACACGAGCGCGCGGCGGTTGCGTTCCGCAGTCATCTGCTTCTCCATCGTGATACGCACGTCTTCCGGCGGATTGATGTTCTTCACGTCGACGCGCGTAACCTTCACACCCCACTTATCAGTCGCCTCGTCGAGGATTATGCGTAGTTTGGAGTTGATCTGATCGCGCTGTGAAAGTGTGTGGTCGAGGTCCATGTCGCCCATAACTGCGCGCATGCCGGTAATCGTCAACTGCACGATACCGCCAACCAGATCGTTCATTTCGTAGACGGCTTTTACCGCATCGGTGATCTGCCAGTACACCACTGAATCGACATGAATCGTGACGTTATCGCGAGTGATGACCGGCTGCGGCGGAAGATCGATATACTGCTCGCGTAAGTCTATAGATGTCAGGCCTGGCCGCGTATTCGTCCAGTAGACCGCGCGCGGCTTGTCGATGAAGGGCCACAGAATGTTTAGCCCACTGTTTGCGACCTGATGAAACCTACCGAGACGCTCAACCAGCATCACCGTTGCTTGCGGCACGATTCTGATCGTTTTCACGGCAATTACGAGCAAAACGATCGCAATGAACCCGAAAAACATGAAGGCCAGAAGGCCTGCTACTGCATCCATTAGTCAGACTCCAGTCCACAGATTTCACAGATTGCGCAGATTATAGATCGGAATCTGTGTAATCTGTGGATAAAGCTTGCTGAACGATCTCCGCGGCTGCCAGAATCATCTCTTCCGCGAACGGCAGACCCGCAATCTGCACGCCGATCGGTAGCCCTTCATTCGATTTCCCGGCTGGTACAGTCACAACAGGCAGGTTGAAGACACTGAACGTTTGCGCGTAGCTGAACGCTTTGAATGTTCCCATCGTGGTATCGCGAACCGTGACTTTCAGCGTTTCGTGTGGATAAGCCGGCGTGGCGCCGACTGGCGCAATGATAATCGGTGTCGTCTCCATCCACTGGACCAACTCTTCGCGTAGCCGATCGCGCTCCATCCAGAACGCGATGTATTCATCCAACGCGGGCGCGGGCGTGTGGTCTGCCGTGCCGAGCCGCCAACTCACGAATGATCCGCCCTCGTTCTCACGACCTTTGTACAATCCGCGGAGCTGTACGACAGACGCGCGCGAAAACACTTTCAACCAGAGTTCGTTGCCGCGCTCAACATGCGGCGGTCGCTGCTCCTCGACCTTCAAACCGGCATCACTCAACGCGCGCGCCGCTGCCGCAACAGCACGCGCTGTCTCTTCAGTTACAGGCGCAACTCCGTCATCTGTGTACCACGCGACGCGAACGCCGCGAAGATCATGCGATTTTCTTTCAAACGGATCTTTGCTGAGCGCGGCTAACATTAATCGCAAGTCGCCCGCTGTGCGCGCTAGTGGTCCAATCACCGCTCCGAGTGAGTATGGACCAATACTCGGTGGAAACTGCAACTCACCCGGAATGCGCCCCGTCGTTGGCTTCAAACCACAAACTCCACAGAAATGCGCCGGAATTCTCACTGATCCCGCAAGATCGCTGCCGAGTCCGCCAGGCGACATAAACGTCGCAACAGCCACCGCTTCACCACCACTGGATCCCCCTGGCGTCAGATCGTGATTCAGCGGATGATTCGTGCGCCCAAACACTGGATTGTCAGCCGTGTAGTCCATCGCCATCTCGGCAGCGTTACTCTTTCCGAGAACAATCGCACCGGCTGCTTTCAGTCGCGCCACGGCAGGAGCGTCAGTTTGCGGAACGTAATCCATGCGCATCTTCGAGCCGCTCGTCGTGCGCAAGCCCGCAGTCTCGATCGTGTCTTTGATCGTGAGCGGCACGCCTTCCAACATACCGCCTGCTCCTCGCATCACCGCAATTTCCGCCTCGCGCGCACGCTCGATCACGTCAGGCGCGAGTGTGACGATCGCATTCAACTCCGGATTCAAGTGTGCGATCCGCTCGAGATGCGCCTCAACAACCTCAACCGGCGACACCTCTCGCTTCCTGATCATCGCCGCGATGGTCCCTAATGTCTCTTTGATCAAATCCGCGTTCTTCATCCGTCTAATCCGTGTTTTGCATTTCGTGCACTTCCCAATATAATTCAATTTGCTTTATTCAGACCCATTCAACCTGCCCCATCGCGTTCACGGCAAAGGAGTGAATTCTTGGCTATTCGTTTGAGCAGGACCTTCGTCTTGCGCAAGCTGCACCAGCTTTCCGGTATCGTTCCACTCGGACTTTTCCTTTTAGAACACTTTTACACCAATTCAAAGGCGCTAACGGGTCCGGGCGACTTTAACAAGTCCGTGGTCGATCTACAGTCGATCCCGTACATCCTGTTCGTCGAGATTGGCGGTATCTTCATTCCGCTGATCTACCACGCGGTGTACGGTCTGGTGATCACGATGGAAGCGCGGCCCAACAACCTCGCGTACCCTTATTCGCGCAACTGGTTTTACCTGATCCAGCGAATCACCGGGGTCATTCTCTTCTTTTTTATCACGTTCCACGTGCTCAACTTCCGTTTCGGGCTGATACCCGGCCTGAATACGGAGTCAGTTGCGCACCATGCCGATAAGGCGTTTGAAATCGTGGCACGTGAGTTTCGCATGATTCCGATCTTTATCATTTACATGATCGGGATCACCGCGACTGTCTGGCATCTCGCCAACGGCATCTGGTTGTTTATGGTCGACTGGGGCATCACGATTGGTGAGCGCGCACAGCGTTTGACCGGATATGCGTGCATCGCGTTTGGCGTGGTGCTGCTGCTGGTCGGCATCAACGCCGCAGTGGCATTCATCCGTCCCGGCGGACTGTTAGGAGGAATTATTTATTAATGGCCAGTAACGGATTGAAAATCGCGATTGTCGGAGGTGGGCTGGCGGGCCTCGCGGCCGCCATGAAAATCGCGGAGGCCGGCCATGCTGTCGATCTGTTTTCAGTTGTGCCCGTGAAGCGCTCGCATTCGGTGTGCGCGCAGGGCGGTATCAACGGCGCCGTCAACACGAAGGGCGAAGGCGATTCGACGTGGGAACATTTCGACGACACTGTTTACGGCGGCGACTTTCTCACGAACCAGCCACCCGCGAAAGCGATGTGCGAGATGGCGCCGGCGATCATTTACCTTTTCGATCGCATGGGGGTTCCCTTCTCTCGCACGCCTGAAGGACTGCTCGACTTCCGCCGGTTTGGTGGCACTAAACACCACCGCACTGCATTCGCCGGAGCTTCAACCGGCCAACAGTTGCTCTACGCACTCGACGAACAGGTTCGTCGTTACGAAGTAAACGGCAAAGTCAGAAAGTTTGAACACTGGGAAATGATGTCGCTCGTGCTCGACGAGCATCAGGTGTGTCGCGGACTGATCGCGATGGACTTACAAACGCTCGAGTTGAGAGCGTTTCCTGCGGACGCGGTGATCATGGCGACCGGTGGCCCGGGTCTCATCTTCGGCAAGTCGACGAATTCGATGGTCTGCACCGGCAGCGCGGTCTCGGCGTGTTACCAACAGGGCGCAAGATACGCGAACGGCGAGTTTATTCAGGTGCATCCGACGTCGATTCCGGGCGAAGACAAGTTGCGACTGATGTCGGAGTCAGCGCGCGGTGAAGGCGGCCGTGTTTGGGTGCCGAAAAAGGAAGGCGATGTTCGTCCACCGTCTTCGATTCCGGAGAATGAGCGCTGGTATTTCCTCGAAGATAAGTATCCGGCTTACGGCAATCTCGTGCCGCGCGACATAGCAACGCGTGAGATCTTCCAGGTGTGCATCGAGGGCAAGGGCGTCGGTGGTCAGAACCAGGTTTATCTCGATCTAACGCACATTCCCGCTGAAACTCTCGATCGAAAACTCGGCGCGATTCTCGAGATTTACGAGATGTTCGTCGGCGACGATCCGCGTCACGTGCCGATGCGAATCTTTCCGGGCGTGCACTATTCGATGGGCGGGCTCTGGGTTGACTACAACCAGCGCACGAACATTCCCGGACTACTCGCGGCCGGTGAATGCGATTACTCGATTCACGGTGCGAATCGTCTGGGCGCGAATTCCCTCGTCAGTTGCGTGTTCGGTGGGTTTGTCGCGGCGCCCGCTGCGATCGAGTACGCGAAAAACATCGAGCGCAACGGCGCCGATGGCTCGCGTATCTACGATCAGGAACTGAAAATGCAACAGGAGATCAACGACAAGTTGATCAAGCAGAGTGGCAGCGAGAACCAGTACGTGCTGCACCAGGAGATGGGCAAGTGGATGACGGACAACGTCACGGTTGTGCGTTACAACGACAAGCTTAAAGCGACTGATAACAAGTTGCTCGAGCTGATGGATCGTTACAAGCACATCTCGATCAACGATTCGAATCTTTGGGCCACGATGGCGCTGCCGCACGCACGCCATCTCGCCAACATGCTCGAGCTCGCGCGCGTGATCACGCTCGGCGCGTTGAATCGAAACGAGTCGCGTGGTGCGCACTACAAACCAGAGTTTCCGGACCGTGACGATGAGAATTTCCTGAAGACGACGATCGCGGAGTATTCCGGCGAAGGTCCGGTCTTCTCGTACGAGCCGGTCGACATCTCTTTGATAAAGCCGCGCAAACGCGACTACAGCAAGGCGAAGAAAGGTTAAATGAAGCCAACGACACAACCACCGAAATCAGTCGAGATTCACATTCGCCGGCGCGCCAATCCCGATTCACCGCAGTACTGGGAACAGTTTGAGATTCCGTATCGCCCGAATCTCAACATCATCTCGTGTTTGATGGAGATCCAGAAAAATCCCGTGACTAAAGCGGGTGAGCGCACCACGCCGCCAGTCTGGCAGATGAACTGTCTGGAGCAGGTGTGCGGCATTTGCACGATGGTGATTAACGGGCGTGTGCGACAGTCGTGCTCCGCGCTGATCGACAATCTGGAACAGCCGATCAAGCTGGAGCCGATGTCGAAGTTTCCGAATGTTCGTGATCTGGTTGTCGATCGCTCGCAGATGTTCGATCACCTGCGTCGTGTGCATGCGTGGGTTGAGCTTGATGGAACTCACGATCTCGGGCCGGGACCGCGAATGGACCAGGACGACGTGCAGGAGCGTTATGCTTACTCGCGCTGCATGACCTGTGGGTGTTGTCTGGAGGCTTGTCCGCAGTACGAAGGCAATAACTACATCGGACCACAGGCGATCGCGCAGGTACGTCTATTCAACATGCACCCGAGCGGCGCGATGAACCGTACCGAGCGACTTGAAGGGATTATGGGTGAGGATGGAATTACGAACTGCGGCAACGCCCAAAACTGCGTGAAGGCCTGCCCGATGAACATTCCACTAACACGCGCGATCTACGAAGAAAACCGTGAAACCGTGATCCACGGTCTGTTAGGCTGGCTCAAGGGTTAAGTTACAAACAGCGGGGGCATGCCCCCGCTTTTAAGTTTCGTTTCTTAAATGCCGAGCACGTCAACCAGTTCCTGCACCGCTGACGCACTCTTCTGCAACGCAATCCGCTCTTCCGCCGTCAGGTTGATCTCGATGATCTGCTCCAACCCACGCGCCCCGAGCTTGCACGGCACACCAACGTAGAGCCCGTTGATCCCATACTCACCTTCCAGATACGCCGCGCATGGAAGAATCTTCTTCTTATCCTTCAAGATCGACTCAGTCATCTCGACAGCCGCGGCTGACGGCGCGTAGTACGCCGATCCAGTCTTCAGCAATGCAACAATCTCCGCACCACCGCCTGCGGTTCGCTTCACGATCGCGTCAATCTGATCCTTCGACAGCAGCTCCGTGATCGGAATACCCGCACACGTGGAGAAGCGCGGCAACGGCACCATCGTGTCGCCGTGTCCACCGAGCACAAACGCAGTCACATTCTCCACCGAAACATCCAACGCCTCGGCGAGGAAGCAACGCATGCGAGCGGAGTCGAGCACGCCGGCCATTCCGATCACGCGATGCTTTGGAAAACCCGATCGCTTCAACGCCACCTGGCACATCGCGTCGAGCGGATTCGAAACAATGATCAGAATCGAATTCGGCGAGCGCCTGACAACTTCGTCCACGACTTTCGAAACGATATCGGCATTTGTCTTGAGTAGATCGTCACGGCTCATGCCTGGCTTGCGGGCGAGACCGGCGGTAATGATCACAACGTCGGAATTGTCTGTTTCGTCGTACGTGTTTGCGCCGATCATACGCACGTCGAAACCCTCGACGGGTGCGGCTTCTGCCAGGTCCAATGCCTTGCCCTGCGGCACTCCTTCGACGATATCAACGAGCACGACATCGCCGAGCTCCTTCGACGCCAACCAATGTGCCGCAGTCGCACCGACATTACCTGCGCCCACAACCGTAATCTTCTTTCGCGCACCCATTTCGCTTAATTCCTTTGATTTAAATGTAGGATTTGAAACGCGCGAGTTTACAAGTCGGTCGAGAGGGTGTCAAATCGAATTATGAGCGACGTCGATCCAGATAATCCGTTTCCGGAGCCGGTTGAGATCGAGATCACTGACGTCTTCGACCTGCACACAATCCCACCGCGCGATGTGAAAGTCGTTGTCGAAGAGTACCTGCGACTGGCGCACGAGAAGGGATTCAAAGCGGTGCGGATAATTCATGGCAAAGGCATCGGCGTGCAACGTGAGATGGTGCGCTCAATCCTCGCGCGCACCTCATTCGTCATCGACTGGACCGACGCACCACCCGAAGCCGGCGGCCTCGGCGCCACTATCGCCCGCCTGGCTACTGAGCGACGAAGTGATACTGAATGACACCTACGACCTTCACGGGTTCGCCTTTGTATTTCGTCGGTGTAAAGCGGGCTTGTCGTGCCGCGTTCACTGCTGCGGCCTGTAGCAGTGGATGACCACTAATCGCCGCCGCTACAATTACGCTGCCGTCGAGCCCGATAATTACTTGTACTCCCACAGTACCTGACGCGTGTGCAGCTCTGGCGATCGATGGATACGCGGGCTTCGGTAATTCCAGAGCGCGACCAGTCTCGAATCCTTCACTGATGTCGGCTTCCAAACAATCGACCACGCAAGCAGCTAAGATCGTCTCGCCCTTCTCTTTGGCTTCATCAAGAGCTTGATCGACAGCGTTTTTCGGCCGCTCGGTTTCAGTCGTAGGCTTCTGAGCAGGCGCCGTTTCCTGCGCGAACACGTTGACACTCGTCAAACAGATCAGCAGGGACGCTAATAAGATTAAATTTCGCATTTCAGACTCCTTTTCAGTAATACGTTATCACTCGATATTCCACGCTCCAGGGATGAGCGTGAGTGAATAAGCTATCGTCAACTTCTTTAATACCCCTGTACACTCGTCGCCTGGTCCAGTTTCCCTGCGCATCAAACTCGTCATATTTGTAGACCGTCTTGTCAGCTACGACATATGGCGCAGACTCGATGAAGTTGACGTCGTTTCCCTGCTCGTCAAGGGTGTGCTCGGTTTTTCGATTCAGTCGTCCATGCGAATAAAGGAGGTGGACCTTGCAATTCTTACTGAACTTGAAAACGTGTCGTAAGTAGAGTTCCCCGCTACTCAGATAGTTTCGATTCGACGATTCTGCGCATCGTACCGGTGCACGTATCTATAAGTGTATCGTGGATCGACTCTTTGACCTTTCGGTAGCGAAACAACCTTAACCAGGGCTGTGCTGGTTGGCGCTTCGATGGAACTAGCCACAGTTGCCGATTACGAACGTGTCCATAGTAAAGCGAGACGAGGAACATTAGATATTGCAGCGGATACTGATTGTCAAATTCAAGAGCAACTTTGGTTGTGTGATAAACTTCGAATCAGGTGACGTTATGGCAAGACTTGAACAAATCATCGACCAAGCGCGAACCCTTTCGTTTGCCGAAAAGCAAAAGCTACGCGAAGCTCTTGACGCTGAGCTGAAACAGCAACCAAAGAACGCCCACGACACGCGGGGCGCTAGCGGCGAAGACAACCTAATGCGCGAACGCCGCCTCGACTGGCTGAAAACTCACCGTGAAGAATACGCCGGTCAGTACGTGGCCTTAGTAGGAGATACGTTGGTTGGACACGGCCGAACAATGCGGGAGGCAAACGAACAAGCCAGACAGAACGGCGTGAAAGAACCTTTCCTTGTGCATCTCACCTCAGAGAGTGATATTTTGTTCGCCGGGTGGTAACCGATGTCTCATCAATTGAAATTTGAGAGAGTCGTTAACTACGACCCTGGTCAACCGGGCATCACGCTTCCCGCCCAGCTCAAACTAAAGGAACAGACAATCGACGTCCAAGTGAAGGTTGACACCGGCGCGAGTTGTTGCATCTTTGAGCGTCGCTTGGGTGAGGCACTGGGCTTTTCGATCGAAACTGGATTGCGCCAGGTATTCGGAACTGCTACAGGGACGTTTGTAGCATACGGTCATGAAGTGACACTGAATGTCGCGGATTTTGAGTTTAATACGATTGCATTCTTTGCTTCTGATGACGGGATTAGGCGCAACGTTCTGGGCCGTTTTGGCTGGCTCGATCGTGTCATGCTGGGCTTAGTTGATTACGAGGGGAAGCTATACCTTACACCTTACCCAGAGTAACTTCGTGTCTTGGAACATTCGCTAAATCCAGACGTCATTCTGTGCGGTTCTGTTGCTGGTCTCTTGCCCAGTGTTAGTAACACCGCGTGGCTCGATAAGTAGCAGTTTGACCTCGCCGTCGGCAAAGGGCTTGTGCTCAACTCCCTTCGGGACCACATACATTTCACCTGCGGAGAGATTGACGGCGCCGTCTCTGAAGTCGATGCGGAGATTGCCTTCGAGAACGATGAACGTCTCGTCGGTGTCCTTGTGATCATGCCAGATGAAGTCGCCTTCCAGTCTAACGATCTTGAACTGATAGTCGTTCATCTCGGCGACAACCTTTGGCTGCCATTGTTCGGTAAAGAGAGAAAACTTCTCCTGAAAATTAATGGCCTTGCGATTCATATCCTGAAATCCCATCAGCAACTAGTAGGAAACATTGTACGTTTTATGGATTACTCGTTCATCCTTGTCGAAGGAAATCCCCCATCGTTGGAGGAAGGAGTAATACCAGAACTCATCTGCACAGTTCCTCTGCAGCTCACTTTCTGAGCTTGGGTGAAAGCAAGGAGCAATCTCAGCCGGTTGCCCTAATTGCGTTATAACTTCATCCTTCGAGTCGCCCACCTGGACCGCCTCATAGCCGGCTTTGAATCTGTTCGCACGAACAGTGCAACGGACCGGACCAGCCAACACAATAATACTTACCAGTAACACCAACACGAGGACCTTGAACCAAGTCGATTTCATCATGCCGTATTACTTCTCTTCTTTTTTCTTCCCCGGCTCAAATTGCCGGATGACTTCCAGAACCGAAGCGGAGAGGGCTGAATTCTTAGGAATCTCATATTGTTTAGGATTCGTACCGACTTCCATTGCACGCTTCCCTGGGTCACCTGGCATGTTTTTGGACGCCGGATAAACTGTCGGTCCCGCCGGATTGACAAACCCGGCGGCGTTGGGCAGTTTCGCTGCGTCCAGAGCCTCACTGACTCGACTTGTGCAATTGTCGGTCACTAGCCCAGTGAGGTGCAGTTGACCTCGAGAACTTGCAATTTCCTCCAGTGTTTTTGCAGCGGCTTCGTCCTGTTCAGGCGTGGTCTTAATAATGATGATAGTCGTGTCCCTCTTGGGCGATTCACGTTGCAGATAGTCTTGTACACTCCCTCCCAGAATGTTGTTCTTACCATCATTTTGCGGTTCCCTGTCTCCGTTACCCATGCTGTAAACCCCGCGACCGGTGATTGCAATTGCGGTATGTCCGATGGGATTACGGTCAGTTGCATGATTCTCAATAATCATGATGTCCAGCCCTGTCTTGTCAGTGAAGACCAACGGAGAGTTAACAGCATATGCGTAACGGTTCCAACGTCGCGGATCACCGATGAATTGCATGAACGCAGACTGCGTCTTCTCATCGTCGGGGGCACTCTGGCGCATTTCGATAATGTTGAAAGGATCCGCACCGGTGAACCTACCTTGCGCAGGTGTGAAATACCTGGCGCTGAAATAATAAAGTCCGGTTTCAACATCGCGTTCTTTTGACGTGAACTGTTGCCTGACTCCGTCGCCACTTGCATAACCATAGGCGGCCGAACGCCCACCAGCAGGAGCAAACAATTCCTCGCCGAAAGGCAAATAATCGTGACGCTTCAGGTTTGCTAAACTGCCCGTTTGATCAACAACCAAGCGCGGCGTGCCTAAATGATCCGAAACCAGCCACTGAATTGTTCCTCCTGCTGTTATTAGTAGTTGCTCGTTGCGATAGCCATATTCCTTCTGCGGACTACCCGGTGCACCACTAGCTGCATACTCGGCCACCAACTCACCCTCTATACCGTAGATCTGCCACGTCTCCTGACCGTCAACCTTGCGTCGCACGCGCTTCCCATCGGCGTTGTAGGCATACTCCTGCCACTCATTATTGCCACCCCACGCTCGGGTCATCCTGTTCTGCGCGTCGTACTCGCGAGCACCAGCGCCGCTGTAAGTATCAGTGATCAGGTTGCCGGCGGCGTCATAAGTCATCGTGCCGCTTTGTCCGCTGGGCACACCAAGCCTGCTGGTCGCTGAATCTACTGTGAACTGTTTGTTGTTGATCCCCGTGCCCCACGTTTGCGCGGCATCAATGGTGCGATTGCCGTACCGATCGTAGGTATATTGCTGACGAAACTGTGGTTGCCAGTTTCCCCAACCGCTGGCCACACTCATGCGCTGTTCGACAACATTGGTAAGTCGATTCAAAGAGTCATAACTGTAACTGTCTTCGATCAGAGTGTCGGCCTGGTCCAAGGCAGCGTTTTCGGGAGGAATCCAAGTCTCAGCAAAGCGCACGTTGCCATTGTTGTCAGTGCCGCTCTGCCCCCACACATGGTTGCTGCTGTAGTAGAGAATCAGACGACCACGATTCCAATCCCAGGTGTCGTTAACGCTGCTGAGCCGCGTGTCATAAAACTGCCCGCGACTGTTGTAGAACAACTTGTGGTACAGCGGTGTGTTAGTCCCGAATTGTTCCCACGTGAGCGCGCCTGCCGGCGAGTAACTGACATTCGTGACGTAAGTGCGACCAGTACCGTCGCCGAGGTTGCCGCTAAAACTGCTTGTGCGGCCGATTGCGTCGTATCCGTAAGTAACAGTGTGACCGGAAGGATAAGTCGCCGTGACGACGCCTCCCGCTCGATTGTATGCACGCGACGTCTGATATGTCGGACCCCACGTACCATTCAGCTTGAACAACTGTCGTTGCACCAGCGGTCTGCCGAGCGCGTCATACGTGTCTACCGAAGTGTGCTCGACGTTGTTGCCGGTGGTGTAGTTTCCCGCCGAGTAGCTATACCAGAACCGGCCTTTGCCGTTGGTGGCGCCGTCGTAGTATCTCGTAATGTCCGGTATATCAGGACTGCCGATCGTGGTGTTCGAGTAATTGACAGAGGTAAGTCGATTCAGCGCGTCATAAACGTAGGTAGTCGCGATTCCACGCGCATCTGTTTTCTGAGTGAGGTTGCCGTTGTTGTCGTATTGATAGCTGATAGTGCCACTCTCGGGGTTAGTGCCGGAAGTCAAACGCGATAGCGAGCTGTAGACGAAACTACGCGTCTGACTGCCCTGGTTAACTGTGGTTAGATTAGCGAGCGCGTCGTAGCTATAACTCGTCGACTGTACGGGTGAGGTGCTGGCGCCGAGATTGCCGCTTCCGTCCGGCTCATCCACGCGCGTTAGTCTTCCCAGGCCATCAGTCATACTGCGACGAACTTTCCCCGCCTGATCTGTTGCTGTCGTAAACGGTGCGTCGTAAGCAGTCGACACTATGCCGGTGCCAGAGGCGTTTGCTCCCCAGGGCGCAGGCGCACTTGCGCCCGCAAACGTTTGCACTTCGATCACGCGTCCACCATTGTCAGACTTGCTCCTGGACCAACCCATTGTCGCTTCACCACCCGCACCCGCGCTCGTGGCCGCGCGATAGGCATTCGAGGTCAGCACATATGAGAAATTGCCGCTGTATTGATAGCGCGTCTGCACCTTGATGCCTGTGGTTTCATCGGTGGCGCTCTGCGTGGCCGCATCCTCTAACTGCCGCGTGAGACGAACGCGTCCCAGTTGATCGTAATGCTGGATACTCACCAGCTTCTCATCACCCACCGTGTTGAGATCAGACTTCACGATCACACGACGGTTAACGTCCGAATACGACGTGCTGGTGCGCGTTTCTTCCGGCTTACCTTCCGCAGCCTTAACCAGTGTCGGACGGCCAAAGACATCGTATGCAGTCGAGGTTGCGACGTTGTTGTCGACGTCAGTCGTGCGCGTCATGGCGCCGGAAGAAAAGTCGTATTCGCGTGTTTCAGTGCGCTGCACACTCGTCTGATAAGCCATCTTTATCTGGGTAGGATAGAGACCCGTAAACCCACCTACATTCCCATAAACAAACTGCGTCTGGTAACCACGCGCATCCGTGCTCAGCGTGATATTTCCGTAGCTGTCATACTGACGAGAGATAGACGTCGAGTTGCCATCCGTCAGCGGATTACTGTAGGCGCCTTTCGTCGAGTCCCAGCTTTTCTGCTGTGTGAGATTGCCGGTAGTGGCAGCATTATCGTATGTGAATTCGGTCCGCGCGAGTGTCGTCGAACCATTGCCCACTTCAGTTACGCTGATCGCATTCCTTAGATTCGGTGCAGTCGCGTTAAAGTAGCTGTTCACGTGGCTCGAAGTAGAGTCGGAGGCGTCTGGCGTGGCGTAGGCGAGTGTGTTTGTCGTTACCTTTTTAACTACGGCGCCCGCCGGAATGCCTGTCGGACGCCCGCCAGTGCGAGGCACAGTGCCATAGTCTACCCAATCGTATTCAGCCACCCGCGTGATGTTGCCGTTCTTGTCGTACTTGTAGTCTTTGATCGCGGTCTTGACGAGCGTGCCACTGGCGTTCCTGATGGAGGTGAACTCAGTCTTCACGTAGCTATTAACGCGCTGCGGATCGTAAGCGTCTATGCCCGTATACTCGTCATACGAGGAAGTCGAGTGGAAATTCTGCGTTAGATTCGCTGCCCAAAGCTTTTCGACAACGGTGCCGTTGGGATATTGAGTACTATAGTTTCGTTGAGCGTCGTTCGCTTGTGTAAGAATGCCGCCGTCAGGATTGATAATTTGACCTAAGCCATACTGCCAGGTTTCGGTGACCGGCGTTGAGCTACCGTCATACTGCTGCTGGTAAGTCAGTGTCTTCTGCGTAACCTGATTCCTCAATATGTTGTCCCACGTGTATTCGAAGCCTGGACCATTTTGCCCGTCCAATTGATATTGATATTGAGCCTGTGCACCGGTCGGTGTGGTTACCGAGTTTAGCTCGCCCCAACCATATGAAGGTGAGCAACAGGGGGTGCTGCCTGAGTCGGCAGCGTTATAACCAAAGACATATTGCAAGCCGCCCGTCGCTGCCGGCAGATCAATGCTCGACACCACAAACTGAGAGCCCAGCATGTCCGGGTACCCGTCCTCACTGTAATGGTCAAAAACCACAGTCGAATAAGTCTTGAAGATCTGGATTCCTTTCCAATGCACCTGGTAGGTCAGATCAGCGCCACCCACGCCAGGCACGTGAATGATATCTCCACTGCCTGTCCCATGCTCGAGGATGATCTTGCGGCCGAGTTGATCAATTAATTGCGTCGCCAGGTGGCCGTTGTAGGTGACGTTACTGAACTCGACATAATTACCGTTGCGATCGGTAATGCGGCTGCCGAAATTCGTGACCCTCGTGCCGTCAGCAAAAGTGAGCGTCCAGGAATTGTTCCAGGGATTGTTATCCGAGTCGTGCTGGACCTCGAGTCTGATGTAAGAGCCGTCAAACGTATAGTAGATGACGCTGTTCGTGAAATAAGGAACGTCCTGAACATAGCCGCCGATGTATCTCGACTGAAAGCCATCCGGACGAATGTCGGAATAGCCCTGATCGATAAATGAGCCGACGCGCGGCATAAATTCGTGCATGCTGCCGTCAGGAAATGCCACTTTAACTTTGTAGTGATAGATAGTTTCGGGGGCGGGATACTGCGGTGCAATCTCGTAAGGATACTGATACATGCGGTCGATCAGTTGCAGACTGTAGCCGGTGCCGTATTGCCAGCCACCCTCATTGCTGGTCACCAGCATATTGCGAACCACCACATGCGGTTCACCAAACACGATATGGTCCCAATCCTGGTACCACTGTGTTTGGCTGTCGTAGAGCTTGGAATCGTAGTGCAGGTTTATACCACCTGACAGACCGCCGCGGCCGCCCGGCAGATTGCCCAGCGGCAGGTTGAGCATTAGATTGCCGCTGGTGGTATTAATCGTTTCAATGTCCGAAAGCGCGTATGAGCCGCCCGGTTGAAAACCTCGCTGCGGTGTTGAGCCCTGGCCCAGCGCTGCCACATAAAGCGTAAGAATCAAGAGCACGCTTGCGCTGCAAAGTCCTATCTTGATGCGTGTTGCACACAAACTCTGGGCCATTATGTTCTCCTGGGAGGTTATTAATGATTCTTCGGCTGTAGCTTTATTTCAAAGTAGGGATCGCACTTGGATCAGGTCAGTACAGGGAGCGGTAGCGACCTGGTCAACGATGGGAGTCAAGGATGCTGATCATTGACCAGGTCGCTACCGCTCCCTGTACTGACCCGATCCAAGAAAAGCCACGCTAATTGTTAATTACCAAAAGCTCTATCATCGGCGCGTGGACTGAGTCCCGCTGTGCGCACGGTGAAGACAAACACTGATTCGCCATTCTCAAAGCGTTCTATACGCCGTGCTACCTGCTGTCCCTGTTCTCTGGTCCAGTCGCTAAGTCTCTCTTCAACTTCTACGGTTGAGCCATTGCGCGTAATCTCATAAGTCACTCGCTCCAGCAGCATGGTGTCGGAATTGAAGTAATAGAACTTCAACCGCTCTCGCTGATCGGTCGAGGTCTTTACCTGATCTGCCACTTTATAGACGTCGTAATAAGGGCCGTTATAGTCGGCGGTTGAACCGCGGTGAAGGAGAAAACGCGAACCCAAAAGACGTGTTGCCATGCCCTGCATCTGCGTGCTGAAGAAATGGTCCGCCGATCCATAAACAAGCGTTTCGATAAGATCTTGTTCCGCCTCGTCCAGTGGGTTTCCATCTGCTTTGACTTGTTCCCCATCAAAAGCGATGACCCGCGCTTTATTACCCTTTTGTTTTGTCAGGCGTAACCGGTCCGGAAATTCCCAAACTGCGGTCACTTCCTCCACTTGCGAATCGTTCGCTCGAACCAGTGTGCCGGTGATGCTTAGTCGCTCTCTTCCTGGCTTCTCGAGCCGGTCTCCCATCGCCTTCAGGTGCCACACCAACTTCGGTGACAGCGAACTCGAGCGAACGTACGCTCCGCGTTTTACTCGTGTTGGACCAGGCACAGACTGGCTGCGGCTGTTTGAGTATTTCATGTTTGCGCTGCGGAGTTTGCCCGATGCGGCAAACGTCAATGCCGTCAAAACCAGGCATGCAATAGACAACGCCAGCCACAGAATTCGGTGATTCCTTTTCATCGCGCTCTCCTTACGCATAAACAGCCAGAGAAATAGAGCGGCGCCTCATCAAGCGTCGTGAACGTTCGCGACCCAACTCGCAACCGCACGACTTTCGGCCCACCAGACTTGGCGCCGCTCTCAATGATCATGTTACTTAGATTGGTCCCGGCAGTATTGAACAATCGAAACGTTCTGCAAGTTCACGTTGCAATCAAAGCGCAAGACCGCAAGCTAAAAATCCCTTGACAGTTTAATGTGGCGTAAGTATATATGGCGATGCAACATATGAAGACGCCATCGATACTGGATCGCGAGGTAAAACGCGGCAGTGCGGAGATGTTGATCCTGGCGTTGGTCGAAGACAGGCCCCGCCATGGCTACGAAATCGCCAAGCTGATTGAGCAGCGTTCCGACGGTGTGCTTCAATTTCATGTGGCCTCGCTGTACCCGCTGCTCTATCGCCTGGAGAAGCGCGGACTGATCCACGGCCACTGGGTGGAAAAGCCCAGTCAGCGCCGCCGCCGCTTCTACAAATTGACCGCCGCCGGGCAAGAGATCCTGAAAGAACACCGCCTCACCTGGAAAGAGTTCTTCGCAGCGTTGGACCGCGTCGCCGGCATTAATCCCGCGTGAACGAGTAATACGATGCACGACTGGAAGAAGGAAATCCGTGAAGCTCTCTCTCAACTAACCTTACTGCCTCTCCGTGAGGCCGAAATCGTTGAGGAGTTGGGCCATCACCTCGAGGACCGTTATGAAGATCTGGTGCTCCAGGGTTACACGGAAGACGAGGCCGTGCAAAAAACTCTGTCAGAGTTTAGACAGAACGAAATGATCCGCGATCTGAGCGGGCTTGAACGTACTTATTCAGAACCCATCGAATTAGGACAGGAACCTCAATCGAGCCAGACAGCCGGACTCTGGGAAGACTTACGTTATGCGTTTCGCATGATCTTGAGGCAGCCTGGCGTGACCATGATTGTGATTGTGACTATGGGGCTCGGCATCGGAGTGAACACGACTATTTTCAGCACTCTCGAGATGCTCTCGTTTCGCCCTTTCGACTTTCCAAACCAGGACCGGCTGGTCCGCGTTTTCGAGCGCCAACCCGACACAAGCGTTACTCGCGGCTCAGTCGCGCCGGGCAATTTCGCCGATTGGCGAGAGCAGAACCAGACTTTCGAAGACCTCGTCGCTATCAAATCGAGTTACTTCGATCTGGCTAACGGCTCGCAACCGGAAAGTTTGCCGGGAAACTTTGTTTCCACCGGTTTCTTCACCTCAATGGGAACCCCCGCCGCCCTCGGGCGAATCTTTTCCCCGGCAGATAACGAGCCCGGCAGAAACCACATCGTCGTTCTGAGCGACGGTCTGTGGCAGACTCGCTTCGGAGCTGATCCGCAAATCCTCGGACGTTTGATCAAACTCAACGAAGAAACCTACACCGTTGTGGGAGTGATGCCAAAACACTTCCGCTATCCGGTTGATGACAGCCAACTTTGGGTACCGCTAGTTCCTGATCCGAATGATCGTTCACGCCGAGATCATAATCTTCGTGTAGTTGGTTTGCCGCGCAGGGGAGTAAGCCTGAGGCAGGCCACCGAAGACCTGAACCGAATTGCTATAAGACTTCAGTCTGAATATCCCGACACTAATCGCGGCCGCGACGTCCGCGTGGTGCCGCTGGTAGAAGACGCGACGCGCGTCGTGCGAGTCGCGGTCCCATTCATGTTTATCTCAGTGTTGCTCGTTTTGCTGGTCGCGTGCGCCAACGTCGCCAATATCCTCCTCGTGCGCGCGGCGGCCCGACAAAGAGATATCGTGATCAGACTCGCACTCGGCGCCAGTCGTGCTCGCGTGATGCGGCAGTTGTTTGCTCACAGTATTTTGCTTTCAATTCTGGGTGGCGGCATCGGATTGGTCCTGGCTTATTTCGGGATCAAAGCATTGCAGACCATGCCGCAGGACTTCTCGATATTTATTCCCGGCTGGAGCAAGATGGGAATCGATCAGCCGGCCCTCGAGTTCACTCTGACCGTCTCGGTTTTGACTGGAATTCTGTGCGGCTTGATTCCAGCGTTAATCGGAACCCGAGTCGAGATCAATCAGCTACTGAAGGATGATGGTCCAAGTGTACTCGGCAAGGGCTCAGGTCGCGCGACGCGTTGGCTGGTGATCTCTGAAGTGGCGTTTTCCGTAATCCTGCTGGCGGGTGCTGGGACAATGTTCCGAAGCTTTCAAACCTTACTGCACACGGATTTCGGAATCGACGCTACCAACGTCTTGACCATGCAGTTAACTCTTTCAGGTGAAAGATACGAGAGCGCGCAGTCTCGAAATAACTTTGCGGACGATCTTACCGGGAGAGTTTCAGCACTGCCGGGAATCACCGATGTGGGCGTATCCACTTCACTGCCGCTCGGGTACGTCTACCTGCGCCGCCAGGTCACTGGCATCGGCAACACAGTTCTTGCCGATGAACGCCGATTCTCCGTGACCTTCCGAGCCGTAACGCCGAGATACCTCGAAGCGATCGGCACACCCTTACGACAAGGCAGAGCATTTACAGAACAGGATCGTGAGGACACACCACGAGTCGCATTGGTTAACGAAGCCTTCGCCAAACAGTTTTTGCCGGGTAGGCAGGCGATTGGCGAAAACCTTTCCCTGAACAATGGTCAACGATATGAAATCGTCGGGCTGTTAGCGAATGTCATCAATGAAGACATGGAAGAACGAGCTGAGCCCGAAGTTTATGTGGCTTACGCTCAGGAACCTGTCCGCAATATTTTTCTGGTGACGCGTTCTGATTACATCTCCGATGCTTTGGTTCAGGCCATCCGCGGGGAAGCCAGCGCCGCGGATCCCTCGGTGCCGGTTTTCAAGGTAAAGCCTTTGCAGCAATATGTCGACGAGCGGTTGTCTGCAAAGAAAATGGCGGCCTATTGCTTAGCCGTAGGCGCGTTAATTGCTTTGGTGTTAGCGGCCGTCGGGATCTATTCAGTCGTAGCTTATTCGGTGACGCAACGGACGCATGAGATTGGATTGAGGATCGCATTGGGGGCGAGCAGCAGCGACATTCTCAGGTTAGTAGTTGGAACAGGATTGCGCCTGGTGCTCATCGGCGGCGCAATCGGGCTTGCGGGAGCTCTCGTCTTGTTGCAGTTGTTAAGCGGATTGTTGTTCGGCGTCAGCGCCCGTGACCCGATTACTCTCGCCGGAATCATCACGATTTTCATTGCGGTGGCGCTGCTCGCCTGTTATCTCCCGGCCCGGCGAGCGATGAAATTGGATCCTTTGATCGCCCTTCGCTATCAATGACGATGATTTTATATATCGACATCAGCGAACTTGTGCCTTCCCAAAACGATGGCGATCGACGCGAGCAGAGTATCGTCAGCTTAACTCTGTTGGACCCAAACAGATCCGGCTTACACCCCTCAGAGAGTAAATCGCTATCTTCGTTCGCCGTAACCCTTCCGGGAAATTCGCTACCCGAGCTGTTCCTGAGAATGTATTACAAGTTTCGCGAGATGGACGAGGAGTCGTTGAAAGCACTCGAACAAGCATTGCTCGAGGGCCAGTCAGTGACGAACTCAGGTCGTCGATTTCCGCAATGGCTTGAAAGGGTCAGGGAGATCTTAGAGCAGCGTTTCGCCGAACCATACAAGCTTTCAGAGATTGCAGCGGAAGCTGGTGTTCATCCAGTTCACTTAGCGCGCGAGTTTCGGAAACACTACGGCACTTCCGTTGGAGAATATTTGCGGCGGGTGCGAATCGAATATGCGTGTCGAGAACTAATGGATTCGAACGTAGCAGTTACAAACATCGCCTTCGCCGCAGGCTTTGCCGACCAGAGTCACTTTTCACGCACTTTCAAGCGCCTCTGTGGTACGACTCCCGGCAGGTACCGGGCGTCTGTAGTACAAAGACGAGGTTCTAATTTCCGTAGGGAGAATGGTGCCCCCGGCGCGATTCCAACGCGCGACCTCTCGCTTAGGAGGCGAGCGCTCTATGCAGCTGAGCTACGGGAGCACATGTGAGGAAATCGTATCATGTATGTCCAGTTGTAATCCTGTGGACCTAGCGCGGCTTTGCCTCAAAAGCCTTTTATGCCACAAAAAGGCACAAGAAGCTCAAATAGGTTCAGTTGATTTTGAGCTTTTTGTACCTCTTTGTGGCTAAAATCACAATTGACGTTTTGCTAGCAGAGAATCAAATCAAGTCACACCTCTTGAGCTTGTCGAAAGCTCAATGGATCTATGTGCTGTCGTCCCTGGCCCATCAACTTACCGTTTGTGCTCGACAAGCCTATCTCAACCCGGATGCGGCAGAATCACTTGCTAAACTCCGCACGTTTAATGAGCTCGAGCACCTCGTGACCGGCCAGCTAGCCCATATTGTGGCGGACCAAAATCGGTATTCGGACATCGATTTTGTCGACATTGTATTTGAAAAGGCCCGCTCCGAGAATTGCCTCAAAGATCTGGAATGGGCCTTTGCATTTTCACTGCAACCCATGCTGCAGCCGCCACACTGATAATCGGCTTTGCACAAGAAAGTCCTGTAAATCATGTAATCCGTAGACGCGATTAAGAGGTAGTGCCCCAAAGTCAATAATCGGACACCGCGATTAAGATTGGTACTTGATCAAAGAACGCACATCGTAGCCTGTGAGCTTCTCGCGGCCGGGAAGGAATTCGAGTTCCACAACAAACACCAGTCCAACCACAACACCGCCAAGTTGCTCGACCAGATCGACAACAGCGCGTGCAGTCCCGCCCGTAGCAAGCAAATCGTCGGCGATGATTACGCGATGTCCATCACCAACAGCGTCGCGATGGATCTGCAGCGTGTCCTGACCATACTCGAGATCGTAAGAGATTGACGCGCACTCGGCTGGCAGCTTGCGCGGCTTGCGTACCGGAACAAAGCCTGCGCCGAGGTGATACGCGAGGGCCGGTGCGAAAATAAATCCACGCGCCTCGATGCCGATCACGGAATCGACCTTCTCACCTTCAAACTCTGATGCAAGCGCGTCGACTGTGTTGCGCAAACCCTCGGGATGCTTCAACAGCGTCGTGATGTCATAAAAATTGATGCCGGGCTTGGGAAAGTCCGGCACTTCGCGAATCAAAGATTTTAAATGGTCCATCGTTTCAGTTATCTCTCAATCCTAAACCCAGAATAAGTGCCCGTCGGCTCCAGAACTAACTCCTCAACCTGATCGACTACGGCCCACTGTGGTCCAGTCGCCAGATCGTGTTTGAAAGCTTCAACGCTGCCTGCCGGTCCTTCCGCGAACGCTTCAACACTGCCATCAGCACAGTTGCGCACGTAGCCAACCACCTGATGCCGCGCCGCTGCTCGTTGCGCGAAGAATCGATACCCAACCCCCTGAACGTCGCCTTTGATAAAAAACTTTCTCGCCTGCATCTACTTACACCTGAAAAGCTCGCCCTCTTTTCCCTTCTCCAACGTGAATGTCTCTTCGTCTGAATCGCTGATCTTGAGTTTGAGCGTCATCGTGTTGCCCTTGATCGATCCAGTGTAAGTCGCGGGATGGTCGTTCGGAGTCTCATCAGCACGCGTGGGTCCGCCGCGTTGCATGCGATGCGTACCACGCAGATTGAAATTGCCATCACCATCAACGACGAGCGGCCCTTTGATCGTTCCACTCGCACAGTCGTATTCAATCGTCGCCGACTTCGCGCCAACTTTCATATTGATGTGCTGGCCGCCCCAGTTTCCGGTGGGAATGTTTTGCATCTTCCGAGTCCTCGCGATAACAGAGACCAGGAGCAACAATCCAACAAACAGTACGCCGATGTAATACTTCTTAAACATAGCGTAGCATTGTAGGGCCCAACGAAAGTTTCGCGCAAAGCGCAACAGAAACTTTCTGACAAATCACCGCGTAGTACGCTACACTGCGGGTGAGAACGACCTTTCATCCAAATCTGCGTAGCTCATGTCAGTTTTTCGGGTTTTGATCTCCGGATCAAGGCCTCGTCTCTATTTCTATCGCTCAAAGTGAGGACTGCCAAAATATGCGACGCTTACTCGTGACCTGTCTATCAATGCTCCTGCTGATAGCTACGGTCTCCACAGTCAATCAAGCTAAACCGCTCAACATCCCTGTCGTCTATTACAAACTTCCGAACGGTCTGAAGGTCGTGATCTCAGAAGATCACAACGCACCAGTCGTGACCGTCGCTGTTTATTACAACGTCGGCTTCCGTCTCGAACCCAAAGGCCGCACGGGCTTCGCACACCTCTTCGAACACATGATGTTTCAGGGTTCTGCGAACGTGAAGAAGTTTGAGCACGCGAAGTTCGTCGAGGCAAACGGCGGTAGTTTGAACGGCCACACGGATTTTGATTACACAAACTATTACCAGACGATGCCCAGCAATCGCGTGGAGCTCGGGATCTGGCTTGAATCCGATCGCATGCGCTCGCTCGACGTCAGCGAGGAAAACCTCAAGAACCAGCAGGCAGTGGTGAGTGAAGAAGTTCGCGTAAACGTGCTGAACCAACCTTACCAGTTCTTCGAGTGGATTAGCCTTTGGGAGAACGCATTCACAAACTGGAACAACTCGCACAACGGTTACGGAGATCTCGCGGAGATCAACGCCGCGACGATCGCAGACGTTCGCAACTTCTTCAAGACTTACTACGCACCAAACAATGCGGTGTTAACAGTTGTCGGCGACGTTGATGTGAACGATGTGAAGAAGATGGTCGAGAAACACTTCGCGAACATTCCCAGCCAGCCGATGCCGGCACGCGCCGATCTGACTGAGCCGCCGCAAACGAAAGAGAAAAGAGTCTCGCAAACTGACAAACTCGCGAACCTGCCCGCGCTGGCAACCGGCTATCACCTGCCGCCGCAAAACTCGCCCGACTTTCCCGCGATGGCCCTCCTGGTCCGAATCCTTCAAGTCGGCGAAAGCTCGCGTTGGTATCAACGTCTAGTGAAAGAGAAAGAGCTGACACTCGATCTCTCAGGCGGGCTCAACTACTTCGGTAACGAGTTTGACTATACCGGTCCGATGATCATGACCACGCGCACGACGTACAAGCCTGGTCACACCGCAGACGAAGTGATCAAGGAGATGGACGCGGTGATTGCTGACATCACGTCGAAAGCATAACTGATAAAGAGCTGGCGGATGCAAAGGTCAGTTACCGGTCGAACTTCTACGATCAGCTCGAGGGCAGCATGGGCAAAACACATTTGCTGTCAGCGCTGGCTATCTTCCGTGACGACCCGCAGCAGATCAATTCGTTGTTGACGCCGTTTGAGAACGTCACCGCCGCGCAGGTCAAAGCTGCGGCTGCGAAGTATCTCGTTGCGACGAATCGCACCGTCATCGATCGCGTACCGGAAGCAAAGACCCAGCCCAAGACTGAGAAGTAACACGAGAGGATTGAGATGAAAAAACTACTTGCGATCATATTGTTTACAACCACTGCATTCGCACAACAGAAGACGCCACCAGCACCGGGTGCGGCGCGGCCTCTGAATCTCCCAAAGATCACCGAAAAGAAACTCTCTAACGGGTTGACCGTGGTGCTGGCGCCGCTGTCAAACGTGCCCAAGGTCTCAGCAATGCTCACGTTTCGATCGGCAACGACCGCCAGCGATCGTGATGCGCATCCCGGCATCGCGCAGATTGCGGCGTCTGTCGCAAACGAAGGCACTGACACACGCACCAGCAAACAGCTTAAGGAAGAGCTGCGCTCGATCGGCGGCTCACTCGGGCTCGGCACCGACGCTGACTCAACAACGATGACCGCTACGTCGCTGTCGGAGTTTTCCACGAAACTATTTGAGTTGATGAGCGACGTGGCCCAACACCCGTCGTTCCCTGAAACCGAAGTTAAGCTGGCCCAGGAAAACACGATTCAGCAGATTCGCGCAGGCCGTGCGGATCCGGGTTTTCTCGTCAACGAGCGCTTTCAAAAGGCGGTCTTCGGAAATCATCCGTACAGCTTCGTCGTGCCGGATGAGAAGTCGATCAGCGCGCTCACGCGAAACGATCTGCGCGCGTTCGTCACAAAGTATTACATCCCGAACACGGCTTACCTCGTGGTCGTCGGTGATATCAACGTTGATAAGACGTTCGCGGAAATCGAGAAAGCTTTTGGCAGTTGGAAGAGCGGCACGGTACCGCCGGACGATAACCCGCCGGTGCCGCAGCGAGATAAGCGTCAAATTTATTTCGTGAACCGTCCGGGCTCGATCCAATCAGCCATTTACATCGGCAACGTGAGTATTCCACGTAAAGACAAAGACTATTTCGCGATTCGCACTGCCAGCACGATCTACGGCGGCTCGTTTTACTCGCGACTGACGCGCAACATACGGGAGGCGAAGGGCTACACGTATGCGCCGTTCAGCTCGTCAAACACACAGGCGAAGACGGGATCGTTTTTAGCGGGCGCTTTCGTGCGCAACGAAGTAACTGGTCCAACGTTGCTCGAAATCTTTTACGAGCTCGATCGGATGCGCGTGCTGCCAGTGACTGATGAGGAGTTGAGCGCGGCGAAGGAATACAGCACTGGAAACTTCTCGGTCGAGTTGGCGAGCCAGCTTGGACTCGCGGGCCGTATCAGCACGATCTACACGTATGATCTCGACAAGAACTTCATCAACGACTTTCGACCGAAGATTGAAGCGTTGAGCACAGCAGATATTCAAAAGGTCGCGGCGAAGTATTTCGATACTTACCGTGCGGCGATCGTGATTGTCGGCGATTGGGAGAAGGTGAAGGACCAGGTCACGCCGTTTGGTGACGTAACGATCTACGATTCGGAGGGCAACGTCGTAAGCAAGTCGTAGACAGAATTAACAAGCCGCAATAGGCGGGGTTAAGAGATCAGCCAGCTCACGTAGTTGCCGAACTGGTCGAGCATGACCCCGCCTTCTTTCATTAAGCCCGTCACGATCAGGATCAAGCGGTCGCCCAGCAGGAATGGTGCGAGTGCGAGCGAGACTGAGCCGAAGATCAGCAGGTTCGAAGCAATCTCTGAGAATTCATTCTTCTTCATAGTCGAGTCTCCAATACATTTGCTCGGGGAGAGCAAGAGGAGGGGCAAACGTACCGGCAGCAAGCGATATGCCGCCTCGGAGCGTTTGCGTTAAGAAATCTCGAAGGCTATGCAGGTGAGTAGTTTACGGGGTTAGGGCGATCGCCTTGGTCCAACTCGAGGTATGTCAAACTCCAGTCAGGGTGCTTTACAGCAGAGCAATTTGATTTGCCATCACGAATCTTACTTGGACCGGGTCAGTACCACCTGCGGTAGCCGGTGAGTGCACAGCCGTGCGGCGTCTCGTGAAGGCTGCGCACCCACCCGCTACCGCACGTGGTACTCATCCGGCCCAAGTTCGATCACAAAACCGGGCCGGGTCCTTCAATCTGACTTTCCTCATAACCGAATTCAAACCAATCTGATTGAAGTTCAGTCAACTCCTCTCATCTTCTCGATCTCACAATGTGTAATTTTGACGGAAGAACTTCCGTGGCACCACGATTGCTCAATGGGCCAACCGTGGTCGCTCCACCTGGACCACAAATTCTTAGTTGGACCATACGGACGCAAATGAAGAAGAGCAAAGCTAACAAAAACACGCCCCGCAAGCTTCGCGGATTCTCCACCATCGAGCTGATCATCACCGCCACGATCCTGACGATCGTTACCGGCCTGGGCCTGATGGGAATCAGTCGCGCTAAAGCCAGTGTTCGCCTCGCAGGCTCAGCCCGCGAGTATGCATCGTACATCGAGAAGGCCCGCCTCTATTCCATTCGCAGCCACGCCGATAATGCGGACGAACGAGCCAGCATCGCGATCAACGACGATAAGGCCAGCTACAACGTGACGATGGACCTTGATGGCGACGGTGACATGGACCTGCGCACCATCAATCTTCCCTCCGGAATGACCTTCGAAACAATTGAAACGATCGCTTTTGATTGGCGTGGTCGCACGTGGAACACCGTCAGCGGGAACACGACGTCCAACGCGCAGGTTTCAATCACTCTTAAGTACGGCTCGGATGCAGTCTCGATCGACGTCACCGGCTCCGGCGACATCACGATCGACAGTAGGGTGTTCGACGATTCAGTGCCGACCGTGAATCTTAAAGTCGGAGATTTAACAGCCGGCGCGACTCCGGTCCCGACACCGGACACAACTTCAGCAGCTTCGCCTGACCCAAGCGGCGGCACGACCGATCCGACAGATCCAGTTGATCCCACGGATCCAACCAGCGGTGACACGCCTTCGTCCACGCCGACGCCCACTCCAACGCCAACGCCAACCCCTACGCCAACGCCGACGCCGAAACCGACACCGTCGCCCAAAGCCACACCAACGCCGACGCCGACTCCGGAAGTTTGCAGCATAACGACGACTCCATCGTCGCTGAGTCTGAGCTTGTTAGGAACGGGTTCGATCAAGGTCAGCCATAGCTCTTCGACGAGCCAAAAGATTACTGCCACTTCAAGCAAGCCGTCTGACTTGCAGGTAAGTGGAGCTCAAACCGTCAACCCGGGAAACTCTGCAACGTTCACACTCAAATCAAAGAAACTGCTGGGAACTTATTCGGTAACGTTTAGTGCTCCCTGTGGTTCGAAAACAGTGTCAGTCTTCGTCATTCTTTAATCGAGTGAACAAGGAAACAGTGAGCCCCATGAAAATCCGAACTCCCAAAACAAAAACAGCGAACGGCGAGGGTGGTTTCACCCTCATCGAAACCAGCATCGCGATGGTCGTGATGATGGTCGCCGCCCTCGCCTGCTCCTCGCTGTTTGTCTTCTCAATACAGAACAACGTCGGCGGCAGCGAACGTGCGCTCTCGATGGCCGTCGCCCAGCAACAGTTGGAACAACTCCGCAGCGTTGATTATGAAGACTCAACGCTGAGCGATCTCACGACGAACTTCACCGTGACAACCGGTGGACGCAGCTACAACGTGCAGAGAGAAGTTGTGACAGAAAAGAATTCCAATAATACATCACGAGAGTTGAAGAAAATCACGATCGCCGTCACGCCGCAAGGAACTGGTCCAAACTGGACACGCACACCCGTGGTGCTCGTCTCCTATCGCTCGACAATGGCTGCGGGAAGCTTCAAGGTCGCCGACTGACGGGTGGCCACGGAGGGCCACCCCCTACAGTTGATGCAAGTAGAGCCACTCTTACTAATAAGGTAAACACTCATGACAATGCGACGTTCAAATAATCAGGCCGGGTTTTCTCTGCTCGAAGTGCTCATCGCGATGGGTATCACCGTCACGATCCTGACCCTGGCCACCACCTTACTCGCCGCCAGCTTCCGTGTGCGCTCCCGCGAAGATCGCAAGTCAGACGCTGTCGCCGACGTGCAGCGCGCGCTCAACATCATGACGCGCGAGATTGCCAACGCCGGCTTGAAACTCCCCAGCGGACTTGCGGCTGTCTCGAAGAACGGCGTCGTCGCTAACGACAGCGACGACGAATCGCTACGCATCGTCTCGAATCTGAATGGTATGCCTGATTCGGCCAACGGTTATTTCGAAGATGGCGACGTTGACGATACCGACGAAGATCTCAAGTTTCTGATGTACGTCGATTCAACGATTGGTCAGCGCTACATCGTGCGTTACGAAAGAAACGGCAGCAACCAAACAACCGTGCTCGCGAACCGCATCGACTCGCTCATCTTTCGTTACTACGACGAGAAAGTTACTTACGACACCACCCTCAGGACCGTTGACGGCGCTCAGATTTGCGACATTACGAATGTGAAGAATGCCGCCGGCGCCGATAAAAGCGAAGTGTCGCCAGGCGAAGCCAGGTACATCGTGATCGCTGTGGGCGTAACGCTGCCGGCAGTTGGCAGCGCGAACACCAACGGTTATCAGCCCGCGTCCCAGGTACAACTCACGTCAGACGTAGTCCTGCGCAACTCAATCGATTACTGAAGGAGCTCGATACAGCAATGAAACGCGATTCTAAACTGAATGCCAATAACCGCGCCGGCGAACGAGGCGCCGCGCTCGTAACGATGTTGCTGGTGTCTGTGCTTCTACTTGGTGCGGGCGGCGCATTGATCATGACGACGATGATGTCGGCAAACAATTCGGTCGGCTCGACCGCAGAGATGCAGGCTTACTACATTGCTGAATCCGGAATGCAGTCGGCGCTGAACGTGCTGCGCGGCAATACGAAGCCATTGCTCGTCGACAGTGACCGGATGAGTTTTCGCACTGCAATCATCCCGAGCATCTCGAACGGCGGCAACGGTGGCACAGCGCGTTTCGCTGGTTGGCTGCCTTACAACGATCCGGCGAATGCGACGAGCCTCGTGCCCGTGAGTGTCGGAGGCATCACTGGCGGTTACAGAGTCACAATCGAGAACATGGATCCCAACAGTAATATCGTTGAGTTTCAAACTTCTGCAATCATCGACAACGGCGACGCCGGCAAGACGTATCAAAGGACGTTCAACGCAGGCGGAACTAAGGAAGTGACGATCCGTTACCAGGGCCAGGGAGCAACCACGCTGAATCCCGATCCTAATACTTTTCCGCTGACGCTCGATTCAGCGCTCGGCAGTTTCGTTATTGAAAGACCAGCTATCAGTACCGACGACGATGTTGCAATCGAGAAGACTGGTTTCGAAATCACGATCACGCAATCTCTGCCGTGGCCGGCAACGACAACACTCGAAGGCACGTTCGAAGGTGAGGTTGACGCTGCGGCGACAACGGTGAAAGTCACATTCGATAAAGCTTATGTGAAAGCTGACGGAACCAAGTACGCGATCAATATCGCCGACGGTACGAAGGTGTTGAGTCTTAATTACAACATATCGCCAACCACCACGAGCGTTCCTTCTAAAGTCACGTCTCCCGATCCGAAGCGCTTGTTGATCAAGTCGTACGGCTTTGGACCACAGGGCGCTGAGAAGCGCCTCGAGATGATGGTTAATCACGCAAATTTGGAATTTGAGTCGCCTGCGGGTTTCACAGTGAAGGGTCCTGACGATTGTTCGGGTATTTCATTCGACTCGGGTAGCAGCGGCGCTAAGTGGTATTCCGGTGTGGACCACGCTGGAGTGGAACCGCAGCGTCCGGCCTTTGCAGTCTCACCGTGCGACAAAGACTCGGTGGATGCGGGTATTGTGAAACACGACACGGTGGTCGATCCTGAGATTGGTATTTTGGGGGACGATGAGACGACGCCGGGCACAGTCGACACACCTTCGTTCCTCGACTCAGCCGACAAAGCGCGCGCATATCTCCAGGGTTTGAAGGAGAAGGCAGAGTCGCTTGGTCGTCATTTTACTGGTCCTAAGACGATTGCCGATTCAGTCAATGCCGGCAAGTTCACGTTCGTCGAGGGCGATTGCACGCTCACGAGCGGCTCTGGATTTCTGGTTGTGACTGGCACGTTGACGATGCGCGGCAACACGGATTTCAGAGGCGTCATCATGGTGCTCGGCGAGGGCAAGCTGCTCCGCGATGGTGGCGGAAATGGCGACATTTTTGGTGGGATCACGATCGCCGCCTTCGATCGCACTTCTGGAGGTTTCACTACACCGACGTTCCATACGAACGGTGGCGGTAACTCAAACATCCAATACGACTCTTCCGCCTTGAACATGGGAATCGGATCGGCGACCAACGTCTCCGGCATCCGTGAGTTCTAAGAAATATTTTAGCCGCGGATTTACGCGGATAAACGCTGATCTGCGTTCATCCGCGTTCATCCGCGGCTAGTTTTTAACTTGACTGTTGTAGCTTTGAGGAATGTATCCTTACTTATGCATACTGCAATGGTCAAAAAACTTTCCTTTATCGCCATTCTCTTCCTACTCACTCTTCAATCCGCGAGCGCCGTCCGACAAAATGGATCGAAACCCGTTTTAAGTGATTGCCAGCTCCGCAGCGGCCAGATAAAAGCAAAGTGCGGCACGTATGAAGTTTACGAAAACCGCGCCACCAGGAAGGGCCGGAAGATCTCTCTGAAGATCGTTCTCATCCCCGCAACTGGTGACAAACGCGAACCGGAGCCTTTTGTTTACTTCGCCGGTGGACCAGGCGGCTCAGCGACCGAAGACGCTGCCGGGATTGCACAGGCGTTTCCACAGATACTCGCGCATCGCGACCTGCTCTTCGTCGATCAGCGCGGCACCGGCGGCTCGCATCCACTCGATTGCAAGTTTTACGACGCGTCCGATCTGCAAACGTATCTCGGTTATTTCTTCCCGCTCGACGACGTCCGCAAGTGCCGCGAACAACTTGAAACCAATTCAGATCTGAAGCTCTACATAACGACGATCGCCGCGGATGATATGGATGAAGTCCGAGCCGCGCTTGGTTACGAGCGACTCAATCTCTTCGGCGGATCTTACGGCACGCGAGCGGCGCTGACTTATCTGAAGCGACATCCGCAACGCGTGCGCGCCGCGATACTCCAGGGCATCTCTCCGACTTATCACTTCATGCCCAGCGATTTTCCACAGCAGACTGAGCGCGCGCTTCAGGGAGTTCTTTCCGAGTGTCTCGCCGACAAGGCTTGCAGCGAGGCTTTTCCGAATATCAAAGAGGAAACGAAGTCAGTACTCGCACAGTTGATCAAAGGACCAGTCGAAGTTGAGATTCAAAAACCGAACTCGAACGATCGTGTCAAAGTAAAACTCTCTCGCGATCTCGCGGCAGAAGCGATTCGCTACATGCTTTATTCACCGGTGCCTGCCAGCCGTGTTCCACTCGCGCTGCACCTCGCGTCGCAGGGCAATTACGTTCCGTTGGCCCAGACCGCAATTCGTTACCGTCTAAATCTCGTCGCGGGCGGCAGCAATGGTATGTATCTCTCAGTGACTTGCGCCGAGGATCTGCCGTGGATAAAAGCGGGCGAGGGTGAACGAATGGCGGAGAACACGTTTCTCGGTGATTACCGTCTGCGCCAGCAACGCGAAGCGTGCGCGCTCTGGCCACGCGGGGAGATTGAGCGCGATTACGCGCAGCCTGTTAAATCAGACGTACCGGTTTTGATTTTGACTGGTGAATGGGATCCGGTAACGCCGCCGTCGAACGCTGAAGGCGCGGCGAAGACTTTGACGAACAGTCTTAACATCGTCGTGCCGAGCGGCGCGCACGGACTCGACGGGCTCGAAGGCATGGACTGCATCGACAATTTGATCGTGGAGTTCATCGAACGTGGAGCAAGCAAAGGTCTCGACACGGCCTGCGTGAAGAACATACATCGCAAAGGATTTGCACTAAAGTCTCAATGAGATGCCAGAGTTGTCAGACCACACTACCCGACGACGCGCAGTTCTGTGCCAGTTGCGGTCTGCCGACATCGCGGCATCCGAGCGACGCCGTAACTCAAATCGATCTGCAACAGGAAACAAACGCTGATTCTCCGCGAGCGACAGATGAGCAGGTCGATCGGCGCGTTGGTTTGATCCTCGATTCCAAGTACAAGCTGATCGAAAGTCTCGGTGAAGGCGGCATGGGCTCTGTCTTTCGCGCGGAACGTTTGCATATCGGCGACGAGGTCGCGGTGAAACTGCTGCATCGCGATCTCGTTCGGGAGCAACACGCGCTCGAACGCTTCCGCCGCGAGGCTCGAACTGCCGCGCAGATCCGTCACCCAAACGTCGTCAGCATTCACGATTTTAGCGATGGCGCCGGTGCGGCAGGCGAAGCATACATCGTGATGGAATTGGTGCCGGGTGTATCACTCGGCAAACTGCTGCGTCGTGAAGGACGTATGCCGGCAAAGCGTGCGGTGCACTTGATGCTGGACATCTGCAACGGCGTCGGTGTGGCCCATCGCCAGGGACTGCTGCATCGCGATCTAAAGCCTGACAACGTGATAGTTGTTCCACCAGCGCATGAAGGCGAAGAAGAAACTGCCAAGGTAGTTGATTTTGGACTCGCCAAGGTTCGAGATGTCGCGGCGTCTTCTTCACTGACCAAAACCGGCACAGTGATCGGCACGCTGTACTACATGTCGCCGGAACAATGCAGCGGTGAGGAGCTCGACGCGCGTGCGGATGTTTACAGTCTCGGCGCGATGCTTTACGAGATGCTCGTCGGCAATCCGCCATTCCGCGCAAACAACATGGCCGGCCTGATCTCGAAACATCTTCACGAGCAGCCGCCGGCGTTTCCCGAGTTTCTCCAGGTGCCGCCGGCGATCCAGGCAGTCTGCCTGCGCGCACTCGCCAAGGACCGCAATCAACGCCAGTCTGACGCGCTCGCGTTCGGCAGCGAGCTAAAGAAAGCTCTGGAAGCGCCGGTCGATTACCAGCCTTCGTCGCAGACTTTGACGCGGCGTTCGCCTTTGCGGTGGATCGCAGCCGCAGCAGCCGTGATGGTTGCCCTAGTTGTCATCGTCGGGGTTGGTATCGCGATTCAGTTTGGAGTGAGTCGTATCAGAGCAAGCCGTGAAAGTGCTGTTCAAGTAGTCAACCAGAACACCGCTCCGCCAGTGGTAACGACTTCATCGTCCGTGGATTTACGAGGGACATGGGCGGGAACTTATGGTCCGATGGGTTTCGCGACGAAGCTCGTCATCAAGAATCAAAACGGCAAAGAGTTTGATGGAACGTTAGAACAAGGAACAACTCGCGTCGCTTTCAAAGGCACTTACGACTCGCAATCACGCACGTTGACGATGACGCAAACGGAACTGTTAAGTGGAGAAGATTGGAGTCTGGGTGAAGACGTCGGAACGCTGTCGAGCGATGGAAAGAAGCTCACCGGGACTGGCAAGGACGCGTTGGGCGGTTCGCTTGGGATGAGTTATCAGTTCTCATTCACGAGAAAATAAAGCCGCGGATTTACGCGGATAAACGCTGATCTGCGTTCATCCGCGTGCATCCGCGGCTAGATATTTAGTTCAAAAGCTGCAGCCCGAGGATCTGTTCGAGGATCGTACCTAGAATGCTGTAGCTTCCATTCGAGTAGCGGCCGTATTGTGAGCGGCTGTTGTAACCGTCTTCATAGCCACGCCTGAAACCTTCACGGAAGTAATACTGATACTCGTTCAGATCGACGTAGTAGGCGTCGTAGCCGTAGCTCGCATCCTGGTAACCGTAAGCATCTTCAGGACTGAAGCGATAGCCATCCTCGCGGTCGGCCTGCCCGGCTTGGAAGCCTTCTCCATAACCATCGTTGATCGCGCGCTGCAACATCTCTGCGCCGTAACGATTGGTCTCGTAGTAGCTGCCGCCTCTGCGATAGCGATAGTTGTATGGGCCGTAGTCGTTGTAACGCCACTGCTGCAATCGCAACTGATCGCGACGCACTCGATCGAGATAGCGCTGCTGGTAACGCAACTGGTTCAAACGTCTTTGCTGCTCGAGCACACGCTGACGCTGGTACAGGAAGTTCTGGCGTCGCTGCCAGTCCTGACGATAGCTGTTAGCGCGCCGTTCCTGTTCCTGCCGCCAGTTGCGCTGGCGCCAGTTGTTGTCGTTGTTGCTGCGATTGTCGTCGCGACGGCCGTTCCAGTCACGATTTCGATCATCACGATTTTGATCGCGATTACGATCGCGCTGCCACTGCTCGCGACGTTGCTGTTCGAGTTGTTGCTGCTGTTGCTGCTGTTGTTGCTGCTGGCGCTGTTGCTGCCAACGCTGTTCACGTTCCTGCGACTGGCGGATCTGGTCCTGTCGCTGTTGCTGCCAGCGATCTTCGCGTTCGCGAGATTGCTGTATCTGCTGTTGTCGCTGCTGGTCGTTACGTTGTTGCTGGCGCTGTTGCTCCCAACGCTGTTGTCGTTCCTGACTATTCTGCTGTTGCTGTTGGCGTTGCTGTTCCCAGCGTTGCTGGCGTTCCTGGCTGTTCTGCTGCTGCTGTTGGCGTTGCTGGTCCCAGCGTTGCTGCCGTTCCTGGCTGTTCTGCTGCTGTTGTGCTTGTTGTTCGTTACGACGGTTCTGTCGTTCGTCCTGTCGTTGTTCGCGTGCAGCCTGGTTTTCCTGCCGTCGCTCCTCACCACGACCCCGCCGTCCCTGGGCATTGGCGACGTCGCTTGCGCCCAACACGAGCGTGCTTATCGCCAGAGATAGACCGATCTGTTTTAAATATTTCACCTTTGGTTTTCCTTTCAGTCCGACGGGAGAGAGGTCGACTCCGGCTATTTGGCAAGTGCCATTCCACACCCAAATCGGGAGGGAATCAGGTGCATCTATGTAGGTTAACGAGACGATATCAAGCAGGAAGTAACGATATGGGATGGTAATTTGGGCCACGAATCACACGGATTTAGGACGGATTCGGCACTGGCATGGTGGTTGCCGAAATTCCCTGAAAAATAGCTTTAGAGGGGGGCTTGTATGAGACAAATAAAAGTGTGGCCACACCTCACGATCGTGGCGGTGGTGTGTGCCGTCCTGGCAGGAGTAGGCGTGGCCCTGTGGATGAAGCACGAACAGACCGCGTCGGCTGAGGCGATACCAAATGCAGCGCGTATTCAGCGCGTTGAAGGTGAGGTAGCGCTCAACAACGACGTGGCCGGCAACACCCAAACAGAAGATTGGATTCGCGCAACTGAGAACCAACCGGTTTCGGTCGGCGATCGCATTTACACGCGCGACAATTCGCGTACGAGTTTGGCATTTACCGGGCGCAACTTCGCGCGGCTAAATCCAAACACGTCGCTCGACGTGCTTTCGCTCGAGGACCGTCGTACGCAGCTCGCGTTACGTGATGGTTCAGCGGTGTTTGACGTCGGCTATCTCAATTCGGGAGATCTATTCGAAGTCGCGACGCCGTATGGCGCAGTCGATTTTCAGCAACCTGGACTCTACAACGTCGGCATCGACAATGGTCAGGTGTTGATCTCAGTGCTGAGTGGTCTCGCGCAAGTCGTCGGACTCGGCGGCAGCGGCCAGATCGGCAAAGGTGAGTTGCTGACGCTAGTCGGCACGACCGCCGCAAACGCGGTTCTTTCACAGCTCAATGGTGGCGATGCTGGTTATCTCGTGGACGATTATTACCGTAACCAGTACCCGCAGTATTACGACGGCCGCTATCGCGACTACAATGCTTATCTGAACGATCCATATTACTTCGATCCTTATCGTCGCAACGTCAGTTACCAGTATGCGAACTCATACATCCCCGGCCTCTATGATCTCGATTACTACGGCGACTGGAACAATCTCGACGGCTACGGCTACGCCTGGGCGCCGCGCGTCGATAACGGCTGGATGCCATATCAAACGGGTTACTGGTACACGGATTACCCGTATGGTCCAACGTGGGTTTCGAGCGAGCCGTGGGGCTATGCGCCTTATCACTACGGGCGCTGGGCCTTTGTCGGCGATCGCTGGTACTGGGTGCCGGACCGTACGAATGTTGATCCGGTCTACTCGCCCGCACTGGTTGCGTGGGTTCCATTCGATCAGAATCAGATCGGCTGGGTACCGCTTGGACCAGGCGACGTGTACGTGCCGCATTACTACAACAACAACTCGTGGGATCCGTATTACCTGACACGTGACAATCTCCACCAGCGCGTTGTTAATCTCAACGTGCCGGGAGCGGTTACCGTTGTCAGCGTCGATGACTTCACGCGTGGTGTCGACTGGAGACGCGCGCGGAAGGCCGATCGAAACATGCTCGCGTCCGTTAATCCGGTGTTGGATCCCTTGCTGGTTACGCCTTTGCGAAATGCAGTGGTGCATTCAGCATGGGGCCGCGGCAAGATCGACATCCCGCCGGGAATCGCGCGGAAGCTGAACGACACCACAGTCGTCACGAGCACGAATCCGCGCGCACCGGCATTCCGGCCTGATCTTGCGAAGCGGATGCGCGTGAACAATGCGCCCGATCATGCCAAGGGACAGAAATTCCAGGTGCGTGATGAGCGCCAGGAACGCGGACGCGGGGGACCACCGGCTCAGGCGCAACAGCAGCAACCGCAGGTTGACCAGAGAGGACGTGGTCAGGAGCAACGTGAAGCACGTCGCGTTGAACAGCCACAGCCCAGGCAAGAACGTCAGCAACCGCAGCAGTCACGCGGTCAGCAGAAGCAGATAGAGCGTCGGGCCAGTGCGCCTCAGGCTGAACGACCTGCGCGACCGGTGAGACAGGAGCAGCCACGAGGCGAGCGTGTCGCAGCACCAGTGCGACCTGCACCGGCTCCGCGTGCTCAACCGCAGGCGCAACCTAAACAGGAACGTCCGCCACAAGCGCAGAAGCAGCAACAGCCGAAGCAGGAGCGCGGTAATCCTGGAAAGGGCAAAGGCAAGAAACCATAAAACCGTAAACACGGATTACACGGATTGAATCCGGATTAAATCCGGATTTAAAATCCGTGTAACCCGTGTTCAATTTTTCTTCCCTCCCAACACTCACCTGTGTAGAATACCCGCCCGATCTAACCCTGTAGAAAAGGAAGTTCCTCCCATGCAACCAAACAGACGTAAGTTCCTAACTCAAGTTGGGGCGGCCACGATTGCCGCAAGTGTCATTAAGGTCGATGCTCACGCCGCAACCGGTTCCAATCAACGCGCAACTGAGTGCGCGAAGCTCCGTCGCGAAGCTGCGATGGCGGGCCTGCAAGCGACTCCACAGAACCTGCAACATCCTAACAACGAAGACGAAAACCTTTACCCAAACAAAATCGGCAACTTCTCAAAAGGTCTGCCGCACAACAACGACGGCACGGTCGTGCTCAGCGCTTACAACGCGCTCGTGAACGCGATTAATAGCGGCCGTCCGGCAGACTTCGACGCCATTCCACTCGGCGGCACAATAAAACTAACCAATCCACAATCCGGACTCGCTTTCGACCTGCAAGGTCCCGACGCGCACGCGTTCGTCCAACCACCTGCGCCCGCTCTTGCGAGTCGTGAACAAGCAGTAGAGATTTCGGAAAACTACTGGATGGCGCTGCTGCGCGATGTTCCCTATTCACAGTATTCAACGAACCCGATCGCAAACGCAGCCGCGGCGGATCTAACGTTGTACGGCTCGGATTTCAAAGGCCCGAAGAGTGGCGGCGCAGTCACAACTGGGACGCTATTCCGTGGTCTCACGCCCGGCGATCGCGTTGGACCACAGCTCTCTCAATTCTTCTACCAGGACTGCAATTTCGGCGCGAACAAAGTCGAGCAGAAGATCACGACCACTGTCGGGGGCGTCAATTACATGACTGACTTCGAGACGTGGCTCGCAGTCCAGCGCGGCACCGCGCAAGGCCCGGACGCTTTCGATCCCGTGCCGCGCTACATGCGCAATGGTCGCGACATCGGACAGTGGGTACACATCGACGTTCTGTTTCAGGCGTACTTCCAGGCGTTCCTCGTTCTTGCCGGCGCGGGCGCGCCGTTCGACGACGGCAATCCCTACAACAACAATCCGACTCAGTTCGGCTTCGGCACCTTTGGTGGACCACACATCGCGACGCTCTTGTGCGAAGTGTCGACTCGCGCGTTGAAAGCCGTGTGGTTTCAGAAGTGGTTCGTGCATCGACGCCTGCGACCGGAAGTGATGGCGGAGCGAGTTGACCGAACGCTTTTTGCAGGCGCGGGTTATCCGGTGCATTCGGAGATACTCAATTCATTTAACGATTCGAGTCGTCTGAAGGGATTCATGCCGGCAGGCAACGCGCTTCTGCCGATGGCGTTTCCGGAAGGCTCACCGACACATCCGGCTTACGGAGCCGGACACGCAACGGTTGCGGGTGCGTGCGTCACGATTCTGAAAGCGTGGTTCAATGAAACGACGCGACTCGTCGACATCGGTCTGGATCCAGTGCAACCAACAGACGATGGCTTGAGTCTCGTACCGTATACGGGTTCGGACACGGCTGACATCACTGTAGGCGGCGAGTTGAACAAGGTCGCAGCAAACGTCGCGCTCGGAAGAAACACAGCGGGCGTCCACTGGCGCTCGGATGCAACTGAGTCGATGAAACTCGGTGAAGCAATCGCGATCGGAATTCTGAAGGAACAGCGAGCTTGCTACAACGAAGTTTTCAACGGCTTCAGCCTAACCAAATTCGACGGCACAACAATCGTGATTTAAAATCCGCGTTTATCCGTGTTACCGGATTTCGACGATGGCGAGGCCACCCGGTGGAATTTGCAGGGTGGCCTTTCCATTCTCGGTTTTCAAAGCCGATTCGCTGGTCCACTCACTAGCACTCTTCATTTGCGGTAAAGAGATCGTCGCCGTCACATAAGCATTCCGATCGACCTGCGCCATTCCCTGCTGTGGCTTGAACACGCCGTTGTTATTCAGCAACGTCACCACCCAGCCATTCGCCGTTCGATTGATCAGATATTCAACATTGCCATCTACTTTCACCGGCACCGCATCAGCAAACACGTGCGCCAGCAGGTGCGCGGCGAAGGGCGTCATGCGTTCGTCTTCACCAAGCAGATCAGGCACTGCGACAAAGACAACTGTTCCCTTCCCAACTTTATTGACGGTCACGATCGGACCACCACTCGGCACAGTCATCAGCGCCGTCGCGCCCTTTAGCTCGATCTTCTCGTACCGAAATATTTGGCCTTTGAGATATTCAGCTTCGTCGCCGGGCGCGAGGCAAACAGCGTTGTGAGCTTCACCAGTGTCGTTGAGCAATCGCACACCCAGAAACTGCTCGGGCAGCTTTTTGATCTGCGCCGCATTGAGTACGACAGTGCCGCCGTTTCGCACATACTCGTTCAGACGCGCGATCCACTCATTGGACCAATCTATCCCGCCACCAACAACCACCGCGCGATAGGCGGGCAAAAGCGTCTGAGCCTTCGATCTAGAACCCGCGACGTCAGTAGCAGTCAACACATCGAATATGTCGCCGAAAACACCGGGCACAAACGGCTGCCGGTCTGCGATCGCAGGCTCACCTTCAACCACGAGCCCAGGATAGTACGCCACCCCAAACAACTCCCTCAGTGCCCGATCGCCGCGATCGATTTGCGAGACTTCAAACGGCCACTGCGGGTAATCCGTCATCTCAAACCCGTGCGCGGGATCGAGGAGGAAAGCGACCGGCGTGTACGGCGTCCCGCGCTCCGGATGCTTCTCTACAAACCGCATAAATTCATCGGTGATGCGGCCGAGCGGATTGAGCTGGAACGGATGATCGCCGGGCCCGGGCTTGAAGAACTGGTCCTGTCCCTGCTCGAGATAGATCGCCGAAGCGCCCGCCATGTAGTAGAGGTAATAACTCTTCCGATACCACGACAGCGACGGCCCCATCGTTGGACCATAGCGCGAGTGGTAAAAGTAATCCGGACCGGCGAAGTTCTGCTGCTTGGTGAAGGTTGTTGCCGTGTCGCCGAAGTTTGGTGCGTGGTAATAGAGAAAAGCGCCACCGAATTGCCGTGCAGCACCGCGCGTGAAAGCGATGCGCATGGCAGCCATCGGCATCACCGCGGCGGTTTCCATGCCAATCAGATTCACGCCCCACTGCGTCAACGCGTGCGCAAACGAAGTGCTCGACGTCGATTGAGCGGGAATCAGCTTGTCCCACAACGGGCCGGTCTCTGTTTGAAAAGTCTCACGCCACTTACGTGCGATCGCGTTCGAGTAAAACTGGCGGTGCGCTTCAAGTAGCTCACGGCGCGACATCGAAGGCGTGATTTTCAACTCCGTGGGCGCGGAGTCCCACACGTAGCCAACACTCTCACCCGAGATCAAACCCAGAAACTGGTCTTTCAATTCGCCGTTGAGTAATTGCCACGCGGCGGGATCGAGCTTCGCTGCGCCGTAGTTGATGAGGATCGCAAATGGAACTTTCGTCTCGCGCAGGTAACGCAAGAACGGGCTACCGGGCTTTAGGTACTCAGGCAGATCGTTGATGTAGATAACCGGCACTACGAGATTCGATTGAAAGAGCGGTACATCGCGCGCGCCTTTGTACGTCGCGACAAACTCTTCAATCGATTCGGCATTGAACGGAAACAGCGGTCGCTCGCCGGCAGGTTTCTCAAGAAGAGGCCAGAACTCTTTCGCGATGTTCCACGGCATCAGAAAATCGCGACCTGCTAACTTCGGCCGCACCCACGCTTCCGGCACCCGCGTCACACTTTCGCTTTGGCGTAACGATTGCAGCGGCTTGCGCGCCGTGGACCACGTGCGCATGTAACGCATCGCAGAGAAGTCCGGCTTTTGTCGACCTGATGGCTTGAACGCCAGATCATTCGTGAGCAGAAAACAGTCAACATGTCTTCGTGCTTCCGCGGCCTTGTCGATCACGATCGACACGCGCACTGGACCTTTTTTTAGCGTCGCGCTTGCACTGTCCCACGCGAAGGCCCAGCTCCAGTACATGCTGACTTCATCGTGCGGATCGATCACGTCTTTCGCACCAAACTCGTGTCGAAACACTTCAGCGCCATCCTGCGCGATCGTGATCGTGAAGTTTTCAGTGCGCTTGGCCCAATCAGCGTAACGAATCCAAAACCTGTATTCGCCGCCACGTGGAATCTCGAGATCCTGATATAAAGTGGCTCGTGTCTCATCCGCACTCGCAGCCGCAGAGTTCCATTCGCTCTCACCGCCCTGCGTCCACTCCGCTGAAACTCCAGGCCCGTTGATGCCCCAACCCGGCGCTTTCTCGCGCGACAGATTCATGTGCGACGGATTAAGCAGCGGCTCACCGAGCTTGCCGGTGCTGAACCCGCGCATATTCTCCGCCTCGTACCAGAGATACTCTGAAGGCGTGTCGGTTTGGGAATAAAGAGTTGCTGAGGAAAGTAGAACAAACAGAGCTATCCACAGATTACGCAGATATCTGTGCGATCTGTGTAATCTGTGGATCAACTTTTAGCCGAGGGCTTCGAGACACTCGCTGAGCGTGCGCTGGCGGCAAGTGAACATCGGCGTGTCGCGCAGCGTGTAGGAGCTGGCTTTCGTTTCGCGGAGCTCCTGGACCAGGTCGAGAAAGTCAGACGGGAAGTCGGTTTCAAACGCGACCACAAACTCCTGATCGTCGAGACCAAACGAGTACGTAGTGTGCAATTTTACCGAACGATACTTCATGCCGATGCGAATGTGCTCGTCCATCATCTCCTGGCGCTGCTCCGGGGGCTTTGAATACCACTCGCGAGTTTTCACGAATGGATAAACGAAGAGATACTGCGACTTGCCGGGAATGATGTGCAAACGATCTTCGACGTGCTCGGGATTATCTTTGTCGATGTACATCGAGCGCTTCGTCATCGAGAGGAACGACTGCGATGGCTCGATATATTTGGCCATCTCGGTTTTGTTGAGCTGCGAGGTCATCTCTTGAATCGGATCCAGCTCGTAGCCGATGCGCCAGATCATGAAATCGACATTCGTACGAAGTCCGATAGTTGAGTAAGAATGAATCAGCATCGAGGACCCAAACTCATCGACAGTCTTAACAAACCCGTCACGACAGCGCTGCTTGTCGTTGTCAGAGAGCAGACGCCACTCCGGACGTGCTTTATAGAACGTGAAGTTAACAAACTGTCGGGGAAGCTTGGCTTTTTCGACTTCGACTTCGGCGTAGGCGGGGGCCAGTCGAAGCGAGCCGCGTGGGGCATTACCTGGATCCTTATCGCTACTCATTGTTTTTACCTCAGGTCTGAATTACGAATGACTAACCTTGGAAGAATCAGCGATGCAAAGTTATTCTGCCCAGTCTCAGGGCCGAATGCAACTTTGGAAGGAAGAAACACGAACGCTTCTCCGTCAAATGCGTGAAGGTGAACAAACATGACCGCTGAAACATCGCGCCGCTCATTTCTCAAGTTTCTGCCGCTCGCCGCTGTGTTTGCCTCGATCGGCGGCGCCGCATTTCGCTTTCTGCGCCCAAAACTTTCTGCCGCAACCAATGCATGGCTCGACGTCGCGTCTGTCTCGGAGCTGGCTGGTCCACAGCCAATCAGCCGGAAGATCATCGCCGAGCAGATCACAGGCTGGGCCATCACGACTGAAGAGCACAACGTGTTTGTCCTGCCTGCGAAGAACAATCAGGTCGTATCGGCAGTCTGTCCTCACGAAGGCTGCGAAGTCGCGTGGGAACAAAACCGGAATCGCTTTTCGTGTCCGTGTCACGAGAGCTACTTCGCCGCCGACGGCTCGCGTATCAGTGGTCCAGCGCAGCGCGGGCTCGACGCACTGCCGGCACGCGTTCAGGACGGAAAACTGCAGGTGCAATACATCTCGAAAGAACAGGCGACACGCGCATGAGAAGCGATAATTCCCCAGGCGCGTGGCTACAGACGACGACAGGCATCGTTGTTGTGCTCCTGTTAGTTCAGTTTCTCACTGGAGTTTTGCTGGCGTTTTATTACGTGCCGTCTGTCGATCATGCTTACACGACCGTGTCGTACATTGAGAAAGTGGTGTCGTCGGGTTCGTGGATTCGCTCGCTGCATCACTACGGCTCACAGTGGCTCACCATTTTTGTGTTCATTCATGTGATTCGACTGTTTTTGGACCGCGCTTACGCTGCAAACAGGATTCAGTGGATCGTGGCGGTTTTGCTTCTCGGGCTCGTGATGGCCGCCGGCGGCACGGGCTATTCATTGCCGTGGGACGCGCGCGCGTTTTTTAGTACGAGAGTGGCTGAAGGATTGATGGCTGGGCTTCCAGTCGCCGGAGGAATGGCGCGGCTCTGGTTACTCGGCGGCAGCGAGATCTCAGGGATGACGCTCTCGCGATTCTTTGCGCTTCACGTGCTCGTAATTCCCGCGCTGATCGGTGCCGTTGTCGTGTGGCGAATGTTCCGGGTGCAAATCGCGGAGTTCTTTGGACCACGCGATGCGATCGTTGGCACGCTCGTGTTTCTCGCGCTCGCACTCTGGGCGTTAAAACATCCGGCGCCGTTTGGTCCATCAGTCGCAGAAGCTGGCGCAGACTATCTGCCGCGACCGGGCGCGCAGTTTTTGTGGTTGTATCAATCGTTGAAATACGTTCCGGGTGGACTCGGATCGATTGTGGGCGTGGTCCTGCCGGGAATCGCACTGACGGTTTTAATTGCATTGCCCTGGCTCAAACGGCAACGGTTGGTTGCGGGTTCGTTACTAGGCCTCGGTGTCGTCCTCGTCGCGATCATGACGACGGTTTCATATCTCAGTGACCGTCGTGATCCACGAACGGCCCAACAATTCGCGAAACAAGCAGCAGCGGAAGAAGCATGGCGCCGTCAGCCTTTCAATCCAGCAACGATCACACTCGCTGCGACGCCAACTACAAACGCGACTGGCGGTGCCCCAGTCATGTACACAAAGTTCTGCGTCAACTGTCATGGCACGCACGGCCAGGGCGCGCAACAGGGCCCACTAAAGTTTCCACCTTTGCTTGATGTTTCTGCCAAACCGCGTCGCAGTGTCGACGAGATCGTCAGCTTGCTGAAAGACCCGACCGCTTACGGTCTTCAGCCGCCGATGCGATCGTTTTCAGAGAAGCTCACAGAAGAGCAGATGCGAGAGATTGCCGAGTGGATTGTGAAGTTGAAGAAGTGACCGTTATACTTTTGCGCCCCCTGTAAAAATATCTCAATTCGGAGAACTGTCTGATGAAACTAATTTCGCTTGCTCTATTGTGTGTCGCCATCGCTCTGGTCGCTTTAGCCGCGGTCGCTTGCACTGAAACTGTTACGACCACCAACACAAACACCGCACGCACATCTGCTTCGCCCGCGGCTCCAGCCGCAGCTGCGACACCCGATCCACTCGCCGGTGCACGCGCCAACTTCACAAAGAATTGCGAACCCTGTCACGGCCCGAACGGCGAAGGCGGACTCGTCAAAGTCGACAACAAACAGATCAAAGTCCCGTCCTTGAAATCAGATCACGCAATCAAACACACCGACGATCAAATCGCCAAAATGATCACGAACGGCGAAGAAGCGATGCCGGCCTTCAAAGACAAAATGTCGCAACAGGAAATCGCCGACATGGTGAAATTCGTCCGCGCAAACTTCCAAGGCAAGTAGCCACAAAAAGGCACAAAAAGCACGAAAGAAATTTGTGAAGTGCTTTTGTGCTTTTGTGCCTCTTTGTGGCACCATCTCGGCATGCACCCGTAGCTCAGTTGGATAGAGCGTCTGACTTCGGATCAGAAGGTCGCAGGTTCGAGCCCTGCTGGGTGCACCACCACAGTGTTAACGCTTTCCAGTGTTTATCCCTTGCCTTCCTATAAATGCCACTTTAGTATCACTGCATGCGAACTGAACTGGTTACCACACTGAAGCGCCAAGCCACAGAGATCTTGAATCAGCTCGAGAAGGATCGAGAACCGATTCTAATTACGCAACATGGCGTTCCATCAGCATATCTAGTCGATGTTGAAACCTTCGAGACCTTACAGCGTCGTATGACATTGCTCGAAGGCATTGCTCGCGGGGAAAAGGCAATTGAAGAAGGTCGGTCACTCACCCATAAGCAGGCAAAGCAACGGATGTCCAGATGGCTGAAGTAATCTGGGCCGAACCAGCACTTAACGATCTTGACGCAATTCCTGACTACATCGCATAGACAATCCCGAGGCGGCACGCCGGCTAGTGCAGAAAATCTTCGAGCATGTCGATCATCTCCAAAGCCATCCTAGACTTGGCTCAAAGCCGGAAGAGCTTAAAGGCTGGCGTTATCGCCAGATCGTTGAACCGCCATGTCGCATCTTCTACCGCGAAGAGTCTGGGCGAGTTTTGATACTTCACGTAATGCGATCAGAGCGCCTGCTCAGTTCCAAACTACTTAGCGATCGAGAGCGAAGTGCTGGCAGGGCCTAATTGAAAGTGAACTAATCAGGGGTAACAATGTCCAACGAACAACGGGCCCAACTCGCAATACTCGGAATTCGCTACGACGAAAATTCGTCCTTCACGAAAGGCGCGGCTGATGCGCCGCCGCAGATTCGCGCCGCACTGCGTTCTGATGCATGGAATTTGACCAGTGAAAATGGGACGGATCTTTCCGGCGATTCAGTTTTCTTTGACGCGGGAGATATCGAGCCCGTCACGGGCAGTGAGATGTTTGCGTTGATTGAAAACTCGGTCTACACGTTGATCGCTGACGGGTTCATGCCGATCTCACTCGGTGGCGACCACTCGATCACCTACCCGATCGTGAGAGCGTTTGCGCGCAAGTACAAAGATTTGAGCGTTCTTCATTTCGACGCGCATCCGGACATTTACGACAGTTACCAGGGCAATCGTAATTCGCACGCGTCGCCGTTCGCGCGCATCATGGAAGAGAAACTGGTGAAGCGTCTCGTGCAGGTCGGGATCAGAACGTTTACGGCGCATCAACGCGAGCAGGTGAGGAAGTTTGGTGTGGAGTCGATCGAGATGCGCAACCTGATCGGCAATTTGCAACTGGAGTTTGATACGCCGGTTTACATTTCGTTCGATATCGACGCGCTCGATCCGGCGTTTGCGCCCGGCGTGTCGCATCGTGAGCCCGGAGGTTTATCTACACGACAGGCAATCGATCTGATTCAACGACTGAAAGGAAAGGTCGTTGGCGGGGATATCGTCGAATTCAACCCACGCATGGACCCGCTTCACGTCACGGGCACCGTCTGCGCCAAACTCCTCAAAGAAATCGCGGCCAAAATGCTTGAAGTTTAGCGCTGCTCGATGGGAACGTACTCTCTGGTCCTATCACCAAGGTAGATCTGTCGTGGACGCGCGATCTTCTGATCGGCGTCTTCGAGCATCTCGACCCATTGCGCCAGCCAGCCGGACGTCCTCGGAATCGCGAACATCACCGGAAACATGTCGACCGGGAAACGCATTGCCTGGTAGATAATTCCCGAGTAGAAATCGACATTCGGATACAGTCGCCGCTTCACAAAGTAATCATCCTCGAGCGCAATTCGTTCGAGCTCGAGTGCGATGTCGAGGAGCGGATCCTTCCCGGTTACTTCAAACACTTCATACGCAACCTGCTTGATGATGCGCGCGCGTGGATCGTAGTTCTTGTAAACACGATGACCAAAGCCCATCAGACGAAATTCACCGGCCTTCACGCGCTTGATGTACTCCGGCACGTTCGCAACCGACCCAATCTCCTTCAACATCCGCAACACCATCTCGTTCGCGCCGCCGTGCAGTGGTCCATAAAGCGCCGCCGCCGCACCTGCGAGTGACGAAAACGGATCCGTGTGCGCGCTGCCGATACTGCGCATCGCGTTCGTGCTGCAATTCTGTTCGTGATCGGCGTGGAGAATGTAGAGCACTGTCAGCGCCTTTTCGAGCACTGGATCCGGCTTGTACTTCAGCTCCGTCGTCTTGAACATCATGTTGAGGAAGTTGCCTTCGTAACTCAGATCGTTATCCGGATACGAATACTGCATTCCAATTCGATGTCGAAAAGCGAAGGCCGCAATCGTCGGCACTTTCGCGATCAGTCGGTAGATCTGTTTGCAACGTAGCTCGACGTTGAAGATGTCTTTCGCGTCGGGATAAAAGGTCGAGAGCGCGCCGAGCGTAGCTTCAAACATGCCCATCGGATGAGCGTTGTAGTGAAACCCGTCGATGACCTTCTTGATGTTCTCGTTGATGAACGTGTGGTAGGTGATGTTTTTGGTCCATCCCTCGAGCTGATTCGCCGTCGGGAGCTCACCGTTCAACAACAGGTACGCGACTTCGAGGTAAGAGCTTTTCTCGGCAAGCTGCTCGATCGGATAACCGCGATACTCAAGGATGCCCTTGTCGCCATCGATGAAAGTGATACGGCTCTTGCACGACGCCGTATTCATGAAGGCGGGATCGTATGTCATCAGGCCAAAATCGTCGTCAGACATTTTGATCTGACGCAGATCCATGGCCTTTATCGTGCCGTCCTGAATGGGTAACTGATACTGCTTCCCGGTGCGATTGTCGGTGATTGTCAGACTGTCTTCGCTCATGGTAGGAGGATGACACAGATTAAAATCCGTGTCATCCCGTTGAGCTGTAGCTTTAATTACTCTTACGTGCCGCCTTGATTTCGGCCTCGGCCTGCTTGCGTGCCTGTTTCGATTCGTCGTTGCTCAAACCGAGATCCTGCAATGTCTGACCGAGACTTCTTCCTGACGACAACCCGCTGAGAATCGCATCACGAGTGACGTTTGGAAAACGTCGATTCAAATTCTGGCCCAACCGCGTTGCAGAAACATAGTTGCCAAACGTCAGATCGGGATTGCTTGCGAGTGCTGACTGGTAACCTGCGCGCAGGTCATTGGCGTTCGTGTGCAACGCTCTGGGAACGCCTGGATGATCATTTAGGTCGTCGTCGGCTTTGCGCATGTTTGAGCTTGCGCGGCGCGCGCGATCGAGACCGTCGTCGGAACGACCGTTTGACTTCGATGACGCGTTGTTCAAACCATCATCGGAACGACCACCCGATCGACTCGATGCGTTGCCCAAACCGCGATCGGCGCCTGTGCCCGCCGGTGGACCACCACCACTGCCGCGACCGCCGCCACCACCACCGCCACGTCCTTTGCCTTGTGCAAACGCTCCCGTCGCGACTACCAGAATCAGCACGGACAAAATCAGGAACTTACTCATACTCACCTCCTGTAATCCTGCAATCCTGTCTAACAATTTACTACAGCGAAGAGGCACTTAGGGCAGCGCGCGAAATCACAACCCTATCACAACAAAACTTACTTAACTCCGAGGAGCTCTATCTCAAAATACAGATTGGAGTTAGGAGGGATTGTAGGTGGCCTGCCGGCTGGACCGTAGGCGAGATTGCTCGGAATCCAGAGCCTGCGTTTGCCACCGACTTTCATCGTCTGCAAAGCTTCGTTCCAACCCTGAATAAGCCCTTTGCCGAGCTGGAACTCAGCCGGTTTGCCCGCGCCCATGGTGCGTGAGTTGTTGAATTCAGTGCCGTTTTCGTCCTTAAGCCGGCCGATGTAGTGGGCTTGTACGCTTTGTCCTATTGTCGGACTGGCGCCATCACCGACTTTCACATCCTGGTATTTCAAACCGGAAGCCGTCGTGATCTCGGGCGCGGCCTGCGAGCCGCGGCGCGTAATGACAAATAGGACAGCAGCGAGCACGAGCACCGCCAGCACGATGATCGCCCCGATTCTGAGATTTTTATTCATCGGAGTCGTTGTGACAGCAACGGGATTTGAAGACGCAACTCGGGGGCGCTTTTTGGCTCTTTCGATTTTTCGATGTCGACTTGTTGGCACGAGAGGGAAACCTGCTTTCTATGGTTATCACAGAACCGAGCGCGGTAGCGCCGGGTCAAATTTCGAATGACGGCTCTGCGAAGGGTTTGACCCGGCGCTACCGCGCTCGGTTCTGTGCTGGCGAGTCTACCTGATATCCTTCGCAGCATGCCACTCGTCGCTGTTATCCCTGAACCAAACGCACCCGTCGAAGTTCGTGAAGTTGTCGAACCCGAACTCGAGGCAGACTCCGCGTTACTCGAGGTCGAGGTCTCGGAAGTTTGCGGCACGGATGTTTACCTGCAACAGGGCCGGCTCGCGGGTGTGCCGTACCCTCTAGTTCCCGGACACGTTTCTGTCGGACGTTTACAGAAGATTCGCGGTGAGCTGCTCGACGTCGACGGCAGACAATTCAACGAAGGTGATCGCATCACGTTCCTCGACGTTCATCGAACATGTAATGCGTGTTGGTACTGCCTCGTCGCCAAAGCCGGCACACGCTGCCCGCAACGAAAAGTTTACGGGATTACTTACGGTCTCGATGACGGGCTAAGCGGCGGATGGGCCACTCACATCTACATCAAACCGGGAACACGCTGTATTCCACTAGACGCGGAACCCGAGACGTTCATGGCCGGTGGTTGTGCGTTGCCGACGTCACTTCACGCGGTCGAGCGCGGGGACATAAAGATTGGCGACACGGTTCTGGTCCTCGGATCTGGTCCGGTCGGTATCAACGCGATTGTGCTGGCGTTGATGCGTGGCGCGCTGCGTGTGCTCTGCATCGGCGCACCGCAGGCGAGGCTTGATGCAGCGATCGAAGCTGGCGCTCATGCCACACTCAACATCGAAACACACGACGACGCGCAACGATTAGCATGGTTGCTGGAACAGACAGGCGGACGCGGTGCAGACGTGACGATCGAAGCGACTGGCGCGCCTGAGGCTGTGGTTCAGGCGATGAGGTTTACGCGCGATGCGGGAATTGTCGTTGTTGTCGGGCAGTACACAGATCACGGACTGACTTCGTTCAATCCGCATCTCGATCTAAACAAGAAACACCTGGATGTGCGTGGGTGTTGGGGATCGGAGTTTTCGCACTTCTATCGTGCGGCGCAGCTTGCTGCACACAGGCCAGATGCATGGTCGCGTATGAAGTTGGATTCGTATGGGTTGAAGGATGCGAATGAGGCACTGGAAGCGGTCGCGGCAGGACGAGTGCTCAAGGCACTAATACGACCACAGTAGATTCTCACGCGGCGGCGCAACGGCGCAACGCTTCCCGTACTTTCGCTGCGCCGTTGCGCCGCCGCGTGAGAATCTTTCCTATCGACCTGGACCACCACGGCCCCGGCCACGTCGACCGCGTTCCTCGCGAAGGCGTTGGAAGCGCTCCCACTGGTCGGGCGTCAAGACAGTCTGCAAACGTCCATCGGCCTGGCGACGGATCTCTTCCATGCGCGGCTCGGTCTCGCGTCGTACCGCTCGCAACTGCTCGCGCGTGTCGTTGAAGATCTCCTGCACCTTTGTCTTTTGATCGGCAGTCAGTTGTAGTCGCTCCGATAACTCGTCCATGCGGTTACCGCCACCACGAGATCCCCAGCCCCGGTACACGTTCAAAGCAAGAATGCCGGCCGTGAAGCCCAGCACGAAGATGATCGTGGCCGCAATACGTACCTGCCATCGATTCTTAGTAACGTTAGTCATGATTACCTCGCATCGTCGTCATCTTCGTAAATTGTGCTGAGCACTTGCTCATAACTCATCTGATCGTCTGCGTCCTGGTCCATGATTACCGAATACTCGGAATACGCAGAAGCGGTTTGATCTATCACTGGCGTCGTTTGCGACGGCTGGATGAAACTGACCACGGCGAGGGCGACGGTTGTTACGGCCATGGTCGATACGAGCGCTTTCGCCGATCTCCACAACCGCAACATTGCTGGCACGCTTTCCACCGCCTGCTGCTCTCTCAATGCAGCCATCACACGTGTTTGAAAGAATGGCGAAGGCTCAATCGTCGCCTCCACCCGCCTCTTGATAACCACAGCCGAAAGCCGAGCAGCCTCGAAAGCCTCGCGACACGACATACACTCCAGCGCATGCGCGCGAATCTCGTTGAGCTCGCTCTCCGAGAGCATCGCGATCGAAGCACGGTCCAAAATCTCAGTGATGTGCTTGTCTTTCATCTTGTTCACGCTCGCTTATAACTCAATAACTTCTCCATCGCTTCACGAACTTTACGCCGCGCTCGAAACGCTCTCACCTTAACTTTCGACTCCGACCAGCCAGTCGCTTCAGCCACTTCCTTGATCGACGCCTGCTCACCATCGATCATCAACAACGCCTGCTGATCTTCCGGCGACAACACTGACAACAATCGATCGGCGAGATCAGTCGCCACTACCGTGTTCTCGACCGACGCCGGCTCACCACCATCACCCGCCGACTGCTGTTCCAACCATCCCTGCTCGTCTTCAGTGAGATCGGAAATGGTAAACTCCGGTCGCCGTTTCGCACCTCTCACCATATTTAGACACGTGTTGGTTGCGATTCGTGTCAACCAGCCCTCGAGAGAGCCGCGACCTTCGAAGCTTCCAAGCTGCGTGTACGCTTTCAAAAAAACTTCCTGCGCCGCTTCTTCAACCAATGGTCTTTGTCGAAAAAACCGGCTCGCCACACTAAACACGCGCGGGCTGTAACGTCTCACTATCTCCGCAAAGGCAGACTCGTCGCCCGCCTGCGCCTGCCGCGCCAGGTCCAGGTCCGAGGCTTGTTCGAGCCCACTCGCCAGTTGCGGTCCTCATCGGTTTAACGGATGGCGGATTCTCAACTTCGAATCCGCCAACTCCGTGGGGGGAAACGCTTACTGTTCGTCGCTTTTACGCATCTGGCCACGACGGGCTTTGAACTGCGTGCGCGACTGTTCCAACTGGGCTTTTTGCTCAGCAGTTAAGACGGAAAGCATTTCCTGATGCAGCTTGGCCTTTTCGCCCATTAACTTTGCTTCAAGAGGCGCGATTTCCGTCAGTTTCTGAGTAGCCAGTGCTTCGTTGAACGTACCGCCTTCGCTCGCCTGACGCAACTCCTGACGCTTGGCACGAAGCTGATCGCGCAGGGGTTTGTTTGATTGGGCGAAAGTCTCGCGGATCTGTTTCATCTTGGCTTTCTGGTCTTCAGTTAAATTTAGCTGTCGGAAGAATCCACCAGCGCGCATTCCTCCCCAGCCGTGTCCTTTGTGTCCACCTCGGCCGCCACGTCGTTCCGTGCGCTGGCCCTGCTGCGTGCCCTGATCGGTAGTGACCGTTTGGGCGACAGCTATTGAGGCTGCCAAAGCAATCGCCGAGAGAGTAGCTATTGCCAGTGTCTTAAACCGTCCTTTGTTCATTGCTGTTTTCTTCACTCCTACGTGTTCGTTGTTATCTCCAGGGGAGCTTCCTGAGCACTCAGACACGCACGAATCGCGGATGGTTACACGAGTTAAAGAACATTTCTCACGCAGCAGCGCAACGACGCAGCGGAACTAAATGTCTTAATTGCGCCGTCGCGCCGCTGCGCGAGAAATGCCCTTTTAGCCCCTGTAACCAATAAAGCCACACCAGTGTCTAGCTGACATGGGTACGGAAGCTGCCTTTAACACTGGCAACGCTATTAAACACGAGGAATCGCATGTCGACTCAAACAATTAAACAACCTTTAGTGGGTGGAATCAGTACAGGCGAGAACACTTGGGGCGCCTGGCTTAAACAAATTTGGGCAAAGTTGCTCCTTGGTAAGAAGAAACTCCTGCTCGGTGGTGGCTTCATGGCCGCTGTCGTGTTCGCAGGCTTTTACTTCTTCGGCGACGACACGAGCACACCGCAGTACATGACCGCTCGCGTCGAGCGCGGAAACCTGCGCAACACAGTGACCGCAACCGGCGCACTGCAGGCAGTAACGACGGTGCAGGTCGGCAGCCAGGCCTCGGGAACGATCTCGGCGCTCTACGCTGACTTCAATTCACAAGTAAAGAAAGGCCAGGTAGTCGCGCAGCTCGATCCGTCCACAGCTAAAGCGCAGGTGGACCAGGCCACCGCAAATCTTCAAAACGCACGCGCGAGTCTGGCGAATGCTCGGGCCGCCGTCGTTAGTTCACAGGCTGGCGTGCGTGACGCACAGGCGAAAAGCCTCGCCGCGAGTTCGACAGTGCAAAACAACCAGGCTGGTGTTTCAGGTGCGGAAGCAAACGTTGCCGTGTTGAAAGCACAACAAGACGACGCGTTGAGTCTTTTGAAACAGCAGGAGTCGCTACTGAAAGCGGGCGTGGTTGCGCAGCGTGATTACGACGTCGCCATGACTGCTTACAAGACTGCCGAAGCACGTTACAACCAGGCTGTGGCGCAGTTGAACCAGGCGAAGTTGACGGAGCAGTCGTCATCGAAGGCTGGTATCGCACAGTCGCAGGCTGCGATTGAGCAGTCGAAGGCGCAGGTGCAACAGTCGCAGGCACAAGTGGGACAGGCGCAGGCACAAGTGCAGCAGGCAGAAGCCGCGCTCAGCGTGGCCCAGGTAAATCTCAGTCACACGACGATAACTTCGCCGATCGATGGCGTGGTTGTTTCGCGTGACGTGAACGTTGGACAGACCGTGGCTGCGAGCCTTTCGGCGCCGACGCTCTTCACGATCGCAAACGACCTGACGCAGATGCAGGTGATTGCAAACATCGACCAGGCTGACATCGGTCTCGTCGAGCAGGCGAAGTCAGTAAGGTTTAGTGTCGATGCGTTTCCGGGCAAGGAATTTGACGGCAAGATCGAGCAGATGCGTCTGAATCCGGTGAACGTGCAGAACGTTGTCACTTACAACGTCGTGATCGACGTTGATAATCCGGACCAGAAGTTGAAACCAGGCATGACGGCGAATCTGACGATCACGATCGATGAGCGGAACAACGTGTTGAAGGTTCCGAATTCGGCACTTCGCTTCACGCCGCAGGATGCAACGAGACAGCGCACTGGCGCTGGTGCGGGCCAGGGTCAAGGACAGGGCCAGGGCCGCAGACAGCAACAACAGCAGCAGGGCGATAATGCTGCTGGTGGCAATGGTGGTGAGAACCGCTTCGCACCAGCGTCAGCCCCAGTGTTACCGGGACAGGTACGTGTTGTCTGGGTGATGGGCCAGAACGGCAAACCCGAGCGCCGCAGGATCACCGTGGGCCTGAGCGACGGATCGGCGACTGAAGTTGTCGACGGTGAACTGAACGAAGGCGATATGGTGATTACGGGTCAGCAGATCTCTGGCGGGAGCAGCAATGCGAACACGTCAAGACCGCCAGGATTCGGTAACGCTCCGCGAACGGGCGGTGGCGGCGGCCGGCGGTAATTGAATTCTCTGTGCCACCTCTGTGTTCTCTGTGTCTCTGTGGTTAAAAAGAGATTTCCACCACAGAGACACAGACGACACAGAGGTGGCACAGAGATAATTGAGGTTAGGAGAGACGATGTCTACCACGTTTGCAGTTGAGCCACAGGAATTCCAACCCGGTGTTGGATTAGCGACGCAGCAGGTCCCCGAAGCGCGTCCGGTGATCGAACTCGATCACATTCACAAGACCTACACGATGGGCGACGTTGAAGTTCACGCGCTTCGTGGAGTTTCACTGACGATTCGCGAAGGCGAGTTTGTGGCAATCATGGGCGCGTCTGGATCAGGAAAATCGACGACGATGAACATTCTCGGCTGTCTCGATCGCCCGACGCGCGGCACGTACATCCTCGACGGCGAAGACGTTTCGCAGATGTCGAAGGACGAGCGCGCCGATATTCGCTGTCAGAAGATCGGATTCGTATTCCAGGGCTTTAACCTGCTGTCGCGAACTTCAGCACTCGAGAACGTTGAGCTGCCGATGCTTTATCTCGGCGTTGACGCTGCAACACGTCATCAGCGCGCGACCGAAGCGCTCGCCGCAGTGGGTTTGTCAGGACGCGAACAGAACCATCCGAACCAGTTGTCAGGCGGACAGCAGCAGCGCGTCGCAGTTGCGCGTTCGCTCGTCAACAACCCGGCGTTGATTCTCGCGGACGAGCCGACCGGAAACCTCGACTCGCGCACGTCGGTTGAAGTGATGGAGATCTTCCAGCGTTTGAATCGCGAGCGCGGCATAACTTTGGTGCTGGTCACGCACGAGCCCGACATCGCGGAATACGCTGACCGCGTGATCGTTTTCAAGGACGGCAAGATCAAATCGGACCGCCCGGTCGAGCGTAAACGTAATGCGGCGGAAGAACTGAAGAACCTCCCCATCATCGATGATGATGAGGACGAGGACGAAGACTAATGAACCTCCTAATGATCATTCGCGTCGCGTTTCGCGCTCTTATTCGTAACAAGATGCGCGCGGCTTTGACCATGCTCGGCATCATCATTGGCGTCGCAGCCGTGATCGCGATGGTGAGTATCGGCCAGGGCGCGTCGGCCTCGGTTCAGGCACAGATCGAGAGCATCGGCACGAATCTGCTTTTTGTCAGCGCAGGTGCCCAAAACGTCGGCGGTGTTCGTAGCGGCACAGGCGATACCGGAACGAACACGCTAACGGTCGACGATCTCGATGCGATCAAGCGCGAAGTGCCGAGCGTTTCGATGGTCACGCCGAACGTGAACGCGCGCTCGCAACTCGTGGCCGGCAACATGAACTGGAACACTGGGGTCACGGGCGTGAGCGAACAGTATCCCGAGATTCGCAAGTGGCCGGTGGCGAGCGGCTCATTCTTTACTGATGCAGACGTGCGCACCGCAGCCCGCGTCATCGTTATCGGGCAAACGCTTGCTGACAATCTTTATCCGGGCCAGGATCCGATCGGCCAGGACATTCGCGTGATGAATCTGCCGTTCCGCGTGGTTGGCGTGATGCTGCGCAAGGGACAGGATCCACAGGGCCGCGATCAGGACGACGTCGCGTTTGCGCCATACACGACTGTGCAGAAGAAAATTCTCGGTCGCGATCGCGTTCAGATCGCGTTCGTCTCCGCGATTTCGCAGGACGCGACGTACACGGCGCAGTCGCAGATCACTGACTTGCTCCGGCAGCGTCACAAACTCACCGCGAGTGAGCCAGACGACTTTACGGTGCGAAACATGACTGACGTTGCAGAAGCTGCGAACGAGACCAGCAAGACGATGACGATTCTGCTGGCGTGTATCGCAGGTGTCTCGTTGCTCGTCGGCGGCATCGGCATCATGAATATCATGCTCGTATCAGTGACGGAGCGCACACGCGAGATCGGTATTCGCATGGCGATCGGCGCGCGGTCGTCTGCGGTGCGCAGCCAGTTCTTGATCGAATCGATCGTGCTCAGTCTGATAGGAGGCGTAGTCGGAATCATTCTCGGCGTCGCGCTCTCCCTGGCCATTCCGGCATTTCTCGGCTGGCCCACGCTCGTGTCGATGATGGCCATCATCGGATCAGTTGTTTTCTCTGCGGCGGTCGGCATCTTCTTCGGCTACTACCCGGCGCGCAAGGCTGCTTCTTTGGATCCAATCGAAGCGCTACGCTACGAGTAAAGTAACGCGGATTAAATCCAGATCTAATCCGCGTTTATCCGCGTTACCGTGTTACCATGCGCCGCATGCGCCCACGAATTCCGGTTGTCTTCCTACTAACAATAAGTCTGTTTGTTTCCGTCACTTTTGGTCAGCGACGGTCACAAATCTCTGTTCAAAAGCGTCCGCGACTGGTCCTGTTCATCGCAGTGGACCAGTTTCGTTACGACTATCTCGAACGGTTCGGGGATCTGTTTGGTCCAGACGGGTTGCGGCGATTGATGCGTGATGGGGCATCATGGTCACAGTCCAATTACGATCACATGCCGACGTACACCGCGCCGGGTCACGGCACGATGATGACCGGTGCGTATCCCGCTGAGTCAGGGATCATCGGCAACGAATGGCTGGACCGCGCGACCGGCAAGCGCATCACGAGCGTCTCGGACGAGTCAGTGAAACTGCTCGGCGGTAATCCAACCGATCCCGCCGCAAGTCCATCGCGTCTGATGGCTTCGACTGTCGGCGATGAGCTTCGTTTGGCAACCAACGACCGCGCCAAAGTGATCGGTATCTCGGTGAAAGATCGTTCTGCGATCCTGCCCGCTGGCCGCCATGCAAACGCTGCCTACTGGTTCAATTGGCTCACCGGCACGATGGTTTCATCGACTTACTACTTCAAGCAGTTGCCCGGCTGGGTCACTAACTTCAACAACGCAAAACCTGCGGATAAATATTTCGGCACCAAATGGGAACGCCTGTTGCCCGAAAATGAATACCTCAAACGCGCCGGGCCGGACGATCCGAAATGGGAAGACGTGAGCAACGCATGGACGCCTGACACAAATACTTTTCCGCACACCATCACCGGCGGCCTGACCGCGCCCGGACAAAAATTCTACACCGCGCTCGATTACACTCCGTTCACAAACGACATCCTCGTTTCGTTTGCACAGGAGGCGATCGTCAACGAGCAGTTGGGCCAGGACGACGACACGGACGTGCTGACGGTTAGTTTCTCAGCGAATGATTACGTTGGTCATCGCTTTGGTCCATACAGTCAGGAAGTGATGGACGTGACACTACGCACCGATCGCAATATCGCAACGTTGCTTGATTTCGTTGATGCTCGTGTTGGACTGGCGAACACGCTCGTCGCTTTCACTGCCGATCATGGTGTGTCGCCGATTCCGGAACACGCGGCGGCGATGGGTTTGGGAGGTGGCAGAATACCGTTTGCGACGGTGATGGGGAAGATTCAGGCGGCGATCAGCGCGCGCTACAACCCGCAAGGTAAGACGCCCGATCCGACGGCTGATTACCTGCTTCGGTTTCAGGAAGGCGCGGGGTGGAGGGAATGGTTCATCAATAACAATATCTACTTCAACTACGACGCGTTGAAACGTGATGGTGTGGATGTTGAAGAGTTTTCGCAGGTGGTGGTTAGGGCGGCGTTGACTGTTCCCGGGATTGCGCGGTGCTTTTCGAGGTTGCAGTTGTTGCGTGGCGCGACGTCAGTGACAGATCCGATCGAGCGGCGGGCGCTGCACGGGTTTTATCCGTCGCGCAGCGGTGATGTGGTGATGGTAGCGGAGCCGTACAAGTACATTGCGGAGACGATCACGGCGACGCACGGCTCGCCTTATTCTTATGACACGAACGTGCCGACGATTATCATGGGACAGGGTGTTAATGCCGGGAGATATCTCGAGCCCGCGACGCCCGCTGACATCGCACCTACGTTGTCGGCCTTGTTGCGTATAACTGCGCCGAGTAATTCAACCGGACGCGTGTTGATTGAAGCGCTCAAGAAGTAACTCACGCGGCGGCGCAACGGCGCGGCGGCTTTTCGTTGCGCCGTTGTGCCGCTGCGTGAGAAGTTTTTAACGCTTGTAATCACGCGCGTAAACCGGAACTTGAATGTCTTCCGGCAATCGTGGGTCGTTGATCGGCTCCTCAGCCACCAATCGCAACGGAACAACCCCCGCCCAAACATTCATCGCGTAATCCTCTTCATCATCCAGCGGTGGCCCGGTGCGTATCTTCGCCGACACCTCAACCAGCGGCAACGAAAGCACTGTCGTCGCCTTCATCTCCTGCTCCGTCGGTTCACGCACTTCCGCCCAGCGCCCGCGAACAATATGTTCCGACAACGCCAGCAGCGCCGCCAGCTTCTCTTCCCGATCTTCAACCAACGTCGCGCGCCCAAAGATCACTACCGATCGATAATTCATCGAATGATGAAACGCCGATCGCGCCAGCACGAGCCCATCAATGATCGTCACCGTCACGCACGCATCAATCCCGCCCGACAAGGTTCGCAACATCCGGCTCGCGGCTGAGCCATGTATGTATAGCGTGTCGCCATCACGCGCGTAACCAGTCGGGATCACAAACGGCTGCCCTTGCGGCGCAAAACCGACGTGACAAATAAACCCTTCATCGAGAATCCCGTAAACAGTCTCACGATCGAAATGCCCACGCTTCGGCAGTCGCTTAAGCTTCGTGCGCTCGGTTTGAGTGAATGTCATAGTTGTAAATATGCCACAGATCAGTATCATCCGCGTTAGTCTTTGACCTAAGGAGAATAATATGCGCTTTCCACTGCCCCTGCTGGTTATTTGTCTGCTCGCATCGACTGTTTTTGCACAAAACGGTGGTGTCGCAAAGTCACCATACGAAGAAGCGTTTTCTCGTCTCGAATATCGGAACATCGGCCCCGCGATCATGGGCGGGCGCATCTCCGATGTTGAAGGCGTGCCGGGTGATGCGAACGTGGTCTACGTCGCGAGCGCATCCGGCGGTTTATGGAAGACAACGAACGGCGGCGTCACGTGGAAGCCAATCTTCGAACGCCAGGGCTCATTCTCGCTCGGCGACATCGCACTCGCGCCGAGTAATCCTGAAGTCGTCTGGGTCGGCACCGGGGAATCAAACGTGCGCAACAGCGTTTCGTTCGGCGATGGTGTTTACAAATCGACTGACGGCGGCAAGACCTGGCAGCACATGGGCCTCAAAGACACCGAACGCATCTCCGCCATCGTCATCCATCCACAAAACCCTGACATCGTTTACATCGGCGCGCTCGGACATGCTTTCGGTCCCAACGAAGAACGCGGCGTGTTCATGACTACGGACGGCGGTAAGACATGGACCAAGACTCTCTACATCGATAACCAGCACGGTGTCGCGGATCTCGAGATCGATCAGACGAATCCAAACATTCTTTACGCAGGCATGTGGAGTTTCGAACGCAAACCCTGGACGCATCGCAGCGGCAGTGAGAAAGGCGGTGTCTACAAGTCGATCGACGGCGGCCGCACGTGGAATAAGTTGACGAACGGTTTGCCGAAACTGATGGGCCGCATCGGCGTTCGCGTGGCACCGAGTAATCCAAACGTCGTTTACGTAATCGTCGAGTCGAAGGACGGCACGCTCTATCGCTCAGACGATCGTGGCGAGATATTCAGGAACGTTTCGAAGAATACGGATATCGTCTCGCGTGGTTTCTACTACACACGCGTACGTGTCGATCCAACAAACGAGAATCACATCTTCGCAGTCGCGTCGACGTTGTACACATCAGTCGACGGTGGCCGGACGTTTCGCTCGATCACGGGCCGCACCCACATCGACTACCACGCGCTATGGCTCGATCCAAAGAATCCGAAACGAATGTGGCACGGGCAGGATGGCGGCGTCGCTGTCAGCACCGACGGTGGTGAATCGTGGGAAGCCGTTTACAACATTCCCCTCGGCCAGTTCTACCAGGTTCATGCAGACAATCGCCTCCCGTTTTATAACGTGATGGGCGGGCTTCAAGACAACGGCTCGTGGACCGGCCCGAGCCGCACGCGCGAGCCGGCCGGCATCATGAACGAAGACTGGCGCATGGTCAGCTTCGGCGACGGTTTCTACGTCATCAACAATCCTGACAATCCGGATCAGTATCTTTCCGAGTCGCAAGGCGCGAACATGGTCTGGACTGACATGACCACGCGCGAGCAGCAACTCGTCAATCCGTGGGGACGTGGCAGCGGTGGTGGACCAGCAGCCGGACAGAAGTATCGTTTCAATTGGAACTCGCCCATCGTGTTCTCACCGCATGACAAAACGGCTGTCTATCTAGCCGGCAACGTCGTCTTCCGATCGCCGGACTTCGGCAAAACGTGGCAACAGATCAGTTCTGATTTAACGACGAACGATCCCGAAAAATTAAAAGACGCAGGCGGTCCGATCGCGATTGAGAATTCGACTGCTGAGTATCACTCGACGATCATCAGTATCGCCGAATCGCCTGTGCAAAAAGGTCAAATCTGGGTGGGCACTGACGACGGCAACCTCCAACTCACGACTGATGCCGGAAAGAACTGGGCGAATTTGATCAAAAACGTTTCCGGTATCGGAGCGAACTCGCCGGTTTCGCATGTCGAGCCCTCGCGGACGAATGCGAACACGGCGTATGCCGCGTTTGACCGTCACATGTTCGACGATTTCAAGCCTTACATCTTCAAGACCACTGACACCGGAAAATCATGGACCAACATCTCCGGAAACTTGCCGGCGAAAGCGTACGTGCAAGTCGTGCGTGAGGATCCGAAGAACACGAACCTGCTCTATGCGGGCACTGAGCTCGGCCTGTTCGCGTCTTACAACGGCGGCAAAGAGTGGTTCCCATTGAACTTGAAAAATCTGCCGAACGTCGCGGTGCACGACATCCTCATTCATCCGCGCGAGAACGATCTGATTCTCGCGACGCATGGTCGCAGCATCTGGATCTTTGACGACGCCAGCGTGATTCAAAAGATGTCACCGGAGATCATGAGTAGCAATGCCTTCCTGTTTCCGGTGCGGCCGGCGCTGCGATATACGAGCCGGTTTACGCGTTACGGCACCGGCGATAAGCAATTCGCCGGACCAAATCCACCCGCAGGCGCGCTAATCAGTTACTACCTGAAAGACAAGCTCGACGAGAAAGCAACGATCAAGCTTCAGGTCTTCGACAGCGCGGGCAAGCTCGTGCAGGACATTGAACGACCGTCGCGCGAGAAGGGTTTGAATCGAGTGGCGTGGAATCTGAGGCTTGGTGGTCCGGAAGTGCGGCGTCCGCCGACTGAGGAGCAGCTTGCGTTTTTTGGTGGCTCACGTGGCCCACAGGTGCTCCCGGGAACTTACACCGTGAAGCTCACGGTTAATGACAAGACTTTCGAAGAGCGTGTCGAAGTTAAACTCGATCCGGCGGTGAATGTTCCGGTTGCAGATCTACAAGAGGCGCTCGACATGCAGGTGAAGCTGCGCGACATGCAGTCGAACATCAACACGTCGCTACGGTTTTTGGATAGTGTGAAACAGCAGCTTCAGCAGGCGCAGACAACGATGAAGGGATTGCAGAAAGAGCCGGACAAGGAGCTGATGAAGGCGCTCGAAGACTACATCAAACACGTCGACACGCTCGTGGATCGGCTCTCATCACGGCAGGAAGGTCTCGGTTTCGCCGGGCGTGATCAGGTGATTGACGACATTGGCAGCCTGTTCTTTTCACTTGATACGAACTTTGGGCCAACGCTGGGGCAGAAGCAATACTTCGGTGAGATCCAGCCGGTCTATCGCACACGAATCGAGGAGGTAAATAAATTCCTGCGCGACACATTGCCGGGATGGAACGAGAAATTGCGCGCATGGAATGCGCCGACCTTAACTACCCGGAAGCCGATCGAGTTTTAAGAGAATTTCTCACGCAGCGGCGCAACGGCGCAGCGGAAAAATCGTCGCGCCGATTGCGCCGCTGCGTGTGAAAAATTAATCGACAGCCGCTGTACTCACGTTCTCCGCGGCGCGTGTAAAGCGAATATTCCCGTTAATTCCCTTCGCCGTGATCCCGGAGCCGCCGGTGCCAATGCGCGCCCAGACCTTGCCGCGTTTCTCCTTATCGATTGACACGTTCGGCAGATCGGAAAACACCTGTCCATTCATCCCGCGCGCATCAAAATCAGCATTCACATCCGCACCCAACTTCAATTCGATATTTCCATTGATCCCGCTGAGCGTCACGCCCTCCTGCCCAATCGACTTCAAACCAACAACCATGTTGCCGTTAATCCCTTTGAACAGCGCAGTCCCGACAGCATTACCAACCTGCACGCGTCCATTAACACCAGTTACCTCAACAGCACCATCAATGTCGCCCGTAATAAACGATCCATTCACTCCCTTCGCAGTAAGCGCGATCTGCCGCGGCAGTTTCAAGGTCGTGCGCTCGTTTGACGAACCAAAGAAGCGCGAGAAGAATCCGGCATCATCTGACTTCTCACCACGAATACGCAAACTGTTCGCATCAGCTTCGATCGTCACCTTGCGACGGTCCATCGCTTCCTGACACGATGCAGTCCTTTCGATATAAACCTCGGCAGTCTTCGTGTCGGATGTTTCAATCTTCACCGCGCCATTCAGGCCGACAAGCTCGACGCGCGCACCCGGCGCGAGTTCATAACTCTGCCGAATCTCCTGGCGCACATCCGCCGTGTTCCTGTGCGAAACAAGCCCGCGCAACTCCGAGACAGACTTCACTGAAGAGCGCACCACACCAGCAACGCCGGCGATAGCCACCAGAACGATCAGAATCACTATGCGTTTCATGTTTTCGGCCTCAAAAAGGGAGTAAAAATGACACTCGGAGGCTTTAACGACAGACGCTCACATTTTGTTCGCATGAATTATCGCCAATAGAAGCGCCTTGACAGCGCGTCTAGTGGGACATAGAGTCCACGAACTATGCATGAGCGGGATTCAAGGGATCTTAAGGTTCTTCTGGTCGAAGACGTCGAAGACACGCGCCACTTCATGCGTCTCGAGCTGGAAGAACAGGGCTTTATCGTGTTTGAAGCTGAGAATGGTCAGGTCGGAGTCGAGATAGCGACCCGCGAAAAGCCCGACGTGATCCTCATGGACCTAACGTTGCCGCTGATGGATGGTTTCACCGCGACGAAATTGATTCGCCAGAACGACGCCCTCAAAAACGTTCCCATCATCGCCATCACTGCACACAAGGAAGACGACTTCCGCGCGGATGCGAAAGCCTCAGGCTTCGACGCATACGTCACGAAACCGATCGACGTCAACTGGCTCAAAGGCTTGATCGCAGGTCTGATCTAAAACCTTGCCTCGATCAGACCGTCGTAAACTTTTCCGTGTTTCTGTGTGAGTTGTGGGTAGGTCGCGTTTTCAGCGCGTAATCCTTTTAGTCCGAGCTTGCGTTCCACGGCTTTGATATCACTAACTCTTCCCTCGATCTCCATGAACAACCCAAACGGCAACACATCGATCACGACTTCCGTGTTCCCGAGTTTCCAGGTCTGCCGCCGTTTCTCATAGACCAGCGCGGGCGTGAAACCGAGCGCTACGAGTATCGCCTCCATCGCTTCGGGATCGGCGACCACAGTCTCTTCCTCGCGTTGTTGTTTGATCGACGACGTGCTCGGCAGGCGCTTCTTGTACGTCAGCGTCGCTCTGCCGTTAACACGCCGCAAACGCAACACCGTAGAACCCATCTCCAGCATGTTGCCACTGAAAAGCGTGTTCTCTTCGAAGTCTTCGCCCTCCAACTCCGCTCCAACTTCCGGCAGACGCTTCAACACCGCGTCGCGCTGGCGTGTAGTTAGCCGAAATTTTTTCTCGACTTCGATCATGCCTGTCTGGCCCAGCGTACGGCTTCCGGAATCGAAGCGCGCTTCCCATACATCAACATGCCAACCCGATAAATTCGCGCCGCTAACCACATGATCACAAACACCGTGCTGAATCCAATCAACAGCGAGAGCGCGATCTGCCAGAACGGCGGCGTCTGCGTAACGATGCGAACGAGCATCGCCACGGGCGCTGTAAACGGAATCATCGACACCCAGAACGAGAACGGCGAATCAGGACTGCGGCTCACTGGCCAGAATAAGTAGAAGCTGACGACGAGGATGAGAATGATCGGCATCGCGAGCTGCCCGCCCTCTTGCGCCGTCGTCACCATCGATCCCACAAGCGCATAAATCGTCGCGTAAATAAAATAACCGAGCAGGAAGAACAGGCCAAAGTAAATAAAGTGCAAAAATGGAATGCTGGGAATGCTTTGCCTGATGCCCTCGGAAGCGAGCAGCCCGACTCCGTACACAGCAAAGACACCGAACGCCGTCCCCCAGATCGCGAGTTGCGTCAACGCCACCAGCGATACGCCAACGAGCTTGCCCATCATGAGGGTAAACGGCTTAACTGAAGAGAACAGGATCTCAGCGATGCGCGTCTCTTTCTCTTCGATGATCGCGCCCAGGACAATCTGCCCATACATCAGGATCGCGAGATACATCACGAAACCGACACCGAACACGACTGCAAACCCGGCATTGGAATTAGGCTGTTGAGCACCTACCGCACCGACCTTCACTGACTGCAACTCGATCGGCTTGAAGAGATCCTGTCTTGTCTTAGTATCGACTTTCGCATCGATCAGCCGCTGTTCGCGTGCGGCACGGTTTATGGCTGATTGCAGCGCTTGCACAGAAAAGACATCGCCAGGGTTGCGGTTGATGAATTCGGCCTTGCCCTGACTGAGAAAGTCCGGCGGCAGGATCACGTAGCCGTCGAGCTCGCGTGCGCGGAGGCGCTGGTCCAGGTTTGCGCGAATTTGGTCGAGCGGCTGATTAGTGGCGTCTACTTCCTCCAGATTAAACCTGGCGAAGCTTCGGCGCGGTGTAGTCGTGCGTGGCACGGCGGAGTTCACGTTCTGCGTGGGCGTCTCCGGCAGGTCGCCGGAGATAGCCTGGCGTAGTTGTGAATACATTCGGCCGCTCTGGTCCACCACCGCCACTCTCATAGGCGGCGTCTCTATGCTGACAATGATTGCAGGCACTAAGACGAAGAGCGACATTACCACCGGCAAAAAGAGCGTTGTGACAATGAACATCTTCGCGCGCACACGCTGAATGTATTCGCGCTTGACGACCGTCAAAAACTTTTTCATGCAGGTTCAGTCACTTTCGTGATGAAGATGTCGTTCAGGCTTGGCTCGACCATTTCAAACTTACTGATAACGGCGCCCGAATCGATCAAACGTTTGAGCAGTGTTTGTGCGTCCGCTCCGCTAGCGAGCAACGCCTGCGCCTCGTCCGCATGACGCACGAGTTTACTAACGAGCGTTGGATCGTCCAGCACACCGTTGCCGCCCTCGCAACGCACGGCTATCGAATTCCGTCCAAAGCTGCTCTTGATCTCACGCAGACTGCCCTCGAATACTTTCCGCGATCGATTGAGCAGGCAGATGTCGTCGCAGATTTTCTCTGCCACTTCCATCTGGTGCGTCGAAAAGATGATCGTTTTACCGCCGCGTTTGAGATCGAGCACGATCTCTTTCAACAATTCGACGTTGACCGGATCGAGACCTGAGAATGGCTCGTCGAGGATCAGTAGATCGGGATCGTGAATCACAGCAGTGATGAACTGGATCTTCTGCTGCATTCCTTTCGACAACTCCATCGAGCGTTTGTTTTTCCACTCGGGGAGTTTTACGCGTGCGAGCCATTCGTCGATCTTCGATTCGACTCCCTTGCCGCGCATGTTTTTTATTTCGGCGAAGAATCGTAGCTGGTCGGCGACGCGCATTTTTTTGTAGAGCCCGCGCTCTTCCGGCAGGTAGCCGATGCGGTCCTGTAGGTTGGAGTCGATATGACGGCCAAACAGGAGGATGGTGCCCGAGTCGGGCGCGGTGATGTTGACGATCATGCGGATCGTGGTCGTCTTACCGGCCCCATTCGGCCCGAGCAGCCCGAACACACGCCCCGCGCGCACGTCGAGACTGAGGTCCCTGACCGCCGTGAACTCCCCAAAACTCTTGCTCACCCCATCCAGTTTTACGGTTGTCTCGTTAGCGGCCATTCTTTGTGTGCCTTTTGAGCTTTTTTGCGGCCAAATCGATTAAGACTAACAAATGTTGGTTTTTGATTGCCACAAGAACCTTACCTGATACATATTTACACTACGTCTTCCCCTTGCAATTCGGTTAATCGCTCCAATTATGCTGAAGCGCCCCAATTCTGTACTGCTGTTTCTGTTTCTCCTGACCGCCTGGTCCGTGACACCAGCTCAAGATCCTGTCCCTTCGCCAACACCAAAAGACGACGTCGTTCGTGTCTACACCGAGCTGGTCCAAACTGACGTGATGGTATTCGACAAGCAGGGAAAGTTTATAAATAACCTGACTGCGAAAGATTTCGAGGTGCGTGTCGACGGCAAGCCACGCACGATTCAGAGTTTCGAACAGATAGCCGCCGGCAGTGACGAAGAAAGCCAACTCGCCGCGGCACGTGGGACTACTACGATCAATCTCAAACGTCCGGTACCACTCGATCGTGGTCGCATCGTCTTCTTCTACATCGACGACTTTCACATCGACCTCCAAGGTCTCAACGCCGCCAAGAAAGTCATCAATCACTTTCTCGACAAAGAGATGGGCCAGAACGATCAGGCCGCAATCGCGTCAGCTACCGGACAGATCGGCTTTCTACAACAACTCACCACCGATCGCATGATACTGCGCAAAGCTTTGGAACGGCTCAGTCCGCGAAGCTACTCCGTGCGCGACGGCGATCGCCCGCCGATGACCGAGTACCAGGCCTTTCTGATCGAACGAAACGATCGCGAGGTGCTCGAGTACTTCATTTCAGAAACGATCCGGCAAAATCCGGGCATGAATCGCGACACCGCAGCGAGTCTCGTACGTGGCCGCGCCGGAGCGTCACAAGCGCAAGCAGCTCGCTTCAACCAAAACACGTTCGCTGGTCTCGAGAGTCTCATCAAGGGCGCAAAAAACCTTCCCGGTCGCAAGGTCCTGTTCTTTCTTTCAGGCGGGTTCCTGGTCGAGAACCGGCGCAGCGATTCTTTGGACAAACTGCGCGACATCACGAATGCCGCAGCCAAGAGCGGCGTTGTGATCTATTCGATGGATACACGTGGTCTGGTGGCAACGCTCGATGACATTTCTATCGACAAACCTTTCGATCCGCAGGGCCGGCTCAGTCTTTCGAATAATCAGGAGCTCGTCGCAACGCAGGACGGTCTAAACGCGCTCGCAGTCGATACCGGCGGCAAGGCGATCTTTAACACAAACGATCTGAAAAAAGGACTCGCTCCGGCAATCAAAGAAACGTCAACTTATTATCTGCTGGCGTGGAAGCCTGATGCCGAATCGGAAAAGAAAAGCCGGTTTAGAAATCTCGAGGTGAAGTTGCTGGGTCATCCCGATCTCATCGTGCGTGTGCGGAAAGGATATTTCGATCTCGATCCGGCTCCTGCACCAGTGGTCGCGAAAGAGCAACCGGCCCCGGTTAAAACCGCGCCTGCAAAACTCCGCGAAGCGATCGGGGCGGCATATCCCGAGCGCGGATTGCCAATACTGCTCAGCGCGGATTATTACGACGTTCCGAACAAAGGTCCGGCGCTTTCGACCGCGATTCACGTTCCCGGTGAGTTTCTCATGTTTGGTCAACAACCTGACGGGAAGATCCAGGCCGTCATCGATTTGACTGCGGTCTATTTTGACGAGAAAGGCGTCGTCAAAGATAGTTTTATGGAGCGGATCGTAACCACCGCGCCGACACTCGAAAAAGCTCAGAACTATCGCAACGATCTCATGTTCACTTACCCCGCGAAGTTAGCGCCTGGACTTTACCAGGTGCGAGTCGCGGCACGTGACGACAAGAGTGGCAAAGTCGGAAGCGCTCACGCATGGGTCGAGATACCGGATCTCGCGAATAAGAAGCTCGCGATGAGTAGTTTGCTTTTAGGCGAGCGCACGCAGGCGATGTTGACTAACGTCGCGAATGGCGGCGTTGATCCCGTAGCGCTCAGCGCGAGTCATCGTTTTCACCGTGAATCGCTGCTGCGTTTTTTGATCTTCGCCTACAACAGCGCGCTCGCTCCTGCTGATCAGAAGCCTGACGTCGCAGTGCAGGTTCAGATTGTTCGCGACGATCAACCCGTGCTGACGACCGCTTTACGAAAAATGAGCACTGACGGAGTAACGGATCTGGCGCGAATACCTTACGCAGCGGAAATTCCACTCGATGAGCTGTTACCCGGTCGTTACTTGCTGAACGTCACACTCATCGATCGCGTGTCAAAACAGAGTACCTCACGACAAACACATTTTGACGTCTACTGACCTCGTGTGACGAAGCCCTGGAAACCGACAAAGGAACAACTGCTCGCAGCGACCGAAAAGACGGTTCGCGACGTGATCGCACCCGACCTGTGCGTTCTCTTTTGCGGGATCAATCCGGGTCTCTACACTGCCGCGGTGGGCCATCACTTCGCGCGTCCGGGCAATCGCTTCTGGCCCGCGCTGTATGCTGGTGGGTTCACATCACGGATTTTGTCGCCGTTCGATGAACGTGAGCTATTGAAGAGCGGATATGGGATCACGAACGTCGTGCAGCGTACGACGGCAACGGCTGACATGTTGACGAAAGAAGAGATCGTCGCTGGCGGAGAGAAATTACGAGCGAAGGTGGTTCGCTATCGCCCACGCATTCTCGCTGTGTTGGGAGTGGGTGCCTATCGCACCGCATTCAATCGACCGAAAGCATCAGTTGGCCGGCAAGAGGATTGGGTTGGTGGCACACTTCTTTGGGTGCTTCCCAACCCGAGCGGCCTGAACGCCAACTACCAGGCCGCCGACCTCGCACGCTTGTTTCGAGAGTTAAGAGATAGTTTATAGATGGCTTTGCACAAAAAGACCTTGTTCTGGGATTTCTCTGTGCAACCTCAGTGTCCTCTGTGTCTCTGTGGTGTGGTTTTACTCGGAATTCATCAACCACAGAGACACAGAGGACACTGAGGTTGCACAGAGAAGAGAGCGATCG
>Ga0207650_10000114_pt1 | contig 105111 bp, 106 predicted proteins | sample KBSS63metaG_FD_184325 | JGI IMG/M metagenome (GOLD analysis project Ga0207650, IMG submission 184325) | Switchgrass rhizosphere microbial communities from Kellogg Biological Station, Michigan, USA - KBS S6-3 metaG (SPAdes) (version 2) | ecosystem: Host-associated > Plants > Roots >...
CAAGGAAGCCTCGCCCGACGGCACCGTCAAGAAGGGCGCCGTCGTCAAGGCAGTCATCGTCCGCACGGTGAAAGAGAGCCGCCGCCGCGACGGTTCGTACATCAAATTCGACGACAACGCGGCCGTTCTCATCAACGACGCGCGCGAGCCGGTCGGGACCCGCGTCTTCGGCCCGGTCGCCCGCGAGCTGCGCGAGCGCAAGTTCATGAAGATCATCTCGCTCGCGCCCGAAGTCATCTAACGGAGCAACGCACATGTACGGAAATCCGACAAAGCAAAAAGAAATCGTGCGCGTCAAACCGCACGTGAAGAAGAATGACACGGTCCTCATTCTCACCGGCAAGGACCGCGGCAAGCAGGGCAAGGTTCTGCGCGTGAATGCGACGAAAGGCACCGCCATCGTCGAGCGCGCCAACATGATGAAGAAGCACACCAAGCCCAACCCGCAGAAGAACGTATCGGGCGGCGTGCTTGAGCGCGAAGCGCCGATCAAGCTCTCGAACCTGCAGGTGGTCTGTCCGAGCTGCGACAAACCGACCCGCACCGGTTCGCACCGCACCGCCGAAGGCAGCGCGCGCTACTGCAGGAAGTGCGACACGGAGATGTAGGAACTGGGGAGTAGGTTGTGGGGAGTGGGGGGGTGGGAGCACCCGAACAAAGCTCCCACGCCCCACTCCCTACACCCCACACCCACGAACAGGCCGTACACGCCGGCCAGAAGGAAACCATGGCATCACGACTCAAAGAGCTCTACCAGACTGAAGTCAGAAAGAAGATCCAGGAGCAGTTCGGGATCAAGAACCCGATGGCCGTTCCCAAGATCGAGAAGGTCGTCCTCAACATGGGGATGGGCGAAGCGATCTCGAACGCCAAGGTCCTCGACAGCGCCGTCGACGAGCTGGGACAGATCACCGGACAGAAGCCGATCATCACCAAGGCCAAGAAGTCGATCGCCAGCTTCAAGCTGCGCGAGGGGCAGGCCATCGGTGCCATGGTCACGCTTCGCGGCGAGAAGATGTACGAGTTCCTCGACCGCCTGATCTCCACCGCCCTGCCGCGCGTGCGCGACTTCCGCGGCGTTCCGTCGAAGTCGTTCGACGGGCGCGGCAACTACACCCTCGGCATCCGCGACCACCTGATCTTCCCCGAGATCGACATCACCAAGGTCGACAAGTCCAAGGGGATGAACATCACCATCGTCACCAATGCGAAGGACGACGACCAGGCTCGTTTCCTCCTCCGCGAGCTCGGTTTGCCCTTCACGAAGTAACCAAGAGGAACACATGGCAAAAATCTCGATGATCGTCAAAGCGGAGCGGAAGCCGAAGTTCAAGTCCCGCAAAGTCAATCGCTGCAAACAGTGCGGACGTCCGCGCGGGTATCTGCGGAAGTTTCAGCTTTGCCGTATCTGCTTCCGGCTGCTTTCGCTCGGCGGCTACATCCCGGGCATTACGAAGGCGAGCTGGTAGCCCCGGCTCACGACTGACAAGGAAATTCAGGAGTCACGAATGTCGATGACAGACCCAATCGCGGACATGCTCACGCGGATTCGCAACGGAATCCAATCGCATCACGAACGCGTCGAGCTTCCCGCGTCGAAGCTGAAAGTGGAGATCGCCCGCATCCTCAAGAATGAGGGCTTCATCCGCAACTACAACCTTCAGAAGAAGGACGAGCCGCAGGGCACGCTCCGGATCGACCTTAAATACTCGCCCAGCGGCGAGCCGGTCATCCACGGCATCGAGCGCATCTCGCGCCCGGGCCGCCGCGTCTACCGCAACAAGCAGGAGATCCCGAGCGTCCTGGGCGGCCTCGGGCTGGCCATCGTCTCGACCTCCAAGGGCGTGCTGTCCGGACAGGAAGCCGTCAAGAGCGGCGTCGGCGGCGAAGTCCTTTGCCAGGTTTGGTAAGGAGATAGACCCATGTCACGAATCGGAAGAAAAGAAGTCCCCGTGCCGAAAGGTGTCGAGGTCAAGCACGACGGCAACGTCGTGACGGTGAAGGGGCCGAAGGGCACGCTCTCCACCCCCGTCGTCCCCGGCATCGGCGTCACGGTCGAGAACAACGTCGTCCAGTTCACGCGCTCCAACGATGAGGGCCGCTCGCGTGCCTTCCACGGCCTGATGCGCGCGCTGGTCGCGAACAACGTCCGCGGCGTCACCGACGGGTTCAAGCGCGAGCTCGACATCGTCGGCGTCGGCTATCGCGCCGAAGTCAAGGGGAAGGAAGTCGTCTTCGCCCTCGGCTACTCGCATCCGGTGCGCTTCGCCATCCCGGAAGGCATCGACATCGCCGTCGAGCCGAAGACCAATCACATCACCATCACCGGCATCGACAAGCAGAAAGTCGGACAGACCGCCGCCGAAATCCGCGCGCTGCGCGAGCCCGATCCGTACAAGGGCAAAGGCATCAAGTATTCCGACGAAGTGATCCGCCGCAAGGCGGGTAAGGCAGCAGGGAAATAAGAAACTTGGCTGTCGGCCGTCGGCCGTCGGCTCTCGGGGTTTCCCGACAGCCGACAGCCGACAGCCGACAGCCCACAGGCGGGTACCAAGCCTCGCCAAAAGGGAAACGACATGGACCAGGCAAAACACAGAGTTCAATCACGAGGCCGCATCCGGGAACGGATCCGGCGCAAGGTCACCGGCACGGGCGAACGTCCGCGCCTGGCCGTCTTCAAGAGCCTCAAGCACGTCTACGTCCAGATCATCGACGACGCCTCCGGCACTACGCTGGCCTCGGCCTCGACGCATGAGAAGGACGCCGGCGCGAAGGGCGCCAACGCCGCCTCGGCCAAGGCCGTCGGCGCGTTGATCGCCAAAAAGGCGAAGGACAAAGGGATCAAGCGCGTGGTGTTCGACCGCGGCGGTTATCTCTATCACGGCAACATCAAAGCGCTCGCGGATGCCGCGCGCGAAAACGGTCTGGAATTCTAGGGAGGCATCATGCAGCGTCCGATGCAACGAGGTCAGGGCGGTCCGCGCGGTGATCGCCGCGAAGAGCGCAGCGAAAGCGGGATGATCGACAAGGTCGTCCACATCAACCGCGTCACCAAGGTCGTCAAGGGCGGTAAGAACTTCAGCTTCTCCGCGCTGGTCGTGGTCGGCGACGGCAAAGGCCGCGTCGGTTTCGGCTCGGGCAAAGCGAAGGAAGTGCCGGCCGCAATCAAGAAGGGGATCGAGATCGCCAAGAAGAACATGGTGGCCATCTCCATGTCCGGAACGACCATTCCGCACGCGGTGCTCGGCCACTACGGCGCGGGCAAGGTCATGCTCAAGCCGGCCTCGGAAGGCACCGGCGTCATCGCCGGCGGTCCGGTCCGCGCGATTCTCGAGTCGGCCGGGATCCAGAACATCCTGACCAAGTCGCTCGGCACGGCCAACCCGCACAACGTCGTCAAAGCCACCTTCGACGCGCTGCAGCAGCTCCGCAGCGAAGCGCAGTACAACACGCTCCGCGGCGTGGAGGAAGGTGCGGAATGAGTGCGGCCACTGCCAAGAAAACGGCCAGGAAGATGATTCAGATCAAACAGGTCCGCAGCGGCATCGGCTGCCCGCGCTACATGCGCGAAACGCTTCGTGCCCTCGGACTCGGAAAGATGCACCGCGTCTCGACCCGCGTCGACACGCCGGAAACGCGCGGCATGATCGCCCGTATCCCGCATCTCGTGCAGGTGGTGGAGTCGTAAGGTAAAGAGCTGTCGGCTGTCGGCCGTCGGCTCTCGGGAGCACAGAAAACCCGAGAGCCGACAGCCGACAGCCGAGAGCCGGAGATAACAATGGAACTGAGCAACCTCAAACCAAAGAAAACCTCGCGCCACTCGAAGAAGCGCGTCGGCCGCGGCCCGGGATCGGGCAACGGCAAGACCGCCGGACGCGGTGAAAAGGGACAAAAGTCCCGCACCGGCTTCTCGCGCATGCGCGGATTCGAAGGCGGCCAGATGCCGCTGCACCGCCGCCTGCCCAAGCGCGGCTTCACCAACATCTTCAAGAAGATCCACGCCGTAGTGAATCTCTCCGACCTGGAGAACTTCGACAACGGCGCAACGATTGATGAGTCGGCGCTTCGGCAGGCCGGCCTGGTCAAGGGCAAGAACGACGGCATCAAGGTGCTCGGCAACGGCAAGCTCTCCAAGAAGCTGACCGTGCAGGCCACCAAGTTCTCGGAAACTGCCCGCAAACAGATCGAAGCGGCAGGCGGTACCTGCCAGGAGATTGAGTAAGTTGAACTTCCTCGAGACACTCCGCAACATCTGGGCAATCGAAGATCTGCGCAAACGCGTTTTGTTCACGTTTGGGCTGCTCGCCGTCTATCGCCTCGGATCGCACATCCCGACGCCGGGCGTCGACCCGGTCGCGCTGGCGGAGTTTTTCAAGTCGGCGGGCGGGGCGCTCGGATTTCTCGATCTCTTCTCGGGCGGCGCCCTGCGCCGTCTCTCTGTCTTCGCCCTCGGCATCATGCCGTACATCTCGGCATCGATCATCCTCCAGCTCCTCACGGTCGTCTGGCCGTACCTCGAGAAACTCTCGAAGGAAGGGGAGATGGGGCGCCGCAAGATCAACCAGTACACCCGCTACGGCACGGTGGCTCTGTCGATCGTGCAGTCGCTCGGCGTCGCTTTCTGGCTCAAGAATCAGCCCGCGCCCGGCGGCGCGCCGCTCGTTCCGCTTGCCGTTCAGGACTACGTCTGGGGCTTCGGCTTCCCGATCATGACCGTGCTCACGCTGACGACCGGCACCGCCTTCGTCATGTGGCTCGGTGAGCAGATCTCCGAGCGCGGCGTCGGCAACGGCATCTCGCTGATCATCTTCGCCGGCATCGTCGTCAACCTGCCGCACGCGGTTTTCGGGATTGCCGAGGATGTGCTGAATGGGCAGCGGAACCTGTTTGCGATGCTGGCCCTGATCGTATTCATGGCCGCCGTGGTCGCCTTCGTCGTCTTCATGGAACGGGCGCAGCGGCGAATCCCGGTGCAGTACGCAAAGCGCGTCGTCGGCCGCAAGGTCTACGGCGGATCGAACACCTACCTCCCGCTGCGCGTGAACACCGCCGGCGTCATCCCGGTCATCTTCGCCTCGTCGATCCTCGTGATCCCGCAGACGCTGGCCTCGATGATCAAGACGCCGTGGGCTCAGGCCATCGGCAGCCAGATGCGCGTCGGCGAGCCGCTCTACTACCTGCTGCAGGTCGTCGGCATCGTCTTCTTCTGCTACTTCTACACGTCGATCGTCTTCAATCCGGTCGACACGGCCGACAACATGCGCAAGTACGGCGGCTTCATCCCGGGCATTCGCCCGGGCAAGAAGACGTCGGACTACATCGACCGCGTTCTCACGCGCATTACCTTCGTCGGCTCGCTCTACCTGGCCGCAGTGTGCATCCTGCCGGAGTTCCTGATCGCCGGCATCCACGTCAACCAGTTGCCGTTCGGACTCGGCGCCGCGCTCGACCGCGCCCTTCCGCTGTGGTTCACGGAAGGGATGGGCTTCAACTTCTACTTCGGCGGCACCTCGCTGCTGATCGTGGTGGGCGTGGCCATGGACACGATCCAGCAGATCGAGTCGCAGCTCGTCATGCGCCACTACGACGGATTCATGAAACGCGGACGCATCCGCGGACGGCGCGGATAAGGGCGAACACGTTTGAAGCTGATCTTCATCGGACCGCCGGGAAGCGGTAAGGGAACACAGGCCAAGCGGCTCGCCGCGCAGCATGGCGTTCCCCATATCTCGACGGGCGACATGCTCCGCGAGGCCATCGCCGACGGCACCGAGCTCGGACGCCAGGCCGCGCCGATCATGGCCTCGGGCGCGCTGGTCTCGGATGATCTGATGCTCGGCATCATCGACGAGCGTCTCGCCAAGTCCGACGCGCAGCGTGGCTTCATCCTGGACGGCTTCCCGCGCACGCTCGTACAGGCCGAAAGGCTCGACGCAATCGTCGGAAAAACGTCCGGGAATGGGGACGCAGGGCTTCGGGTTCTTCAGCTACTGGTCCCGGACGATGCAATCGTCGAGCGGATCTCGCTGCGCCGGTCGTGTCCGACCTGCGGGGCGATTTATCACCTCGCATCCGCTCCCCCCGCCGTCGATATGGTCTGCGACCGCGACGGCGCGGAACTGATTGCGCGGCCGGACGACAACGAAACCGCTGTTCGCAAGCGGCTGGAAGCGTTTCATCGGCAGACGCTTCCGGTTGCCACATATTACAAGGCAAAGAATCTCCTTCGCGAGGTTGACGGGGTTGGTCCCGTCGATCAGGTCTTTGAACGTATAGAGAAGTCCCTGTCCTGATGCTCGATCGAATGAAAGGTCCGATTCTCAAGAACCGCGAAGAAATCGCGGTGATGGATCGCGCCAATCGCGTGGTGCTCGAGATCCTCGAGATCATGCGGTCGATGATCAAGCCCGGAGCGACCACCGCGCAGTTGAACGCGGTGGCCGAAGAAGAGCTGGCCAAGCGCGGCGCGAAGTCGCCGTTCAAAGGCTACGCTCCGATGGGATTGCCGCCGTATCCGGCCGTGGTCTGCACCTCGAACAATGACGTGATCGTTCACGGCATCCCGAACCGCGCACGGCTCGAAGAGGGCGACGTCATCGGCCTCGATTTCGGCTCCATCCTCGACGGCTTCGTCGGCGACGGCGCGATCACCGTTCCTGTCGGCAAGGTCACCCCTCGCGCGCAGGAGTTGATCGACACGACCCGCGAATGCCTGGAGGCTGCCATCGCCGAGATGCGCCCCGGCAAGCACCTCGGCGACATCGGCGCCGCGGTTCAGGAGCACGCCGAGAAGCACGGGTTCCACGTCATCCGGAACTTCGTCGGACACGGCATCGGACGCCGCATGCATGAAGACCCGCAGGTCTACAACTACGGCCGCCGCGGCCGCGGTCTGGAACTGCGGGCGGGAATGGTCCTGGCGGTCGAGCCGATGCTTTGCGAGATCGGTCCGAAGCTCCGTTCGCGCATCGAACGGGCCGGCAGGGATGGAGTCATCGAAGATGTGCGCACCGACAACGATCGTTGGACGGCCCGCACGATCGACGGCACGCTGGCCGCGCATTTCGAACACTCGATTGCGATCACGGCCGATGGGCCGGTGGTGTTAGGGAAGTAGCTTGTAACTGGAGGAACATGTCGAAGGAAGAAGCGATTGAAGTGACCGGAACCGTCCTGGAGACATTGCCGAACGCGATGTTTCAGGTGGAGCTGGAGAACAAGCACAAAGTGCTGGCGCACATCTCCGGCAAAATGCGCAAACACTTCATCCGTATCCTTCCTGGAGACAAAGTCCTCGTGGAATTGTCGCCGTACGACCTCACCAGAGGCCGCATCACCTATCGGTATAAGTGAGCTGAATCATGAAAGTCCGTTCGTCAGTCAAGAAGATCTGTGTGAAGTGCAAAATCGTGCGCCGTCAGGGCGTCATTCGCATCATCTGCGAGAACCCGAAACACAAGCAGCGTCAGGGATAGAAATCAGCTCTCGGCTGTCGGCCGTCGGCTCTCGGGTTTTCCCGACAGCCGACAGCCGACAGCCGACAGCCCAGGAGCTAAGAACAATGGCACGTATTGCAGGTGTGGACCTTCCACTGAACAAGCGGGTCGAAGTCGGCCTGACGTATATCTACGGCATCGGCCGCTCGCGCTCGAAAGACATCCTGACGAAAGCGACCGTCAGCACGGACACGCGCGTCAAGGATCTTTCCGAGGATGACGTGCGCAAGATCCGGCAGGTGATCACGGATGAGGGCAAGGTCGAAGGCGATCTCCGCAAGGACATCGGCCTCGACATCAAGCGCCTCATGGAGATCAACTGCTATCGCGGCATGCGCCATCGCCGCGGTCTCCCGGTGCGCGGCCAGCGGACGCATACCAATGCCCGCACCCGCAAAGGTCCCCGCAAGGGCGCCATCGCCGGCAAGAAGAAGGCAACGAAGAAATAGTCATTCGCTGCCGGATGCCGGCAGCCCGGAATTACGAAGCGTTAATAAGGACAGGAACAAACAATGGCAACTGCCCGAGCCCCCAAAGCTGGAGCCCGCCGCGCGGGAACGAAGAAGAAAGAGCGGAAGAGCATTCCGCACGGCGTGGCTGCAATCAACGCGTCGTTCAACAACACGATCGTCGCCATCTCCGATCCGATGGGCAACACCCTGTCGTGGTCGAGCGCCGGCCGTATCGGCTTCAAAGGCTCCCGCAAGGGAACGCCGTTCGCCGCGCAGGTTGCGGCCCAGAACGCCGCCCAGCTCGCGCAGGAGCACGGCGTCCGTTCGGTGGACGTGAGAGTCAAAGGCCCGGGCGCCGGACGCGAGTCCGCCATCCGCGCCCTGGCCGCGTCCGGACTCGACATCAAGTCGATCAAGGACGTCACGCCGATCCCGCACAACGGTTGCCGTCCGCCGAAGCGTCGCAGAGTTTGATTTTCAGCTCTTAGCTCCGAGCTGTCAGCTCTTAGGGAAAAAGACCCGACGGTCTCCCTAAGAGCTGACAGCCAAGAGCTAAGAGCTAAGGTTTTTCCGGCACGCGTAGTGCCGGGCAGCAGTTCCGTACGGCGTGCAGCAGCCGTCGTACACGCGGCGTCTCATGGTGAGACGAGCGCGAAACTTCAGGAGGTCTAGTGGCACGTTACTCGGATCCCGTTTGCCGGCTCTGCCGGCGAGAGGGAATGAAGCTGTTTCTCAAAGGGGACCGCTGTTTCAAGGATAAGTGCTCCATCGAGCGCCGCAATTACGCGCCGGGCCAGCATGGCCGCCGCCGTTCCAAGGTCCTCGGCTACGGAATCCAGCTTCGCGAAAAACAGAAGGTCAAGCGCATTTACGGCCTGCTCGAAAAGCAGTTCCGCCTTTACTTTCAGAAGGCCGCGGGCAAGACCGGCATCACCGGCGACAATCTGCTTCGCCAGCTCGAGCTCCGGCTCGACAACGTCGTCTACTCCCTCGGGTTCGCCGCGTCGCGCGCCCAGGCGCGCCAGCTCGTGCGCCACGGCCACATCGAAGTGAACGGCAAGAAAATCAACATCCCGTCCTATCAGGCCCGCAAGGGGGATGTCATCCAGGTTCGCGAAAAGAGCCGTAAGAACGACCAGATCCGCCAGGCTGTCGAAACCGCCAGCGGACGCGGGATCCCTTCATGGCTCGAGCTCAATCCCGATCAGTTCCTCGGACGTGTGAATGATCTTCCCAAGCGCGAAGACATCCGCCTTCCGATCCAGGAACAGCTCATCGTCGAACTTTACTCGAAGTAACTAATGCTGGCTGCCGGCGCTTAAGGCCGTCTCCTGTCAGGATTTTGTTCCCGACAGCCGACACCCGAGAGCCGACAGCCGATACAGCGAGGAGGCCGCGCACATGTTGTGGTCAGATTTCCAGAAACCGAAAAAGCTCGATTACGATGCCGAAACCCTTACCCCGAACTACGGCCGTTTTACCGCCCAGCCGTTCGAGCGCGGCTTCGGTACGACGATCGGCAATGCGCTCCGCCGCGTGCTGCTCTCATCCATTGAAGGCGCCGCAATTACCGCAGTCCGCGTCGAGGGCGTGCTCCACGAATTCTCATCCCTTACCGGCGTCGTCGAAGACATGACTGACGTCGTTCTCAACCTCAAGCAGGTGCCGTTCCGTATGCACGGCGAAGGTCCGAAGACGCTGTACCTCGAGAAGAAGGGGCCGGGCGTCGTCACGGCCGCCGACTTCGAGGAAGACTCCGACATCGAGATCCTCGACCCGAGCGCGCACATCGCCACGCTGTCGAAGGAAGGCTCGCTCAAACTCGAGGCCCGTCTGAAGCGCGGCCGCGGCTACCAGGTCGCCGACCGCAATGCTGACGGCGATCTGCCGCTCGGCTACATCCCCATCGACTCGATCCATTCGCCGGTTCGCCGCGTGAACTATCACGTCGAAGGCGCGCGCGTCGGCCAGATGACCGACTACGACAAGCTGGTCCTCGAAGTGTGGACCAACGGCGCTGTCTCGCCGCAGGAAGCGGTCGGCCTCGCCGCCGACCTTCTCGGCGATCACCTCCGCATCTTCAGCACGTTCGAAGCGCGCGGAGAAGAAGCCGAGGATGTGGCGATGCCGGACGTCGATCCGCGCATGGCCGAGATGCTCACCAAGCCGATCGAAGAGCTCGACCTCTCCGTTCGCTCCGCCAACTGCCTCAAGAACGCCAACATCCGCACGCTCGGCGATCTGGTGCAGCGCACGGAGCGCGAGATGCTGTCGACGAAGAACTTCGGCCGCAAGTCGCTCGACGAGATCAAGGACGTGCTTGCGTCGCTCGGTCTGTCGTTCGGTATGACCAAGGCGCCCCGCGGCGCTGAGATGCGCGACTAGTCATTTCGGTCCGACGAGAAAAGTGAGGGGAACGCAATGAGACACGGAATGATCAACCGCAAGCTGGGACGCACGAGCGCGCATCGCAATGCGCTGTTCCGCAACCAGCTCGCTTCTCTGATCGACAAGGAACGCATCATCACCACGCTGCCGAAGGCGAAGGAGCTGCGTCCGCAGATCGAACGCCTGATCACGCTCGCGCGCACCGACAGCGTTCACAATCGCCGTCAGGCCGTACGCGTCGTCGACGAGTCGATGGTCGCGAAGCTGTTCGACACCCTCGGGCCTCGCTTCTCCGATCGTCCGGGCGGCTACACCCGCATCATCAAGCTCGGACCTCGCCGCGGCGACGCCGCCGAGATCGCCATCCTTGAATTCGTCGACTTCAAACTCGAAGCCGAGGTGAAGGAAGAAGAGCCGGCGAAGAAGGCCAAAGCCGCGCCGAAGAAGGCCAAGACCAAGGCCGAACCCGCCGAGGACGAAGAGGAAGAAGCCCCGAAGAAGAAGCCGGCCAAGAAAGCCGCTCCGAAGAAAAAGGAAGCGGACGACAAGCCGAAGAAGAAAACGACCACGAAAAAGAAATCCAGCAAGTAACGCTGATCCCCGAAGGCCCGCGCAACGCGGGCCTTCGCATTTCCGGCGCATAGTTTCGTCTTGACAGCCTCATCTGCGGACGGTAGGGTGCGGTCCCCGTCGAAGTCACAGAGAAGTTACAGATAGCTGGAGGGAAACAATGCCCGAATCTCCTCGGTCGTCCCTACGCATCCTGTTCATCCTCGCTCTCCTCGTTTTCACCGCCATTCCGCTATTCGCTCAGACCGTCACCGGCACCATGCAGGGGACCGTGTTTGACAAGGGCGGGGCGGCATTGCCCGGCGTCACGATCACCATCCGGAACGTCGAGACCGGTCTCGAACGGATCGTCGTCACCGGTGCCAACGGCGCCTACAGCGCGCCGTTTCTACCGATCGGCCGCTACAACGTATCCGCCGATTTGAGCGGGTTCGCTTCGATGAAGCACAACAACGTCGGCGTCGATCTGAACCAGACTACGGTTCAGGACTTCATCCTGAACCTGGCTGGAGTCGCCGAGACGATCACCGTCGCCGCCGATGCGCCGCGCATCGACGTCACCGACGGCGAGATCAAGCAGACCCTGCGCGCGAAGCAGATCGAAAACCTTCCCGCGCCCGATCAGACGAACTTTCTCCGCTTAGCCTCCGTCTTCGCCGGCTACCAGGAGAACCCGACCAGCGGCCAGGACAACCCAGCGCTCTCCTCGGGATCGTCAGTGAACTTCAACGGCACCGGAACCCGCGGCGCCACGTTTCAGATCAACGGCGTCAACAACGACGACGCCTCGGAAAACCAGAACCGTCAAAACGTTCCGGTGGCCACGATCCAGTCGTTCCAGATCCTGACCAACAACTACAGCGCGGAATTCGGCCGCGGCTACGGCTCGGTCGTATTGGTTCAGACCAAGCAGGGGACGAACAACATCGAAGGCGAGTTGTACAGCTACAGCCAGGACAACAAGTACATCTCTCGCGATGCCACGCAGGTCTCTCTCGATCACGGCCAGCATTACCGGCGGCAGTTCGGCGGAACGGCCGGCCTCCCGATCATTCGCGACCGTCTCTTCGCGTTCGTGAACATCGACCAGGTGCAGGACAAGGGCGACGTCCTCACCACGCGCGGCGTGTTTCTGCCGAGTGATCTCGATCCGGCCAAGCGCCTGACGCTCGGCAACGACACTCCCGCGAACCGCGCCTGGCAGGATGCCATCATCGCGCGATTCCCCACTGGTGCTCCGAACGCGACCAACATCGCCTCGCGCGGATACCAGGGCTTCCAGCACAGCAACCTGCCCAGGCGTGACGAGTCCATCCGCCTCGACTTGAACGCGTCAGCCACGAACTCCGCCACTGCCCGATACCAACGCAGTCACCAGGAGAGTCATCCTGGAGAGCTGATCATCGGCGAGGAAGCGGGACAGGTGAATCACCAGTCCAGTTTCGGATTGACCTGGACCAACATCATTTCGTCAGAAACGGTGCAGGAAGCGCGCATCGGTATCGGTACGCGCGAAGTGGCCTGGACGATCACCGATGACCCGCTGACGCCGGTGGTGCGCATGTCGGGCGGCACGGGACTGACCTTCACCATCCTCGGCAATGCCGGCGCCTTCCCCATCATTCGCAACCAGCGCGACAACCAGCTCGTCTACAACATCTCGTCGGCGCACTTTGCCAAACACACGTTGAAGGCCGGGCTGGACTTCCGCCGCTCGGAGCTCGACGACCGCGCCGAGAATTTCAATCGCGGTTTCTGGAGCTTCGCCGCCACGTGCAACGGCGTGAACTACGGCACGGCCATCGCCGCCTTCTGGGCCGGTTGCGTGAACTCGTTCACGAAGTCGTTCGGTCCGGCATATCTCCAGAACCAGTTGGATGAAAAGAATGTCTACGTTCAGGACGACTGGACTCCGGCCAGCAACGTGGTCTTCAACCTCGGCGCGCGTTACGAAAACGTCAGCCCGCCGAAGGAGCGCGATCACCTCATCGACTACGGGTTCAAGAGCAGCAGCTACGTCGATCCTCGCCTCGGATTTGCCTATACGCCGGAGTGGAAGCGCAATCGGTTCCTCCGCGCACTCACGGGAGAAAACGGGAAGTTCGTCATCCGCGGCGGCTTCGGCATCTTTCATGGGCGCGTCTTCCAGTCTGTCTTCTCGCAGGGCGGCGCGAGCGTTCGCTACAACCCGCCGAATGCGGCCACCATCGCCGTCACATCGACCAATCTCTCCGACCCGCTGAACGGTTTTGTCTTCGTTCCCGGGCAAAGCACGGCGCGCGTCGCCGCGACCTTCGTCGTTCCCGATCTGAAAATGCCGGAAGCGCGGCAGTGGAACCTCACCTTCGAACGCCAGACCTTCTGGAACTCGCGATTCCGGGCCAGCTATCTGGGCACTTTGGGCAAGGGGCTGTTGCAGTATCGCTGGGACAATGTCCCCGTCGCTCCTGCCGCACCGGGAACGGCGGGCGCAACCTGGGTCGTAGCGCAGAATTGGCAATGCGCCGGAACCGGTACGCCAGGCGTCCCGACGAACGCGGCCTGCCCGACCGCGGTGCCGATCGCGGCGAACGAAGTCAGCCTCCGCGTGCCGCGTACGAACGAGCGCCGCCCCGATGCCCGCTACGGCGACGTCCGCGTCGTCGATAACCTCGCCGAGAGCTGGTATCACGCCGCGCAATTCGAATGGGAGACCGGCGAGTATCACGGCTTGACGGGCCGGGCGTCGTACACGTTCGGCAAGGCGCTCGATACCGGCGCCGAGGCGACGGACCAGGGCGTCGGCGACGTGGGGTTGTTCCCTCAACGTCCGGGAACGTTCGAGTTCGCGAAGGGCTACTCGCGCTTCGACGTGCGCCACCGCTTCACCATGGCTGCCGCGTACATGCTGCCGTGGCTGAAGGATCGGAACGACTGGGTCGGCTCCGCGCTGGGAGGCTGGACGCTCTCGACGGTCGTGCGGTACGCCTCCGGCACGCCGTACACGATTGTCGACAGCGGCGCACCCGATATTCTTTTTCTCGGAGCCGGCATGAAGCCGAATCGGCCGATCTGCATCGACGATCGCTACTGCAGCGGCAGCATCACCAGCCCCTCGCAGAACGGCAGTGTGCCGGTGGGCGCGTTTCGGCATGCGCAGTACGGCGACACGCTGGAGAGCTTCATCGGGCGCAATACCTATCGGACCGATGGCTCGCAAAGCGTCGATGCCGGCCTGGCCAAGACGTTTGCGCTGACCCGAGGGACGAGCATCATGATCCGTCTCGACTGCTTCAACGTATTCAACCAGGTGCGCTGGTGGATCCCGAACAACGACATCAATGCTCCGGCCACGTTCGGAACCGTCACCCAGACCGCCTACGGCGCGACCAACAGCGGCGGTACGGCTCCCACAGCCCTGACCCCGCCGCGCACGCTGCAACTCGGCTTCCGGTTTATTTACTAACGTTGATCTCGAACGTCGAAGGCCCCGCCTTGCGCGGGCCTTCGCATTTGAATCGAACGGCGATTTCGAGCAGGATATACAGCATGGCTGACATCAATCTTCGCGTCGTCGACATCTACCACAACGACAACGTCACCAGTTTTCAGCGTGCCGCCGACTCCGGAATCTGGGGCATCATCCACAAGGCCACCACCGGCGCGACCGGCAAAGATTCCGAGTACGCGAACCGCCGTCAGGCTGCGCTCGACGCCGGCCTGCTCTGGGGCGCGTATCACTGGGGCACGAACGCCGACGTCTCCGGACAGGTCGAGAACTTTCTCAGCGTCGCGGATCCCGACGAGTCCACGCTCGTCGCTCTCGATTTCGAAGAGACCGAGGGCAATCAGATGACGATCGATCAGGCCTCCGAGTTCCTGACCGCGGTCGCCGACGCGATAGGCCGCAAGCCGATCCTCTACTGTGGCGGGCTTTTCAAATCCGAGATGGGCGACACGGTCGATCCGTTCTTCGGCTCGCACCGCCTCTGGCTCGCGCAGTACGGCCCGAATCCCTCCGTGCAGGCGAGCTGGGAAACGTACTGGCTCTGGCAATACACCGACTCGCTCAGCGGCCTGACTCCGAACACGGTCGACGGCATCCCCGGCGACGCCAACGGCAACCTCGATTGCAATTCGTACGCGTTCACCAAGGCGCAGCTCACCGCGGAGTGGGCGTCGTAACGGTTACAGCTTCAGCCGCCGCAGCGTGGTGGTGAGGTCGCCTTCCTGCACCGGGATGGCCATCGATGCGTCGCGCGCGTGCGCGACGGCGGCACCGGCGGCGGGGAGGCCGTAGGAGCCGTCGATGATGACGGCGTCGATCGGTTCGTCGCGCGCAAGGTCGATGTCGATCGTCGCTTCGGATGCGCCGCGGATGGCGACGCGGTGCCAGCCGGGAGCTAATCCGCCGCGGAAGCGCGTCACCGGCGGAGGAGTGATCCCATTCACTCGCAATGATGCGAACGACGGCGCGTGGAAGATGAGCGCGATGCGCGGCGCGTTGCGGGTCGAATGGATGCGCAGCGTGAGGTGCCGTCCGTTCTGTTTTACATCGCGTACGACCTGAACCTCGGCCGGCGGGATGGCCAGCTCGGGCGCGGCCGCGAGGTATGCACGCGACGGCGGCACGGTCCATTCGTACGTCTTCTGCGGCACTTCCGTGAAGTGCGCGGACTTTGCGATCTCGGGCCGCATCACGTCGGTCTGCCACCGCGGTCCGACGCCGTCGTCCACATACTCGATGTTGATGTGCCGCGGCGAATTCGTTTCGTACGCCGGCACGATCAAAGCCATGGCGACGCAGGCGACGATCGCCGCGGCAATCGATGCGACGAGTGGACGGCGCAATGCGGCGACCGCGGCAAGAAACGGCGCGAAGGTCGTCGCTGCAAGTGCGATCAGCACCGCGATGACCGGCAGGATCGGACGGCCGAGGGCGTCGTAGAGCGCGAGGCCGAAGGGAAAGACGAGGATGGCCGTGATCGATGCGCAGACGATTGCGGCAGTTCCTTCATGCAGCCGCAGCAGCGCGCAGATTGCGCACGCCATCGCCGGAACGATGGCCAGGTAGCTGCCGCCGGGAAGCACGATCGCCAGCGCGATGGCGATCGCGGACCAGCAGAGCGCCTGGCCGAAAAAGAGTCCGCTGACGCCTGCGTACGCGGCTAGCCGCTGCGCGACGACGATCGCCACCAGCAATCCAACCAGCCACGCCGCCGCGATCATCGGACCGGGGTGTGCGACCCACACCGCTCCCTGTGCGCGAAGCCCGGCAAGCCAGTTGACCGCGATTCCGACGACGAATGCGGCGATGAGCGACAGGAAGAATCCGGCCACGCCGATGGTGATCGACCGCGGCCGCGTCCGCAGATAAAACGCGGCCACGAGCAGCAGCACGAACGCGACGATGGCGACGGCGAGCGAAAACTTCTGCGGCCACCAGATCACGAAGAGCGACAGCACGTCGAACCACACCGCGTTGCCACTGCTCGTCTGGCGAAGATCGACGCCCGCCATCGCGCGCGCCATCGCCAGCATGTGATCGCCGTGATGCTGCACCGTCGACGGCGTCGCGTTCGCGAAGTTGTCGAGCGGCGAGTGGTAATGGACCGGGCGGCCGATGAAGCCAAATCCGACGCCCGGAAGCCCGGCGCGTTTGAAGACGGTGAGGTCGGTATCGTTCGGCAGCAGTTCGTAGATGTCGTAGTAGAACGAGCTCGTGGCCGGCCGCGGCAGCGCATGCGCGATGATGTTTGCCAGCCAGGCGTTGTGCCGGCTGGTCTCGAACAGGAAGCTTGTCCCGCTCGTGCCGCGCGCTTCGATGTTGACGACGGCGGCGCTGTTTCGCAGCAGTTGCGGATCGGCCACAAACCCCTCCGCCCCCAGCAGCGCGACCTCCTCGGCATCGGTAACGAGGTAGACGATCGGATTGCGGAAGCGTTCATTGCGCAGCGCCCGCGCGGTTTCGAGGAGCACGCCGACGCCCACGCCGTCGTCCGAGACGCCCGGTCCGGCGGGAACGGAATCGTAGTGCGCCGCGAGCACGAGCGCGTCCGGACGTGCATCGCCCGGCGTCCGGGCGATGACGTTTGCCACCGGCGAGCAGGTGACGAACGCGCTGCAGGCGAAGGAGCGCTGGATCGTGACGTCGTAGCCCAGGCTGCGGAACTTCGCGGCAAGGCGGTCGCGGACGGCGTCGTGCGCGACGGTGCCGACCGGATGCGGAATGTCACCGCCGAGGACCGCGCGCTCGAACGTGAGCGCCCGCGCGGCGGAGAATGAGGTCGAAGGCGCGCTTTCGGGCAGCGGCGTCGGGCCGCTCATTCGTACCAACAGCGTCCCGAGGATCGCGGCGAGGAGGGCAAACAGGAGCGCCGAGGCGCCGCCGCGTTTCACGGCCGGGATTGTAACTGCAACCTGTGCCCGCCGCTTTCGTACATGGCACCATGTTCAAGCGCATCCTGCTCACCGCCATCCTCACCATCGCCGCCGCGGCCGCGAGCGCATCGACGCTCGATCAGCCTTTCGACCGAACCTTCGATGTGCGTCCGGGCGCCGTTTTCTCGCTGACGAACATGAACGGGCACATCACCGTTCGCGCGTGGGATCAGCCGCGCATTCGCGTTCATGCCATCAAACACGTCGAGAGCCGCGACTCCGATGCGGCGCGCGACGCGATGAAGGCGCTGAAGTTGGATCTGTCCCAGCCGAACGGCGGTTTGCGTATCGACACGAAGTACCCGAAACACAACGACGGTATCTTCGAATGGATCGCCGGCACGAATGTGAGCATGACGGTGACGTACGAGGTGATGGTGCCGCGCACGATGGACCTGCAGATCGAAAATACGAACGGGTCGATCGAAGCGAGCGACGTTCGCGGTTCGCACAAGATCGAGACGACGAACGGCCGTATCACGCTGGCGCGCTGCGCCGGCGACCTCAGTGCGGAGACGACGAACGGATCGATTGAAGCCGAGCTGACCGCAGTGAACAACGGCCGCGGCATCCACCTGGAGACGACGAACGGCGGCATTCACGCGCGCCTGCCGCGCACGCTCGCCGCGCGCATCGACGCCGCGAACACGAACGGCTCGATCGAAAGCGATCTGCCGGTGACCACGAGCGGCTCGCACGACAAACACTCGCTTCACGGCACGATGAACGGCGGCGGCCCGGAACTGCGGCTCCGGACGACGAACGGTTCGATCCACATCAACGCGATCTAGGTTGTGGGGTGTTGGGGGTAGGGAGTCGGAGCTTCGACTTTCCGGTTACCCGACACCGGGCTACGCGTGTACGCCCGGCGCTTCGTGGCCGCTGGCGTTCACGTACTCCACGTAGCTCCCTCCGTAAACCCTCGGCGGCGCGCCGCGCTCCTCGGGGAGTTCGAGCACGCGGTTCGACAGGCCGCGCAGGAACATGCGGTCGTGCGAGACGAAGAGCATCGTCCCTTCGAAGTCGTGCAGCGCTTCGACGAGCATCTCTTTCGTGGCCAGGTCGAGATGGTTGGTCGGCTCGTCGAGCACGAGGAAGTTCGGCGGGTCGAGCAGCATGCGCGCGAGCACGAGGCGCGAGCGCTCGCCGCCGGATAGCGAACGGATTTTCTTCTCGACTTCGTCGCCGGAGAACTGGAACGCGCCGAGCAAACTGCGCAAGGTTCCGATCGATTCGAGCGGAAAGTCTTTCTGAATCTGCTCCCAGACGGTGAGGTTCGGATCGAGGACGTCGAAGGCCTGTTGCGAGAAGTAGCCCATCTTCAGCGACGCGCCGAGGCGGACGGAGCCGGCGTCGGGGTCGAGCGAGCCGGAGACCATTTTTAGCAGCGTCGATTTGCCCGCGCCGTTCTTTCCCATCACGCACCAGCGTTCGCCGCGGCGCACGAGAAAATCGAAGCCGTCGTAAATTGGCCGCTTGCCGTACGACTTCGACACGCCCTTCAGCGTGACGACGTCGTCTCCGGAGCGGGATGGTTTGCGGAAGTCGAACTTCATCGTCTTGCGTTTTTTGGGCGGCTCCAGCTTCTCGATCTTGTCGAGCGCCTTGACGCGGCTCTGCACCTGCGCCGCTTTTGCCGCGTGAGCGGCGAAGCGGTCGATGAAGCGCTGTTCCTTGGCCAGCATCGACTGCTGGCGCGCGTATGCGGCCTCGCGATTTGTCTCACGGATGGCGCGCTCGCGTTCGTAGAACTCGAAGTTGCCGGAGTAGGTGACGAGATCGCCCTCATCGATCTCGACGATCTTCGTGACGACGCGGTTCATGAACTCGCGGTCGTGCGACGTCATCAGCAACGAGCCGTCGTAGCGCTTGAGAAAGTCCTCGAGCCAGATGATCGACTCGATGTCGAGGTGGTTGGTCGGCTCGTCCATCAGCAGCACGTCGGGACGGCCTAGGAGGACTTTGGCCATGGCCACGCGCATCTTCCAGCCGCCGCTGAGCGCGCCGACGTCGCCATCGATGCGGTCGTCCTCGAATCCAAGTCCGTGCAGCACTTCGCGCGCGCGCGCTTCGAGCTCGTAGCCGCCAAGGTGCGCGTAGTCCTCCTGCACATGTCCGAAGCGTTCGAGGATCGCGTCCATCTCGTCGATGCGGTCGGGGTCGGACATCGCGTTCTGCAACGCTTCCAGCTCGTGATGGAGATCGCCGAGGCGACCGCTGCCGGCGATCGCTTCGTCGAGCACGGAGCGGCCCGACATCTCCTCGATGTCCTGCCGGAAGTAGCCGATGGTCATCTTCTTCGGAACGGAGACGTCGCCATCGTCCGGCGACTCCTCGCCGACGATCATGCGAAAGAGCGTGGTCTTGCCCGCGCCGTTCGGCCCGACGAGCCCGGCGCGTTCGCCGGGATTGAGCTGGAAGGACGCGTCGACAAAGACGATCTGCCGCCCGTACTGCTTCGAAATTTTGCTGAGGCTGATCATGAACGCGCGCGAGAACGCCTGCGCGCATGACCGCATTTCGGCCGCACGGTTTCGACGCCGGCATCCGTAACGCGATAGCGGAACGGGATGATCGTGAGATCGAGCGGCGGCGTGATGCGCGGCATGACGCGCCGGACCACCGGCACACGAATCTCAAACGGATCGACGGGCTGCGGCTCGATGCTCAGGACGGCGCTGAGCATCGCTGCGCGGATCGGAGCATTGGGATCGGACATGTCGGGGCAAACGTATGATGTCTGCGGCGTATTCGTAGTATCAAGCGTGGAACGAGGTTGAACCGGATGAAAGTTTCTTCCAGGTATCAGGTGGTGATCCCCAAGGATGTTCGCGTCCGCATGGCTATCCAGCCCGGGCAGGAGTTTCAGGTGATCGCCCGGCGCGGTGTAATTACGCTGGTTCCAGATAAGCCGATTGCGGCAATGCGCGGCTTCCTTCGCGGCATGCGCGCGTCGGGGTTTCGCGAGACGAAAGATCGCATGTGATCTTCCGGGATCGTCGATGGCGGCTACACTCGTTTCGAAAAGGAGCCGTGCATGCCGCCTACTCTCGCCAATGGGAAGATCTGCTACATCGAAATCCCTGCGACTGACATCGAGCGTTCCGCCGATTTCTACACGAAGGTGTTCGGCTGGGCGACGCGTAAACGCGGCGACGGGCATCTCGCCTTCGACGATACGACCGGGCAAGTCAGCGGAACGTGGGTCACCGGCCGGCCGCCATCACCGACTCCGGGTCTTCTCATTTACATCATGGTCGATGACGTGAACGTCACGATCGCCGCGATTCTCGCAAACGGCGGCGAGATCGTGCAGCCGGTCGGCGCGGACGCGCCCGAGATCACGGCGCGGTTTCGCGATCCGGGCGGAAATGTGCTTGGGCTGTACCAGCAACCAGCGTAGGTCTTCATCTCGTTCATCTGCGTCATCTGCGGATGAACGATTCGCACCTCTACTCCGGCGTGATGTACGCGCCGCAAATACCGCCGTCGACGAGGAACGACGTGCCCGTGACAAACGACGACTCGTCGCTGGCCAGGAACAGCGCCGCATTGGCCATCTCCTCGGCGCGGGCGAAGCGGCCCATGGGGATGTGGACTAGACGGCGGTTGCGGCGGGCGGGGTCGGCGAGCAGCTCGGCCAGGAGCGGCGTTTCGACGGGACCGGGGCAGAGGGAGTTGGCGCGGATGTTCTGGCGGGCGAACTCCACGGCGATCTCGCGCGTCATCGCGAGGACGCCGCCTTTGCTGGCGGTGTAGGCGATCTGCGGGACGGCGGCGCCCATGATGGCCACGAACGAAGCAGTATTGATGATCGAGCCGCCGCCGGCGCGGAGCAGGGCGGGGATCGCGTACTGGCATCCGAGGAAGACGCCTTTGAGATTGACGTTGATCACCATGTCCCAGATCGCCTCGGTGGTGTTGGTGACCGACTCGTCGTTCGGATGAAAAATGCCGGCGTTGTTGAAGACGACGTTCAGCTTGCCGAACGACTCTTCTGCGAACTTCACCATCGCCTCGCAATCGGACGCTTTGGAGATATCGGCGGCAAAGGCGCGGGCGTTCTCGCCGATCTCGCTCGCGGTCGCCTCGGCTGCCTCTTTCTTCAGATCGACGACCACGACTTTCGCGCCTTCCTTCGCGAAGAGAAGGCAGGACGCTTTGCCGATGCCGGAACCGCCGCCGGTGATGAGCGCTACTTTGTTTTCCAGTCGCATGCTGTTCCTCAGGCCATTTCAAAATACCGGCGTCGTTCAAAGTCAGTGACGACGGCGTCGAATTTTCGTTGTTCGGTGCGGAAGAAGTGGAGGTAGTGATCGACGACGTCTTCACCGAAGACATCGCGCGCGAACGCGCTTTCGGAGAGCGCGGCGATCGATTCGTTCAGCGAGTGCGGCATGTGCGGGAGATCGGACGCGGCTTTGTAGACGTCGCCCTCGAACGCGGGCGGCGGCTCGATGTGATTGGCGACGCCGTCCAGTCCCGCGGCGACGGCGGCGGCGAAAGCGAGGTAGACATTCGCGTCGGCGCCGGGCGCGCGGCATTCAATTCGAAGTGACGATCCGCTGCCGACGATGCGGAATCCCGCGGTGCGGTTGTCGAAACTCCAGGCGATGCCGGTCGGCGCGAACGACCCTTCCACGTAGCGTTTGTAGGACGCCGGGTACGGCGCGAAGAACGCGAACAGCTCGCGGATGTGCTTCATCCATCCGCCGAGAAACCAGCGGAAGGTGGGGGAGGAAGTAGTGTTGCCGAGCGGTTCATCGCCGGCAAACTGCGGCTTCTTTCCCTTCTCATCCCACAGCGACATGTGGATGTGGCAGGACGAGCCGGCGTAGCGCTCGTCCCACTTGGCCATGAACGTGATGGCGTGGCCCTGCTGCCAGGCGATCTCCTTCGCCGCATGCTTGTAAATCGAATGGCGGTCGGCCATCTCCAGCGCGTCGGCGTAGCGCAATCCGATCTCCTGCTGGCCCGGCCCCCATTCGCCCTTCGACGACTCGACCGGAACGCCGGAGCGTTCCAGGTGCGAACGAATCGCGCCGATGAGGTGCTCCTCCTTCGTGCCTTGGAGGATGTGGTAATCCTCGATTACTCGTCCGATCGGCGTGGCGTTGATGAAGCCTTTTTCGGCGACGGTGTCGTAGGAATCCTTGAAGACGTACAGCTCGAGCTCCGAGGCCGCCATGACGGAGAAGCCGAGTTTGGCGGCGCGCTCGAGTTGATGCCGCAGCATGCTGCGCGGTGCGACCGGCACCAGCTCGTGCGCATGCTCGCGATAGACGTCGCACAACACGAGCGCCGTCTTCGGCAGCCACGACGCCACGCGCAGCGTTTCGAAATCGGGGATGGGGCGGAAGTCGCCGTAGCCTTTTGCCCAGGAGGTGAAGGCGTAGCCCGGCACCGGATCCATGTCCATATCGCAGGCGAGCAGGTAGTCGCAGGCGTGCATGCCGTGCTTGAGGATTTCGTCGACGAAGAAGCGTCCGGCCAGCCGCTTGCCTACGAGGCGTCCGTACATGTCCGGAAACGCGGCGATGACGGTATCGATCTCGTCGTCGGCGACGAGGCGTTTGAGGGTGTCGGTGTCGATGCGGCCTTGCATGGGTTTTAGCTCTTAGCTCTTAGCTGTTAGCTCTTAGGGTGTCGGCTGTCGGCTGTCGGCTGTCGGCTGTCGGGTATCTGGTGTCGGGGTTGGTTCTTTATCTCCTCAGAGCTTAGAGCTAACAGCTAAGAGCTTACGTCTACGTAAACCGTCTTCCACTCCGTGTAGGCATCGAGCGCGGCCAATCCGAGCTCGCGTCCGATGCCGCTTTGTTTGACGCCGCCGAAGGGGGCTTCGAGGTGAACGCTGCTGCCGGAGTTGATGGAGATATTGCCAGTCTCGAAGGCGCGGGCCACACGTAACGCGCGAGCGACGTCGCGGGTCCAGATCGAGCCGGAGAGGCCGTACTGCGAGTCGTTCGCCATGCGCACACCGTCGTCTTCGGAGTCGAACGGCATCATGGCCACGACCGGGCCGAAGATTTCTTCGCGGGCGATGGTCATGTCGGGATCGACGTCGAGGAAGACGGCGGGATCGAGGTACGTGCCGGTCCCTTCGCGCGTTTCGCCGCCGGTGGCCAGCGTTGCTCCTTCGGATCTGCCTGTTGCGATGTACGACAGCACGCGCTCGCGGTGCGCGGCGGTGACCAGTGGTCCCATCTCCGTGTCGTCGTCGAGCGGATCGCCGACGTGAACCTTCCCAAATGCTTCGATCAGCGCTTTCGAGAAGCGGTGGTAGAGCGGACGCTGTACGAGGATGCGGCTGCGCGCGCAGCAATCCTGACCGGCGTTGCCGAGGGATGAGGAGACGGCCGAAGCAACAGCGCGGTCGAAATCGCAATCGTCGAAGATCAGGTTCGCCGACTTGCCGCCGAGCTCCAGGCTGACGCGCTTGATGTCGTGCGATGCCAGCTCCATGACGCGTTTGCCGATTTCCGTCGAGCCGGTGAACGCCAGTTTGCGAACGAGCGGATGGGTGAGGATCGCTTCGCCGACCACCGACCCAGGTCCGGTCAGCACGGTGAAAACGCCTTCGGGGATGCCCGCTTCCAGCGCCAGCTCGGCGAGCCGCAGCGCGGTCATCGGAGTCTGTTCGGCCGGCTTGAGGACGACCGTGTTGCCCATCGCCAGCGCCGGCGCCGATTTCCATGACGTGATGGCGATCGGGAAGTTCCACGGGACGATGATTCCGCAGACGCCGACCGGCTCGCGGAAGGTCATCAGCACGCCGGGCGCGGCGCCCGGGATGGTCTGGCCGCCCACTTTGTTCGTCGCGCCGGCGTAGTACTCGAAGCAATTCGCAGCCAGGCCGACCTCATCGCGCGAATCGCGGATCGGCTTCCCGACGTTCCGCGATTCCATCCTCGCCAATTCCTCGGCGTTTTCCCGGATCAGTTCCGACAACCGCAGCAACATCCGCCCGCGGTCGCGCGTATTGACGGCGCGCCATTTCGGAAAGGCTGCGGCGGCCGCGCGGATGGCGCGATCGGCGTCGTCGGCCGTGGCCTGCGGAATCGAGGCGAGAGTCTCTCCCGTCGCCGGCTCAATTAACGCGAATGCGGACACGCGGGCTGTGCAGTGCAAGAAGCAGGTCAGGATGGTGGGTAAGGCTTTGAACCACAAAGACACAAAGGACACAAAGAAATCCTTTTGTGCTCTTCGTGCCTTCGTGGTGACAGCTTTTTGAAACGCCGGCGCGCTTTGACGCACTATCCGAAGACGTAAAATTCGCCACGAGGAGATCGCCATGTCCAGACACATCGCCAGATTTTTCGTCGTACTGCTTCTGACTTCAGCATCGTTGTTCGCGCAGTCGCTCACCATCGGTTCGGCATTTTCGACGAGTCCGAATTCGAGCGACTTGAACGTCGCGCCGACCCGCACCGACGTCGACCTGGTCGGTCCTGCCAGCGGAACGGGAACGGTGACTTCGGTCCATGTCTACTGGTCGCAGAGCGGATGTTCGAACGCGATCAAGATCAAGTTTTTCCGCCGCACGGGCAACACGCTCACGATGACCGCCGAGCGCGGACCTTTCAGTTCGGTAGGCGCCGATAACACCTTTACGATGTCGCCAGCCGTGCCGGTGCAGCAGGGAGATCTGATCGGCGTCGCGCGCGTTGCCGCGTGCGGGAACCCCGGCACCTTCTTCGGCTTTCCGACGGCCGGCCATGTCGAATTTCCGTCCGACGTGACCGGCAGCGTCGACCTTTCCGCGGGCACGTCCTCGGGCGCGCCGCTGGCGCTCAGCGGAACCGGACCTACGCCGACGGAACAGGTCCGCGGCTACATCCCCGTCGTCGGTTCGACCGCCGGCGGCCTGGGATCGAACTTCAAGACGTCGATGCAACTTCTGTTCGGCGCGCCGTCGTCGAGCGGTTCGATCACCGGCAAGCTCGTGTTTCATCCGGCCGGCGTCAGCGGCAATTCTTCCGATCCGACGCTGACCTATACCGTCAATGCCGGGCAGGTGGTCACATTCCCCGACGTCGTCGCTGCATTCGGCCGCTCGGGCCTCGGCAGCGTCGATCTCATCGCCGCGCCGTCGGCCACGAAGCCGGTGATCATCACGCGCGTGTTCAACGACGCGGGAGCGCTCGGCACGGCCGGACTTACCGAGGAGGTCATCGATCCGGGCGATGCTCGCGTGATCCCGTCCGGCTTCACCGCGTTCCTGGTCACGCCGGTCGATCCATCGAAGACGCGCTTCAACATCGGCGTGCGCACGCTCTTCTCCGGCGCGACGATCACTGCGATTTTGCGCGACACGAACGGCACGCCGCTCAAGACGGTCACGAAAACTTACCTGCCGAACTTTTTCGAGCAGGTTGATTCGACGTCGTTCTTCGGCGGCACGGCCGTCGGTCCGAATCAGTCGATCTCGATCACCGTCGGCGGCGGCAGCGCGATCGTCTACGGCGCGACGACGGACAACACCACGAACGATCCGAATATCCAGTTCGCGGTGGCGTTGTTCGGAATCGCGTGAGGCAGTGGATCAGTAGATCGGTGATCAGTAGATCAGGATGTGGTTTGTCCTGATCTACTGATCTACTGATCCACTGATCGACTAATCCACCACAGGCAGGTCTCCTGCCGACTCTCCCGCCAGCGTGTGCCAGGCGATGGCGGCAAGCACGACCAGCGCGCCCGCGATGGCGAAGGCGGAAGGTTTTTCGCCGAGGAAGAGGAAGACCCAGATCGGATTCGAGACCGGTTCGAGCATTCCGGTCAGCGACGCCTGCGTCGCGGTCACGTATGCCAGTCCGCGCACGAATAGCACGTAAGCGATGGCGATCTGGAACACGCCGAGGAATGCCAGGACGGCGAAGGAGCGCGGGGTGAGCGCGAGGTCGTTGCTGATGAACGGCAGCACCGCAAGCGCGCAGACGACGTTACCCCACGTCACGGCGGCCTGCGCGGCGCGTTGTTCGCGCCGTAATACGAGGATCAGCGCCGCGAAGAATACCGACGACACCAGAGCCATGCCGTTGCCGGCCATGCCGCGCGTTTCGAAACGTCCGACGAAGAAGAGCGCCATGCCGCTCATGGCCGCGGCGATAGCGACGACGTCGCGCGCGCGCATCGGTTCGCGCAGCACGATCGGCGAGAGCAGCAGAACCCAGACCACGCCCGCGTACTGCAGGAAGATCGCGTTCGCGGCCGTCGTCCATTTCGTGGCGATGACGAATGCGGTCAGGCATGCCGCGTAACTGATGATGGCGATGAGGAACGCCGGCGTCGATTTCCACTGACGACGTCCCCAGACGTTGCGCCCGAGGAAGAGCATGAGGGCGATGGCCGCGAAGAGGGAGCGGTAGAAGGTGACCTTCAGCCCCGAGTCGGCCACGGCCTTGATGCCGATGCCGCCGGTCGACCAGAGAATCGCCGCGGCGACGATGAAGAGAGTGCCCCGCGTGCGATCGGTCATGCGCGCGGGATTGTAGTGTTGGCGAGTACCAAAGGGCTCGCGACATCAGACGCTGCATCTTGCACGAGCACAGACAAGAGTGTCTGTGCCACACTGGCTCGCGCCTGTAGCAGCAATCTCGCAAACGACAGAGTCAATGTGGCACAGACACTCTTGTCTGTGCTGGTGAGGCTCGCGATCGTGGAGAAGATCAACGCAGAGCTACGTTCGTTCGCGCCGCTTCTGCCGCACCGTGATTGCATATCCCAGCACTCCGCTCATCACCATCACGCCGTTCGTCACGGAGAAGACCCAGTTGTGCAGGAGGAGGCTGTAGATTGTGAAGCCGGTGGAGGCGGCGAGCTGGCCGATGAAGAGCCAGGTCGAGACGCCTTCGCTCGTGCCGGCTCGCCACTGCTTGCGAATCTGATTGGCGATCGTCAGCACGAGGATGACGGAGCTCGCCCAGCCGATCGCGTCGACCACGTCGCGCTCAGTTGTAGAACGCGCCGCTGTCGTCGAAGTGAGAGCGGAAATCGCTTTCGGCCGGCGGACAGGGAAGCGGATCGGGAGGCGGCGGCACGACCAGCGCGCATTCGCGGACGACGTCGGCGAGCGTGTCGATCTCCAGCGGTTTGTTCACCATCGCGCTCACCAGCGACGAGTCGATGATGTCCCCCTCGGCATTCGGATCGCGGACAGCCAGGATGAACGTCGTCGACTCGGGGCGCTCTTCGCGGAAGCGCGTCAGGAAGGCCAGAGCGTCACCGCCGCCGAGACTCATGTCGATGAGGATCAGCGCGTAATCGCATTTGCGCGTTTTTTCGAGAGCATCCTCCGCGCCGACCGAGGTGTCGACGCCGAGGGGCTGATGGCGAAGGATCGTGAAGAGCATGGCGCGCAGAGCATCGTTGTCTTCGATGATGAGAACTCTTGTTTCCGTTGCTGACATTACGTTCGTCCTTTTTTGGAGCTAAAGAATCTCAAGAGCTGTGCCAGTTCAGTTCACTTTTTCGGTCGGTACCGTCGCGCTGTCAGGCGGCGGACAGTCGGGGAGCTGCGCGCGTTCGTGTAGCGCGTTCATGCAGGCGGTGACGGTGGACATGAGCAGCTCCACGTCGAACGGCTTGCGAATCGATCCGGACACGATCGACGGATCAAGGTTGTGCGGCTCGCCGCCGGCGGTGAGGACGAGGACCATCGGCCGCGCATCGGCGGGGAGTTTTTTCAGCTCCTCGAGGACGTCCCAGCCGCTCTTCATCGGCATCATGAGATCGAGCAACATCACCGAGTAGACACACGACCGCAGCCGCGCCAGCGCTTCGATACCGTTGCGCGCGCCGTCGACGGCGAACCGCCGGCGGCGCAGGATCGTGAACAGCAGCGCGCGGATGGCGTCGTCATCGTCGACGATGAGAATCCGTTTTTCCTTCGTCGGCATCTCGTGCCGTATCAGCAAGTTCGTTGCCTGAGAATTTTTAACCACAGAGGCACAGAGATCACAGAGGAAGTCCTCTGTACTACTAACCCATCGATTCTGCGAGCGCCGCGAAGATTTTCTTTGATGGTTCTCGCGCGTTCGTTACATCGAGAGTCCTTCTCCCCCGCGGTTTTTTTGCGGGGGAGAAGGTGCCGAAGGCGGATGAGGGGGCGGCGCTTGGTAGATCGAGCTTCGTAAAACGCCCCTCACCCGCACTTCGTGTCTCCCTCTCCCCGCAAGAAGACGCGGGGAGAGGGACTCTCGATGGAAAGATGCTTTGGTTGCGGCTACGCCGCGCTGTGTCTCCGTGGTTGAAAAATCTTACGCACCGCGCTGTGCTTCGCGTGCGTCCCGCTGCTCGCCGGCGGCTTTCGACGGACGCGTTTCGCTGATGGCGCCGAGCATCTCGCGGTTGAATGCGGGGAGATCGTCGGGCTTGCGGCTGCTGACCAGATTGCGGTCGCGGATGACTTCGCGGTCCTGCCAGTCGGCGCCGGCGTTGCGCATGTCGTCCTGCAGCGTCGGCCACGTGGTGATGCGGCGGCCCTTCACCAGTCCCGCGGAGATGAGCAGCCAGCCGCCGTGACAGATGACGGCGATCGGTTTGCCGGCGCGATCCATCTCCTGCACGAATTGCTGCGCGCGCTTCTCGATGCGCAGCGCGTCGCCGTTGATGACGCCGCCCGGCAAAACGACCGCATCGAATTCCGATGCATTCGCTTTCGACAGCGCCAGGTCGACGTTGAATGAATCCGCTTTGTCGTGATGCTTGAACCCCTGAACCTTGTCGTCTTTCGGCGAGACGAGTACCGTCTTCGCTCCCGCCTTGTCCAGCGCCTCGCGCGGGCTGGTCATCTCGATCTGCTCGAATCCATCGGTGACGATGATGGCGACGCGTTTGCCTTTGAGGTCGGTCATGACTGTTTCCTCCTGCGCGAAAAACGCGTGCAAAAAGGAAGCACTCAGCAGTAGTCGATTAGTGGATTAGTAGATCAGGCCGCGAGGTGCAGGTTTACTAATCCACTATCTACTAATCACGAATCCACTATTTCACCAGCCGCGACATTTCCCGGAACTCGTCCGTGCCGGAGTTTGCGGTCAGCTCGAAGAGCACCATCTCCGTGGAGCTGAGGCGCGCGCCCTCGGACATCATGCGGCGGATGGCGATGTCCTTGTTGGCCTGCGTGCGCGAGGAGATGGCGTCGGCGACGATGGTGACGTCGTAACCGTTGGCGAGGAGATCGCTCACCGTCTGATAGACGCAGACATGCGCCTCGACGCCGGCCACGATGGCCTGCCTGCGATGCAGGTTGCGCGTGGCGGTGACGAACTCCGCGCAGCCGTAACCGGAAAAGCAAGACTTCTCGATCGGCTCGTACCCGGATGTCTCCTCGAACGCACGGCGGACGATCGGAACGGTCGCGCCGAGGCCCTGGACGTATTGCTCGGTGAGGAGCGCGGGGATGTCGACGATCTTGCTGCCGCGCACGAGCCGCTCGATGTTGCGCTCCACCGCTTCGCGCTCGCTGATGACCGGCATCAGCTTCAACTGCACGTCGATGATGACGAGGAAGGCGTCGGCGCGTTGGAGTCTGGGCATGGCCGGAAACACTACACGAATCCCGCCACAGGTAAACTGCGCCGGTGTCCGCCATCTTCGGCCGTCTCTTTCAACTGATCGGGATGATCATCCTTCCGATCGGCCTGCTCACCGGATTGCTGAAAGACAACGTGAACCTGGAAGTGCGCCTGCTCTTCATCGGCGGCGCGATCTTTCTGATCGGCTGGCTGATGGCGAAAAAGACGCCGTAGACGGACGAGCCCGGCTCGCTTACGACAATTTTTCTTTCCTGAGGTAGGTAATTGCCTCCGATATGTCTCTCCTTATTACGGCTCCCGGCTAATTTTCGAAAGGAGGACTTATGCCAAAGATGAAGGACCTCGGGATCAACGTGATCCCCGAGACCATGCGACCGGCGGAATGTCTGCCGTTGACCGTTGGTCCCGTCTGCATTCCGGGCGGGGTAACGTTCGACGCGGCGTTCCAGTCGACGGCGACGTGCATCCCGAACTCATGCGGCGTGGCGCCAGCGGCGGCGTTCCAGTCGACGGCGACATGCATCCCGAACTCGTGCGGCGTGGCGTGCGGTTGTACGAACATCACCAACCCCTGCTTCGGATGTACGACCGCTCCCACGGTTGCGGCGTGCGCGAACCACACGACGATCACCATCTGTTACACCGGCAGCTTCTGCACAGTGCATTCGTTGGTGACGTGCGCAACGGGCACCATCGTTTGCCACACCGGCGGTTCCATCTGTCCGGGAGGCTCGATCTGCTTCACCGGCTCCGCCGGCACCATCACCCTCACGCCGACCACGCCGCAGTTGCAGGGCGGCGGTCTCACGCGCGAGTCGATCGCGCAGCTCAAGGATCAGTTGCAGCAGCAGATCGCGCAGCTCGACGAACACGCCAAGACTCTCGGACCGAAAACCTCGGACGAGATCGACGCGCGCGAGGCGCAGTTGAAAGCGGAGCTGGCCGATCTGGCCACGCGCCGCAGCGATCTGAAGAAGAAGTAGTGGTCCGGCCGGGAGCCCACCGCCACTGACAAAGGAGACGCGATGATTCCGCTTCACGAAATGCGCTTCCGCTCCAGCCCTTTCGTCGATCTGAAGCAACTCGCCGACCTCGCGCCCGAACAGCGCGAGCCGTTCCGAGAGTTGGAAAGCGATTCCGATTTCTACGGCCTCCTCGTTCCTCGTGCGCCGCTGACCATGAACATCAAGTCGGTGGCGCGGCAGACCGCGGAGCTCTTCCGCAATCTCTCGATGCCCTCGCGCCTCGACGGCGCGCTACTCGGCGACGACGAGTATCGCAACGACGTCGTCGACCTCGTGCTCGACGGCATCCTGGAAGTCGAGAGCGGCGACGAGTTTCTCTCCGGCGCCGATGCCCTTCCCGTCGTTTGCGTTGCGCCCTCGGAGCCTGACGTTCGCAACGCCGCGGCCCGCCTCTCGCGCGACGCGCTCCTGCACGCGCAGGATCTCGAAACCGCCGATCCGCAGTTGCTGACGACGGCGCTGTATCTCTACAACCGCATCCCCCTGTCGCCGTTCTGGAAAAAGCGTTTCGCGAATCGCGATGCGGTCAGCGCTCACCTCGGCGTCGACCGCGGTCCTCTGCGCGTGCTCCTGGAGCGCGATTGGGTCGCCAATCCTCCCGAGCGTTCCAACGGATGGCTGAGCTGGTTCCAGAAGAATGCGCCGCCGCGGCCGCCGGGCGGAGTCACGCACAAGCTGTACGTGAGTCCGCGGCCGGAACGGATTCGCGACGCCTTCGAAATCGTCGTCCGCGTCCTGACCGGCTTCCCCGGCGCGCAATTCAAGATCGGGCAGGATGCGGCCGGCCTGCTGCGTCCGGACAAGCTCGTCACCTACTTCGTCGCCCGCGAGCGGCTCGACGCCGCGGCCGCGGTGCTGCAGCGCGAGTTGGCCGGCTGCGAGGCGCAGGGCGTGCCGTTCACGGCCGGCATCGACGACGCCGGATTGCTGTCGCGCGGAATCGATCCGCCGGACAGCGACCGCGCGCTAAGCTGGCTGGGCCGCGAAAGCTGGCGGCTGTGGGTCGTGCAGCGCCTCGCGGCAGCGCTTTCGCTGGCGAAATCGGCGCGCAGCGCGGGCGCCGTCGAGCCGTGGCGTTTCGCCATCGAACGCGCGCGGCGGCAAGGCGTCGACGTCGAGACGTGGACGCCATCGGCATCTCTCTGGAGCGAGTCATGAACATCACCGAACCGTTCGTACTCAAAGAGGATGTGCTCCTCATTCCGTGCGCGGAGTTGAATGCCGATCTTCGCGAGCGGATCTCGTTCGACGAGGGCGATTTCACGCTCTCGCGCCGGCATGGCCGGTCGCCGTCGCAGGTCATCGACGGCGAGACGGCGGCATTGCTGGCGCTTTTCCGCGAGCCGCGCACGATCGTGGCCGCCGTCATCGAGAACAGCCGCACGCTCGGCCGCAGTGCCGAGGCCAGGCTCGACGAGATGCTGCCGCACTTCGGCGTGTTTCTGCAGAACCACGTCCTCGTTCCGGCCGGCTCCGACGATGAAAAGGAGATTCGCCCCAAGTTCGAAAGCGGCGCGCAACTCGCCGGCTGGGAGATCGTCCGCTGCGTCAGCCTCATCGAAGACAGCGAGATCTATTACATGAAACGCGGCAGCGACACTGCGGCGCTGAAGATCGCGCGGATGGCCGTGCCGTTCGAGCCGTCTGTCTTCGGCAACGAAGCGGCCATTCTTCGGCACCTCGACGGAGGCATTGCGCCGCGGCTCATCGAATCGGGCAGTCACGAGGATCGCCCGTACCTGATCATCGATTGGATTCCGGGCGTCGAGTCGGGCGTCGCGGCCGCGCAGCGCCGGCACGACCGCGCCTCACTCATCGACATGTGCGCGTCGATCGCCGCCGCGTACGCGAAGCTGCACGCGCGTGGCGTCCTGCACTCCGACGTTCATCCGCGCAACGTTCTCGTCGGCGATCACGGCGTGACGCTGCTCGATTTCGGACTCTCGCGCCTGACCGGTCAGCCGCCGCGCACGGGCCGCGGCGGGATGTACTACTTCTTCGAGCCCGAGTTCCTGGCCGCCAACCGGCAGGGCATCGCGCTGCCGTCATCCGAGGCCGGCGAGCAGTACGCGCTCGCGGCGATGCTGTACCTGCTGATCTCCGGCAACCACTATCTCGATTTCCGTTACGACCGCGACGAGATGGCGCGGCAGGCCGAGGCCGATCCGCCGCTGCCGTTCGCGAAACGCGGCATTCCGCCGTGGCCGGAGGTGGAGCAGATCCTCTTCCACGCGCTCGACAAGGATCCGGCGAAGCGCTACCCATCCATCGCCGAGATGGCGTCGCTGCTCGGCGATGCGCGCGATGCCGTCGTCGCGGAAACGCTGGCGACGCCATTGAGCGCTGACGCGAATGAATTCGTCGAATCGACGATTCGCTCGTTCGCGCGCGGCGGCGCGATGTTCGCGAGCCGCTATCCGACTCCGCCGACAACGTCGATCAACTTCGGCTGCGCCGGCGCGGCAGTGGGAATCCTGCACATCGCGTCCACGCGCAGCGATCCGGCGCTGCTCGCACTGGCCGACGTCTGGAAATCGCGCGCGTTCGCGCTGATGGGCAGCGACGACGCCTGGTACAACCCCGATGACGACCTTCCGCGTGACATCCTCGGCGACGTCACTCCGTACCACACCGAGGCGGGGATCCACGCCGCCGCGGCGATGGTGGGCGAAGCGATGGGCGACATCAATGCGCATCGCCGCGGGATCGCCGGATTCCTGGCGGCATCGCGCAGGCCGTGTGCGCAACTCGATCTCACGCTCGGCCGATCAGGCAGTCTGCTTGCCTCGGCCATGCTGCTCGAAATCAGCAGCGGCGTTCCCGAGGCCGAAGCGCTGCGCGCATTCGGCGCGGAGACGATGGCGGCAATCTGGAACGAGCTCGATACGCGGCCCGCGTTGAACGTGTCGCCGGCCGGCACCTACTTCGGCATGGCGCACGGCTGGGCGGGCTATTTCTACGCCGCGCTTCGCTGGTGCGCGGCCTCGGGCGACGCCCTTCCGGCCCGGCTCGTCGAACGCCTCCACGAATTCAAACCGCTGAAAACGCGCAAGGGCCGTGGCGTCTACTGGCGCCGTCTCTTCGAGAGCTCGCCGTACGACGCGATGCCCGGTTGGTGCAATGGCAGCGCGGGCCAGGTCTTTCTCTGGACGCTCGCCCATCGCCTCCTCGGCGATGGGGATTGGCTGGAGTTGGCCGAGTTGTCGGCCTGGCACACGTGGGACGAACCGCGCGCGACGGCGGACCTCTGTTGCGGATCGGCCGGCCGCGCTTACTCCTTGTTGAATCTCTATCGCCACACCGGCGCGACGGAGTGGCTCAGCCGCGCGCGACAGTTGGCGAATCACGCCGCGTCGACGGCCGCCGCAACCGCGCATCGTCCGAATTCGCTATGGAAAGGAGAGCTCGGCGTGGCGGTGCTGATCTCCGATCTGGCGTCGCCCGAAAACGCAGCGATGCCGTTTTTCGAATAGAGAGGAAGTTCGCGCTGCCGACCCGGTTTGCCGAAAACGCAGATCTCCCCGTCGGCGAAGCCGGCGTAAGAACCGTAGCCCACGGCGTTCAGCCGTGGGTCAGAGAGTGTGAGTATTTTTGTGAGCCCGCCCTAGGCGGGCGATAGAAAGCTTTCTTTCGCGCGCTGAAGCGCGCTCCCAATTCCGCGCGACCGTTTTCCCCCGGCTCGAAGCCGGGGGCTACGGTTCTTACGCCGGCTTCGCCGACGACATTGCGCCTACCTTATTCGTCTATCGTGATCGTCTCCACGCGATCGCCGCGCTCCGTTTGATCGACGACCGCCGTCATCCCCGCTGTCACGCGGCCGAAGATCGTGTAGCCGCCGTCGAGGTGCGGCTGCGGCGAGTGCGTGATGAAAAACTGCGAGCCGCCGGTGTCGGGGCCAGAGAGCGCCATCCCCACCGCGGCCCGCGTGTATTTCTGCAGATTGATCTCGTCGCGAATCGCGTAGCCCGGGCCGCCTTCCATATCGTTGCGCGGATCACCGCCCTGGATGACGAAGTTCGGGACGACGCGCATGAACGAGCTGTTGTCGAAGTACTTGGCGCGAGCGAGCTGCGCGAAGTTCCAGGTCGTCACCGGCGCGTCCTGCGTGAGAAGGGCAATCTTGATGTTGCCGCGCGTCATGTGAATCGTGGCCGTGTGCGGATGATGCGACCACTCCACGATCTGCTCGTAGTCGTTGCGCGTGATCGGCAGCGGCGTGTACTGCGGCCGCGGCTTCTTCAGCTTCTGCTCGATCGCGTCCGCGGCGATGCGGCGAACCACCGGATCGGTATCGCCGAGCTCCGCGCGCAGGACGCTCTCGCGTTCGGGGTAGTCGATCGCCGCGAGCGCGCTGATCGCAGACAACCGCGCATCATTCTGTTTGTCGCCGCGTGAACGGCGTTCGGCGGATTGCAGCCCGGCCAGTTTGTTCGCGTCGGTCGACTTCCCATACGCGCCGATGGCGTAGCCGCGCACGATCACATCGGGATCGTCGAGCGCGGCGCGGATCAGCGGCAGGTTGGCGTCGATGTGCTCGTCGGCGATCGTGGCCAGCGCCTGCGCGCGGACGAGCGGATCGGGATCGCGCGCGTAACGCGCCCGAACGGCGTCGGAGACGCTGCTGGCCGCTTCGAGGACGCGCACTTTCGCCCAGCCGGTGAGGTCAGATGGCAACAACTTCTCGTCGCCGAGATTCTTGGCGATCGCGCCGGCGGCGAGCTCGCGGTCCCAGCGGGAGCCGTTCGCGGCGATCTCCAGCAGACGCCGGCGTGCGGGATCGCTGTGGACGGCGTAGTAGCCGAGCGCGTCGATCGATGAGGCGCGCGTGCCGGGATCGGGATCGTCGAGCAGCTCGAGCACGCGCATCGCATCGCGCGCGATGTCGGGACGCTCGAGCATTTTGCGATCCTTCGCCGCCAGCCGCGCGATCGAGACGACCGCGTTGGTGCGCACCCACGGATGCGGATCGCGCAGCGCTTCGATCAGCAGCGGCAGCGACTCCGGCGCGGCGATGCGGCCGAGCGCGGTCATGACGTTCGCCCGCGTCTGCGGATTCGGATCGTTGACGAGCAGCTCCAGCCGCGGCCGCGCCGCCGCGTACGCGCGCCGCGCCAGCGCGTAGGTGGCCTCCTCGCGGATGCGCGGCAACGGCGACGCCAGCGCGTCCGCCGCGATCGACGATGCTTCGTCGCTTCGGAACCGGAACAGAAAGCGAATCGCCCGCGCGCGAATCCCTTCCGGCATCTGCGCGGCAGTGAAGGGGGTGTACTTCGCCAGCGGTACCTTCGCCGCCAACTTCGACAACGCTTCCACCGCTTCGCCGCCAACGTCGCCGTTTGCATCAGATGCAAATTGCAGCAATGCATCGATCGACGTCGGATCGCCGATCTGGCCGAGCGCAAATGCCGCGGTCGCGCGAACGTTCACGTCCGGATCGTTGACCAGCGTCACGAGCTGCGCCACGCCGGCCTGCCGCTCTCCTTCATCCTTCACGCCGTTGCCGTTCGCATCGTCGAACGTCTGCGGCCCGATGCGCCCGAGGGCGAGGGCGATCCGCGCGCGATGCAGCGCGTTCGGATGATGAATGCCCCAATCGACGAGCGGCGCGTAGTACTGCCGCCGGTCCTCGATCTGCAAAATCTTCACTTCCTCATCGAGCTTGAACCCATACACAGCCGGCGCCGCGGGCACCGGAGCGGGTGCGGGCGGCGGTGGAGGCGGAGGCGCGATCGTCGTGCAAGCGGCAAGAATCAGCAGGGGCGTCAGGGCGGTGGTGCGCATCGCGCCGGATGATAGCGCTACCCCGCGCGGTGACGCGCGACACATGCCCGTGTAGCAGATGCGCCCTTGCCCTGCACCGGCTCCTGAACGACACTGCGCGTGCATGGCCCCCTCGTCCGACATCGAAGTGCAGAATCTGGCCCGCCGGTATGGACGCCGGTGGGCGCTGTCGGACGTCTCGTTCCAACTGGCCGGCGGCGCGGTGCTGATGCTGGCCGGGCCGAACGGATCGGGAAAATCGACTCTGCTGCGGACGATCGCTACGGCCGTCCGTCCCGACGGCGGCTCGGCGCGCGTCGGCGGCTTCGACGTCGTCACCGACCGCGAGGACGTCCGCAAGCTGGTGGCGTTCCTCAGCCATGCCTCCTATCTCTACGATTCGCTGTCCGCGCGCGAGAACCTTGCGATCGTCGCCGACCACCTCGGCATCCCGCGCACCGGCATCGCCGCGCTGCTCGATCGCGTGGCCCTCGGACGCCGCGCGGAGGATCCTGTCGCGACGTTTTCCGCCGGCATGCGTAAGCGGCTGTCGTTCGCGCGTGTGCTGCTGCAGGAGCCGCGCGTGGCGTTGCTCGACGAGCCGTACGGCCAGCTCGATCCCGAGGGATTCGATCTGGTCGATGACGTCGTGCGCGAGTTGAAGTCCGGCGGGACGACAGTCATCTTCGCCACGCACCAGCTCGAACGCGCCGCCGCATCGGCCGACGACGCCCTCCTCCTCGAAGCGGGGCGGGTGGCGTGGCGGGGAAAGGCGTCGGAGGTGCCGGGGTGAACATCCTGCCGAGCCTCCCAGCCGCACAGACAAGAGTGTCTGTGCCACATACATCTTCGGATTCAACCTGCTGGTGCGGAGAAACCCGCGTCTGGTGTGGCACAGACACTCTTGTCTGTGCTCTGGGAGGCTCGGCAGAATCATGCTGACCGCCGCCCTCCGCAAAGAGCTGCTACTGCAATGGCGCAGCCGCGCGCAGTTTATGGCCGTATTCGTTTTCGGTGCGGCCGCGCTGCTCCTGTTTAGTTTCGCCGTCGGACCGGTGGCCGAGATGCTGCGCCAGTTCTCGGCTGGATTTCTGTGGCTCGGATTGCTCCTCTCCTCCACGCTCACTCTCGCGGAAAGCTTTCATGCGGAGATGGAGAATCGCGCCATGGAAGGATTGCTGCTTCTCCCCGCGAATCCGCGCGCGCTGTACTACGGGAAAGCGATCGCCAACTGGCTGCAGCTCACGCTCCTCGGCATCGCGCTCATTCCCGTCATGGTCGTGCTCTACGACGCCGGCACCACGCGCATCCCGATGCTCATCCTGGTCATCGCTCTCGGCACCGCGGGACTCTCCGCGCCCGGAACGCTCTACGCCGCCATGACCGCTCAGGTGCGGTCGAAGCAGACGCTACTGCCGCTGTTACTCTTTCCGCTCATCGTTCCGGCTTTACTCGCTTCCGTAAAAGCTACATCCTTGATCATTCTCGGTGACCCCATGAATCAGATGAGATCATGGATCGTCCTGCTGGCCTCGTTTGATGCAATTTACTGGTCCCTGTGCGGACTTCTTTTTGGAAACGTCGTTGAGGAATGATCGGTCCCGATAAAACCATGCACGACGACAACAATCGCTTTCCGCGGCTCCCGTGGATACTCCTCGGCCTCGGCATCATCTTTCTGGCCATCGGCTCGTACATCGGCCTCTTCGTCGCGCCACCCGAGGCATTGATGGGACAGGTGCAGCGGATCATGTACGTGCATGTGCCGACGGCGTGGAACGCGCTGCTGGCATTGACGTTCGCGTTCGTCTGCGCCGTCATCTTCCTCTTCAAGTCGGATTGGAAATGGGATGCGCGGATGGAGGCGGCCATCGAAGTCGGCGTCGTCCTCGGCTTTCTGCTCTGTTGCCAGGGATCGATCTGGGCGAAACCGACGTGGGGCGTGTGGTGGGATTGGGATCCGCGCCTGACCACGACCGCGGTGCTCGTCTTCGCGTTCCTCGGCATCCTGGCGCTTCGCAAGTTCGTCGACGATCCGGGCCGCCGCGCCATCTGGTCCGCCGTGGCCACGATCATCGCCTCGGTCGACGTCCCGATCGTCTACTACTCGGTGCGCTGGTGGAACTCGCTGCATCAGTTGCAGTCGAGTCCGAGCACGGTCTCGCGCCAATTCTGGCTGCCGCTGCGGATGAACGCATTCGGCATCCTCTTTCTGATGACGGCTTTCATCATGTTGCGCGCGCGCGTCGCCTCGATGCGGCTTGCGCAGGAGCTCGTGCCGCCGCCGCCGGCGGTTGGAGAAGGCGTATGAACGGAATGATCCCGGGCGGCTGGGGCTTCGTCGTGGCCGCCTACTCGGTGACCGCGCTCGTGCTGATCATTTACGGCGCCAGCGTCATCGCGCGCTTACGCAACGAAATCACCCGGAGGAACCATGACTGAACCAACTGCCAGCGATGCCATGCGCCGCAAGACGCGCCGCTTCATGATCGGCGCATTCGCCGCGGCGATCCTCGCCTTTCTGGTGATCGCGTACGGCGGCATCAGCAAGAACCTCGTCTACTACTGGACGCCGACCGATCTGCATGCCGCCGGCGACAAAGCCTACGGCGCCACGATCCGCCTCGGCGGGATGGTCGCGCCGCATTCGGTGAAGGGACGCGCCGGTGTTTCGGGCCTCGAGTTCGACGTCAAGGACGCCACCGGAATCGTGCACGTGAAGTCCAGCGGCGTGCCGCCGCAGATGTTCCGCGAGAACATCGGCGTCGTCGTCGAAGGGACGATGACCCGCTCCGGCTACTTCCAGTGCAACCGCCTGATGGTCTCGCACAACAACGAATACCGCGCGCCGAAAGCCGGCCACGCGGTGAACAAAGAAGAGCTACAGAAGATGATGAAGTCGACGGAAGGACTGAAAGACTAACCTGTCATCCTGAGCCGCCGGAGCTGCGTAGGCGAAGCCGGAGCAGCGCAGGACGGCGAAGGATCTCAAGATGCGCGGTATTTGCTGAAACCGGGTTTCAGCGCAAGTTGCGTAACTTGAGATCCTTCACCGTCCTACGGCGCAAACCGCTTCGCGGTTCGGCGCCTCCGGCGGCTCAGGATGACAACAACACACACACCATGACCGCCACATTCGGACGTTTCCTCATCCTCGCCTCGGTGCTCGTTTCGACGACCGGGGCATTCATCGCCTACGCGGCCGGCGCGAAGCGCTCGCCCGAGGGACTGAAGTGGTCGCAGCGATTCGCGTACGCATTCGCGGGGCTGATGGTGCTTGCCACCGGCGTCATGGAGTACGCGCTGATCACGCACGACTTCAGCGTGCAGTATGTTGCTCATGTCGGATCGACGCAGGTGCCGTTGTGGGTCACCATCGTCAGTCTCTGGTCGTCGCTGGAAGGATCGATCCTCTTCTGGGGATTCATCCTCGGCATCTACATCGCGGCGACGACGTGGGTGAACCGCAATCAACATCAGGATTACATGCCGTTCGCGATCGGCACCTGGCTTTCGTGCGGCGCGTTCTTCAGCTTCCTGATCGCCGGACCGGCTAATCCGTTCCTCAGCGTGGTTCCCGCGCCGCTCGATGGACCGGGACCGAATCCACTGCTGCAGAACCACCTGTTGATGATCATCCACCCGCCGATGCTTTACCTCGGCTACGTCGGGATGACCATTCCCTTCGGCTTCGCGGCCGCGGCGCTTTTGCGCGGCCGCCTCGGGCAATCATTTCTACGGCCGTTGCGCGCGTCGCTGCTGTTGCCGTGGGTGTTCCTCACGATCGCGATCATGCTCGGCGGCTGGTGGGCGTACGAAGTCCTCGGCTGGGGCGGTTACTGGGCATGGGATCCGGTCGAAAACGCGTCGCTGCTGCCGTGGCTCACGGCGACCGCGGCGCTGCACTCGGCCATCGTCATGGAACGCCGCGGCGTGCTCAAAGGGTGGACGGTCACGCTGATCCAGGCCAGTTTCCTTCTCACGATCCTCGGCACGTTCATGACGCGGTCCGGCGTCTTCAACTCCGTTCACTCCTTCACGCAGAGCGCGATCGGACCGACCATCCTCATCTTCCTCGCCGCGGTGCTGCTCTTCTCCGTGCTCCTGCTCGCATTCCGCATCGACTCGCTCGAAGCCGAGGGGAGAATTGAGAGCGCGGTGAGCCGCGAGGGGATGTTCCTCGTCAACAACCTCTTCTTCGTCGTCTTCACGTTCACGGTGCTCGTCGGAACCGTCTTCCCGCTCGTCGTCGAAGCGGTCAAAGGGAAACAGATGAGCGTCGGGCGGCCGTACTTCGACGCGATGGTCGTTCCGGTCGGAACGGCGCTGCTGTTTTTGCTCGGCGTCGGTCCGGCGCTGCCGTGGGGAAAGACGAATCGGAAAGAGATGCTGCGCGCGCTGCTGCCGCCGCTGGTCACGGGCGCGATTGCGCTGGTCATTGGCTACGCGTTCGGTGTCCGCAACGCGTGGACGCTGCTCACGCTGCTCTTTGGCGGCTACGCGGCGCACGTGACGTTTGCGCAGATGTGGCTTCCGCTTCGTCAACGATTGAAGAAGGGCGACGCGTTTGCTCCCGCGCTCATCGACGCGCAACTTCGCCGCGGACGCCGCCGTTTCGGCGGCTATGTGGTGCACGCCGGCGCGGTCATCGTTTTCGTGGCTATCGCCGTCAGCAGCACGATGCGCACGCAGCAGGAAGTGACGCTGACGCGCGGCCAGAGCACGACGTTCGCGGGATACACGGTCACGTTCACCGGCACCGAGGAGCGCGCCGAACCGCACCGGCAATCGACGATCGCGCATTTCAACATCAGCAAACCGGGCGGACCGAGTGGCGGAGGAACGTCAGGCGGGAGCAGCGGCGGAGGCGGCACACTCATCACGACGATGGAGCCGCGCATGAATCAGTACGCCGCGATGCGGGAGCCGATCGGCACGCCCGCGGTCTACTCCACCATCGGCCGCGACTACTATCTCTCGATCATGAACCTGCAGGGCGAGCAGGCCGGCATCCTGATCATCAACATGCCGATGGTCGGCTGGATCTGGGGCGCGGTACTGTTGATGGGCGTAGGCGGTTTGATCGCGCTGATCCCGGCTCGCAAACGCACGTACGTCGTCGTCCCGGAGAGCGCGCCGACGATCGACGATGAGGCCATCGCGTGAACCGCACGGTCCTGATCATCGGCATCATCATCGTCGCGGTGATCGTCTTCGTTCTCTTCGCCGGCCTGGGGAAGGATCCGCAGCACATCGACTCGCCGCTCATCGGCAAGCCGGCCCCGCCGTTCACGCTGAAGGCGGTCAACACGGGCCAGACCATCGACCTCCAATCTCTTCGCGGCAAGCCGGTCATCGTCAACTTCTGGGCCACGTGGTGCGTGCCGTGTTACGAGGAGCATCCGACTCTGGTGGCCAACGCGCGTCAGTTGCCGGACGTGCAGTTCGTCGGCGTGGTTTTTAATGACACGGAAGACAAGATCAATCAATTCCTTGCGGCCCGCGGAAGCGCGTATCCGACGTTGCTCGACGCGAACGGCAAGACCGCCATCGCCTACGGCGTCGGCGGCGTGCCCGAGACGTACTTCATCAATCCGTCCGGAATCATCGTGGCCAAGTTTGAAGGCCCGATGGACAGTGACATTCTGCGGGCGAATCTGGCAAAGGCACTCCGATGATCGCAACCTTTTTCCTCCTCGCGCTGCTGCAGATCAAAGCGCCCGACGCCGCGCAATTCGTCGGGCAGCCGAAGGGCATTCCGCTGTCGGGGCCGCGGCTCGAAGAGCAGACGATGGCGATCTCGCACGAGCTTCGCTGTCCGGTTTGTCAGGGCTTGGCAATCGGCGACTCGCCTTCGATCATGGCCGCCAACATGAAGGCGCAGGTGCGCGAGCTGCTCGAGCGCGGGTATACCGAGGAGCAGATCCTCAGCTACTTCGAAAAGTCGTACGGCCAGTTTGTCCTGCTCAAGCCGAAGTTTCAGGGCGTGAACACGCTCGTGTGGATCCTGCCCATCGCAGTGCTGGCCATCGGGTTCGTGCTCGTCGTTTCGAAGGCGAAGAAGCTTGAAGTCGCGCCCGTCGCGCCGCCGCCTGAAGAGCCGACTGACGATCCGTACCTCGCCCAGGTTCGCGAAATGGTGGAGAAACCATGACCGATTGGCTCAGTGCCGGCGGGATGATCCTGTCCGGCCTCATCGTCGGCTTCATGTTCTGGTACGGCATGAAAGGCCGCGCCGTAAAGCCGGACGTAGAGCGCCTCGACCTGGAAGCGAAACGCGATCTGCTGCTCCAGCAGTTGCGCGAACTGAAAGAAACCGGCGGAAGCATTGAAGAACAGCGCCGCCTGGAGCGCGAAACGGCGGATGTGCTGCGCGCGCTCGATAAGCGCAAAGCGCCCGGGAGCGCGGGCGTCTCGCCCGCCGTCGAGCACGATCTTGCCAAGTCCAGCGGGCGAGACGCCCGCGTTCCCAGCGACATCGCTGCACACGCGCGCGCCGCCGCCATCCGCGGTTTCATCTGGGGCGCGGCCTCCGTTGCAGTCCTCGGCGGCATCGCCTGGTTCGTGACCGAAAAGGCGACGCCGAAAACGGAGCAGACGATGGGCGGAGCGCCGATGATGTCCGCTCCGCAGTCGCAGGCGCAGCAGCAACCCGATCCAGCGCTGCAACAGATCGAAGCGGCCGTTGCGAAGTCGCCCGACGACCTGGAGATGCGCAACCAGCTCGCGAAGGCGTACCTCGAACGCGAAAACCTGATGGGCGTTTTCGAACAGACGAAATACATCCTGGCGAAGTCGCCCGACGACGCCCGCGCGCTGACGTATCAGGCGCTCGTGCGCATGTCGATGGGCCAGCGCGATCCCGCCGCGGAGATGCTCCATCACGCCATCAAGTCCGACCCGCAACTCCTCGACGCATACGTCGCGCTCGCATGGGACGACATTCAGCGCGGCAACACGGCCGACGCCGAAGCGCAGATCGCAGAAGCGACGCGCCGCCATCCCGATCAGAAGGCGCGGTTGGACGACGTGCTGTCCAAGATGAAAGAGCAGGCCAAGAATCCCGCGCCTGCCGCCGCACCCTCTGCTCCCGCGGCCGCACCCACCTCGGGTCCCTCAGTCCACGTGACGCTGACGCTCGCCGGCGCCGCGCCGTCGCCGAACTCCGTGCTCTTCATCATCGCCCGCGCGTCCGGCCAAACCGCCGGCCCGCCCGCCGCGGTGAAACGGATCGCCGGCCCGACCTTCCCGCTCGACATCGACCTCAGCGCCGCCGACTCGATGATGGGCCAGCCGCTCCCCGCCACCATCCGCATCGAAGCCCGCCTCGATTCCGACGGCGACGCGATGACGAAAAACCCGTCAGACCCGCATGCGGTTCAGGATGGCGTCGCAGCGGGCTCCAAAGTTTCGTTGGCGTTGCAGTAATCCGTTTTCACCACGAAGACACAAAGGACACAAAGAGGTTTTCTTCGTGTCCTTTGTGTCTTCGTGGTTCAACGCCTTTCGCGCAATGTACTCGCGATCTCGCTTAGCAGTTCGATCACCTTCTGGTTCTGCGCCTCGGTGCGTCTCTGCGAGGCGCGGGTCGACTGCATCCAGATGTAGCAGAGATAGATGATGACCAGGGATGCTGCGACGAGTGCGTAGAGCACGTCAGTAGATCTGCCAGATGCGGGTGAGGTAGTCGGCGAAGGTCAGGACGAAGAGGACGCCCAGCCAGAGGAAGGACGCGATCACGACCACCCACGTCAGGCGCGTGGAGTGGATGACGTGCATGAAGAAGAGGATCACGAGAACCGCTTTGGTCGTGGCGATGAGCAGCGCGATCGGGGTGTTCATCCAGCCGAGGTCGATCGTGGAGACCCACCACGTCAGCAGCGTGCCGACGGCGAGTGCGAGGAAGACGGCGATGTAGACCCACATCGGGGTCACGTGGATGTGCGGTGCGTGCGCGGGCGCGTAGTCGTGTTCTTCAGCCATTGTGAGGACCCGGAATGAGGTAGAGGAACGGGAAGAGGAAGATCCAGACGATGTCGACGAAGTGCCAGTAGAGCCCCATGATCTCCACAGGGCCGTAGTACTCGGGGCCGAAGTCGCCGCGCCAGGCGCGCATCATCATCCAGATCAGAAGGCCGGCGCCGATGACCATGTGCAACGCGTGCAGGCCGGTCATGCTCCAGTAAAACGTCATGAAGAGCTGCACCTTCGGCGCGAGCGCGGGAACTTCGTTCCAGGTGAAGTGAACGCCGGGGAAGAGTCCCTCGTGGAAGTGCTGCCAGTACTCGATGCTCTTGATGCTGAGGAAGGTCCCGCCGAAGATCAGCGTGGCGAAGAGCATCCCTACCGTTGCTTTGCGTTTGCCGAGTTGCGCGTTGCGGACGGCCAGCGCCATCGTCAGCGAGCTGATGATGAGGACGATCGTGTTGAGGCCGCCGTAGAGTTTGTTCTGTTGCTCCGCGGCCAGCGCCCACGCCTCGGGATAGATGATTCGGTAGACCCAATACGCGCAGAGGACGCCGCCGAAGAAGAGGATTTCTGTGGAGAGGAACATCCACATTCCGAGCGTCGACGCCTCGTGCTGCTGGCCGAGGTCTTCGAAGTGGTGCTGAAGGAACGGATGATGCGCGTGCGGTTCCGGCGCGGCATCGGTGATGGCGATGTCAGACATTCTGCGTCTCCCCCATCGCCTTCATCATGGCCGGATAATCGTAGGCGTCCCACGTCACGACCGGCGTCTCGTGGAAGTTTTCCATCGGCGGCGGCGAGGATGTTGCCCATTCCAGACCCACGGCGCCCCACGGATTGGGACCGGCCGGACGTCCGTACCAGAGCGACCAGAGCAGATAGATCAGCGGCAGGACGTAGCCGGCGGCGAGCACCGAGGCGCCCGCGGTCGACATCACGTTGAGCACCTGGAACTCCGGCGCGTAGGCGTGATAGCGGCGCGGCATGCCGAGGTAGCCGAGCACGAATTGCGGGAAGAAGGTGAGGTTGAAGCCGGCGAAGATCAGCAGCGCCGCCAGGCGCGCCCACCATTCCGGATACATCCGTCCGGTGATCTTCGGCCACCAGTAATGCAGCCCGGCCATGTAGGCCATCACCGCGCCGCCGACCATCACGTAGTGGAAGTGGGCGACGACGAAGTAGGTGTCGGTGACGTGGACGTCGAGTCCGATCGCGGCGAGGAAGAGTCCCGTGACGCCGCCGATCGTGAAGAGGCCGATGAAGCCGAGGATGTAGAGCATCGGCGTCAGCAGCGCCACCGATCCTCGATACAGCGTCGCCGTCCAGTTGAAGACTTTGATGGCCGAGGGGACGGCCACGAAGTAGCTGAGGAAGGAGAAGATCATCGCCGAGTAGACGGAGATCCCGGAGACGAACATGTGGTGCGCCCACACCAGGAAGCCGAGGAAGGCGATGGCGAGGGACGAGTACGCGACGAAGGAGTAGCCGAAAATCTTCTTGCGCGTGAACGCGGCCACGACTTCCGAGGCCACACCCATGGCCGGCAGAATCATGATGTAGACGGCCGGGTGCGAGTAGAACCAGAACATGTGCTGGAAGAGCAGCGGATCGCCGCCGAGCGCGGGATCGAAGATGCCGACGTGCACGACGCGTTCGAACATCAGCATTACGAGCGTGATCGCGAGGACTGGCGTGGCCAGGAGCTGCACGATGCTGGTCGCGTACATCGCCCACACGAACAGCGGCAACCGGAACCAGGTCATCCCCGGCGCGCGCATGCGATGGATCGTGACGAGGAAATTAAGGCCGGTCAGGATCGAGGAGAAGCCGACGATGAACGCCGCGAAGGTGACGCCGAAGACGTGCGTGTTCGAGTACTGCGTCGAGAATGGCGTGTAGAACGTCCAGCCGGTGTCGACGCCACCGGTGATGATGATGTACAGCCCCATCACCGCCGCGATCATGTAGAGGTACCAGCTCAGCAGGTTGATCTTCGGAAAGGCCAGATCCTTCGCGCCGATCATCAGCGGCAGCAGGAAGTTGCCGAGGACGGCGGGGATCGACGGAATGAGGAAGAAGAAGATCATCACGATGCCGTGCAGCGTGAAGAACTTGTTGTAGGTGTCGCTGGTGAGGAGATCGCCTTCGGGCGTGAGCAGCTCGATGCGCATGGCCACGGCGAAGAAGCCGCCGAGGATGAAGAGCGCGGTGATGGAGAAGAGGTAGAGGATGGCGATGCGCTTGTGGTCTTTCGTGAGGAGCCACGACAGCGCACCATAGTCGTGCGTCACATAGTTTCTCGTCCCCTCGGGCTCGACGAAGCGGACGTCGTGAAGTGTTGCTGAGCTCATGGCTTCTTACCTTCGTTCGATTGCTGCGGTGGAATGCCTGCGCCCGGATTGAGCGGCGAGCCGGCGCTGGTTTGTTTCGATGACGGTGATTCGACCGGCGTCACGGCCGCTTTCTGCGCGCCGAGGGAGCGGACGTAGGAGACGAGCTTGAGGAGATCGTCTTCGCTCACTTGACCCTGGAAGGTGGGCATGATGCCGGTGAAGCCGCGGACGATTTTCGCCTGCGGATTGAGAATCGATTCGCGGATGTAGTTCTCGTCGGCGACGACGGTGCTGTTGTCCGTCAGCGTGACGGGCGTGCCGTAAACGCCGGCCAGGATCGGACCGCGGCCGGTGGCGTCATTCGTGTGGCAGGTGTTGCACGCGTATTTCTGGAAGAGCTTTTCACCCTGCGATGCGAGCGAACCTTCCGCGCCGCCGGCCAGCCATTTCTGATAGTCGGTCGGCTCCATCACTTCCACCCAGCCGATCATGCCGGAGTGCAGCGTGCCGCAGTATTCGGCGCAGAAGATGTGGAAGCGTCCCGTCTTCGTAGCCTGGAACCACATGGTCTTGTAGCGGTTCGGCAGCACGTCGGCTTTCACGCGGAAGACAGGGAAGAAGAGGCTGTGGATGACGTCTTCCGAGGCCATCGTGATGCGGATGGGGCGATTGACCGGAACGTGCAGCGTGTTGATCTCGCGCTGGCCGCCGGGATGCTGGAACTTCCACATCCACTGTTTGCCGGTGGCGTAGATGTCGAGGGCGTTTTCGGGGACGCGCTGGATGCGGAAGTAGAGCCACGAGCCCCAGACGAACATCAGCATGAAGACCAGGAAGGGGATGATGATCCAGGCCGCCTCGAGAATTTTGGGTGGCTCGTAGTCCTGGGCGATCTCGTTCTCCGGCGTGCGGCGGTACTTGATAGCCAGCGCGAAGATGACAACGAAAATCAACACGGAGACGCCGCCGGTGACGAGGCACATGAACGTCATCAGCGCGTCGACGCCGGGCGCGACGGTGGAGGCCTGTTCCGGCCACAGCGGGAAATCGGAAAGCATCATCGAGTGTGCTCTTTGCGGATCATGATGAAGATGAAGCCGAACAATCCGAGCATGGTGGCCACGCCGCCGGCGCGAACGAAGTTCATCGCGCTGCGGCTGTAGCGGCCCGTGGCCGGATCGTAGTGATAGCAGAGGAGAAGGATGGAGTCGGAGGCGGTGCCGATTTTTCCGGCCGAGGCTTCGACGAGGGCCAGACGAAGATCGCGCGGCTGGTATGTGAAACCGGAGAGATAGCGCGAGACGCGGCCCTGCGGCGTCACGACGAGCAGCACGGCACCGTGCGCGAACTGGTCCATCTTGATGTCATAGGCGTACTGAAATCCGGCGATGCTGGTGAGCCGCTTGATGGCGCTCTCCGGTCCGGTCAGAAAGTGCCAGCCGTTGGCGGCGCCAAAGCGGCCGTAGCGGTTGACGTACTGCGTCTTCTTCATCGCCGCCTGCTCGGGCGTGTCGCGCGGATCGATGCTGACGGTGACGACGTCGAACTCTTTGCCGATGTCGAAACGGAGCTCGGTCAGCGCGTTGGTGACGCCGTCCATGACCATCGGGCAGAGCATGGGGCAGCGGTAGTACATGAAGTTGAGCAGGACCGGCTTGCCGTGGTTGAAGTACTGGCCGAGCCGCACGACGTTGCCGGTTTCGTCGCGGAGCATGAGGTCGAGGGGGAGCTGGCTGTTGAGGTTTTGAGTGATGGCTACTTTGCCGGGGAGTTGTGGTGGGGTCTTTGAATTTTGGGCTGCGATCGGCAGCGTCGCGATTAACAGCAGGAGAACCGGTTTCACGCGGAGAGGCGGAGAGGCGGAGAAAATCATGGGTGCACCACCGGGAGGCCGCGTTGAACGACTAATTGTTTGGCGGTTTCGATCGGGAGTCTGACGACGCCTTTTTGTTTGTCGACCCAGCCGGGAGTGTTCAGGTCTTTCTCCTCGGCAGCGCGCATGTCGGCCATGTCGGTGACGGGCGTGTTCGTGTTCGGAGGGAGATCCTGTCCGGTGACGAGCTTGTTCGGGAACGGCTGGAGGCGCGGCGTCGGCGGGACTTTCGACGGAGGCGCCATCATCGTCAACGGCTGCGAACTCTCGTTGCGGAAGTGCTTCGCGTACGCGTGGAACTGCAGGTAGAGCACGGCGTGCGTGACGAACGCGAAGACGATGAAGATCACCACGGACCAGAGCAGCGCGCGGACGTTGACGTCGCTGTCTTCGTGGCGCGTCTCCGGATTGACGATGTCATCGTCGCGGTAGTGAGCGTGTTCAGGCATTGACCTTCAGCGCTCCTTCCCGAATGGCTTCTTCGACCCACGTCTCGTGGATCGGGATGATGGTCTGGCCGCGGAGCTGGCCGATGAAGGCCCAGATCCAGACGCCGCCGATCCCGATGAGCGAGGCCAGGTCCATCCACGACCAGGTGAAATGCTCGCCGTACCACGACGGCGCGACGAGCCAGTAGAGAACGACGTAGCGCATCACGATCACGATCACGGCCACGATGGCGATCGTCTTCGGTTTGTCCTTGATCGGCCGCATCAGCAAGAGGCCGAACGGCAGGAAGAAGTGGAACATGGCCACGCTGAAGGCCACGGCGCCCCACGTGCCGCTGTTGCGCACGAGGTAGTGCGGGATTTCTTCGTGCAGGTTGGCGTACCAGATCAGCAGGAACTCGGAGAAGGTGGTGTAGGCGTAGAACATCACGAACGCCAGCATCAGATTGCCGAGGTCGCGAAAGTGCGTGGGCTTGAGGACGCCGCGCATGGCGTCGGTGTTCGCGAGCTGCGCGAAGAAGAACGTGACGAAGGCCAGCGCCGAGAGTCCGCAGCCGACCACGAACGTAATCCCGTACATCGTCGAGCTGAATTTCGGCTCGGTGGACAACATCCAGTCGATCGAGGCGAAGGTAAGGGTGAGGACGATCATCACCAATCCCGACGCGGCCCACTTGCGGCGCTTGAGCTCCGTGAACGGCGAGCGGTCTTCGTAGAATTTGAGCGAGAGGATGCGGATGCGCCACGCCCACAGATTCCAGAGCGCGAAGTAGAGCGCGGCGAAAATCAGGAAGCGCTTCCAGTTCAGCCAGTCGAGTTTCTGGCTGACGTTTTCGTCGGCCGTCGCCCAGGCGGTGTCGAACCACGGGTAGAGGTACTTCATCCCGAACAGGATGGGGATGAAGAACAAAACCATCCAGAGCATCGTGCGCGCCGAGGCGCCGAGCGGGCGGCGGATCATGAGGCCCCATTCGCCGCCGGTGACGTACTGCAGCATCAGTACGGCCAGCGAGCCGGCCACGATCGAGAACCAGAAGAGGAAGCTCGGCAGATAGGCGCGGAAGAAGGTCTGCGGATTGACGAAGTAGCCGGCGATGCTGAGCGCGAGCCCGACGATGCCGGCGATGAGCGACGGCATCCGCCAGCGGGCGATGCCGGTGGCGGGCGTGCCGGGGCGCAGGTCTTCGCTCACTGCGCGCCTCCGAGCTGCGCGCGCTGCGCCGGCGGCAGGTCGTTGACCGTGCCGTTCTGGCTCAGTTGCAGCGCGCGGATGTAGGCGATGATGGCCCAGCGGTCGTTGACCGGAACCTGCACGTTGTACGGCGGCATGGCGCCGAATCCATTCGTCATCACGTCAAAAAAGTGCCCCGTCTTGGCCATCCTCAACGCCTCGGTATGAAACGACGGAGGATGCCGCAATCCGCGCGAGGGGATCATGCCGTTGCCGTCGCCGCGCCGTCCGTGGCACGGCGAACAGTAGATGTTGAAGCGCTCCTGCCCGCGGTTCATGACCTGCGCCGTGACCGCAAACGGGAAGCCGTCGCCGTCGGCGTTATTGATCTTGCCGGTGACGAGGAAGCCTTCCATCGGCAGCTCGCCACGCGCGACGGTGCCGGGGATGCGCGGCCGCGCCGACATGCCGTCGGCGAAGAAATCGCTCGGTTCGAGCGGGTCGTACTTGGGCTGGTTGGACATTTTCTGGCGGCACGCGGTGAGCGCGGCCAGCATCAAAAGCAGCGCGAGCACCTGCACAGACAAGAGTGTCTGTGCCACATCAGGCGAGCGTCTCCGGGTCACATTGGCCGGTGTGGCACAGACACTCTTGTCTGTGCTGCGAGCGCAGCGATGCGGCCGTTTACCAGGGAACATCGACGACCTCGCGTGGATGGAGTGCCTCGAGAAACTTCCAGACGCCGTCGAAGTCGAACTTCGGATCGCGGGCCTGGATGACGAGGAAGAATTTGTCGCGCGAGGCCTGATCGAAGCGCCGCACGTTGAAGACGGGGTGATACGGCATCGGCAGGCCGTTGAGGGCCAGCATGCCGAAGACGGCGGCGAAGGCCGCGAGCAGGATCGTGCATTCGAAGGTGATCGGGATCCAGGCCGGCCACGAGTTGAGCGGCTTGCCGCCGATGTTGAGCGGATAGCTGATCACGTTCGCGTACCAGCACATGAAGAAACCGCTGATGCCGCCGATGATGCCGCCGCCCAGGACGAGCGCGGACATGCCGGTGGAGTGCATCCCCACCGCTTCATGCAATCCGTGAATCGGGAAGGGCGAGAAGGCGTCCATCTCGGTGTAGCCGGCGTCGCGCGCGGCTTCGGCGGCGCTGACCAGATCGGCCGGCGAGGTGAACTCGGCGATCACGCCGTACAACCCCGTTCTGACTTTCCCGATCGCCATCGCTTACGCCTCGGTTCCTTCCTGATGCGCATGCGCGTCGGGCAACAGCGTCCGCATCTCGAAGATGGAGATCATCGGCAGGAAGCGGACGAAGAGGAAGAGCAGGAAGAGGAACAGTCCGATCGAGCCGAGGTACATGCTCCAGTCCCAGCGGGTGCCGTGGTACATGCCCCACGACGACGGCAGGAAGTCGCGGTGCAGCGACGTCGGGATGATGACGAAGCGCTCCAGCCACATGCCGACGTTGACGAACATGGCGGTGATGAAGAGGCCGACCGTGGAGGTGCGCATGCGCCGGAACCACATCAGTTGCGGCGCGAGACCGTTGCAGACGATGAGCATCGCGTACATCTTCCAGTACGGTCCGTGCACGCGGTTCAGCCACATGTAGCGCTCGAATCCGTTGCCGCTGTAGAAGGCGAAGAAGGCTTCCATCGCGTACGAGTAAAAGACGATCAGCCCCGTGGCCAGCATGACCTTGCCCATGTTCTCGAGGTGCTTCATGGTGATGAAGTCCTGGAGGTTGAACATCTTCCGCGCCGGGATGGCCAGCGTGAGAACCATGGCGAAACCGGCGTAGACCGCGCCGGCGACAAAGTACGGCGGGAAGAACGTGGCGTGCCATCCCGGAAGCTGCGCGACGGCGAAGTCGAAGGAGACGATGGTGTGCACGGAGAGCACGAGCGGCGTGGACAAACCAGCTAACAGCAAATACGTCGCTTCGTAGCGGAACCAGTGCTTGGCCGAACCGCGCCAGCCGAGGGAGAGCATGCCGTAGATGACGCGGGCGACGTTGCCACGGGCGCGGTCGCGCAGCGTGGCCAGATCGGGGATCAGTCCGACGTACCAGAAGAGCGCGGAGACAGTGGCGTAGGTCGAGACAGCGAAGACGTCCCACATCAGCGGGCTGCGGAACTGCGGCCACAACGTCATCGTGTTCGGATAGGGGAAGAGCCAGTAGTCGAACCACGGCCGCCCGGTGTGCAGCGCGGGATACAAGCCGGCCGCGGCGACGGCGAAGAGCGTCATCGCTTCGGCGAAGCGGTTGATCGACGTCCGCCACTCCTGACGCAGAAGCAAGAGGATTGCTGAGATCAGCGTGCCGGCGTGGCCGATGCCGATCCACCAGACGAAGTTGAGGATGTCGAAGCCCCAGCCGATCGGATGGTTGATGCCCCAGATGCCGACGCCGACGATGACCAGCTTGCCGATGGTGGCGGTCAGCAGCATGACGCCGAAGACGCCGACGGCCAAGCCGAGATACCACAGCTTCGGCATCTGCTTGCGCAGGACGATGGAGCTGATCTGATCCGTGACGGACGCAAACGTGTGCCCCGGCTCCACCGTCGGAACGGGGATGAAGCGCTCCGGGATCTCCTGCGTGACCGGGCGGATTTCGTGGGCTGGGGTTTGGTTGGTTGCCATGACTACTGTTTCTCGGGGTGTCGGCTGTCGGCTGTCGGCTGTCGGGTTTTGAAGTTCCCGACAGCCGACACCTGACAGCCGACAGCCATCATCCTTTTATCTCCGGATTCGGGTTCTTGATCGCGCCGAGATACGTCGTGCGCGGACGGGTATTCAATTCGGCGAGTAATGCGTAGTTCGTCGGCTCCGCCTTCAACCCCGCGACGCGGCTCTTCGGGTCGTTCATGTCGCCGAAGACGATTGCGTCGGTGGGGCAGGCCTGCTGGCAGGCGGTGACGACTTCGCCGTCGCGGACGCGGCGGCCCTGTTTTTCGGCGTCGATCTTGGCGGCGTTGATGCGCTGCACGCAGTACGTACACTTCTCCATGACGCCGCGCGTGCGGACGGTGACGTCGGGATTGCGTTGCGCCTTGAGCGCGGGCGTCTCGTAGTCGGCATAGTGGAAGAAGTTGAAGCGGCGCACTTTGTACGGGCAGTTGTTCGAGCAGTAGCGCGTGCCGACGCAGCGGTTGTAGGTCATGTCGTTCAGCCCTTCGGGGCTGTGCGACGTGGCGCCGACCGGGCAGACCGGCTCGCACGGCGCGGTCTCGCACTGCATGCACGGCACCGGCTGGTTGTAGACCTGCGGGTTGTCCGCGTCGCCCTTGTAGTAGCGGTCGATGCGCAGCCAGTGCATCTCGCGCTCGGCCAGCACCTGCTCCTTGCCGACGACCGGGATGTTGTTCTCCGACTGGCAGGCCACGACGCAGCCGTTGCAGCCGGTGCAGACCGAGGTGTCGATGACCATCGCCCAGGCGTGCGACTTCGAGTAGTCCCAGCGCGGGTACATCGACTCCGGACTCTCTTCTTCTTCGCGCTTGTAGTCGTGCGCGAAATCGGGCTTCTTTTTGTACTCCTCGAACGAGGCCGAGCGGATGATGCCGCGGTCGGAGCCGACGTCGCTCGGATTCAGGCTCTGGTGTTCCTGCGTGCAGGCCACGTCGTATGGCCCGGCGTTGGTCAGCGCGATGTCGGCGCCGCTGCCGCCATTGAGAGCGTCGGAGAAACGGAACGGCGTGAGGTCGACGCCCATCGTTAAGCCGGCGAGGTGAAACGAGTCGAGGCTCGGAGCGAGCATGCTGTCCGCGGCGGCGGGCGTGGCGATGCGGCCGCCGCGCGTGCGGCCGTAGCCCATGAACATGGTGATGGTGCCGTCGGCGTGACCGGGCACGACCCAGATCGGGGTGCGCAGCGTGCGGCCGCGGTACTTCACGTCGGCGAGCAGCGTCTGCTTTTCGTTGACGAGCGCGTCGCGGCGTTTGTCGTCGTAGCCGATGGCGATGGCTGTCTTGGGACTGACGAGGGCGACGTTCTCCCAGCAGATCTTCGTCTGCGGTTTCGGCAGTTCCTGCAGCCATGCGTTGTTTGCGTAGCGGCCGTCGTAGACGTTCGGATCGGGGAGGATGCGCAACTCGTAAGAAGACGTTGTCGGTTGTCGGTTGTCGGTTGTCGCTGGGAGCGCGGGCGTCCCGCCCGCAGTTCTCGCGGGCAACGCCGATCCGGCGATGACACCGTCGTTCAGCCACTTGCGCCATGTGGCGTCGAAGTTGATGCCACCTGCCTTGGCCTGCCAGTAGGTGCGCACGACGTCGTAGGGCGAGGCATCCAGTCCGCCGAGGAGCGCGCCGAGAACCTCATGCGGCGAGCGGCCGTTGTAGAGCGGCGCGATGAGCGGCTGGACGATCGAGACCGTGCCGTCGTGCGCGCGCGCGTCGCTCCACGACTCGAGGTAATGCGTCTCGGGGATGTGCCAGTGCACGTGCATCGAGGTCTCGTCGTAGTAATGAGACAGATGCGCGCGGAACGGCACCTTGTCCATCGCCTTGACGAAGGCGAGGTCGCCAGGCGCGTCGTAGGCGGGATTGCCGCCGAGGATGATCAGAGTCTTCACGGCGCCGGCGTTCATGTCGGCGACGAGCTGCTTGAGCGAATCGAGCTGATTGACCGGAGCGACCTCGGGTGAATCGGTGATGGTGATCGTCGAGCCGATGTTGCCGAGGGCCTGGTTGATGGCCATGGCGACGGCGTGGACGGCCGGCGGCTGTTCGTCGCCGGCGACGACGATGCTGGCGCCGCGGTTCTTCAGCAGATCGCGAACGAGCGCGCTCACCCAGCCGGTCATGACTCCCGGCGCCAGGCCGAGACCCGTGGCGATCTGGCGTGCATACGCCTCGACTTCAGATGGCTTCACGGCAAGACGGTGATCGGCGAGCGAGCCGGTGCCGGTTGGTCCCGACTCGATTGCGTACAGGCGGTTGATCGACGTCGTCCCCTTGCGCACTTTGCGGCGGCTGGAGAAATCGCGGGCGTAGCGGAGGTGGCCCGGTCCACGTTCGAGGAAGTCCGAATCGAGCGAGACGACGACGTTTGCTTTGTCGAAGTGATAGACGGCGTTAGCGTAGCCGCCGAAGGCGAGGCGCAACCCTTCGCGCACGTTGTGGCCGCCGGCCGCTTCCCACTGATGCCACTTCGCGCCGGGCGACTGGGCCAGGAACTGCTGGATCTGCGCGCCGAGAGACGGCGAGGTGATGGTCTGCGTCAGGAGGCGGACGCCGCCCGCCTTCACGGCCGGGGCGAGCGTGGCCAGGAACTCGCTCCAGGTCGAGATTTCGCCGAGGTGGCGGACGACCTGGGAGCGATCGGGATCGTAGAGGCCGAGGATCGAGGCCTGCATCCACGAATTCGTCGCACCGAGGGAGGAGGGATGATCGGGATTGCCTTCGATTTTCGTCGGACGTCCCATGTGGCTCTCGACGAGCACGCCGTGCGCGTAGCCGCTGATGGGCATGGCCGAGGCGAAGAAAATCGGCTTGCCGGGGATGAGTCCTTCCGGCTGGCGAACGTACGGGACGATCTTTTCCGCGGGACGGTTGCACGCCGCCAATCCGCCGAGGGCCATCGAGGCGCCCATGAGCTTCACGAAATCGCGGCGGTCGACGCCGCGCTCCAGCGCCAGCGCGCCGGCCGGGAACTCCGTCTCCACGACCTGCTCGAAATCTTCGCGCGACAACTCCTCGAGGCTCCGCCAGTACTCGGGGCCGAGGCGTTTTTTGAAGCGCGTCAGATCGAGTGAAGCAGGGGATGAAGCAGGGACGAGGGACGAGGGACGAGGGGCGTCCGCCGAGGGCTGCTGACCCTGCCGCTGAGTGTCCATCCCTCGTCCCTCGTCCCTCATCCCTGTTTCATCCCCTGTTAGTAATGACATGTCGAGCAGTTCGTCAACTTCTGAATGTTGTACTCCTGCACCAGCTTCGGGCCGATGCGCTCCTGATCGTTCGTGATGTAGGCCATGTTGAAGACCTGGCTGCGCGGGCGGACGAACTTCTCGGGCGCGCGGTGGCAGCTCAGGCACCATTCCATCGTCAGCGGCGAAGCCTGATAGGTCAGCGGCATCATGTCGATGCGTCCGTGACAGCTCGCGCATCCGATTCCTTTGGCCACGTGAATCGAATGATTGAAATGAACAAAGTCGGGCAGCCGGTGCACGCGCGACCAGACGATCGGTTTTCCGGTGGCGAAGCTGGCCCGCACCGGTTCGAGCATCGCCGCGTTCGTCCAGATCTGTGAGTGGCAGTTCATGCAGGTTTGCGTCGGCGGGATGCCGGCAAAGTTCGACGTCTCGACGGTGGTGTGGCAATAGCGGCAATCGATCCCCAGTCCGCCGGCGTGATGCTGATGGCTGAACGGGACGGGTTGTTCGCGCTCGATCCCCTGATCGGTCGCATACGGCGAACGGACCACGCCGCCGATCACCCACAGCACGAATGCGACGGCGAAAACGGCGCCGAAGATCGTGACGCGGGCGAGAGTATTGGTACTACGGTGGAAAATCTGAGCCATCTAAAGGCTGCTACCTCGGTGGGATCCAACGCGGCGAAAAACGGCGGCGATCATATCCAAAATAGTCGGTGACGCAAGGCACCAGATTCAGTGACGGGTTCGACAATGCACGAAGCGTGTCACGCGGAGCTCGCTCCGCGTGAAACGCCTCCCGAAATCACCAGCGCCATGACGTTCGCGCTGTCGACCGACAGCGCCTCGATGCGCTCGCGCGCCACGACCACCAGCGTCCCGGCCATGCTGTACGAAAAAGGGAGGTAGACGGCGATCTGTCCGGGCATCGCGAGGAATCCGAGGTCGTCCTGCGTGATGAAACCGAGCGTGCGAACGCCCTCGGTGATGGTCACGGCTACCGGCTGATCGAACCGCTTCTTGTCGCCGACGAACGCTTCGAGCAGATCCTTGATCGACGCGTAGATCAGCCGCACCAGCGGCGCGCGCGTGAAGATCACCTCCGTCAATCGCAGAAACTTCCGCACGAAATAGTTCGACGCCACCGCGCCGATGGCGATGATGGCCACGATCGTGATCGCGAACCCGGCCCCGGGCGTCGGCAGGTTGAGCAGCCGGTCGATGCGCACGAACGCCTCGTACAGCAGATACAACGTCAACGCGATCGGCACGACGATGACGAGGCCACGCAGGAAGTTCTTGATCAGCCAGTTCATGGCGAGATGGTAAGGCGCGGGCTTGCTTTTCTCCGCGTCCCCCGCGTCTCCGCGTGAAAATGCTTTACAATCCCGCGCCCTTACCCTGCGGAATCACCGCAAACAAATTCTTGGAGGACCTATGAAGTCATGGATCACGCGCACGCTGGTCCTGGCGATGCTGATGGTCTGCATCGCCGGCGTTGCGCAAGCGCAAAGCGCGGACACAACCCATCCGGCCGGAAACGCTCCGGTCGCGGCAAAGGAATCGAGCCTGGCCGGTCAACCTGCCGAGGCGCAGACTGAGGCCAATCTCGTACTGCCGGATTTGAGCTCGGCCAAATTTCTCGGCGGCATCGACGGACAGCGGCTGCTCCTCTACGGACTGATCGTCTGCGTCCTCGGCCTGCTCTTCGGCTTCGTCATGTACGTCAAGCTGAAGAACCTGGAAGTGCACAGCTCCATGCGCGAAATCTCGGAGCTGATCTACGAGACGTGCAAGACCTATCTGCAGACGCAGGGCAAATTCATCCTGCTGCTCGAGGTCTTCATCGGCATCATCATGATTTTCTACTTCGGCGTGCTGCGGCATTACGGACTCACGCGCACGGCCATCATCATCATCTTCAGCCTGGTCGGAATCGCCGGCAGCTACGGCGTGGCGTGGTTCGGCATCCGCGTGAACACGTTCGCCAACTCGCGGGCTGCGTTTGCGTCGCTGCGCGGCAAGCCGTTCCCGACGTACGACATCCCGCTCAAGGCCGGCATGTCCATCGGCATGCTGCTCATCTCCACCGAGCTCGTGCTGATGCTCTTCATCCTGCTGTTCGTGCCGCGCGACTACGCCGGACCGTGCTTCATCGGCTTCGCCATCGGTGAGTCGCTCGGCGCCGCGGCGCTGCGCATCGCCGGCGGCATCTTCACCAAGATCGCCGACATCGGCTCGGATCTGATGAAGATCGTCTTCAACATCAAGGAAGACGATGCCCGCAACCCCGGCGTCATCGCCGACTGCACCGGCGACAACGCCGGCGACTCGGTCGGACCTACTGCGGATGGTTTTGAAACCTACGGCGTCACCGGCGTGGCGCTGATCACGTTCATCCTGCTCGCGGTCTCGAATCCGATGGTGCAGACGCAACTCCTGGTCTGGATCTTCGTCATGCGCGTGCTCATGATCGTCACCTCGGCCGTCTCCTACTGGCTCAACGGCGCCATCGCCGCGGCTAAGTACAAAGCGGCTGACGTCATGAACTTCGAGGCGCCGCTCACGTCGCTGGTCTGGATCACCTCGATCCTCTCCGTCGGCGTCACGTACGCCGTCTCGTACCTGCTCATCCCGAGCCTCGGCGGCGACGCTTCGATGTGGTGGAAGCTCTCCACGATCATCACCTGCGGCACGCTGGCCGGCGCGATCATCCCGGAGCTGGTCAAGGTCTTCACCTCGACCGAATCGCGCCACGTGCAGGAAGTGGTCACGGCATCGCGCGAAGGCGGCGCGTCGCTCAACATCCTGGCCGGCCTCATCGCCGGAAACTTCAGCGCCTACTGGATGGGCATCACCATCGCCGGCCTGATGGGCGTCGGCGCCTGGATCAGCAGCATGTTCCCGACCGGCGACAGCGCGCTGATGATCGCTCCCGCGATCTTCGCCTTCGGCCTGATCGCCTTCGGCTTCCTCGGCATGGGACCGGTGACGATCGCCGTCGACTCGTACGGCCCGGTCACCGACAACGCCCAGTCAGTCTTCGAGCTGTCGACGATCGAATCGATCCCCGGCATCGAAGCGGAGATCCAGCGCGACTTCGGTTTCAAGCCGTCATTTGAAAAGGGGAAAGACTTCCTCGAAGCGAACGACGGCGCCGGCAACACGTTCAAGGCGACCGCGAAGCCGGTGCTCATCGGCACGGCCGTCGTCGGCGCGACGACGATGATCTTTTCCATCATCGTCATGCTTACGAACAAACTCACCGTCGACATGGACAAGCTCTCGCTGCTCCATCCGCAGTTCCTGCTCGGCCTCGTGGTCGGCGGTGCGGTCATCTACTGGTTCACCGGCGCGTCGACGCAGGCCGTTTCGACGGGCGCTTACCGCGCGGTCGAGTTCATCAAGGCGAACATGCATCTCGACGCCGGCGCCACGAAGGCCTCGGTCGAGGATTCGAAGAAGGTCGTGGCCATCTGCACGCAGTACGCGCAGAAGGGGATGTTCAACATCTTCCTGACGGTCTTCTTCTCGACGCTTGCCTTCGCTTGTTTCGAGCCGTTCTTCTTCATCGGCTACCTGATCTCGATCGCGCTCTTCGGTCTCTACCAAGCCATCTTCATGGCCAACGCCGGCGGCGCGTGGGACAACGCCAAGAAGATCGTGGAAGTGGAGCTGAAGGAAAAGGGAACGCCGCTTCACGCAGCGTGCGTCATCGGCGACACGGTCGGCGATCCGTTCAAGGACACCTCCTCGGTGGCCATGAATCCGGTCATCAAGTTCACCACGCTCTTCGGCCTGCTCGCGGTCGAACTGGCAGTGGAGATGACCAAGAACGGACAGCAGGGACTGACGCGAATCCTGTCGGTCGTCTTCTTCATCATCTCGGCGATCTTCGTCTACCGCTCGTTCTACGGAATGCGCATCCAATCGCCGACGGCTTCACACTAACGCAGTCGATCAGTAGGTCAGTGGAACAGTGGATCAGGACAAACATCGTCCTGGTCCACTGATCTGCGGTTGCTTCTCAAACGCGGAAGCGTCGGCCGCGAAGCCGGCCGTAAGAACCGTAGCCCACGGCTTTCAGCCGTGGGGATCAAGGCATCGTTCTTTTGTGAGCGCGCCTTGGCGCGCGAGAGAAAGCTTTCTTTCGCCCGTTAAAACGGGCTCACAGATTCGGCACACTCGATTACCCACGGCTGAAGGCCGTGGGCTACGGTTCTTACGCCGGCTTCGCCGACGGGAATGGAGACACCGTTCTACGAGTACCGCGTTACGATCCGTTGGCCTGCCGGTCGCGCTCTTCGTGCCCGCCGGTGATGCAGTGGGCCAGCATCTCCTGCAGGACGCGATGATCGAGCGGCTTCGCGACCACGCCGCAGACGCCGTAGTGCGCCACGCGCTCCCGATACTTTTCGGGCAGGCCGCTGGAGATGATCGTGTGGGCCATCACTTCGGGCTTGCAGCGATCGAGATATTCGAGCACGCCGAAGCCGTCGATGCCGGGCATGAGCAGGTCGAGCACGACCGCATCGTAGTGGGCGTTGGCGATCCGCTCGATTCCTTCGCGGCCGTTCTCGGCGATGTCGACGGCCATTCCCATGCGCCGTCCGAACACCGCCACCAGCTCGGCGGACATGGCGTCGTCGTCGACGACCAGCATCCGCTTCTGCGATTCCTCGTCGCTCGCTTCGAACGGGCGCACCGCGGCGACGACTGCGGCCACGAGCTTGCGATAGCTGAACGGTTTCCGGAAAAGCCGCGACAGCAATTGCGGCGCGGTGTTCATCACCGTCTGTTCCGACATCCCGGTCATGAGGAAGACGCGGTCGAGCAGTTTGGGCTGCTCCATGTCGATGAAGTTCAGCACGCCGAATCCGTTCAGCCCGCGATGGATGATCAGATCGAGGATGACCGCCGCGTATTCATGCGCGCGCAATTTCTCGATGGCGGCGTAACCCTCTTCGACGAAGTCGACGGCGAAGCCTTCGCGCTCCAGCGGCACTCGCAGGATCAACTCGGCGGCGCGGTCATCTTCGACGATGAGTACCCGATCTTGTTTCACGACAGCCGTAAGTATATGCTCCGAAGTCTCCCTGGCAACCGATTCCCTTCATCGGCGCGTATTTTGCGCATGCAGGCGCAAAACTATGTTCACTGCTGACGCTCTGCTGAACGCCATCAGCCAAGCGGTCCTGGCGACCGATGAGGACGGTACGATCGTCGCTTCGAATCCTGCCGCGGATAAGTTGTTTGGCGGCGGTAAGCCGCTCATCGGCCAGACGCTCGCCGAGGTCATGACCGGCTATGACGTGCCGGCGTTGCTTGCCGCCGTGCGCGAAACGGGGACATGGTCCGGCAGCCGCGGCGGCAGCGACGACGGCCTCTCGTTCACGACCGCCAGTGCCCTTCGCAACGCGGACGGCGAAATCGACGGAGTCGTGATCGTCTCCACGCCGCTCGACACTCTCGATCTGCCGCGCTTCGACGAGAGCGAACGGCTTCGTCTCGAAAACCGTCTGCTGCAGGCCGAGCGCATCTCCAGCCTCGGACGCCTGGCAGCCTCGGTCGCGCACGAGTTCAACAACGTGCTGATGGGCATCCAGCCGTTCATCGATCTGCTCACCAAACGCGCCGGCTCCGATCCCGCCGTCAAAATGGCGGCGCCGCGGATTGCCGACGCCGTCGCCCGCGGCAAACGGATCACGCAGGAAATCCTCCGCTTCACGCGCATCGGTGAACCGACGCGCGTTCCGGTCAACGTCGCCGAATGGCTGCATGCCTTCAAGCCGGAGCTGTCCCAACTGGCCGGACCGCTCGTCACGGTCGTCACGAGAACCGACCCGTCGCTGGCGATGATGGCCGACGCGCATCAACTGCGGCAGGTCTTCGCCAACCTCGTCGTCAACGCGCACCACGCCATGCCCAACGGCGGAACGCTGGAAGTGCGCGCGGTGGCGGATACGATGAACAACGGCAATCCTGCGCACATCCCCGCCGTGCATTTTTCGATCAGCGACACCGGCGTCGGCATCCCCGAGGACACGCTGCACTACATCTTCGAGCCGCTCTTCACGACCAAGAAATTCGGCGGCACCGGCCTCGGGCTCGCCGTCGCCTCGCAGGTCGTGCAGCAGCATCAGGGACACATCTACGCCGAGAGCAAGCTCGGCGAAGGGACGACGTTCCACATCCTGATTCCGGCCGCGCCGACCGAGTCCGTCTCGCTCCCGCGGCAACAATCGGCGCCGCGCCGCGTACGTCCTCCTATGCGCGTGACGATGATCGAAGATGACGAATCGGTCGGCGCCGGACTCGCGGCCATCCTCGATTTCGAAGGCATCACCACCGACTGGGTGCGCCTCGGCGCCGACGCGGTCTCGCGCATCGCCGCCAAATTTCCCGACGCCGTCATCCTCGATCTCGGGCTCCCCGACCTCGATGGCATGCAGGTCTACGAACAGATCGCCGCCCGCTGGCCCGACCTCCCCGTCCTCTTCTCCACCGGCCACGGCGACCAGAACCTCCTGACGAAAACGCCAAAGGGCAAAAAAGTCGGTTACCTCCAGAAGCCGTACGAGTCGGACGAACTGCTGGCCGCGCTGGATGAACTGTTGGCGTGACGGCGCACGTTTCGCGCGCGAAGGCGCGCTCGCCAACCCAGCCCCGCGCTCGGCGCGGGGAAACGAGCGCGAAACGAAGTTCGTGGCCGCGGAGGCGGCCACTACAAGCTCGCGCCGCGTAACCTTGCAGCGGCCGCCTCCGCGGCCGCGTAATCGTCGCGACGCGCAAACCCCGCGCAAAGCGCGGGGCTGGATTGGCGAGCGCGCCTTCGCGCGCGAGTAGGCCTACTGCCCCTTAATCTTCTCGAAGAACGCGATCAGCTTCGGCGACCAGGCGGTGGCGTCGAGCTGCAGCGCGTGGTTGAGACGCAGCGCGGACTGCATGTCCGCGGTGGCGCTGGCGAGAAGCGGATCGGCGTTGCGCGAGAGCATCGCCTGCGTGTAGCGCTCGCAGCCGCGCAACAGGTATGCCTCGGCAGTTTCCTTCGTGGCGATCAACTGCGTGAGCGCGCGGTCGGATGACACCAGATCGCCGGCGGCGAACGCGCGGTACGCCGATTCGAGCTGTGTCCGCGTCGGATCGGGCGTCGGTGACGGCGTGACGACGACTTCGGGCGGCTTGCGCGCATCGAGCTCGCGCTCTTTCGCCGCGACCTCATCGACGACGCGCCGGATCGTTTTCGCGTCGCTGCCCGGTTTCAACTGCCGTTCGATGCGCTGCGCGTCGGCGACCGAAAGCTTCATCGCGATCAGTCGGCGTCGATAGGCCTGGATGGCCAACTGCGCGTTGACAAAGTCCTCGCTGGCCGTCTCCGGCTGAAGCTCCGGTTTCTTCACCTCGGCCTGCACCGGCTTCGGCGGCGGAACGGTTTGCGTGACCGGAACGGGGACTGGCTTCGGCTGCGGCGGCGCGGCTTGCTTCGGCTGCGGTACGTCGTCGAACGGAACCACGATGTCGCCCGGTGCCGCTTTCGGCTGTGCAACGGGAGGCGGCTTCACCGGCCGCGCGGCGCGCTGCTTCTTCGCGTCGTCCGCCGCCTGAGCGAACATCGCCCGCGCCTCCTCGGCGATCTCCGCTGCGCGTTTGTACGCGGCCACGTCGATCCCTGCCTTCGCGTTCATGTCTTTCGCCTCGGACAGCTTGCGCTGCGCGGCGTGGTATGTGTCGCTGTGATCGCCGCCGGCGGTCACCGCATCGACCTGCGCGGAAAGGGCGCTGCTGATTGCGGCACTCGCCTGCTGCTTGCTCGGACCGGCTGCATGTTCGGCGACTAAAGCGGCGCGGCGCTGCTTCTGAGAATTGGCACGGCCTATCAGATCGCGCAACTGCGCGTAGTACGGCGTGTTCTGCACCGCGCCCTGATCCTCGGAAATCTTCCACTCGCGCAGCGCGGCGTCGGGATCGCCGAGGTTCAGCCGGGCGATGCCGAGCCAGAAGTGGGGCGTGTAGGTGAAGATCTGATCGCGCACGCGCGCCGTCGCATTCTCTTCCGGCACTTCTTCGATCGCGCGCTGCAGCGCCTGCGCGCCCACCAGATACTTTCCGGCGCGGACGAGATCGACGCCTCGGTTGTAGGCGTCCGACCATTTCTCCGCCGCGGCCAGCGGCAGCGCGACGAACAGCAGCAACGCCAGCACGCGCTTCACGGCGTGCCTCCGCCGAATTGCGGAAGTGTGGCCGTGGCCGGATCGGCGAATGCGACGTTGATCAACTGCTCCTGTCCCGCCTTCACTTCGACCGTGCGCGTGATCGGCGAGCGGAACGCCGGATTCGACAGCGTGATCTCATACGTGCCCGGCGCGAGATCGACCGGCGCCGGCGTCACGAACGGCGACTTCATCTCGATCGTCGCGCCGTTGGCCACGTTGCGGATGCTCGTCACTTCGCCCCACGGAAACGCGTTCAACGCAACGCGTCCGGGCGCGATTGCGACCGCCGGCGGCGGAATCTTCTTTGTTACCTCGGTGGCTTGGTACTTTCTCACCAGCACCGCGGCCGCAACGGCGAGTGCGCTGGCGACGAGCACCAGCACGATCCAGCGCATCGCGGAACGCGGCGGCGGCGGAACCGGCACGACGTTCGTCGACGACACCTTGCGCAGCGGGCGCGCCATCGGTTCGCCGTTCGCGGTCAGCACCGTTGGCGCGTGCGAATCGACGCGCGGCGCTTTCGGCACGGCGCTGCCGCTCGGCACCGTCGGCGTCGACACCTTCGTCGGCTCTTCCGTCACTTCGAACGCCTTCGGCAGCGGCGGAGGCGCGCCGGTGCGGTCGTCGAGCGACGGCTCGATTTCCTCCAGCGCGCGCGCCATCTCACGCGCGGTGGCGAACCGTTTTTTGCGGTCTTTTTCGAGCACCTTGAAGATCAGCGCTTCCAGCTCCGGCGACGACGGCATCGACGGATTCACATCGCGCAGAGGCCGCGGCTTTTCCGACGCATGCAGCATCAGGTACGCGTGCGGCGTGTCGGCCTGAAACGGCGGCACGCCGGTGAGCATCTCGTAGAGCACGATGCCGAATGAATAAAGGTCGGCGCGGCCGTCGATGCGCTCGCCGGCGTCGAGCATGCCGAGGTGTTCGGGCGAGCAGTATTTCCACTTGCCGACGAACATCCCGGTTTTGGTCTTGTTCGCTTCCGTGCCGTCGCCCTGTTTGGCGATGCCGAGGTCGATGAGCTTCACGTGCTGCTCACCGTCCTCGTCGCGGTCGATCATGATGTTTTCGGGGCTGATGTCGCGGTGCACGATGCCGGCGCGATGAATGGCGTCGAGTCCGTGCAGCGCCTCGATCGCAAGCTGCGCCGCGTACTTCGGCGACAGCGGACCGTTCGTCTCGATCAGCTCGTGAAGATTGGTCCCCTCGATGTACTCCCACACCATGTAGCGCGAGCCGTCGTCGAGCGTGGAGAAGTCGTAGAGCTGCGCCACGTTCGGATGATTGATGCGCGTGGCCAGCCTCGCTTCGCGGATGAAACGATCGTCCGCGCCCTCCTCGCCGATGATGCTGCTGCGCATCAGCTTGATGACGCGGATCGAGTTCAGATGAAGGTGAAGGACCTTGTAGACCTCGCCCATCCCGCCGATGCCTAGGCGCGAGAGGATCTGGTACTTGCCGTCGAGAGGATGCTCGAGGTGTTTTCTCAGGAAATCGGTGATCGGCTCCCCGCAATACGGGCACGCCTTGAATTTCGAATCGATTTCCGACCTGCAGTGGATGCAGAAGAAGGGCATGAGTTCAGACGAGTGTGGCGATTATAGCTGCGCGGCAAACGCGCGGTTTCAGTGATGCACGGCGCGCGAACGCTGTGTCAGCGGGCCGACGAACGCCGCCGGCGAGGACGCCCGCTTATACGCCACGAGCGGAGCGGGTGTCAGAACGAATGCTTCGACCGCGCTGATCCCGGGGAGTGGCACGCTCTCGATGGGCGTCGCGATTCCGTCGAGGCTGATGTGTACAAGAGCGACGACCACGCCGCCGTTCAATCCGAGACGGCCCGCGATCGTCCAGCCATCCGAACCTGATGTCAGAAGGGGATCTGTATAGAATCCGCGGATCGCAACGCCGCTCAGTGGATCGCGGCGCACACCGCTTGCGTCGATGCGTGCGAATTGGGCAAGAGGCGTCGCAGACGGCGATTTGTCCAGCCAGGAGACGAGCCAAAACCCGCCAGTGAATGACACGCCCACGTTCTGCACATTCAAGATGTCGCTGACATAGGGGTTTCTCATCGACAACGGAATCTCCAGGCCGGCGGGCGCGAACGCCGAGCTGAAACGTTGCGCAAAGAGCTCCGCCGGGAGCGGCGGTTGCGGCGGATAACACGTTTCTCCAACATAACCGAACGGGTCGTACCAGCGCTGCCAGACGAGAAGGTAATCGCTGCCATTCCATGAGAGCCGGGGATTTTCATCGCGAGGACGCGCCGGCGTCAGCGCGATGGGGATGGGATCGACCGCGTTACCGGAACGGTCGACGCGTATCGCGGCGCAGTCGTAACCGCCTGTCTTGACGCGCTGATAGACGATCGAAAACGTTTCGCCGTTCCACACCACGGCGAGTTCGCTGTATTCGCTGGCGTCGGTTGCCAGTGCTTTTACCGTCGCTGAGAGTGCGCCCGCTGTCGACACGATCGCTCCATACAACGTCTGCGGTTTGCCTTCGTCGCCCTCGGTCCAGACGACGAAAAGTCGCTCGCCATCGGTAGCGGCCGCACTGTGGCGCTGATCGAAACGCGACTCGCGCAGCCGCAGACCTGAATCAACCGGCTGGCCGGACGCCGTCAAGCGGGTGACCACCAGGCGATCGTTCGGGATACCCTCGGTCCAGACAGCCACTACCCGGTCCCCGAAGGGAATGAGCTTGCGGACATGCTGCACGGAAGGATCGAGGGACACGATCGTGCCGGAGCCGACGATGCCGTCCGGCGTGAGCGGCGCCGTCATCGCCTCGTAACCGGCGCCAGGCGCGAAGTACGTGCTCATCGAAAACAGCTTCTCGGCCCAGATCGCGATGGTCCGGCCGCCGTTCTGCGCGGCGGCGATCTGCTTCGCCGGGTGTGCCGCGGCTTTCAGTGTTCCATCGAACGAGATGCGGACGAACGCCGGATGATAGTTCTCGACCTCCGAAAACAACAGCTCATACCCATCACTCACCGTGAGCGCATTCAGCGGGTTACTGCTCGGCGACACGGAGTCGATCGTGACCGTGCCGGCACCGAGGGGTGTGCCGGAGCTGGAGAGGGGGCGCGCTCGAATTTTGTAGTGAGAGCCGTCTTCGATCGCGTCCAGCCAGAAAACCATCGCATGCTCGCCGTCGGACGCGAGGCGAATGTTGTAGATGTATCTGCTCCTTAGGCCGAGATCGGACGGCGTGATCCGTACGTCCGCCGCTAATAGATCGGCAAGTGTGATCCTGGCTACGCGCGGATGGCCGTCCGTGCTCAACCATCCAAAAAGAAATCCGCCGTTCACCGTGACGAGGTCCATCCGCAGGACGAGTTTGAGTTCCGTCTGTTGAACCAACGTCACTCCGCTGCGCACCACCGTGCCTGAACGATCGATCAAGGTCGCTACGGCATGCCCGCTTACGCCGATGAAGAGAACGTTGCCGTTGCTGGCGCTCATGACCGGCCGGATTCCGCTTCCGGCACCGGTGGGGATAGGAACCGAATCGGATACGAGCGTTACGGCATCCTCGGTGACGCGTGTGAGATGAACGGCATCGTAGGGACCGCTCCATGCGACGTACACATCGGGACCGTCGGCTACTGCCGCGATGATGTAGGGCGCATACGTCGGGGGTGCCAGGACGAAGCTGGTGGCCTCGCGCGGATGCCCGTTGCGATCGAGCCGGATTGCGCGTATCTCCGGTGAGCACAACTCGCCGGACATCCAGATCGCCAGAAAGCCGTCGCCCACTGGCACGAGGCGCGAATCGGAAGCGCCGGCAGCAGTTGGCGAGAACGATTCCTTGCCGAGGACACCCTCGTCGCCCGCATACGTCACCGACGCGACGAATGCCGCCACAAGAACAACGCTGAGATATCGCAAGTTGCTCAGTATAACTGTGCGGGAACCGCGCATATCATCTCGGGATGCTGCGCGAAGAAACGTTCTCCGTCCGCACCACGGCTCGCGAGCAAATTCTGGTCATCACCCACGACGTGCAGCGCGCGCTTGCCTCGATGACGAAGGGCGAGGGGATCGCCACCATCGTCGTGCCGCATACGACGTGCGCGATTTCGGTCAATGAGAATGCCGATCCTGATGTGCCGGAGGACCTGACCAAGGCGTTGCGCGCGCTCGTGCCGAAGGTGAAATTCGCGCATGGCGAGGGGAACTCCGACGCGCATTTCCTGTCGATGCTCATCGGCTGCTCGCTCTCCTGGCCGTACCGCGCCGGGAAGCTGATCCTCGGCACGTGGCAGGGCATCTACTTCGTCGAGCTGGATGGGCCGCGATCGAGAAAGGTGACCGTGTATGTCAACGAGTAAGGTTCAGGTGGTCGCGCATCGCGGAATGGGGCAGGGGTTCGTTCAGCCCGACGCACCGCCGGAGAACACGCTGCCCGCATTCAACGAGGGTTGGAAGATCGCGAAGGCGTGCGAGCTGGATGTGCATCTGACCAGAGACGGCCAGGTCATCGTCATCCACGACGACACCACCAATCGCACCACGAACGCCAGTTGGGTCGTGCGCGATCGCTTTTCCGCGGAGCTCCGTTCGCTCGACGCCGGCCGCTGGAAATCGCAGACCTGGGCCGGCACGCGGCTGCCGCTCATCGAGGACGTGCTCGATTCGATGCCCGACGATTGCGAGCTGTTCATCGAATTGAAAGACGGCCCGCAGGTCGTGCCGCCAACCGCGGAGATCGTGCGTCAATCGGGCAAAGCCGAACGGGTGGTCTTCATCAGCTTCGACATCGACACCATCGCGCTGGCGAAGCAGGAGATGCCCGACAACGACTGCCTGCTCATTGTCGTCTTCGAGGCCGACTACGACCGCGGCGGCTGGAAGGTGCTCTACGACGAAGGACCCGGCTTCCGCACCGTCACCAAGAGCTATGTCGAAGACGACCTGATCGCGCTGGTTAAGCAATACAACCTCACCGGCATCGACACCAGCTTCGCAGTCCCGCCGTCGCTCATCACGCGCCTGACCGCCGAGAAGCTCCGCAGCGTCGTTTGGACCGTCGACGAGCCGAACATCGCACTGGACATGGTCCGCCTCGGCATCAATACCATCACCACTGACCGCCCCGGCCCCATCCGCGAAGCCTTAATCGCCGCTGGCTACGAACTCCGCTAACTCCGCCGCGTGAACCGGTCTCATGCGACACTCACTCAGGAGGAAACCATGTACCGATCGGTAGCTCCACTCCTGTTCTGCCTCGCGCTCTCCGCAAACGCGCAAGTCACCGACTATGCCGTCAACTATCCCGGCCTGCCGTCGGTGACCACCGGCGCCTGCCACCCCGCTCCGAAGGGCTCCACGCACGAGATCACGTTCAATGCGCACGGCGGAAACACGCTTTGGATCACGGGGCAGAATTACGATCAGGTCGTGAACGTCGCCGAGTCCGGCGCGATGGTGTATCACGCGATGCCGAAGGGAACCGGGCCGCATGGAATCGAGTTCGATGCCGCCGACCGGCTTTGGGTGACGTTCGAATTCACCGGCGAGATCGCGCGGCTCAATGCCGACGGAACGATCGCCCAACGGATCGACGTCGGCCTCGATTGCCCAACCTGTCCGGGCGGGAAGAAGATCAACACGCATCCGCACGGAATGAGCTTCGGCACCGACGGCAAGACCATCTGGTTCACGGGCAAGTCGACGGGAACGGTCGGCCGCCTGACCGCGGACGGCAAGATCACCACGTACGTTCTCCCCACCGTCGGCAGTGTCCCGATCTATGTCAAGCCGAGCAACGACGGCACGATGTGGGTCACGGAACTGGTCGGCAACGCAATCGCGCGCATTACCGCGGACGGTACCGTCACCGAGTTCAAGATCCCTACGAACAACAGCCGTCCCATCGCCATCGTCCCCGAGCCCGGCACGCCGAACACGATGTGGTTCAGCGAGGAAGCCGGCAATCGCGTCGGCCGCATCGGCCCCGATGCCACCGGAAACGTCGTGATCACCGAGTATCCGGTACCGATGTCGGCGGCGAACGTGATCCTGGCCGGCCTCGCATTCGACAGCGCCAGGAATCTCTGGGTCCAGCAATACGTGAATCAGAACGATCCCACGCCCGCCGAGCCCAGCCCGTCGGGCAATGACTTCATCATCCGCTTCGACAAGGCGATCGTGAGCACTACCAACAGTGCGAAAGTTCCGGTCACCTTCTACAAAGTGCCGACCACGCAAACGGTCATGCACCGCATCGTGCAGGGTCCGGACGGCAACATGTGGTTCACCGAGCTCGGCTCAAACAAAGTCGGGAAATTGGTTCCCACCCAGTAGCGGTTTCCCCTCGCAGTCCATCGCCGGCGATTGCTACCTCGCCGCCCGTTCCGTCGTCCAACAATCAAGAGGAAAACAAACTGATGAGCTTGAGACGTATTGGTTCTGCCGTTTCTCTGCTGTTGCTTTCTCTTTCCGCCACCGCCGTATTCGCCGCTGACGCGAAGACGGCTCCCGCCGCTCCCATCGTCGCCGAGCGTTACGGCACATGGGGCTTCGACGTCCAGGGGATGGATCGCACCGTCAAACCGGGCGACGATTTCTTCAAGTACGTCAACGGTTCCTGGCTCGCCAAGACCCAGATTCCCGCCGACAAGACTGCGTACGGCGCCTTCGCCGTTCTCGGTGATTTGTCCGAGGCGCGTGTGCATGCGCTGCTCGACAGGTGGGCCGCCGACAAGAGCCTGAAGGCGGGATCCGATGAGGCCAAGGTCGCCGCGATCTATCGCACCTTCCTCGACGAAGCGACGGCCGAGAAGCTCGACGGCAAGCCGCTCCAGCCGTACATCGATCGCATCAAGAAGGCGCAGACGTACGACGACGTCGCGAAGCTGATGGGCGCTTCCGCCGGCGCCCTCGGCAGCTCGTTCTTCAACGCCGGCATCGGCGATGACGCCAAGAATCCCACGCAGAACACGCTGTACCTTTCGCAGTCCGGCCTCGGCCTTCCCGACCGCGAGTTCTACCTGCAGGACAAATTCAAGGCGCAGAAGGATCGCTACCAGAAGTACGTCGCCGACATGCTGACGCTTGCCGGCTGGGACGATCCCGAGAAGAGCGCTGCCGACGTCGTCGCGCTCGAGACCAGGATCGCCGAAGCACAGTGGACGCGCGCCGAAAGCCGCGACCGCGACAAGACCTACAACCCGATGACCATCGCGGAGCTCGAGAAGAACGCTCCGGGCTTCCCGTGGAAAGTGGCCTTCAAGGAAGCGGGCCTCGACAAAGTCGACCACGCCGTCGTCCGCCAGAACACCGCCCTTCCGAAGATCGCAAGGATCTACGCCGACACGCCGGTCGCCACCCTGAAAGCGTGGGAGGCGTTACACACCGCTGATGACGCGGCGCCGCTGCTGTCGAAGCGCTTCGTCGATACGCATTGGGAGTTCCACGCGAAGTTCATGAACGGCGCGAAAGAGCAGCGTCCCCGCTGGAAGCGCGCCGTCGGCGCCGCCGAGGGCGAGATGGGCGAAGCGATCGGGCGCACGTACGTGGCCGAATACTTCCCGCCCGAGTCGAAGGCCAAGATGGAGGAGCTCGTCGCTGCGCTTCGCGCGTCGATGAAGGGCCGCATCGAGAACCTGCAGTGGATGAGCCCCGAGACGAAGGCCCGCGCCCTCGACAAGCTCGCGCACTTCACCGTCAAGATCGGCTATCCGTCCAAGTGGCGCGATTACTCCGGCCTCGTGGTCAAGGACGGCGATCTCGTCGGCAACGTCGAGCGCTCCGGCAAGTTCGAATGGGCCTACGACGTCGCCCGCCTCAACAAGCCGGTCGACAAATCCGAATGGGGCATGACGCCGCAGACGGTCAACGCCTACTACCAGTCGACGAAGAATGAGGTCGTCTTCCCGGCCGCTATCCTGCAGCCGCCGTTCTTCGATCCGAAAGCCGATCCGGCCGTGAACTTCGGCGGCATCGGTGCCGTCATCGGCCACGAGATCTCGCACGGCTTCGACGATCAGGGCCGCAAGTCCGATGGCAACGGCATGCTGCGCGATTGGTGGGCTCCGGAAGACGCCGCGAAGTTCGAAGCGCAGGCCGCGAAGTACGGCGCGCAGTACGAAGCGATCAACTTCCCGCAGCTCCCGGGCCAGCACATCATCGGCAAGCTGACGATGGGCGAGAACATCGGCGACCTCGGCGGCGTCCTGATGGCCCTCGACGCGTATCACATCTCGCTCAAGGGTCAGCCGGCTCCAGTGATCGACGGCTTCACCGGCGACCAGCGCTTCTTCCTCGGCTGGGGCCAAGTGTGGCGCACGATGATGCGCGACGACACGCTGCGCCAGCTCATCATGACCAACCCGCATTCCCCCGGCCAGGTCCGCGCCTTCGCCCCGCTCCGCAACGTCGACGCCTGGTACGCCGCGTTCGACGTGAAGGAAGGCGACGCCGAGTACGTGAAACCGGAGGACCGAGTCCGCATCTGGTAGCTCGTATCCTTTCGATCCAAACCAAACGGTCACCCGCGAGGGTGGCCGTTTTTTTTGTGATCGAGCCGCGCTCGACACGGAACCCGGCGCGATGCTTGCTCTGTGGTTATTAGGAGGAACAATGGACAACAAAAACAGAACTCACGATTCGAATCCTGATCCGATCACCGGCGAGCCGGGTGCGCATCCCCTCGGCGTCGCAGGCGGAGCGAGCGGCGGTGCCCTGGCGGGCGCGGCCATCGGCGCGGTCGGCGGACCGGTTGGCGCGGCAGTCGGCGGCGCCATCGGCGCAGTCGCGGGCGGACTGGCTGGTAAAGCGGCCGGCGAGGCTGTCAACCCGACCGAGGAAGATGCCTACTGGCGCGAGCATCACACCTCGCGTCCCTACTTCAAAACCGGACGCACCTACGACGATTACCGGCCGGCCTACGCCTACGGTTGGGAATCGGCGAGCCGCTATCACGGCCGGAAGTTCGAAGACGTCGAGTCCGATCTCAGCCGCGGCTGGGACAAGGCTCGCGGCGCCACCCGGGCCGAGTGGAACGACATGAAGGCCGCCACGCGCGACGCGTTCGAGCGCGCGCAGACGCGGATGTCGCCGGGCGTCACGCGCGCGACGGAGACGCCGTCCGCGACTGTCGGCACCACCACGCGAAGCACGAACAACCTCACCGACGAAAACGAACTGCGCAACCGCTAATTCGTTTCGACAGGATGTTCCGAAACGCCCGCCCGAAACGGCGGGCGTTTTCTTTTTTCGTTGACGCATCTCCGTTCGTCCCGTACGGTAGTCGCACCCACACGATTCTGCCGCGCAGTCACGACAAAGGAGACATTGATGCGTTTCGTTCGTGTCCTGTCCGCCCCGGTGATCCTGCTCCTGGCGTTTTCCCTTCATGCGCAGTGCGGCGTCGAGCGCTGGTCGATCAAGACCGGCACCGATTCCGGCGCCTCCTCCATCAACCTCGGTACGTACGTCTCGACCACGATTTACAACATGCTGCAGTCCGCTCATCCCGCAACGCTCCCCGCCAACAGCCGCATCTCGCCGCGCGAGACCACGCAGTACCGACTCAGTGGAACGCTGACGAAATATGCGAAGGAAGGCGATTCCGACTACCACCTCGTCATTCAGGACGGCTCCGGCCGCACGATGATCGTCGAGATCCCCGCACCGAATTGCGTCGGCGCCGGCAGTCCGTTCGGACCGGGCGTGGCGAACGCGCGGCGGCAGTTCGACGCGCGCTTCACGGCGACCACGACCTTCAAATCGACGTCGACGCCCGTGACTGTCCGCGGCGTCGGTTTCTGGGATTTTCTCCACGGCCAGACCGGCGTCGCCCCGAACGGCATCGAGATCCACTCCGTCCTCGACATCACCTTCGGCTCCTCGGCGGCACTCGCGCCGGCCGTGCAAGCGCTTCCGGCCGCAAATCCTGCCGATGACGTGCGCTATCCGGCCGACGTGATCCGCGACGAAGACGGTGGCCGCATCCGCGTCTTTCGCGGCGGCGATGCCATCGGCGACGCGCTCTTCCACGGCGGTGCCGTCGTCGAAGATCCGTCCATCAACGTGATCTTCGTCGGCGATCACTGGGACGCCGCGCATCGCCTGCCCGTCATTCAATCCGTGCGGCAGATGAACGCCGATTCCAGCTTCCGCGACCTCGATCGCTACGGCGTGAAAACGTTCGGCATGCGCGTCAATTCGCTCCAGGTCAGCGGCGCGTCGTCGGACGTGACCGATCTCGACGTGCAGCGCCTGCTCTCGTCATCGATCGAAGCCGGACGCATCCAGCACCTCGACGAGAACGCGATCTACCTGATCATGCTCGATCCGCAGATGGACGCCTCCGTCGCCTCGGATCGCAACTGGCTTTCCTACCATTCCGAGTTCCATCCCACCGACCTGGCGATGCGCTACGTCGTCGCGCGCGGCAAGCTGGAAGGCCCGGCCCTCCGCGACGCCATCAACGCCAGCGTCTACCGCGCCCTCGTCAATCCCGCGGGCAACGGTTGGTTCTGATCTCGTCTTCGTACTCCCCGCCGCGATCGCGGCGGGGAGACTTTCTCCAGGAGCGCAAACGTTTCGATTGATCCGCCTACTCGTCGTCCTGATTCTTCTGACAGCGCTCCCCGCATGCACGGTGAACGTCCGCCGCTACGCCTTCAACGCCGCTCTCGAAAACCAGAAGCACATCGACAAACTGCGCATCGGCCAGACGCTCGCCGAGGTCGAACGAATCATGGGCAAGCCGCCGGAACGCCGCAACGCCCACGTCCGCTTCGACGGCATCTCCATCGAAGAATGGAGCTACATCACCGACTACGTGCGGCGAATGGATACGACCATCACCTTCGTCGGCGGCAAGGTCGATGAGATCCGCTCGGCATCGTGGGAGTCGGATTAGCAACCGCACGCTTCACCGCTTTTGCTTCCTCATCGCGATATAAACCGCGGCGTCCCAGGCGTTGTGAATCCCGATCAGCAGGAGCAGCAGCGCGGTCGCGGCGACGACGTAGAGCGCTCCGACTTCGTGGCGGTACGTCGCGATTCCGCTTGCGAAGAGTGCGACGTACGCGATCGAGGGAAGGACGATGTGCCAGATGCGGTCCTCGAGAACGGGCTTGTAGTGCATCTCTTTGCCGAAGCGGAGCATGACGATCATCGCGTAGATGATCCCGGCCAGACCCTCCGCGGCCAGGCAGGTGGCCAGCGAGGCGGGCGTTTGCCGCGGCACGCAGAGGATCGCGGCGATCAGCAGCGTGGCGCAGAAGTGAACGACGGTCGGCGTGGCGAAGACGTCGGAGCCGGTACTCAGCCCTTCCGTGTCAGCGCTTAGCGCGACGACGACGAATTGCAGTCCGGTCAGGGCCGCGGCCGACGACCCGACGATGACGTAGAACGATTCCCACTCACCCGGGACGGTCATGCGGCGCCTCCTTGCGAAGGACGCATTATCACGTCTTCGCGAAGCCAATCTCGCGCGTGTTTCGCGGTGACGGCGCAAGAAGCGCGCGCAACGCTTTGAACATGTCGCCCAGACTGTCGTCATGATCGGTCACGCGCTCTTCGAGCGCTTCGAGCCGCTTCGCGATCTCGGCGTGGCCGCGCACGTACGCGCGCAAACGAACGAATGCGCGAATGACGAAGACGCTCATCTGGACGGCGCGCGGGCTGTTCAACACGGTAGCCGCCATCAGGGCGCCGTGCTCGGTGAAGGCCCAGGGACGCGTTGATGCGTATTTCAGATTGAGGAGGTGGTCACAATTTGTGACCACCTCCTCGCGCTCTGCACCTGTCAGTTGAAACCGGAAGTCTCCGGGAAAGCGTTTCGCGTTCCTCTTGACTGCCTGATTCAAGGCCTTGGTCGTCACTCCGTAAACATCAGCCAGATCGCGATCCAGCATCACGCACTTCCCGCGTACCTCCACGATCGGAGGATCGAGTTGTCGCGCAAGCATCTTCCTCCCGGATGCGGCGCCTTTCGTTCTTGTCGTCATGCCACCGGTATACCTCGGATGCCGCGCAACTCCGAGGCACCGCGATCATTCCTGAGGCGCGCGCTCAATCCTCTCTACTGCCAGTAGCTCCGACAGATCCGGTTCAACTCAGCGAGGTGGTCACAAACTGTGACCACCTCAGTTGTTCAAGATCACAATTTGTGACCTTGAACGAATGTCACGCGGCGGACCTATCATTCGTCGAGATCGTGCGCCTCTCTCTTTTCGTTTTCGCGATAGCCATCGCGCCAGTCCTCCGCGCGAGCGATTACGCCGCTGATTCCGCGTGTGCGAGCTGTCATCAGGCCAAGTACGCGTCGTATCAGGGCGTGGGGATGGCGCAGTCGATGCGGCGTCCGCGCGCGGATGTGCTGATCGAGGATTTCCGCAGCGCGCGCTTCTTTCATAAGCCGTCGCAGAGTTGGTTCGAGATGGTTTGGAAGGATGGGAAGCTGCTCTTCCATCGATGGCAGATCGATGCGGGCGGACGGCGCATCAACGAGATCGAGCAGCAGGTCGATTGGATCGTCGGATCGGGACATCGTTCGCGCGTCTATCTCTATCGGACGCCGAGCGGCGGGCTGTTTCAGTTGCCGGTCGCGTGGTATTCGCAGGAGCGGGCGTGGGGGATGGCTCCGGGATATGACCGCGCCGATCACGACGGCATCACGCGGTCGGTGCGGCGCGAATGTCTGTTCTGCCACAACGCCTATCCCGAAAACGTGCCGGACAGCCATTGGTCGCCGCAGCGATTTCCGGCGGCGATGCCCGAGGGGACGGGGTGCCAGCGGTGTCACGGTCCGGGCGCGGATCACATCAACCTCGCCTCGGCCGGCGCGTCGAATGCGAGAGTCCGCGCGGCCATCGTCAATCCGGCCCGGCTGCCGCGGGCGCGACGGGACGACGTCTGTTTTCAATGTCATCTGCAGCCGGCGGTGGCGATGATCGGTCCGCGGCGATTCGAGCGCGGCGACTTTTCGTTTCGTCCCGGCGAGGCGCTTTCGGATTACATGCTGCACGTCGACATCGACGAGCCGGGGCGTCCGCGCGACCAGCGTTTTGAGATCAACCATCACGCGTATCGATTGCGCCAGAGCCTCTGCTACATCAAGGGCGGAATCACCTGCAGTACTTGCCACGATCCGCATCAGCCGCTGAAGAAAGATCCGCGCCTCGCCGGCATCGTCTCCATCTGCCTCGGATGCCACACGAGGCACACGGCGTCGAACGATTGCGTGCGCTGTCACATGCCGTCGCGGCGTGCGCAGGATGTCGTGCATGTGGTGATGACCGATCACAAGATTCAGCGCCGTCCGCCTCCAGGCGATCTGACCGCTCCTCTTGCCGAGCATGATTCGACGATCGATCGCGTCGAGTTTCTCGATCGCGCTACCTCGCCCGAGGGGACGTTGGGCGCGGTCTATAAGGCGGTCGCAGTCCTGCGAACGACACCGCTCGACCGCGACGCCGCGAATTTCCTCGGCAAGCATCTCGATGCCACGACGTCAATCGTGCCGCGGCTCGATCTGATCGCCGCGCAGTTGCAACAGCGGCAGTTCGCCGCGGCATTGGCGTCGATCGGCGCACTCGGAAATGTGAGCGATCCGCGCGTGCGTGAGTGGCGCGGCTCCGCGTTGCTCGGAACAGGAGCAACGACCGAAGGCCTGGCGGATTTGCGTGCGGCGATGGAGGCCGATCCCGACATCCCGGAGTTCCAACTCAACTACGGGGAGGGTCTTCATCGAATGGGACACGATGCCGAGGCGTTGGCGCCGTTGACGCGCGCGATCGAGCTGCGTCCGAATTTCATCGCCGCGTTTCTGCTTCGCGCCGAAGTGTTCGCCGCCCTCGGGCGCGAGCCTGACACGATCGCCGATCGACGGCGTGCGCAGGCCATTGATCCGAAAAAATAAACCACAGAGTCACCTCTGTGTCCCTGTGGTTCAATCGGTTTTGCATGGCGGATAACTTCGATGTCGTCGTGATCGGCGGCGGAACAGCCGGATTGGTGACGGCGTCCGGCTGCGCGCGGCTCGGGCGCAAGGTCGCGCTGATCGAGCGCGAAAAACTCGGCGGCGATTGTCTATGGACCGGCTGCGTGCCGACGAAGGCGCTCGTGGCGACGGCGCGGTTAATCCATCAGATCTCGCATGCGGATGCCTACGGCCTCGAGCCGCAAACGGTGCGCGTCACGCCGAAGGCGATCATGGATTCGATGCGCGCGCAGCGGCACGCCATCGAGCACCACGACGATCCGGAGAAGTTTCGCGCTCTCGGCGTCGAGGTGATCTTCGGCGATGCCAAGCTCGTGTCACGCAGCGAAGTTGATGTCGATGGACGCCGGCTCGCGGCGAAGGACATCGTCATCGCCACCGGCACGCGCACGGCGGTGCCGCCGATCGAGGGGCTGAGGGATCACGGCTTCCTGGACCACGCCAGCTTTCTGAATCAGGACGCTTTTCCCGCCTCGCTGCTCATCCTCGGCGGCGGCGCGATCGGGATCGAGTTCGCGCAGATGTTCCGCCGCTTCGGCTCCGAGGTCGTGGTCGTGGAGATGGGCGAGGAGATCATCAACAAGGAAGACGCCGACGTCATCGCGCGCGTGCGACGCATGCTGACCGATGAAGGCATCGTCATCCGCACCGGCTGGAGCACGAAGTCGGTGCGCGTCGACGGCGGCAGGAAAGTCGTCCGCATCGAGAACGCGACCGGCGAGACGATGGAGTTGCGCGTCGACGAGATCTTCGTCGCCAGCGGTCGCCGCGCGAATACCGAGAACCTCGGCCTCGAAGCCATCGGCGTGAAGACGGATCGCGGATTCATCACCGTCGACAAATACCTGCAGACCTCCGTCCCGCGTATCTGGGCGTGCGGCGACGTTCACGGCGGCATGCAGTTCACGCACGTGGCGGCGTTCGAGGCGGTGAAGCTCGTGCGCAACATGCTCTTTCCGGGACGCGCGGCCGTGACGTACGACGACATTCCGTGGGGTCTCTACACCGATCCCGAGGTCGGCCACATCGGGATGACGGAAGGGGAGGCGGCGAAGGCGCATGGCGCGGCGAACGTGCGCATGTACAGCGTCGAGATGGCCGAGGTCGATCGCGCGGTCGTCGATCGCACGCCGGCCGGATTTCTCAAACTCGTCTGCGACAAACGCGGCCGAATCCTCGGCGCGCATGCGCTCTGCGCGAATGCCTCCACGCTCATCGAAACGCTCGTGCTGGCGCGAAAGAAAAAGATGACCGTGGCGCAGCTCGCGTCACTCGTCTCGCCGTATCCGTCGCTCGCGGACGCGCTGCAGAAAGCGGCGTCGCTCTACTACCAGGACGTCGCGAAGTCGTGGCTCGGATCGGTAGGCAAGTGGATCGCGAAGCGGTCGCAGTGATGACAATGGGAACGGCATTGGCAATAGAATCGCCCGGATTTTGTAAAGGGAGGCAACATGAAGAAACTGATGGTGATCACGTTCGCGCTCGTTTTCGCCGCGTGTGCGCATAGCAAAGGTCCGATGGCGATGGCCACGATCGACTCCACGAGCGGCTCGACGGTGAAAGGGACCGTGCACTTTCAGGATGCCGGCGAGAATGGCGTCGAAGTCGTCGCCGATCTGACCGGCGTTCCGCCCGGCGTTCACGGCTTCCACGTCCACGAAAAGGGCGACTGCGGCAACAACGGCACCAACGCCGGCGGCCACTTCAACCCAACCGCGATGGTTCACGGCGCACCCGATGCCGTCTCGCATCACGCCGGCGACTTCGGCAACGTCACCGCGGACGACAAGGGCGAGGTGCACACGCGCTTCACCACGCACTCGATCACCATCAACAGCGGCGCGAACGCTGTAGTCGGCCATGCGGTCGTTCTGCACGGCAATCCTGACGATCTCGTCTCCCAGCCGGCCGGCAATGCCGGACCGCGCATCGGCTGCGGCGTCACCACGCTGATGGGAAGCATGTAGCCATGAAACGTTTGGCCATCCTCGCCCTCGCCGTTCTCCCGCTGGCCTGCGCCTCACACAAGGCCGGCACGACCAAGAACACTTCCACGCCCGGCCACGGCGCGATCAAACTGACCATCACGCCCAATCCGGTGGTGGCCACCAGCGTCGGCGGCAACACGTACGAGTTTCCGTTCGACGTGGTGGTGAAGGAGACCGGCGACCATCCCGTGACCATCGAGCGCGTGACGGCGAATGTCTTCGCCGCCGGCGGCATCCCGGTGGCGACCGAATCCTACGACGCCGCGAAAATCCAGTCGCTCGGCTTCGCCACGACGATCCAGGCAAAGGGCGAGATTCACTATCACTTCGCGCCGCGCAAAGACGTCCCCGACCCGAGCCTTTTCAGCTCCGTCTACGGCGACGTCCGCGTGGAAGGCATCGACGACAACGGCGCCCGCACCAGCTCGACCACGACCATTACGTTGAAGAAGGGGTAGAAGGCATTCAACGAGCTCACGGGGTAGAATTACGCAATGACCGATGAAGAGCTGAAGCGGTTGCTGGAGGCGAATACCGAACGAATCGAGAGGCGTTTCGACGCCGTCGACAAACGTTTCGAGACGGTGGACAAGAAGATTGACGACACTGCGTCGGAGATTCGGCGTCAGTTCGGCACTGTCTTGGAGCATTCCGATCGAGAATTCAAGGGTCTCGCAGAAGTCGTCGCTTTGCTGGACGAGAAGGTCGACCGGAAAGCGAACGCCATCGAGCAGCGCATGGACCTCGGCTTCGCCGACACGCAAGCGATGATCAAGTTCTCGCACGCCGAGCTCGATCGCCGCGTGCGCTACATGGAGCAGACGCTGTCGACGCTGGAGGATCGCTTCGTGGGATTACAGGCGCGAGTCGATCGCCTCGAAGTAGCGACGAAAACCGAAAACTAGCCGGCGAGGTCGGGACGCTTACTCCACCCACTTCGCGATGAACAGGTTCATCTCGTGCCCTTCCGGCTGCGCGCGGCTGGAGGCCCAGATCAGATATTGACCGTCGGGACTGAAAACACAGAAACCGTCGAAGCCGGGGGCGGTGGTGATGCGCTCCAGACCTTGCCCGTCTTTTCCGACCGTCCAGAGATCGAAGTCGAAGCCCTTCTGGTTCACGTTCGACGCGAAGATGATCCGCTTGTTGTCGTTCATGAAGTACGGGCAGAAATTCGCGGCGCCGTTGCTGGTGATCTGGCGCTGGTTCGTGCCGTCGGCGTTCATCAGGAACAGCTCCATGTGCAGCGGCTTGACCAGATCCTTGGCCAGCAACCCCTTGTACTCATCGAGCGCGAGCCCGACCGGATGATTGGCGCGCCAGACGATCTGCGTGCAATCGCCGTTGTAGAACGCGCCGCCGTCGTAGCCGGGCGTGTTGGTCAGGCGCTTCACCTTTCCTGACGCAGCGTCCATCTCGTACAGATCGAGATCGCCGTCGCGCATCGACGTGAAGATCATCTTCCCGCCCTGATGGCACCACGTCATCTCCGCGTCGTAGCCGCTGGTGGTGGTGATTTTCTTCGCGTTCGATCCGTCGACATTCGCCTCCACGATGTCGAACGTCGGATAGACCGGCCACACGTAACCATGCGACATATCCGGCTTGGCGGGACACTCCGCCGCGCCGCCCTCGGTGGTCGCATAGACGATGCGGTCGCCCTGCGGATACTTGAAGTAGCCGCACGTCGTGCGCCCCTTGCCGCTGGAGACCAGCTTCGTGTCGCCGGTGGCCAGGTCCATCGTGTACTCCTGATCGCATCCCGCGCCCGGAACGGTGGCCTGGAAGATGATCTTCGTCCCGTCCGGCGTGAAATACGCCTCGGCGTTTTCGCCGCCGAAGGTGAGCTGGCGGATGTCCTTGAGATGCTTCTCGCCGTCGAACGTTTTCTCGTACGGCTTGCCCGCTTTGATCACGAGTGAAGAGGTTTTCGGCGCCGCGGCGGGAGTTCCGCCGCGCGTAGTCAGCGTCGCGCGCAATGTTTTCTGCGCGCCGTCGCGGACGACGATGATGTCGACCGTGTCGCCCGGCTTGTGATCCTGCAGCGCGTACGACATGTCGTAGAGATTCTCGATGCGCGTGCCGCCGATCGAAATGATGCGGTCTTTGCCGCGGATGCCGGCCTTGTCCGCGGGAGAGCCGGGACGCACGTCCGCGAGCAGCACACCGCCGGTGGTCTCGCCCATCGCGCTGTAATCGGGGACCGTGCCGAGGTAGGCGCCGTAGCCGCGCGAATCGCCTTCCATCGCCGGTGCGGAGGCGGCGCGCGCGTACTGCGGCGTCACGCGTCCAGCCGCGAGGTGCATCATCACACTCGTCGCGAAATCGACCACGTGTTCCATACCCGCGTAGTTGAGGCTCTCCGCCACATCCTCGGGTGTGTGATAGCGATCGTGCGCGCCGGTGAAGAAGTGCAGCACCGGAATCTGCTTCGCGTAGAAGCTGGTCTGATCGGACGGCCCGTAGCCGTCGCCGCTGGACGTGACGTTGATCTTCGCGAAGGCCGTGGCGTCGTCGACGACCTCTTTCCATTGCGGCGCGGAATCGGATCCGAACACGATCAGCCGGTTGTCGCGCATCATCCCGACCATGTCGAGATTGATCATGGCCATCACGCGCGGCATCAGCGGCGAGTGGCCGGCGAACCACGACGATCCAGCCAGGCCGACCTCCTCGCCGGAGAAAAGCGCCACCACGATCGTGCGGCGATTGTTCACGTCGGCGAGCTGGTTTTTCAACCGCTCGGCGATGGCCAGCACCGCGGCGTCGCCGGACGCATTGTCGTCGGCGCCGGGATGGATGGCGTGCTCGTTCGGCTTCATCGAGCCCTGACCGCCGTAGCCGAGGTGATCGTAGTGCGCGCCGAGGACGACGATTTCGTTGGCGAGAGCGCCGCGGCCGGGGAGGATGCCGGCGATGTTTTCCGCGTTGACGAATTGAGGCTTCACGTCCGCGGTGCCGCTGATGCGCGTATCGAGCACGCGCGAGCGCGGCTTCAGATCGGCGTCGACCTGCTTCTGCCACGCCGTCAGATCGCCGACCCATTTTTCCGCAACCGACGTCTTGACCTGCAGCACAGGAATGCCGGCCGGACTCTCCGGGCCGTCGTTGACGAGCGCCGGAAGTTTGTCCTTTGCTTCGTCCTGCAGCGGACCCGTGGTGAAGATCACGGCGATCGCGCCGCGTTCGCGCGCCTGCAGAACCTTGTAGCGCATGGCCGACCAGCGGCTCGGCTTGCGGCCATCGAACTTCGAAGTGTCGTCCTTCTCCTGCGGCTCGTAGCGCAGCATCAGCGCGACCTTGCCCTTCAGATCGATGCCGTCGAAATCGTTGTAGCCGATCGGCGTGGCGTCGATGCCGTAACCGACGAAGGCGATCGGTCCGGCGAACGCGCCAGCGCTGGAGAAGCCGAGAGGCGTCCAGTCGCCGTCCGCGACCCCTTGCAGTCTGTTGCCGTTGCCGAGGGCGACACCGGTCTTGATCGGGAACTGTTCGCGGTACGACTTTCCGAAGGCCGGCTGCAGTCCGATCCCTTTCAACCGTCCGTGGATGTAATCGGCCGCCTTGCGGATGCCCTGCGTGGCGATCCCGCGTCCCTCGGTCGCCGGCGCCGCGAGAAAGGCGACGTCCTTTCGAAGCTGCGGCTCATCGGCAAACGCGGAGGTACACAGAAGGATCGATGCGGCAACGGCGATGCGGCGAATGTGCATTGGTGGCCTTTCGGACGGCAGTTCCGCGCATTCTAATGGACGGCTGTCCGGTATCATTCGCCGCCATGCCAAGCCCAATACGCGACTTCATCCAGCATCACTATCGCCACTTCAACGCGGCATCGCTGCGCGCGGCGGCGGACGACTACATCAAGCACCTCGACGGCGGCAACAAGATGCTGCTCACCATGGCCGGCGCGATGTCGACGGCGGAGTTGGGCATCTCGCTCGCTGAGATGATCCGGCGCGACAAGGTGCACGCCATCTGCTGTACTGGCGCGAACCTCGAGGAGGACATCTTCAATCTCGTCGCGCACGATCACTACGAGCGCGTGCCGGGCTACCGCTACCTCTCCGCGCAGGACGAGAAGGCGCTCCTCGACCGGCACATGAACCGCGTCACCGACACCTGCATCCCCGAAGGCGAGGCGATGCGGCGCATCGAATCGGCGGTGCTCAAACACTGGATGCAGAAGGACAAGGAAGGGCGCCGGCTTTTCCCGCACGAATTCATGTACGAAATCCTCCGCGACGGCTCGATCTCCGAGTTCTACCAGATCGATCCGAAGCACTCGTGGATGATCGCCGCCGCCGAAAAAAATCTTCCGATGTTCGTTCCCGGCTGGGAGGACTCGACCCTCGGCAACATGTACACCGGCCACTGCATCACCAGCGACGTGAAGAACGTGCACACGGTGCGGACCGGCATCGAGTACATGATCGAGCTGGCCGACTTTTACACGAAGACCTCGGAGTCCGCGTCGATCGGTTTCTTCCAGATCGGCGGCGGCATCGCCGGCGACTTTCCCATCTGCGTCGTCCCGATGCTCCACCAGGACCTGCAGCGCACCAGCGTCCCGCTCTGGGGCTACTTCTGTCAGATCAGCGATTCGACCACGAGCTTCGGCTCGTACTCGGGCGCCGTTCCGAACGAGAAGATCACCTGGGGCAAACTCGGCGTCGATACACCGAGTCACGTGATCGAGTCGGACGCGTCGATCGTGGCGCCGTTGATGTTCGCGTACGTGCTGGGGTGGTGAGAGTGACGTTGAAGCATTCAGCTGCGCATCGTACGTGGCAGTAAGGGGCAAAGGGTGCACACCCACAACTTTCCAGAAAAAATGATACCGGTTGCGATGACGGCTCGGGAAGTGCTGGCATCGTATAAAGGTGGCCGTAGAAGCTTCGACTTCACAATTCTCGATAATGCTGATTTGGCTGGAGCGGATCTGCGGGGAGCGTCATTCTATTCGGCTTCGCTTCGCAATGTTAACTTGTCGGGCGCCACCTTAACTCACGTTCAGCTCAAAGCCGCGGATATGACTGGAGCCACGTTTGAGGATGCCGAGATGAACGCTTCGGATTTAATTGGTGCTAATTTCACCAAGCAAACCTGCGCTCGGCGGACTTCACGGCTGCCGCGCTCAATTCGGCGATATGCAGCGGCGCTGATTTGAGAAAAGCATATTTCGGGAACGCCGCGCTTACGCGGCTACGTCTTGACGGTGCGAAGTTAGATGAAGTTGAGCTGAGCGGGACCCACTTTGGAGATACCGACTTACGCCCATTTTGTGGTTTGACTAATATCAAGCATCGATCGCCATCGTACGTAGATGCCCGAGCCGTGATGCGTTCATATGCGCATCCTGGTTTAAAGCAATTTCTCATTGATTGCGGTGTTCCTGAGCTCTTCTCGGAGTATATGATTGACTGCGCGCGCGCTCTCGGAGAGCCGTTCATAAAGAGATTAATGCAGAGCACGTTCATTAGCTATGGGGCTCCGGATGAGGCATTTGCCAAACGTCTCTATCGCGCTCTCAGGTCGTACGGCGTAGTCGCCTTCTTTTTTCCAGAAACGGCGCGTGTAGGCGAACGCATCGACAACGAAGTCTTTAGGCAGATGCAGACACATGACAGAGTGCTTCTGGTTTGTTCGAGAGATTCACTTGACCGCCCCGGAGTGATTTGCGAGATCCAAGAAACGCTTGATCGCGAGGTCAGGGACGGAGGCGCGACCTATCTGCTGCCGATAATGCTCGATGATTACGTCTTAACGGGCTGGCGAGCGACTCAGCCAGCACTTGCCGAGCGCATAGGTCGACGAATTATCGCAGATTTCCGAAAGACCCGAACAAAAGTGGCATTCCACCAAGCGCTCGGCCGTGTCATCGATTCGTTAAAACTTAAGACAATGAACTCCGAAAAAGAAGCTGACGTTGTCAAGTGGCAGAACTCGTAATTGTAGCGAAGGAGGCTCGCCGGGCTGGCTCCCCGCGCTGAGTTACTTCGACGGCGGCTTGAATGGCACCGTCACCGTGATCACGGAAACGACCGGCTTCCCTTCCGCGTTTCGCGCCGGCGTGTATTTCCAACTCGTCACGGCGTTGATCGCCGCTTCGTTCAGACCGAATGGCAGCGGCTTGAGGATGCGGTAGCCGCTGACGCTCCCGTCGCGGTCGACGACGATATCCATCACGACCGATCCGGTGATGCGCGAGGGGATCGCAATCGGCGGATAGACCGGCGTCGGCGTCTTTTGCGGCACCGGCAGCGTGGCCGGATGGCGGAACGGGCGCTCGTCGAGATGGTGCTTCGGCGGAAAGAGATAGAGCGGATGCTGGTACGGCGACTGCGGAACGGACGTTGGAAACGCCGGAACGCGCGGATCGCGGTGCAGCACGACAGGCAGCTTGCGCGCAGGCCTGACAGGTTGTGCGTCGCGGCCGCAGCAAGCGAACGCGATCGGCAGAAGTAAGGCCAGCGCTTTCATGACGTCAATTATCGATGGATTTAGTCGTTGTTCATCCGAATAACTGTCCGGCGCATCACGTTCGCATCACGGCATGCTCCGCAAGACGCTCTTCGCGATCGTCGCGCTCGCCGCACTTCCTGCGCTGGCCAGACGGCGAGCCGTAGTCGCTCCCGAACTGTTGACGCATGAGGCTATCGTCTCAACTGCCATCCGTGTCGCGGACCGCGTTGCGATCGATCCGGACCAGCCGCGACTGCATTGGGAGAACGCGCCGTTTCTCGACGGGCTCGTTCTGTTCGGCGACGAGCTGCAGCACGAGTCGAATCCTGCCGGCGCGCGGATGATCGAGCGGGCCGCGTCGGTGATCCTCGACAGCGACGACGACATCAACGACGTCTACTGGGGCGACGGCACTGCGTTTGGGCAAGCTGCGCTCGATCTGTATCGCGTACTTCCTCCGAGCGATCCGCGGCGAGCGGCGTTGCTGGCCACGCTTTCCGGTCCGATGAGTTTCGCCGAGCACGCCATTCGCGTCACGCCGAACAGCGGCAGTCCGCGCGATCCGTGGTGGATCGCCGGCGGCTTCGGCACGCGCTACTGGCAGGACGACATGTACATGGTCATTCCGTGGCTGGCCATGAACGGCTCGTCGCGCGACGGCCTGCCGGCGAACGAGCTGTCGCGGAATCTCGCGTATGAATGGATCGAGGCGTACGTCTACGATCACCGTCCGGCGTCATCCGATCCGCGCGAGGTCGCCGTTCCATCCGCCGCCGCGCGCAACGGTTTTTTCCTCTGGGATCCCGATTTCGCTCTCTTTCAACATCAGCCGGAGTGGATCGGCAGCAAGGACGTCTTCTGGGGCCGCGGCAACGGCTGGTCGGCCATCGCGCTGATGCGCGCCGCGGATTACCTCGACGCTCCCTACTCCGGCACGCAATACGCCGTCGTCCTCGGCGCCCCCGAAATCCGCGAGATTCTCGTGCAGATGGCGGCCTCGCTGAAAGCGCGGCAGACGCCGGACGGCGGATGGGGTTCCGACCTCTCCCATCCGCTCGACTGCCCTGTCGCTGAAACATCGGCGACGGCGATGATGACGTTCTTCCTCGCCCGCGGAATCAACGAAGGATGGCTCGATCGCGACGCGTATCTGCCCGTCGTGCAGCGGTCATTCGCACTGCTGATGCGACGCGTCGATGCCCGCGGCGTCATCGCCGGAATCCAGCCGCCCGGCACCGGCCCCGATTGCAGCCGGATCATCGCGTCGGATGACCCGATCAACGTCAATTACGGTGCGGGCGTGTGGCTGCTGGCGGCGTCTGAGATGTTGAAGATTTTTTAACCACAGAGGCACAGAGGTGTTCTCTGTGGTTCATTTCAGCAGTTGGATGAACGCGGCTGTGCGTTCCCACGGAACGCGATGGCCGGCGTCATCGACGATTACCACGCGTCCGCGCGCGAGGGACGCTCCCGTTTTCGCTTCCGCCACGTACTTTGTATCGCGTGCGCCGGCGATCCAGAGCGTAGGGATCGTCAGTTCGTGAAGGCGCGACGCGACCGGCGGCAATGCACCGGATGACCATTCGCGCAGCGCGCGCGGATCAAAGTCGTCGCGCGTGCGTGGGAGCGAAGTGCCGGCGAGAACCGGCTGCGCGTTCCAGTCGGTCATGACCGTTTCGAAATCCTCCGATTCGAAACGCTGTGCCCAAGCTTCATCCGATGCGCGGCGGGCGGTGCGGGCGGATTCGTCTTCGATGCCGAGGCCGGTGGAGACGAGGATGGCGCGTTTGTAATTCGCGCCATTGAGAAGCGCTTGCAGCGCCAGGCGGCCGCCGAGGGAGTAGCCGAGGAGGATGTCGCCGTGATTGGGGATGGCGTCGAGCGGCGGCGTTTCGATGTCGAAGCCGGCGTCGTGGAGGAAATCCCAGTCGCGCGGATTGCCGAGGAATCCGTGAAGGCAGGTGATCACCACAGCGCGTCGTACCTCGCCCAGACGCGTTTGCTGGCCTCGGCATTGGGTCGCAACTCGGTCACGCGATCTTCGATGCCCCACATCGCGGCCCAATGATCGAAGCGAATGCTGTGCGCGTTCTCGATGATCCGTTCGCGGATCGATGCGTCGAGTTTGCGCAGCGACGGGACGCGGCTGAAGATGCGGCCGCCGCCGTTGTTGATGACGACGATGCGCCAATCGATGCCGGGGTCGAGCTGCGGGACGATCCACGGCGCGTTGCTGTCGTAGATGGCGGTGAGGTCGCCGACGATGGCGACGTTCGGACGCGACGGATCGCACTGCCCGAAAAAGGTCGAGAGCTGGCCGTCGATGCCATTCGCGCCGCGGTTCGCGGCGATTTCGAAACCGCGCGGCTCGCGGATTGCGGCGAGATCCCATTCGCGGATCGGAAGCGAGTTGCCGAGGTAGGCGCGGGCGTTGAGCGGGATGGATGTTGATTGCTCGCGGAACATGGCCAGCTCGGACTCCGGCTCGTCGTCGAGAATCTGCGCGATGGCGGCGGCGCGTTCGCGATCGTCGGCGAAGAAAGTTTCGTCGCGAACGCAGGGCTTGATGTCCGAGGGGAGTGATTCGAGAGGATGAACCTCGCCGCGGCTGCAGCCGGTGAACGAGAGCGCGCTGAAACTGATCAACGGGAGATCGCGCCGCGATTCATCGAGATCGCGCCAAAAGCGCAGCGTCGGCACGTTGCCGATGCGGATCACGGAGTCGAAATCGCCTTGGCCGATCGTCCGCTCGCCGGCGGTGATGACGAGATGCGCGAGAGCGGGATCTTCGCGGAGTCCCGACAACGGTTCGGCGTAGATCGGGGCGTTGAATTTGATTGCGAATTCGCGGACGCGTGCGCGTTCGGATTCATCGAGACCGCCGAGGATGACGATCGGACGATTTCCTGGGAGCGCGGGCGTCTCGCCCGCCGTCTGCGCAGCAGTCGATCGAGAACGGCGGGCGGGACGCCCGCGCTCCCAGGAAATCTCCTCATCGATCAGCGGCTCATCGAATTCAACATTGATGTGTGTCACCGATCCACGCGCGTAGACGCCGAAAATCTCCTCCTGCTCGATCGACTGCGGCGCGCCGGTGCCGCGGTATCGCGCCGGACGGTCGGCGGTGATCAGGATCAGCGGCGTGCCGGAGTAATGCGCTTCTATCGCAGCGGGCAGAAGCTCGGCGACGGCGGTCCCGGAAGTCGTCACGACTACAGCGGGACGGCCCGTCAACTTCGCGCGGCCGAGGGCGAAGAATGCGGCGGAGCGCTCGTCGACGAATGAAAAGACGCGCAGATCGGATGCGCCGAGAACCGCCAGCAACGGGGAGTTTCGCGAGCCGGCGCAGACGCAGAAATCGGTCGCGCCCAGGGCGCAGGCCTGCTCGATCACGCGCCGCGCTTCGGCGATGTTGGTCATGCGAATGCTTCGACGTGCGCGGCCAGGCCGAAGAGCGCCTTGACCTGCTCGCGTTTCTCGCGCAGCTCTTCGAATTCACGTTCCACACGGCTCTCCAGTAGCATCCCCGCGCCGGAGCCGACGCGCACTTGGTCGCCGTTCCACTCCACGTTGCGAATCGCCACGAGCGCGAGCGCCGAGCGGTCTTCGCGCTCCAGTCCGAATGGCGCGCCGAACGTTCTGCGCTTCACTCCTTTGTCCGCTTCGCGCAGCCATCGTTCGCCGGCCTCGCTGCGCGGCGACACGCCGAGGGCCGCGGTGGGGTGGAGGCGGCGAACCATGTCGGTAAAGGACATCCGCTCCGATCCGCTAGTCTCGTTGAAGAAAATTGGCGTGATCAGGTGGGCGATCTTCGGCAAGCGCAAGGTCCCGAGCGGTCCGATCTCGATGTTTCCGAACGGGGAGAGGCGGCGGACGATGTCGTCGACGACGAAGCGATGCTCGCGCAACTCTTTCGGATCGCGCAGCAGTTCGTCGGCGCGCAGCACGGGCCGCGTTCCGGCCAGCGCCATCGTCCGATAGCCACGCGATTCGGCTTGGAAGAGCAACTCCGGCGTTGCGCCGACCAGACCGTGATTCTGATACGCGTAGCCGTACGCGCGCATGCCCGCCGGGAGTTGCGCGAGATGGGTGAAAAACCAGCGCCACCATTCGCCGCGTTCGGCGAAGCGTCCCGATTCGAAAATCACCGGTACGATTTTCTTGAAATCGCCCCGCTCCATGGCCGCGTGCGCGGAGTCGAAGAGCTTCGTGAAATCATCCAGCGACGCGGCCTCCCACGTCACCTGCGGCGCGCCGCAATCGTCGAAACGCGAGGCCAGCTCGTCGAACGTCGTCTCTTCCCATGACGCCGGATGCCGCCACGGATGCGGATCGTCGAGAAAAAAGTCGGCGATGAAAAACGCCGGACGTTCCGGCCGCCGGAACGGCAACTGCTCGAACGGCCCCCATCCGACGAACACCTTGCCCGGCGCGGTCTGGATGAAGGCGAAGTCGCGTGTCACGGATGCGATTGTAATGTGGCGGGTTGCTACTATGCGCCGCGTGCCGACCGACGATTACTCCGGACCCGATCCGGCGCGCATCAAATCGATGTTCGGATCGATTGCCGGACGCTACGACCGCGCGAACACGATCATGTCCGCCGGTGTGCACCATCTCTGGCGGCGCGCAGCCGTGAGGTGGTCGTCTGCGAAGCCTGGTGACGCCGTGCTCGATTGCGCCACCGGCACCGGCGATCTCGCCATCGCGTTCAAGAAAAAAGTCGGCAGCGGACGCGTCGTCGGAACCGACTTTACGCCGGAGATGATCGAGCTGGCGCGGCAGAAATCGAGCGAGATTACGTTCGAAGTTGCCGACGTGACCGCGCTGCCGTTCGATGACGATTCGTTCGACATCGCCAGCATCTCCTTCGGCATCCGAAACGTCGGCGATCCGGCCAAAGGGATCGCGGAGATGGCGCGCGTGGTCCGTCCCGGCGGACGCGTGATCGTGCTCGAGTTCGGGCAGCCGTCGAATCGCATCGCCTCGTCGCTCTACGAAACCTACCGGCGCCACTTCCTCCCCCGCCTCGGCGGCGCCGTCACCGGCGAGCGCGGCGCGTACGAGTACCTGGAGTCATCCGCAGCGCGCTTTCCCTGCGGCGATGATTTCGTGACGATGATGCGAAGCGCGGCGAAGTTTTCGTCGATCGATTACCGCCCGCTGACGTTCGGAATCGCCTACCTCTACCGCGGCGTCGTCTGATCCGGCGGCGGCGGGCCGACGTACTTTGCGCGCGGCCGGATCATGTCGTCCTTCGCGTACTGCTCGATGGCGTGGCCGATCCAGCCGATACTGCGTCCGAGGGCGAAGAGCGTGAGCGGCGCACCGCGGTCGAGTTTCAGCGCGCGCGCGAGGACGACCAGCGCGAAGTCGATGGTCGGCTTGTCGCCGGTCAACTCCTCTCCCGTCTTGGCCACGTTGCGTGCGAATTTCACCTCGGGTGACTTCCCGAAACGCTTGGTCAGCATCTCCATCAGCAGCGCCGCGCGCGGATCGCCGTTCGTGTAGAGGCGGTGTCCGAATCCGTGGATCGGCTCGTGACGCCGCAGGCGATCGGCCAGCGCTTTTCGCACGTCGCGCGCGCGGCGGAGATCGTCGAACATCGACTCCACCTTCTCGCTCATGCCGCCGTGTTTCGCGCCTTCGATCGCGGTCAGTCCGGCCACGACCACGGCGTACGGACTGGAGCCGGCCGAGGCCACGCAGCGGGCCGTGAAGGAAGAGACGTTCAGCTCGTGATCGGCGCAGAGGATGAGTGCGGCGCGCAGCAGCTCGACGGCCTGCGGCGTCTTCGGAACCCAGCGCTTGTGCAGCGTTTCTTCGATCGAGTCTTCCAGCTCGGCCGACTCGACCGCCACACTGGTCAACAGGTTGACGATCCGCCAGCCGGATTGCGCGACGGCGCGCGGGCGGAGATCGTAGGCCAGCGGATCGCGCGCGCCGACCAGCGGCAGCATCGATTGCGCGCGGCTGACGAACGGCAGATCCTCGACGCTCTTCCCGCCGGCGACGACGTGCAGCGGCGTGGAGGCGAAAACGTCGGCGTCGAAACTGCCGGTCCAGATCAGCGCCGCGACTTCTTCGACGCTGCGCGTGCGCGCCAGTTCGCAGGCGTCGTGGCCGCGATAGTAGAGGCGATCGCCATCGATGAGCGTGATCGAGGACTCGAGCACCGGCACACCCCAATGGAGGGCCCGTTCCGCGGTTTTTCCCGGATCGCGGCGATGCTCGCTCCGGCTTCGCAGCCGTTCCACGTCCTCGGCGGCATAGCGGCGCTGGTGCGGATGGCCGGGCGTTGCGGCGGAGCGGACCAGGCCGCGGCTGACGTAGGCGTAGAGCGTCGTCCTGCTGATGCCGAGGCGTTTGGAAGCGTCGTCGGAGGAAAGCCAGGTGACCATTGCGGCGAGCATTATTGATTATCGAATCAATATTGACAACATTGATGTGCCGCTCTACGTTGCGGGCTATGAACGACACCACCATTCACAACGGACTGGAAGGCATCATCGCCGCGGAGACGTCGCTGAGCATGGTCGACGGCACGGCGGGGGAGCTGGTCATCGCCGGATTTCCGGTGGCCGAACTGGCCATGAACGCGACGTTCGAGGAGACGGCGTATCTGCTCTGGTACGGGGAGCTGCCGGATGCGGCGGAGCTGGCCGCGTTTCGAAGCGATCTTGCGCGACGCCGTGAGCTGCCGCCGGTCGCGTATGAATTGCTGCGAGCCGCGGCGGATGCGCGGACCGACAGCATGGACGCGCTGCGGATGGCTGCGGGGACAATCAGTTTGAAGTCCAAAAGCACAGACAAGAGTGTCTGTGCCACACAGGCTTCGCCTGCATCAAAGGCCAAACAATGTGGCACAGACACTCCTGTCTGTGCTGCTGATGACGACGCAGCCCGCAATCTTCTGGCCGCCTTCCCAACCATCGTTGCCGCCTACTGGCGGCTATCGAACGCCCGCGATCCGATTGCGCCACGCAGCGATCTCGCGCACGCCGCGAATTTTCTCTACATGCTTTCCGGCGAAATCTCATCCGACGAACGTGTGCGCGGACTGGAGACGTATCTGAACACCGTCGTCGATCACGGTCTCAATGCCTCCACCTTCACCGCGCGCGTGATCGCCTCGACCAACTCCGACCTCGTCTCCGCAATCACCGGCGCCATCGGCGCGCTGAAAGGGCCGCTGCATGGCGGCGCGCCGGGGCCGGCGCTCGATATGGTCTTCGAGATCGGCGATGCGTCGCGTGCCGAGGAGGTGTTGAGGAGGAAGATCGAATCGGGGGAGAAGCTGATGGGATTCGGGCATCGCGTCTACAAAGTGCGCGATCCGCGCGCCGACGTTCTTGCGGTGGCCGCGGAGCGGATGTTCACGCGCGGCGGCGACATGGCGTTGTACGATCTGGCGCGATCAGTCGAGCAGACGGCGCTGCGATTGCTCGAGGAGTACAAGCCGGGACGCAGACTGCAGACGAACGTCGAGTTCTACACGGCTCTCTTGCTGCACGGACTCGATCTCGAAGTGCCGCTCTTCACGCCGACGTTCGCCATCAGCCGCGTGGCGGGATGGATCGCGCACTGTTTCGAGCAGCGGCGGGCCAATCGGATCATCCGGCCGGGGTCGGTGTATGTCGGTTCGCGGGGTAAGTCGTTTCATCCTGCCCGCTGAGCGCAGTGCCTAAGTTCCAATCCTGATGCTGCCCTGAGCGAAGCGAAGACGGCAGCATCAGGATCTCCGGTAAGGCCGCGCGAAATGGGAAAGCTGCGCGGACGTACCGGAGACGCTGACGTATTCGCTTCGCGAACCGCAGCGTAAACATCTCTGAGAAACCTTCGTATCAGTGAAAACGGAGGCAAACACGTCATGTTCGCGTTGATGGCGCTCTTCGGATTGATGATGTTCGCAGTCGTGGCGGTGACGGCGGTCGCACTCTTCGCGGTCGCAGCGAAACTCATCCTGCTGCCGTTGCGGCTCCTCTTCCTGCCGCTCAAACTGCTCGCGCTGCCGTTCATCGCCATCGCTTTGATCGTGAAATTCGCATTTGTGATCGCCATCGGCTCGGTCGTGGTGGCTCTCCTGATTCCGTTAGCCATCCTGGCCCTCGTCATCGGCGCTCCGATCGCCATCGTGGCCTCGCTCACGTGAATTTGGCGCGTGGCTGGATTCTTGCGTGGTGGATAGCCGTATGTCACAGCCCCGGGCATTGATCATCGAAGACGACGCTCCCATCCGTACGATGCTCTCGACCATCGTGCGGCATCAGGGAATGAGCGTCGATACGGCGCGCGACGGCGTCGAGGCCATCGAGAATCTCGACAAGGACGGCTACAGCCTCATCCTGCTCGACCTGATGATGCCGCGCGTCGACGGCTACGCGGTCCTGGCGCACATGCGCACGCACCAGCCGGAATTGATCCAGCGGACCATCCTGGCCACGGCCGTTCCGCAGCAGGAGCTCGACCGCAATCTGAAGGACCCGGTGTACATGGTCCACAGCAAGCCGTTCGATGTGAAGCAACTGATCGCCGACGTCCGTCACGTCGCGCAATTAGACGCTGCATAATGCGCGGGCCATGCCGCGCACGCCGCACACCGAGCGCCATTTCACCGCCAGCGAGACCGTTCGCGACGTCGTCATCGGCATGTCCGATGGTCTGACCGTTCCCTTCGCCCTGGCTGCGGGCCTCAGCGGCGCCGTGGCGTCGAGCGGCATCGTGGTCACCGCCGGCCTTGCCGAAATCGCCGCCGGCTCGATCGCCATGGGCCTGGGCGGATACCTGGCCGCGAAATCCGACGCCGAACATTACGCGGCCGAAAAGCGGAAAGAAGAGCAGGAGATCATCGACATCCCGCGCGAAGAGATGCGCGAGGTGGCCGAGATCTTTCGCGACTACGGCATCCCGGACGAGCACATCCGCCCGGTCGTGCAGGCCATGAGCGAGCGCCCGAAGGAGTGGGTCGATTTCATGATGCGCTTCGAGCTCGGCCTGGAAAGGCCCGATCCGAAGCGCGCCCGCAACAGCGCCACGGTGATCGCCATGTCGTACCTCATCGGCGGCCTCGTTCCGCTGGCGCCCTACATGTTCCTGAAGGTGGCGCAGGATGCGTTGATCCCGTCGATCGTCGTGACGTTGATCGCGCTGGCGGTCTTCGGTTACGTGAAGGGCCGCTACACCGGCGCGGGCCGCTGGAAGAGCGCATTGCAGACGACGATCGTCGGCGGCTTGGCGGCAGCGGCCGCGTACATGATCGCGAAGGCGATTACCTAGGTTTATCTGTGTCCATCTGCGTCATCTGCGGACAGAAACCTCATCCGCAGATCGCGCAGATGAAACGCAGATGATCGCGATTACCGCGCCGCGTACTGCTTCTCGTAGTACGCCTTGAACTCCGCGCTGCGCTCTTTGATGGCGCGCCACCACGGCTCGTTCTCCACGTACCACTGCACCGTGTTGCGCAGGGCCGTGTCGAAATCGGTTGCGCAGCGGAAGCCCATCGACTCGACCTTGGACATATCGATCGAATAGCGGCGGTCGTGTCCCTGCCGGTCGGCCACGCGCTTGATCAGCGTGTCGGGCTTCTTCGTCAGCTCCAGGATCTTCTGCGTGATCTCGCGGTTCTCGCGCTCGTTGCCGCCGCCGATGTTGTACGTCTCGCCGTTCACGCCGTGCTCGATGAGGAAATCGACCGCGGCGCAGTGATCCTCGACATACAGCCAGTCGCGCACGTTGCGGCCGTCGCCGTAGAGCGGCAGCGGCAGGTCGTCGATGGCGTTCGTGACGAAGAGCGGAATCAGCTTCTCCGGATACTGCCACGGCCCGAAATTGTTCGACGCGCGCGTGACGATGACCGGCAAGCCGTACGTCTGCGAATACGCGTATGCCATCCGGTCGCCGCCCGCTTTCGACGCCGAGTACGGATTGCGCGGATTCAGCGGATCGGTCTCCTTGAACGAACCTTCGTCGATCGAGCCGTAGACCTCGTCCGTCGAGATCTGGACAAATCGCTTCAACTTTGTCTTGCGCGCCTCTTCGAGCAGAACCAGAACGCCGTGCACGTCTGTCTCGATGAACGTCCCCGCTTCCATCAGCGAGCGGTCGACGTGGGTCTCCGCGGCGAAGTTGACCACGACGTCCACGCCGCTTCCATCCACACCTTTGTACGCCTCGGCCACATCCTCCGGTTTGGCGATGTCGCCATGCAGGAAGCGGTAGTTCGGCTTCCCTTCATACTCGGCCAGATTCTCGCGAATACCGGCGTACGTCAGCTTGTCCAGGTTCACGACCTGCGCCGCGTCGCCGTATTTGTTGAAGAGGTAACGAACGAAGTTGGATCCGATGAAACCGGCACCGCCGGTGACGAGATAACGCATGCGCGGCGGGTTTTAGCACAGGGGCAACGTCAAAAGCGAAATGTTGAATGGTGAATGTTCAATGTTGAATGTTAAATGCGCTCCGCGTCCCTCTCATTCAACATTCAACATTCAACATTCAACATTCAACATTCAACATTCAACATTGAACATTCAACATTCGACTTTCATGAGCTCTCCCTTCCGCACCGAACTCAAAACCCTCCTCCGCCTCGCCGGCCCTCTCGCCGCCGCGCAGGCGGGGACGCAGATCATGAGCCTCGTCGACCTGGCAGTCCTCGGGCGTCTCGGCGCGGGCGAAATGGGGGCGGCAGGACTCGGCAACGCCATCTTCTTCGCGATCTCGATCCTCGGGATCGGCATCAACCTCGGCGTCGATCCGATGATCTCGCAGGCCTTCGGCGCCGGCGACGCCGTCCGCGCGCGCCACGTGATGTGGCAGGGCGTCTGGCTCGCGCTCGGCGTCACCGTGGTGCTGACCGTCGTGCTGCTGTTCGCGCCGCTGCTGCTGCCGCTTTTCGACGTCTCCGAACCATTGCGGCCGATCGCCAGCCGCTTCCTGCTCGTGCGCACCGCCGGCCTTGCGCCGATGCTGCTCTTCTTCGTGCTCCGCGCCTACCTGCAGTCGCAGCACATCACGCGGCCGATGGTGATCGCGATGCTCGTCGGCAACGCCTTCAACTTCGTTTCGGACATCGTCCTGGTGTTCGGTTGGGGACCATTTCCGCGGATGGCGGCCGCCGGCGCGGCGCTCTCCACCGACCTCGGCGCAGTCCTGCAACTCGCGATCGTGATGGGTACCGTGAAGTCGATTCACCTCCCGCCGCACGATGCCGGCGTGCTGCACCATCCGAAGTGGGCGGAGATCCGCCAGGCCATCCGCATCGGTCTGCCGATCGGCATTCAATTGGCCGCCGAGCTCGGCGTCTTCGTGCTGGTCGGCCTGCTGGCCGGTCACCTCGGCGCGATCGATCTCGCCGCGCACCAACTGGTCCTCGCGTTCGCGTCGCTCACGTTCACGATTGCCGTCGGTGTGGCCTCGGCCGGCGCGGTCCGCGTCGGCCTCGCCGTCGGCGCGCGCGATCAGCCGCGCACGCGGATGGCAGGATTCTCCGCCATCACGGGCGGGATCGCCATCATGCTCATGGGCGCGGCGGCGTTCGCGCTCTTTCCGCGCGCCGTCGCCCGCCTGCTGACCGATCAGGAAACGGTCATCGCCGCGTCCGTTCCCGTCCTGCTCGTCGCCGCCGTCTTCCAGCTCTCGGACGGATTGCAGGCCATCGGCGCCGGCATCCTGCGCGGCGCCGGCGACACGACCTTCCCGCTCGCCTCCAACCTTGTCGGCCACTGGCTGGTCGGCCTCCCCATCGCCCTCTACCTCGGCTTCCACCGCAACATGGGCATCGTCGGATTGTGGTGGGGCCTCTGCGCCGGACTGACCGCCGTAGCCATCCTTCTGCTCTTCCGTTTCAATCGATTGTCGAAGACGGAGATCATCCCGATCCAGCACGGGACGTCAGAGTAACAATTCTGTTATTGTGAGGAACTCATGTTCCCGGGATTCCTCCCTCGTTCCCTCGCCGTTGCGCTCCTTTTCTTTCTGCTCGCCGCGCCAACATTCGCGGCAGGTCACGACGTCAGCGCTCCGGCGGCGGGTCCGACTTCCTACTACGTGGCGAGTCCCCGCGTCGCGACGAATGGGGACACGTTTCTCACCCTCTGGACCACCACCGTCAGCAACGCCGGCACCGCAAGCATCGTCGGCCCGTTCATTTACGGTTCCTTAGCGGATGCAAGCGGCCGCGTGATCGCGCCGTCGTTCCAGATTCTTCCGTTCTCCGCGCAGTTGGTGGATCTCACCGCGTTCGGCTCTGGCTATTTGGCCCTGTGGCAGGACGGCGGTGTATTGCACAGCTCCCTCATTTCGGGCAGCGGCGTCGTCACAACACCCGGCTTGGCCATTCCGGCAGTGACGAATCCACTCTGGTCGGCCGACAACCAATTCATTCACGCTCACAGCAATGGCCGAACGGTGTTGTTCACGTATCACGCGTACGTCCCACCGTACTCTTCCGAAACGCGCGCGCAACTGACCTCGGCAGATGGAACGCCGATCGGAACGCCGATCGTGATCGGCGTTCTCGGCGATCAGACCGTCCCAACCGTAATCACGGCCGGCGACGACTACATCCTGATCGCAACCGACGACAGTGGAACGTACTTCACGCGTCTGGATGGAAACGGCGATGTCGTCGTTCCCAGGCATCGGATCGCGCCTACGGCATCCGTGTATGGCGTCGTTGCGGCGAGCAGTGGAAGCGAAATTCTTTTGGCAACGCCGGGGAGCTTCGTGGCGTTGTCCGGCGACGGAACCGTGCTGAACACGCGATCCGTCGGACCCGACCCGGAGACTGTGAACGCGCTCGTCTGGACGGGCGATGCCTATGTGGACATCCACAGAAGACTCTTCGATTCGATCTCCTCGACGTCGCAGCGTCTCGACCGGATGGGGCTTCCTCTCGGTGCTCCGCTGCCGCTCAACGCCGCCATCACCAGCGCCGCGGCCCATGACGGCGTCGTGTATGCCGCCGGCAAGTCGGACGATGGAGAGATCGTAGGGTTCGCGGTAACGGCTGCGAACACGCCGTTGAACGGTAGCGGCGACGTCCTCTCCGTCACGCCGGCAGTCCAGACCGCGCCGGTGCTGGCGTCGGATGGTGTCGACTTCATCGCCGGTTGGACCGAGGAGATTGCGAGGAATCATGCGTTCGCCGTTCGCCGCGTCAGCCGCGCGGCGATGCCGCTGGACGGGCAGCAGACGGATCTCGGTCCGGTCGATCCTCCGAGCGCTCCAAACATCGAAGCGGCCGGTCCGCACATCGCGCGTCACGGCGTTGCATGCACCGGTGGAACCTGCCTCGCGGTCTGGCAGGACAGCGGCACGATCCGCGGCCGGTTGATGACGGGAGCGGCTGCTGCATCGTCATCGTTCGTCATCGCCCACGGCGAAATTTCGGACCAACCTGTGGTTTGGAACGGCAGCGAATTCTTCCTCGCGTTCGCGGCGCCCGCGCTGTCTGCGGTCACGATTTCGACTGCCGGCGTCGTCAGCGCGCCCATGAGCCTGGCGCATGAGGGTGGTATTCCTCCTGAAGTGGCGTGGGACGGGAAGCACTACCTGCTGATGTTCCTGTACGACGTCAGTCATTGCGACTGTCCCGGTTCGAGAAGCGTGATCTATTTCCTGTCGTTCGCAGCCGATCGCACGTGGCTCGGCGAGAGCGCGTTCGATGCGAATTTCCTCGACGCGCACCTCGCCTCCAGCGACCACGATTTCCTCGTCACCTACGACTACTCCATATCGAGCGGTGTCCAGCTGGCCTCGAGGCGCGTCGTCGCGACCGATGGCGATCCGAAGATCGATCCTGCCATTCCCGTTTTTCAGTGGCCGCGGCCGATGGCGAGCAGCGTCACCTGGAATGGGACGGATTACGTTGCGGCGTGGCGATACGGTACCGGTTCCAATTGGTGGCTCAGCGAGGCGCGCATCACGGGGTCGGCGTTTCCGGCGCGCCGGCTGACGTCGAGCGGCATTCCCGATCGTCAGGTTGCGCCTGCGATCGCCGCCAATGCGGCCGGCGAGAGCGTGATCGCGGTTTCCGAGGCCTTGACGCTTGGTGAGACTCCGCGCCTCCGTGTGTATGCAGAATCAGAGATCGACGCGCTTCCTCCGCCGCTTCCCGCGGCACCGTCGGCCGTTTATGTGACGGGGTCGAAGTCCCGAGCCACGGTGACATGGCAGAGCGACGGCCGCGACGTGGACGGTTTCCTCGTGGAGCAGCTCTTTGGTGGTTACCGCGAGATCTTCGCCATCGCTTCCGCGGACGCGCGTTCGATCGTCGTCGACGCCAGTTCACTCGACATTCGCGTCCGCGCGATCAACGCCAGCGGCGAGTCAGAACCGGCCGCCGCGATCATCAATCCCACGCGGCGGAGAGCAGCGGGCAGGTAGCCCTGGGAACGCGGGCGTCTCGCCCGCCGTACTTGCTAGATCCTGCCACTGCCAAAGCGGGCGAGACGCCCGCGTTCCCAGGTCAACGCCGCTTCGCGCGATGCGTCGCCGGCGCGGTCCACGGATCCTCGGGCCAGGGATGTTTCGCATATCGCCCGCGCAACTCCTTGCGCACCTCTTGATACGCGCCGTTCCAGAAGCCGCGCAGGTCCTGCGTGATCTGGACGGGACGTCCACTCGGCGAGAGCAGCGCGAAGGTGACCGGCGTCCGGCGCAGCCCGAGGCGCGGCGACTCGGCGAGGCCGAACAGCTCCTGAAGTTTCGCCGAGGCGACGATCGAGCCGTCGTCGCGATAGTCGAGTTTCGCGCTGCGGCCGCTCGGGAGCGGAATCGTTAGCGGCGCGAGCTCGTCGAGTTTTCTTCGAAGCGAAAACGGAAGTTCGATGTGAACGTCATCGAGGCTTCGTTTGCCGGCCACTGCGTCGGCGATCAACGCAGTCCAATCGACGTCGAGCCCCGCGAATGCAACGCGCCGCGCCAGCAGCGGATCGGGTTTCGCGTGCTCCGCCAGAATGCGCTCCGCCTCGGCAGACTCCGGCGGGACGTTCTGTTCGTGCAGCAGGATTGCGCCGTACCAGCTCCGCTCGATGGCGCGGACGCGATGGCCATCCCACTCGTGCACGACTTCGCGCCGCGTCGGCGACAGCCACTCGCGTTCGACGACGCGCGCATTGCGAACGAGCTCGCCGGTGATGTCGAGGATGACCAGGAACTCGCCATTGCCGTCGTCGATCTCGCGCGCCAGCGTGGCGCCGGTTCCGGACGACAGCAACAGCCGCGGCGACTTCGGCTCGCGCCGCTGCGCCACGCGATCGGGATAGCCGGCCAGCAGCGCGCGTCGCATCGTCGCATCGTCGACGTGGCGTCGATAGTTCGTGCCGAGGACGCGGCGGGCTATGGAGGACAACTCGTGAACCTCGGCAGGCGCACCGCCGCTGAGTTGCACGGCGATGGCGATGGCATCGTCCGCTCCGTGCGCGTCGATGACGATGCGTGCCAGACGCGGATGCAGCGGCAACGCGCGAAGAGAATCATCGGCGTGGATCGCATTCAGCAACGTCAGGCCGGCGTCGATACGATCCTCGGGTGGCCGCTCGAACCAGGCGAACGTCCGCGGATTTCCGCCCCACGAAAGAATGTCCAGCAACGGCGGCGCGAGATCGACGCGGCGAACATCCGGTTCGCGACGCGGACGAAGCATGTCGCGCAAATCCCACAATCGAACGCCACGGCCGGGACGCGTCCGTCCTGCACGTCCGGCGCGCTGCTCGGCCGAGTCGAGAGAAATCCGCTCGACCACGAGATGATCGACCGCAGTCTCTGGATCGAAGCGCAGCACTTTGTGCACGCCGGAGTCGATAACGTCGGTGACGCCTTCGACGGTCAGCGACGTTTCGGCGATGTTCGTGGCCAGGATCACCTTGCGCCGATCGGCCGGCGCCAGCGCGCGCTCCTGCGCATCGACGTCGAGCGAGCCGTGCAGCGGCAGGACGAGCGCGTCGACATTCGCCAGCTCGCCGCGCGTCCGCTCGATCTCGCCCATCCCCGGCAAAAAACAGAGGATGTCTCCTTGCGCGTCGCGTAACTGCTCGCGGATGGCCGCGGACATCGCGACGCCCGGCTTGTACGTCACATCGATTGGAAAACGCCGCGCGCCGACGCCGAAGATCCGCGCTCCGCCGAGGAATTGCGCGACTTCCTCGGCCACAATCGTCGCCGACATGACCACGACCGCGAGATCGTCGCGCGAATCCATGGCCTGCTTCGCCAGAGCGAGCGCGACGTCCGCGTGAATGCTTCGCTCGTGAAATTCGTCGAGGATGACCACGTCGAAATCGCTCAGCAGCGGATCGCTCTGCAGCCGCGCCGTCAGGATTCCCTCGGTCGCTACCAGTAGCCGCGTGCGATCCGAGAACTTCCGCTCGAAACGGATCTGCCAACCGATCTCGTCGCCGATCGTCCAGCCGCGTTCGAACGCGATCCGCCGCGCCAGCGCCCGCGCGGCCACGCGCCGCGGCTGCAGCAGGATGGTCCGTCCGATCGACGCCAGTGCCGGCGGAATGCGCGTCGTTTTCCCCGATCCTGGCGGCGCCACGATCACCGCACTTCGGTGCTTCCGAACGTGATCGACGATGGCATCAACGTAACCATCGATCGGGAGCGCCATTTGCACCATCCTCGGCATTATGGCAACCAAAAACGATGACATCGACTACACCGCCGAAGGCAGCACCCCACCCCACGAGAAAAACGACAAGACGAACGAAGGCTACGACGAAGCCGCCCACAACGGCCCCGGCGCCTACGGCGTCCCCGAAGGCGAAGGCGGCGTCTTCGGCACCAGCGGCGGAGGCACGTACAGGGGCGGGATGCACGAAGTGGAGCGGCCCGCCATCGAGACGGAACGCGGCCAGGACGAACGCAAGAACAAATAAGCGAGTAACGCTGGCGTTCCGCCGACTGGCTCAGAGTCTTCGTCGTCGCTGGTCGCGCGCGGAGGCGGCGCTCAATAATCCAGCCCCGCGCTCTGCGCGGGGAAAACGAGCGCGCACGAAGTTGTGGGCCGCGGAGGCGGCCACGACAAAATACTCGCACGGCGCGAGACCTTGTAGCAGCCCGCCTCCACCGCCGCAATTCCTTCCCGGCGCACAACCCACGTTCCATTCTTGGCCTAACAGTGCCGGAAGGATTGATATACCATCACATTTTACAGATATAGGTATTGCATATTACAAGCTGCGCCAGCTTAATTCGCGGGGCGCGGCGTGTAGCATTTCAGGAGGAAAAATGGCGAGCATTCGAGTCCCTAAAATCTACAAGAACATCCCTGTTGACGCGGAGTTCAAAGCTCCCAAGTTCGGATTTGTAATCGTTCGCCTGTTCGCCAAGGTTCCCTTACGCGAGGTTACGGCAAGTGTGTTGGTCAATGGCGAAGTTGTGGCGTCGGCATCAGTGGCCGATAACTTCGTAGAGAATGTAATTTCCAGTCAGGCAGAGTCCATGACGGTTCCCGTCCCTTCCGGCGCAACAGTCATCGTTAAACGCGACAAGGGAGATGCAACCATCGAAGCGCGGTGGATCAGCATTCAATGATTCGAGGGTTCGTGCATGGAACTATCATGCACCTTCGATGAGCCTCGACGATCCGTTCGACGACGTAGCCGCCTTCCACCGCGCCTTCGGCCATCCCGTGAAGGATCGCCCCGCCTTCCTCCCAAGCCCGCGCAGCGACGCGCGCGTGGCGTGGATGCGCGAAGAGATCGATGAATTCGTGGAGTCGACGAACGTCGTCGACCAGGCGGACGCCATGATCGATCTGATCTACTTCGCCCTCGGCACGCTCGTGGAGATGGGTGTCCGTCCCGCGCCGCTGTTCGACATCGTGCACAACGCCAACATGCAGAAGCTCTGGCCCGACGGCGCGCCGCGCATCCGCGAGGATGGGAAGACCATCAAGCCGCCGACCTGGCGCGATCCGGCCGAGGCGTTGAAAGCGGAGATCGCGCGGCAGACGGGGAAGCTGTCGTCCTGAGGCTGCCGGAGCCGGGAGCTGCGAAGCAGCGGAACGGCGGAGGACGCCGAAGATACTCTGTTGAGAGTCAAGCGGCTTTTGATCTTCTTCTGCGCGAGCGCGTAGCCTGCGCCCAGACAGGATCAAGCTGCTGGCGCAGCTCCTGCGCTTCGCTGCGGCCCTTCGGG